>WNFU01005127.1_pt1 | contig 16446 bp, 17 predicted proteins | sample 5400121 | NCBI WGS metagenome assembly WNFU01 (sample SAMN13153360, study PRJNA577476) | soil metagenome | isolation source: 100 cm soil or saprolite under grassland replicate 1 | place: USA:California | collected 2016-06-15
GGTTTCACAGCGGTTTCCATCATCCCTCCTGACCAATTATACCTGTCCAAATCTTAGTGGGGCACAGCAGGCACGTCTTCCTGACTCTCCATTCGACGTGGTTGATTCCTCGTTGAAGGAAGCAGCCCCGATGAAGACCTGGGAAGACAAGGCTCGGGCTGCAATCAAGAGGTCAGATATTGTCGTTGTAATGGTCGGGTCCAACACGCATAAGGCCTCCGGCGTGCTGAAGGAAGTTGAAATGGCTCGCGAAGAAGATATCCCCATCGTTCAGGTGATCGGATACAAAGACGGGAAATACACTGCTGTCACTAACGCTGGTCGACTTTACGAGTGGAACTGGGAAAACCTCAAGAAGCTTCTTGGGTGACACACCGTGGACAAGGTAAGTTTTGACTCGCCGGCAGTTACGAGCTACCTGACAATTCTCCAAGGAGTAATTGGCCGCATGGCGACGAACAGCGCGTCGTGCAAGACTTGGTGTATTACTCTTGTCTCCGCGGTAATTGTCATCATCGCTGACAAGGGCAAACCCGGTTTCGTCTGGATTTCTGTAATACCGATCGTTCTCTTCCTCATGCTCGACTCTTATTACCTCGCACTGGAACGGCAGTTTCGTGACGTCTACAACGATTTTATCCGAAAACTTCACTTCGGAACAGCCACCGTTGACGATTTGTTCTTCGTCGCTCCTCGTGCCGGGGCCGTTGCAACCTCGCTGAACATCGTCAAGGCATTTGGTTCCATCGCTACATGGCCGTTCTACGCATTACTAGCGTTGATGTTGCTTGTAGTTCGAGCTTGGATACTCTGAACACTCCTAGGGCATTAAAATGTGCCAGGCTATTTTTCAGAGGGACAAGGAAGGATTTGTGTCCAGTGCCCAAATTTGTCACGTTTGGGAAGCCGAGCAGGACTCGAACCAGCATCTTCCTTCTGCCGAAATCTACTCCCGGTTTTACTCCCGGTTCCACTCCCGATTTTAACCCCGTTTTCCAGTCTGCGAATATCACCATCCGTAGCTAACCAATTGCTCTCTTCCCTTCAATTTTCGAGAAGATAATAGTAATCTGTCACTCAATATCGTCCAAGGTCAAAATATGCGTAGCGCCTTCTACGGATCTGAGGGTTAGAAGCACAGCGCACGCATTAGATCACTCTTGCCACCCTCACCCCGCCCTCTCCCCTCAAGGGAGAGGGACATGTCAGATGGGCGGGGATGAACCCCGCCCCTACAATCTGAGCAGCGAGATAAATTCGACCGACACGAAGAGGTCGTTGTCAGCTCATCAGAAAGTAGGTCCCCACACCAACAATCAATATCAGCAAAACGCCGAGCATCATCTTTTCATGCTTGCACATGCCGGACATCTGCTTGCACTCCTGCATAGTGCACATCAGCGACATCGCGATTTCCTCCTTCTAGCTTGAGACCATTACGCCTGATCAGGCACACAGGGCTGGCGTAACAGCAAGGCTAGGCCGCCCCCTGGGGCCTGTCAAGCGCACCCATTATGCATCGCCGGTGCGGGCTGGCTATCCTCAGCACTCCCACCCCTTCTGCCTCTTGCGATAGCAGTTCGGCATCACGGCGTGGGGTTGCGCCGGGTTCCAGTGCAGAGGTCCTCTATAACCCCCACAAGCCGTTGCATTTCTCTCTCTTGGATACGGACAAACTCAACCCCAACCAACCTTTCATACTTCCGGTCCGCAATATACAGAACCGCTGCGGCTTCAATCTCAAACAGCGGGTGACCGTCAGGTTCATGGATCCTGAGGTGAAAAAGCTCGCCGGGGGGGATCGGGGTATTAGTTTCTATCGCACAGCCTCGTCGAGACAGGTTGACCACGGTTCCCTCACCCGACACCTGCTTGCCGGAAAAGGTCAGTTGGAATCGAACCGGAAATCGAACATACTCTCGATGGTCATCGTAGTTGATGAAGCGGCGCCACCACCATTGAAAGGCGAGAAATCGGTGAGTGCAGAGCTGGCAGCGAAAGGGATAGATGCCAAAGAAGCCCCAAAGAGCCTCGATCAGGCCCTGTCGTCGAGACTGATGAACAAGGTTCTTTCTACACTTGGGGCAATGCGGAAGCCCCATGGGTAATCCTCGATGACCGTCGTGTGGTGGTGACCCGCCTCAGTTGTTGTCCCACCCTATTCTGCTAGGCCAAGGCTAGGCCACCCCCTGGGGCCTGTCAAGCTAAGATCGCTTAGACCGGAACCTATCTCTCAGGGAAAGATAGAACTGTGCAAGGTTGCTTGCTTCCTTAATCCCTGGAGGGCGCGGTTCGCTCTCTTCCTTCCACGGCACGTAGATCACAGCAAGAAACACGGACGCCAAGTACCCAGCGAGAATCCTTCTACGCCATTGATTCATCATTCATTCACCTTCCCACGCTGACCTGCCCTCTCCTCTTGAGGGGCCTCTGCTCCTGGGGAAGATTGCGGTGCACCGGCCCTAGGCCGAGATGTTGGCTCCTGCTTTCTGACCCGCTCGATCGCTGGTTCGTCGACAAACGGCTCGTACCGGCTGAGGCCCAGGGTTACGGTATCCCCCTGCTGAACCAGAAGGTCAATCTCTGCCACCTTTTTCTTAAACGTTGCGAGGACCGATCCCTGACTAGTATGCACCGTCAGGAGCAGGCGATCCCCCTCTCGCAGTTTCCGCACGACCTCTCCGTCGATGGTTTCAGCTTTTTTGCCCCGAAACGCTTCGGGCAGATAGGGACCGGCCACATCCGGCCCGAAGATCGTCCCAACTACGCCGAGCGCAATCCCAACCAACAGGATGAGAACGATCAGCCTAGTCTTCATGAGTGCCTCCTTCCTCCCGAGAGTCTCTTCACGCCACCGCTCGGCACTTCGTCAGAGCCTACACCCGCAGCAGCCAGATAAACTCCACCGACACGAACAGGTTGTTGATCGCGTGGCCGAGGATCGCCGGCAGGAGGCTGCGGGTCCGCTCGTAGGCCAGCGCCCAGAGGATCCCGCTCCAGAAGACCGACGCGAACCCGATCACCCCGTAGCCGTGGACCAGCGCGAAGAAGGCCGCGCTCACCCCTATTGCCGGCCACACCCCGACCGCCTTCCGCAGAGTGGCATAGAGCACGCCGCGGAACGCCAGTTCCTCGATCAGCGGCGCCCAGACAATGCTATCGAGGAGCTCGCAGGCGACGAGCCACGGCGGTCCCCATAATAGATTCTCCAACAGCCCGTCCGCCCAATGGGCCTTGATGTGGAGCGCATCGCTGCCAACGGTGATCAACACCTCTCCAAGCACCGACAGGGTGCTGATAACCAGGGTCGCCCCGACGATCCGTGCCACTCCCCCCGGCTGCAGTTTCAACCCGAAGGCCAGCGGCACCGACAAACCGCGGCGCGAGAAGTAGCGGAGGGTCCACCAGACCATCGGCAAGCCCGCCACCAGCGTCGAGATGCCGGTAAACAGTGACTCCTTCGGCAGCAGGAGGTTGGCCGCCAGGCCGATGAGCAGAAAACCGAATACCCCGCGCACGAAAAGCCCGAGGCCATCCTGTGGCGACCAGAGGGGCGGTAAGGGCGCGTCCCCGACCAGTACCGACAGGCGCCTCGTCAGAAGCCTGCCCAGGACCACCGCGCCGAGCGCGAGCAGGACTAGCTGCCCCAGAATCAAGCTGATCCAGCGATCGAGCAGCGCTTCTCCGCGCGCGACGATGGCCGCCTCCGCCTTGTCCTGGACGGCCCGATCGCCCATCGCGGCGGCCACGCGTGCGACCAGCACATCGGCAAACCAGCCCGGAGTCAGCTCCGAACGGATCTCCGCCACCAGCGACCGCCCCGTCTCCCGATCGAGCGCAGGCGTTAGGTAGGCCGCCCGGACCCACCGCGCCATCCGAGCTTGCGACGCGCCCTGGAACTCCCAGGGAACCAGCGCGGCGCCCACGCGGTTTAGCTGCCCGCCCTCCCCCAGCAGGATGACCCGATAGAGCTGGGTGAGGGGGGCAGGCCCCGCGCTGACGAGCTCGTCGTACCAGGCAATCGCGTCGCCCAGCGTGTCCTCGGGACCGGCGAAGGCCACATACAGCGCCCGCTTCCAGTCGGCAGCCCGGTGGAGCGCATCCCGAAGGTCCAGGTCGCGGGACACGAGCCGCTCCAGCGATTCTTCCGGGTAATCCAACTGGTCCAGCCGCGACGAGGAGGACGGGATGACGGCAAGCCCGAGATACACGCCGACGAAGAGTCCATAGGCGGCGGTCATCCAGGGAGAGAAGATGGAGGGAGGGCTTTCGGGTAGCTGGTCGGCGGCAGGCATGGGGCGGGAGTATAGCACCAAATCGACCGCGGAACGACGCACCCCCAACGGGCGTTTTACATTGCTGGAGCAATCGGTATAATGCGCCCATGTCGCCCGGTCACACCCGCCCGCCCCAGGGTTCATCGCACCCGCCCGCCCCAGGCGCGCCAAGACGCGCCCCTTCCCGTTCGCACCCGGCCACCCCAAGCCTGCCGGGACAGGCTTCTGTCCCGAAGGACGCGCCCCATCCCGTGTCGGAACTGGTTCCTTCTCCTCGGCTCCTGCTCGGTCCTGGTCCCAGCCTCGTCCATCCCCGCGTGCTCCGCGCCATGAGCACGCCGCTGCTCGGCCATCTGGACCCTGAATTCCTCACGATCATGAATGAGGTACAGGCCCTGCTCCGCACGGTCTTCCAGACGGACAACCCCTTCACCATCGCCGTGTCCGGCACCGGCTCGGCCGGCATGGAGGCAGCGCTGGTGAACCTGATCGAGCCGGGCGACACCGTGATCGTGGGTGTGAACGGCGTGTTCGGCACGCGCATGGCCGACATCGTGGGACGCGCGGGCGGCAAGGCAGTCAAGCTCGAGGTCCCGTGGGGACAGATCATTGACCCGCACCGCCTGGAGGATGCGCTCAAGCAGGCGGGTTCTGTCAAAGCGGTCGCCCTGGTCCATGCGGAGACCTCCACCGGCGCGCATCAGCCGATGGAGGAGATAGGCCCGCTCTGCCGGCGGTACGGGGCGCTCCTCGTCGCGGACGCCGTCACATCCCTCGGCGGCGTGCCCGTGCGGGTAGACGCGTGGGGGATCGACGCCTGCTACAGCGGGACGCAGAAATGCCTCAGCTGCCCGCCGGGGCTCGCCCCGCTGACCTTGAGTCCACGCGGCCTGGCGGTGATCAAGGGGCGCAAGACGAAGGTGCAGAGTTGGTACCTCGACCTGTCGATGATCGCGGACTACTGGGCAGAAGGAAAACGCGCCTACCACCATACGGCGCCCATCAGCATGATCTATGCGCTGCGTGAAGCCCTGCGTCTCGTGGTGGAGGAAGGGCTGGAGGCCCGGTTTGACCGTCACGACCGCAACAGCGCGGCGCTCATGGCCGGGCTGGCGACGCTGGGGTGCGAACCCCAGGCACAGGCCGGACACCGGCTGCCCACGTTGAACTGCGTGCGCGTGCCCGCCGGCGTGGACGAGGGGGCGGTGCGCAAGACACTGCTCGCCGAATTCGGCATTGAGATCGGCGGCGGGCTCGGCCCGCTCGCCGGCCAGGTGTGGCGCATCGGGCTGATGGGCGAATCCTCGCGGCATGAGCATGTGGTGACGCTGCTGTCCGCCCTCGAACAGATATTTCGTCGACACGGGTGGGCCAAGCAGAACGGCGCGGCCCTGACCGCCGCCCTGCAGGCCTATGCCACAGCAACCTGATTTCGGTTGATTCAACCGGGCAGTGGTGCAGCAGGGCCCACCACCTGCTTTGTTTAAGGGGGTACTATGGCCGATGAGTTGCAGATAGGCGACAAGGCCCCCGACTTCTCTCTGCCCGACCAGAACGGCCAGACGGTCAGTCTGAAGAGCCTTAAAGGCAACCAAGTGGTGCTCTACTTCTACCCCAAGGACGACACGCCGGGGTGCACCAAGGAAGCGTGCAGCTTTCGGGACTCCTTGAGCGCGATCGAGAGGGCCAACACCGTCGTGCTGGGCGTCAGCATGGACGACGCCGAGTCCCATCAAAAGTTCATCAAGAAATACAGCCTCCCCTTCACGCTGTTGTGCGATGAGGACGGCAAGGTTTCGAAGGCCTACGGGGTCTACAAGAAGAAGAACATGTACGGGAAGACCTACTGGGGCATCGAGCGCAGCACATTCATCATCGACGAAACCGGCAAGCTCAAGGCGATCTTCCGCAAGGTGAAAGTGGACGGCCACGTCGGCGAGGTCCAGGCCGCACTGAAAGGGTGAGTGCGTGCCGCTTGCGATCCGTCGGGTGCTGCTTATTGACGGCACCGGCGCCAAGCTGGAGCGGGCCACGGTCGTGGTGGACGGCGATCGGATCGTGGCAGTCGGCCCCGACAGCCGGGTCAAGATCCCGCGAGGCTCACGCGTGATCGAAGGCCAGGGGCGGGCCCTTCTCCCAGGCCTGATTGATTGCCACGTTCACTACTGCCTGGACGCCGGTCCGGATGCGATCCGAACGCTCGAACAGGACGATCCGACCGTCACCGCCGTCAAGGCCGTCACTCACGCGCGCGCGACGCTAGAAGCCGGGATCACGACGGTCCGGGACGTCGGCTCTCGCAATCACATCTCGATCTCGGTCACCCGCGCGATCAAGGCCGGGATCATCCCGGGCCCCCGTACGCTCAACGCGGGCCTGGCGATCTGCATGCCGGGCGGGCACGCCTGGTTCATCGGGCGCCAGGCCGACGGGCCGGCCGAGGTCGTACAGGCGGTGCGCGAGCAGATTCGCGCGGGCGCGGACGTCATCAAGTTTATCGCGACGGGCGGCGTGCTGACGCCGGGGACTTCCCCCGGCGCAACGCAGCTCACGCCGGAGGAGCTGCGGGCCGGCGTGGAGGAAGCCGCCCGCGCGGGCCGGCGCGTCGCGGCCCACGCGCACGGCGCCGAAGGCATGAAGAACGCCCTCCGCGCCGGTGTCCACTCCATCGAGCACGGGACCTTGCTGGATGACGAGGCGCTGGACCTGTTCCTCGAACGCCAGGCCTTTCTCGTCCCGACCCTCTCGGCCATCCAGTCCGGCTTCGAGCATGGCAAGACAGGCGGGATGCCGGACTACGCGCTCGAGAAGTGCGCCGGGATGGCGGAGGCGCAGCGAAAGAACTTCCGGAAGGCGGTCAAGGCCGGCGTGCAGATCGCGATGGGCACCGACGCCGGCACGCCCTTCAACCACCATGGGCGCAACGCCCAGGAGCTGCGCCGGATGGTGCAGCTCGGGCTCACGCCGATGCGGGCGCTCGAGGCCGCCACCCGTTCGGCCGCGACCCTGCTCGGCCTCGAGCAGGAGATCGGCACGGTCGAAGCCGGCAAGCAGGCCGACCTGATCGTGGTGAAGGGCAGCCCGCTAGACGACATCGCCCTGCTGGAAGAGCCCGCGCGCCTGGAGTACGTGATCCAGGGCGGGAAGGTCGTCAAGGACGCGCGGGAGTAAGGGACGGCAAGAGCAGGACCCACAGGGCGTCGAGCTCGGTCTTGTCGAGTTCCGAAATGGTTTCAGCCTGCCGAAAGACCTGCCCGGGATCGGCGGCGATCAGCTCGCCCATGCGGTGAACGGCAAGAAAAGGGCCGGCTAATTTCCCGTTGATCACCCCGCGCAAGAACGGTTGCAGCACCTTGACCACGGTCGCCAGCATGGGGTTGTCCAGCCGCGAATAGACCGCCATCCGCGTTTCAACGGACTCCTTCCCGTCGTGGCCGGTCCGGGTCTGCGAGGTAAGCATGATGATCGCCTCGCCGGTGATCATCGGGAGGACCTTGCCGTGATGCGCGCCCTGGATGTGGTAGACCCGCTGCGTCGAGTTTTGGTAGAGCAGATCGACCAGCGCCTCGGACCCTTGCCCGTCGTCTCCCTGGAAACCCTGCGCCCCGACCCGCTTGATGGTGTATTGGCCGATCCCCAGCGTGCGGACGAGCTCGGCGGTCAAGACCACGTGGTCCAGCAAAAAGTCGTAGACTGGCTTGCGGATCGGCGTCAGGACTGGCGGGTTGACGTGGCTGGTCGTGGCATCGTTGACGACGCCGGCCAGGCGGCACAGGGCATGGCGCTCCATCCCGCCGAGAGGAAAGCTTCGCCCCAAGTCGTTGATATGGAGCTCGCAGTCCTGCTCGCCCGCGACCGGCCAGACGAGCAGCACCACCGCCAGAACGACGATGAAAAAAAGGATAGCGGGTGAAGAATGAATACGGCTACTCGCCGACCACCTGGACCACGAGGTCGCGCTTTCTGGGCCGCGTGTCGAAATCCACCACGACGATCTGCTGCCACGTGCCAAGCAGCAGCGCGCCGTCGGTGAAGGGGATCGTTACCGACGGGCCTTGCAGGTGCCCCCGCAGGTGGCTGTGGGCGTTGTCCTCGCCGGGATTGCGAGTGTTGTGCTCCCAGCGCGCATCAGCGGGGATCAAGCGGTCCCAGATCGCCTTGGTATCGGCGCGGATGCCCGGCTCGTCCTCGATGAGCATCACAGAGGCGGTGGTGTGCCGGACGAAGACCGTGGCGATCCCAGCTTGCAGGCCGGTTTCGGCCACCGCTTCCTGGACCCGCTTGGTGATGTTCTCGATCTGCGTGTTGCCGCGCATGTCCAGCCGGATCGGGATGGTCTTGACGCTCATTGTTTCACAAACCTCGTAGGGGCGGGTTTGACACCCGCCCTCTTCCTGAGGGAGGGCGTAAAGCCCTCCCCTACACCTAGCCCTGTGCCTTCAGCGATCTGAGGAACCGGAGCTCCCGACGCGGCAGCGCGGCGCCGCGGGCCTCGGCGAGCAGTTGGTCGAACGCGCCCGCCGCGGCCAGATCGCGCACCGCCTGCACCACGCGCGGACTCAGGATGTCCTCCACCTGCAGCTTGTCGAGGTAGGCGAAGGCCTCGGGCAAGCTCTCCTTCTTCCGCGTGTAGTAGTCGCGCCCGCGCTGGCGGTTGCTGTAGGCCTCGAACTGCTCGCACGCCACCAGGACCTCGGCCAGCTCGCGGACCCACCGCGCCGACCCATTCAGCTTCTCGGGGTAGTAATAGTAGAGCATGACGCGCTCCATCCACGGCGCCCACTTCACGCCGAGCCGGGCCAGCTTGGGCCTGGCGGCGCGCAACTGCCGGGCTAGGCGGCGCGCGTAGCCCAGGCGCATCTCTACCTGCTCGGCGGTCCAGGAATCGAGCGGCACGCCGCGCCTGGCGAGGTCCTGGGCATAGTGCTTCAGAAACGCCTCCGTCTCCCGACCGTACGGAGTGGACGGATGGACCGCGCGCCATTCACGGGGCCTGGTGGGAATGCCGTTCGCCCGGGCCCAGGACCAGATCTTGCCGAACAACTCCTGGTCGAGGCCCGCCCGTCCCAAATCATGCAACAGGCACGCGATCTGGTACCGCTCCACCCGTTCTTCAGAGTGACCCAGGCGCCGCGCGACCGCTGCGCACATGCGAGCGGTACGCAGCGCATGGTGGCGGTCGTAGCCGCGAATTACCCGGCCGGGCTTGCGCGGGTGCGGGTAGTCGTACAGCTGCATGAGCGGCCCGATAAGCGAGCGCGGCATCAGCAACGGCGCAGTCTCACGTATCGGCATAGGCATTGGTCCTCACAGAATATCCTCCGAGAGGTGAGGTGTCAATCAAACGGATTCTCAGGTGACGGCACGAGTTGCCAGACTCAGACGCGCAGGCTATGATCCGTACACCATGGCAGACATCACGCGCATCAAGACGAAGACGCTGGCCCCCTACCCGATCGCGGCGATCAGCGTCGCGACGCACGACACCAAGACCTTCCGCTTCGCCCTGCCGGAGAACGCTACGCTGGACATGCTGCCGGGCGATCACCTCTACGTGCATGCCACGATCAACGGCAAGGCCGTCAGGCGGCCCTATACACCATCGTCGCTGCCCGGCACCGTGGGCTATTTCGACTTGACGATCAAGCGCTATGAGACCGGCGTCATCTCCAAGTACGTGCACGAGCGGAAGGTGGGCGACACCGTGCTGATGAGCGGGCCGAACACGGGTGGGCACTGGGTGGACGGGATGGCTAAGAAGGTCGGCTTCGTCGCCGGCGGGACCGGCATCACACCGATGATCGCCATCATCCGCTGGATCCTGACGAAGCGGCTCGACGTCGAACTGTTTTTAATCTTCGCGAACAAGACCGAGGCGGACATCATCTTCAGGGAGGAATGGGATCGGGACGTGCGCGAGCATCCCAACTTCCACTGCTATCACGTGCTCGAACAGCCACCCGCGGACTGGACGATGGGGGTCGGGCGGGTCACAGCCGACATGTTGCGCGCCCACTTGCCCGCGCCAGGCCCGGACACGATCGTCTTTCTCTGCGGCCCCCCGCCGATGGTGGAGGCCCTGGAGAGCACCCTCAAGGACCTCGGCTATTCCGAGGAAGCCGTCGTCCTGCCGTAGACCGGAGAGCGGGATGTCGAGTCGAGCACCTCCCGCACCTTGCACAAGAAGGCATTCGCTGTGAATGGCTTTTGGAGAAACGCCAAGCCTGCGTTCAACACCCCATGGCGGACGACCGCGTCATCAGTGTAGCCGGACATGTAGAGCACCTTCGTCTCTGGATGTATAGTCCCCAAGCGCGCAGCCAGCTCGCGGCCGCTCATCCCCGGCATCACAACATCGGTCACCAGCAGATGGATCGAACCGGAATGCGTATGGCAGACGCGCAGGGCCTCCGTGCTATCACACGCTTCCGACACGGCATAGCCATGCGCTTCAAGGATCTCCCGCGCCAAGCTCCGAACCATGTCCTCGTCTTCCACGAGAAGAATCGTTTCTGAGCCACGGAGTATCGAGGAACGCGGATGGGCCGGCTCGCTCCCCTCGGCGACGCCCTCGACGCGAGGCAGGTAGATTTTGAACGTCGCGCCTTTTCCGGGCTCGCTATACACCCAGATGTTGCCGCCACTCTGTTTGACAATGCCGTAGACCGTGGCCAGGCCAAGACCGGTCCCCTTTCCGTGCTCTTTGGTCGTGAAGAATGGCTCGAAGATGCGGGCCTGGGTCTCCGCGTCCATCCCGCACCCGGTATCGCTGATCGCCAGCATCACGTAAGGTCCAGGTCGGACTGAGACATGCCTGCGGGCGTACGCTTCGTCCAGTTCGACGTTCGCAGTCTCGATCGTCAATTTGCCTCCTTCCGGCATCGCATCGCGGGCATTGACGGTCAGGTTCAAGATGATCTGTTCGATCTGCCCTGGATCCACCTTGACGAGACCCAATCTAGGCTGCAGGACGGCTTCCAGAAGGATGTCCTCGCCGATCAGCGGCTGGAGCATAGCCTCAAAGTTCGTCACCACGGCATTCAGGTCCAGCACTTTCAGTTGCAGAACTTGCAGGCGGCTGAAGGCCAGAAGCTGGCGTGTCAAGGTTGCGGCCCGCCGACCCGCTTTCTTGATCTGCTCGACGTTCTTGCGAGCAAGGAGATTGGCTCCGAGGCTGTTGAGCACAAGTTCACTGTAGCCGTTAATGACCGTCAGCAGGTTGTTGAAGTCATGCGCGATGCCGCCGGCAAGCCGTCCGATCGCCTCCATTTTTTGAGCTTGGCGAAGCTGCTCTTCCAGTCTGGTTCTGTCCTCGTCCGCCAGCTTGCGTTCCTTCCTTTCCTCAGCCTCGCGCAAGGCACGACGCACTGCATGGGCCAGTCGTGCGAGGTGGTGTTTCAGCACATAGTCTGTGGCGCCGGCCTTCAGACAAGCGATCGCTGCATCCTCTCCGATGGTGCCGGAAACAAAGATGAAGGGGACTTCAGGGCGCAGTTCCCGCGCGAGTCTCAACGCAGACAATCCGTCGTAGGAAGGGAGCGTGTAGTCGGCCAGGATGATGTCCCACTCGCCCTGCTTCAAGGCGGCGAGGAAGTCGTCGTGGCTCTCGACGCACGCCAGCTCGCACGCCATGCCTTCTTTGACAAGTGTCAGGCGAACCAATTCCTGATCATCTGAATTGTCTTCAAGATGAAGTATGTGCAACGCCGTTCCCATACTCGCATCCCTCCACAGGCAGGTGGACCTATAGGAGGCCAGGACATCCTGTGCTAACTTGTGACATAAGCACAGGGCGTGCCATGCTGGCAGAGCGAGACTTGAACAGTGATGTCTAAAGAACAACGCTGATTCTCAGAATTGCGCTGGAGGGAATGGACGTTTCCGACGACTCCGGTGAAGGGGAGCCCCTACACAGTCTGTGATATACATATCCTGTGGTATATATCCGTAGAAGGCTCCGACGCGGAAGGCGATATGTTGGGGCTTTACTCGTGCTTGGCCCGGATCAACTTGGCCCGAGCGGCCAGCGTCGTCGCTTGGTCTTCGCGGTTCGTCCTCGCGAGCAAGACCGCGTAGTTCTCCAGGGTCGTGGCCAGCCCCAGATCGTCTGGTCCGAGCATTTTCTCCTTGATAGACAGCGCGCGCTGGTAGAGGGGCTCAGCCTCGGCGTAGCGGCCCTGAACGTAATAGAGCTCTCCCAGATTGTTGAGGATGATGGCGACGTCCGGATGCTCCGCCCCCTTGGCGTGCTCCGTGATCTCGAGGGCTTGGCGGAACAGCGGTTCAGCCTCGGCGTAGCGCCCCTGGCTTCTGAAACTGACGGCGCGGTTATTGAGGTCGCCGGCCTGATCCGTGGGCGCGCGGGGTTGCAGGAGTTGTTGGGTCAGCGGATGCTCCCAGCCCCAGCCGGACAGCTTGCCGTTCTCGATGATCACCGGCGTCAACTGTTTGTTGCTAATCACGCCCTCGGGATCAACGCCGCCCGTGTAGTAGAACAGCACCTCAAAGCGCGTGCCGCCCTGCTCCAGCGTCTGCGTTCGATGGGGGCTCTGGATGACTTCGCGCTTTTCGCACGGCAGCCAGCCGAGCGCGCGCTGGATCTGGGCCCATGTGGACCATCCCCACTGGACACACCCTTCCACCGGATCGGCCTTCATCCGTTCGAGAACCTCCTCGCGCGATTGGCCGACGGTCAGCGTCTTCAGATGGGCGACATTCAGGGCCGCCAAGTCCAGGTTCTTGTCGGGTGTCGGGTAGGGTGTGAAGGTGGCCACGTTCGAAGCCGAGCACGCGGCTAACACAAGCAACCCCATGACTGAGCCGATCGGGATCATTCGTATCATCATGCTGTCCTGCTCCCTTTGGTCTTGCCGGTGATCCTGCTGACCTCATCGAAGTATGCGACGAACGCTTTCATCCCCCCGGATGCCTGCCCCCAGTCGAAACGCTCGTTGGGCGCGTGGTAGCCGTGCTCCGGTAGACTCAAGCCCAGGAACATGACGGGCGCCCGCCACCGCTCGGCCATGGTCACGACCGCCCCGATGGAGCCCCCCTCGCGGATGAAGGCCGGCTCCTTGCCGAAGCCGAAGCGCAGAGCCTTCCGCACAGCCTCCGCATGCGGCCCGCCCAGATCGGCCACGTAGGGTCGCAGCATCCCGTGCGCTTCCACGTGGACGTCCGGGTTGAGCTTGCGGACATAGGCGCGGAAGATCCGGAAGATGGCGGCCGGGTCCTGATCCGGCACCAGCCGCATGCTGACCTTCGCTTCTGCGCGCGGCGGAATGGAGGTTTTGACCCCCGGCCCCGTGTATCCTCCGACGAAACCGTGCACCTCAAACGTGGGTTCGGCCCACAGACGCTTCATGACTTCCAGGCGATCCTGCACGCGCAATTTCGTCAACTGGTGCGCGGCGGCAAAGGCCTTCACCTGGAAGCCCGACTTCAGAAACTGTGCCCGATCCGCCTTGCCCAGTGGCCTGACCGACTTGTAAAATCCGGGGATGGCGACCCGTCCGGTCTTCGCGTCCACGCAGGCCGCGAGCACGGCGGCCAGCTCCGCGAGAGGATTGCGCGCCACGCCGCCGGTCAAGCCGGAATGCGCCTCCCGCCTGGCGGTTTCCAGGATCAGCCGCGCGGCCAGATTGCCCCGCAGCCCGTAGGGCGCCGCCGGACGTCCGCCCGCCAGCCAGATTGTATCAGACACAACTACAGAATCTGGTTTCTCAATATTCCCCTTCGCTAAGCCTTCCGCGAAGTGGGGACTGCCTATTTCTTCCTCCAACTCCCAGACGAACTGGGTATTGAGTGGCACGCCGTGCTCGACCGCGTAGCGGGCCGCCAGCAACGCGGTGAGCGCCGGACCCTTGTCGTCGGTAGTGCCCCGGCCATAGTAGGACTCGCCCTCGACCGTGAATTTGAACGGCTCGCGCGTCCATTCCGGCTCCATCGCCGGCTGCACGTCGAGATGGTTGTAGACGGCCACGGTCGGCCAGGCCGGGTCGCGCATCCACCCGCCGACGACCAGCGGATGGCCTCCGGTCTCGACGATCGTCGCCTGCGCGCCCAAGGCCGTGAGACAGCCCACCGCCACCTCCGCGCCCCGCCGCATATCGTTGCGACGCGCGGGATCCATGCTGACCGTCGGGATCTCCACCAGCCGCCCCAGCCACTCCTCAAACCGAGGACGGGCTTGCGCGATATACTGATCGAGGCCGTCAAAGAGACTCATGCGACGGCCTCAAGCTCCCTAACCATGCCTTTGATCGTCTCAAACCCCGCTTGCCAGAAACTCTCCGACCGGATGTCCACGCCGAAATCCTTCAGCAGGACCTCCGGCGATCGCGACCCGCCCGCCGCCAGGAGCGCGAGATACCGCGGGACGAACGACTCGCCGTGCGTCCGATAGAGCGCGTAGAGCGCCAGCACCAGGAGGTTGCCGAAGCTGTACGCGTAGCAGTAGAACGGGCTTGCGAAGAGGTGCGGGATCGACAGCCACTCCCATCGGAACTCATCCGGTACCGCGACCGCTCGCCCGAACTGCTGGCGCAGCTCGCTCAAGTACATGTCGCAGAGATCGTCCATCGTGCCCCCTGCGCCGATGATCCGGTGCGCCTCGCGCTCGAACCGCACGAAGTAGGCCTGCCGCATGATGGTGGCGTACGCGTCATCGAGCTGCCGGATGAGCAGGCTCTGCTTCACGACCTTGTCCCGCTCTTCGGCCATCCAGGCGTCGGAAAGGAGACGCTCGCCGAACACCGAGGCTGTTTCGGCCAGGGGAAGCATGGCGTGGAAGGTGAAGATCGAATGATCAGCCGCCAACATGCCGTGCACAGAGTGCCCCAACTCGTGGGCCAGCGTGGCGACGTCCCGGACATCGCCTTTGAAGTTCAGGAGCACGTACGGCGTCAGCCCGGGGATCACGCTGTAACAGTAAGCCCCGCTCAGCTTGCCGGGACGGACCGCCACGTCCACGTGGCGCTCCTCCAGCACCCGGCCGGCCAGCTCCGCCAAGCGCGGCGAAAAAGCGCGGTATGCGCCGAGCACTTTCGCCGACGCGGCCGCGAACGAATACCGCCGGCGGGCCTCGCGGAAGGGCGCGTAGATGTGGTACCGGCTCATCTTCCGGATGCGGCAGAGCCGGGCTTTGATCGCGAAATAGCCCTGAAAGACGCCAGCGTTTCGAGCGCAGACGGACAGCAAGGCCTCGACCGCCTCCTCCGGCATGTCGTTCATAAGGTTGCGCACCGCGATCGGCGAGCGATGCTTGCGCAGGCCCAAGTGCTCCTGCTTCCAGTCCGTCACGAGGGTCTTGTAGACCTCGCCGATCACGTCAACGTGCCGCGCGAACACTCTGTACAGCTCGCGGTAGGCCGCCTCGCGGATGCGGGCGTCAGGGTCGCGCACGTACACCAGCAGGTCCTCGCGGGTGAGCGTGCGGGCCTTGCCGTTGACCGTCAGCGTGTACGTCAAGCCATTGGTCAGGATCTCGTAGAGCCCCACCAGCGCCCGGCGGCCGGTGACGCTCTTGACGTTGATGATCTTCTCTTCGGGCTCGCTGAGGGCGTGGTCTTTGAAGCGGCGCAGGGAGTCCAGATGGTACGCGTAGTCCCCTGCTCCCGCCAGCAGCCGGGCGGCGCTCGCGTCATCGAGCTTCTGCCACCAGAGGTCGAAGAACAGCATGCGGTTCGCGAAGCCCGCCTGCATCTCCTCGACGGCTGCCTTGAAGGCTCGCGCCTTCTGATTCTTGGTGTTCTCGGAGAACCACAGGTAGGCGTACGCGCCGAGCCTGCTCATCGTCCGGGTGATCGCCTCGGCCAGTTTCAACGCGTCCAGAAACGTCTCGGGGGGAATCTCCGGGGCCAGCCTGTCCCGAAATCCTTCAAAGCGCCGGACCTGCTCCTCGAGCTCCTGCCGGAGAACGTCCAGATCGTGGGCTGGATCGCGCAGCAGGTCTTGCAGGTTCCAGGAAATTGGGGTCAGAGTCGATTTAGCCATGAGAAGCCATTCTTTGGGGCGAGACACCCTAAATCGACTCTGACCCCCTTCCGCAATGCGCGCAGGCCAGCCACCCCGAGAGGAGCACCCGCCCGCAACCGGCACAGACACGACGCAGCTCCGCCCGGCAATACGGACAGAACCGGTACTCCGAATTGAGGTGCCGGCTGCACCC
>WNFU01005130.1_pt1 | contig 16444 bp, 20 predicted proteins | sample 5400121 | NCBI WGS metagenome assembly WNFU01 (sample SAMN13153360, study PRJNA577476) | soil metagenome | isolation source: 100 cm soil or saprolite under grassland replicate 1 | place: USA:California | collected 2016-06-15
TATTCATCGGTTTTGTTGCGCAGGACTGGATGGGGGTGTAATGTTGCAGTGATGAAATATGGGGATGTCTGGCGGCACACAAGGAAGAACATGGCTGCAGTTTTGGTTCACACTGTTGATCAATACCAGATCCATGGGAAGGTAGGTTCTAACCATCCTAAAATATGTTCAGACTCTGATCTGGACCCCGGTTAGATTGGCTGGCTGACGAGTGATGGCGCTTCTGTTAATTGCACCACTATTCATGAGTTTGCGAAGCTTCTAACCGAAGCTGATGAGAACTGGCTGGCAGCTGAGCATCAGAGCATGACATGTTGTGAGTTTTCTGTCTTGGTTCACTCGCAATCGCAACTGCATCAGGAAAAATACCTTGAGCCTAGAGCGTCCTAGGAAGTACCCCAAGGGGTGTCCTAATACAACCTAGAGATATCTGGAACAACTCGGAACACCTGGAGATACCTGGACTAACCTGAGACTAACCTGAGGCTAACCTGAGGTTAACCTAGGTGTCTCCAGGTGTTCCGAGTTGTTCCAGGTATCTCTAGGTTGTATTAGGACACCCCTTAGGGTACTTCCTAGGACGCTCTAGGCTCAAGGTATTTTTCCTGATGTGATACACTATCTTTACCAGGTGCATGGAGCATTCCCTTCATGTTGCAGCAAAACACTTCATAGAGACCATTGCCCCAACTTCACCATCATCAATCCGAAAAAATGGAGGCGCAGGTGATGAGTCCGGTTCAGAATCAGATGACCTTGATGACTTGAATGTGGGTGATTCCCTTGGCAAGGCTCTTGCCCTTGTAAAGCAAGTAAGTTCTCACTCAAAACATTGTCGCCAGGCTGCAGCTGACGAGTCTTAGATCCATAAATCCCCTCAAGCTAGGATGTTTTTCCGTTTATCTTGCATTCAAGTTGGTATCAAGCCTCTCGAATTGCTCCTCTGGATTCATACCCAATGGGCTTCTCTATACAAGTTCCTGGTCCACTTACTACACCTTCGATTGGTATGTATTGACTTTAATCCTCTGATTTTACTGATCTTGCGACATTGTCAAATAGGGTGTTGATCAATTTGTTCTCCTTGCTGATGCGAGTGAGCTTGTCCCAAATCTTTCTGGAACTCGAAGCTACGCTGATTTCCAGCTTACGAAAAAAGATTGGGATCGTCTAATCACCATTCACGATGCACTCCGGGTAGGTCAAACTTCATAAACCATAATACATAAGTATTAACTATTGGTACATTATAGGAGCCTTCGAATGTTCAGCAAACGTTCTCGAGCGAGTGTTCACCCACAGTTTGGTGCATTATCCCAAGCCTTGAGTTCCTGATCAAGCGCTGGGACTCCATGAGCACACAGTCTCAATACCGTGATGTGAAGACCCCGCTTAGAGAAGGGATTGAAAATCTACAGAAATGGTACAACTGTGTTGATGACACGTCATCAGCGTATTTCATTTGTCTTGGTACAGTTCCTTTTGGCCTTTTGCTTCATTAAGTCTGGTATTCACCTCTGTCATCTAGTCCTTGATCCCAATGTTAAGGATCTTTACTGCCATCATCACTGGGAACAGGAGCAGTATAATAAAGGAATCAGCTGTCTTGAAGCCATGGTAAGGACTATTCTATATATATTTCCATAACTGATGTGGAGGCCCATTCTTTCAAGTTCAACGAGTACTATGTTACTCTAACTCCTGATGCTGAGAATGTTGCATCAACTTCAGCTTTAAACAGTAACCTTACATTTAAATGCTATAGAATATACTAACACAAAACTTAGAATCTGCTGCCGATGCTAAACTGACTTGTCAGTATGGTTGTTCGTATTTGCTTGAAGCAGTTCAGTCTTTCGAGAAGAAGAAAAAGGCTGGGAATCCCCGAGATGAGTTAACTATGTATCTTGAGGCAGGGATCGAGGTGGTATCAGACGTAATTTCGTGGTGGGGGGTGAGTAATTGTAATGATATATTAAATTTATCTCATATTGTCCCATAGCATCAGTCTGACACGAAATATCTGACTCTTAAACGGATTGCCCGTGATTATCTGGCAATCCAGGGCTCTTCAATGCCATCCGAACACGCTTTCAGTTCAGGTGGCATTACAGATCAAGTCAATGCAGCAGCTTGATGATAGAAATGTTTCAGGCGCTTCAGATACTCAAGAGCGCTTACCGGAATGGACACATTTCAGCTGCTACTCAGGCTTTCCAGCACCTTGATGCCTTACTCATGTCTCTGAATGCTGCCATGGATGAGGATGGTGGTGACTAACTTCTGTATAAATATATTTATAAATAAATTGATTTTTTTCAAATAAATATGGTTCAGTTCTGAGTTCAACCACAGGAGAACCGGAACTGGACCACCTTCTGAACCAAACCTCAGGTCCAGTTCAGGGCTCACTGAGACAGCCTGAACCAAACTGTCAGTCAGGTTCTCGGTTCTGCCAAAGTGGTTGGAAAACCGGACCGAACCGAACCTTGGCAGCACTAAACCCACCTGTCCACTGTGATTTCGACGCCGCGAGATGGGAAAACCCCTTCACCATCCTCGTTCACCTCAATTTCGATGCCAGGAGGTGTGGAACCCACTCCACCACCCCCGTTCACCTCCTTTTCGATGCCAGAAGGTGGGGAACCCCTCCACACCTCACTGTGAGACCTGAAGTGTGGGAAAAAACAACCTGACATTCCATCTGAATTCGATGTAATTTTCAACTGTTTTCTACTATACTTTCAACAATTTTTGAAGGAAATTACACTATTAATTACATCAATTTTTTATGTAATTTTCGCCTTCAAATAGGAATATTTCCCAACAATAGTAGTGGAATAAAACACCAATTAAGGTTGTGTGGAGTCGTAATTTGTGACCATATATTAAAGATTCACAACCCCAAGAAAGTGGAATTTCAACAGTAAATTCCACTCTTATTACTGTCTTTTTCAACCTTTTAAAATGTATGAATATATAACATTCACAACGGTATGTAAGGTAATAAACCATGATATCAGTCAACTATTCCAGCCGGATTTTCTTGCCATTTCGCGCTACATTTTTCTTCGTTCCAGCAGCCGCCTCCTGATCATCCACATCCACATCCTGTTGCGCCTTTCTCTTCGTTCCTGCTCCAACAGTCGCCAGTTTCTTCGCAGCTGCTGGTTTCTTTGCAGCCACCGAAGCCGCCGATTTATTTGCAGCGGCCGACTCGGTTTTCTTTGCAGCAGCCGACTTCTTTGCAGCAGCCGACTTCTTTGCAGCAGCCGACTTCTTTGCAGCAGCCGACTTCTTTGCAGCAGCCGACTTCTTTGCAGCAGCCGACTTCTTTGGAGCGGCCGACTTGGTTTTCTTTGGAGCGGCCGACTTGGTTTTCTTTGCAGCGGCCGACTTCTTTCCAGCCGCTGGTGTCTTTGCAGCCACCGGTTTCTTTGCATTTGGTGTAGCCACCCCCAGGTCACCACCTAACCCACTAGCCTCCATCCACTCATCAGCCTGGCCGTCATAACCCACGTATATGTCGTCATGATTGTCGTTCTCATGATCACCCATGGCCACCTCCCCATTGTCCTTCCTCTTCTCACCTCCCTCATCTCCGTTCCTTTCCTCATCTTCATCTCCAATCCCAATCCCTCCAATCCCGATCCCTCCAACCTCATCTCCGTTCCCTTCGTCCTCATCTCCGTTCCCTCCATCCTCATCTCTGTTCCCTTCGTCCTCATCTCCGTTCCCTCCGTCCTCATCTCCGTTTCCTCCATCCTCATCTCCGTTCCCTCCATCCTCATCTCCGTTTCCTCCATCCTCATCTCCGTTCCCTCCATCCTCATCTCCGTTCCCTCCACCCTCATCTCCGTTCCCTCCACCCTCATCTCCGTTCCCTCCGTCCTCATCTCCTTTCTCTTCCTCATCATCCCCGTTCCCTTCCTCTTCCTCTTCCTCTTCCTCTTCCTCATCTTCACCGTTCCCTTTCCCATCCTCTCCTGCCTCATCATCGTCTCCCTCTTCGTCATTTGGATCTGCACGCCCGATGCGCCTCTGGTAGGTCCGCTTATTTTTCAATAAAGTCTTCATTATCTCGAATGTTGCCCAATTTCCTTCATACCGTTTCAACTGTTCATGTCGGGACTTTGCCTGTATAGTATATAGTTAAAAAAAGGTGAATGAAGAAATCAGAATACACACTACTTCTGCCACTTTCGCTAGGGATGCTAAGTCTTGACGTCGCCAGCTATCAAGCGGCATACCCCCACGAATCAGAACATCTCGAACAGTTGCCTGATTTAAGTATTAGACCAAAGCCAAACAGTCAAAACAAAAAGAAATACTCGGCAATGTGAATAGAGTTTTTTGTCGTCAGCTAGACCCATGTCATGTTGAAGTTTGGTGATTTTGTCGGGGCGTGGAATCTCTTTCAATGTTTTCTCCACAAGATTGACGGCTTGACTTTCCCTCAGCTGTTCGATCTCCACTAGACAAGACTTAGCTGAAGAATCGAGAATAAACGGATAGACAAACCTCGCTGCTTTGCAATCGTCGCCAGCAGAGCAGCAGTATCTGCATCTGACGAAGTGCGTGCCTGGAGGGGAAGAGATTTCTTGACAGGCTTCGCTACTGGTTTCGGTTGAGTGCTTGAGGCGGTGATCACCTTCGTAACAGAAGGTGTATGGGCCTTGATATTCTCCTTTCCCGACTTTGAAAAAGTTGAGGTTACTTTTCGTTGAGAGCCTTTCGAAGTGAAGGACACCCTTGGCACGCTTGGAGTCAGTTGAGCCATGGCGCTTGAAGTGAGCAATGGTAAGAATTGTGGAGGTTAAATAGAAAAAGACCACATTGCCATACGCTGAACCCCGACATCGCCAGTGGACGAGATCTTCGGAATATGCTACGGAGCAAGCCCAATCAAAAGCCAAGACTCCGAGGGACGAGGACAGGTACGCGCCTTTTCAAAAAATGCGGAGTCGGATCCTCTTAATACATCGCCTTGCAAAGGGTCTAACGGGATGAGAGGCGCGCCTTTTCAAAAAATGCGGAGTCGGATCCTCTTAATACATCGCCTTGCAAAGCGTCTAACAGGTGAGAGGCGCGCCTTTTCAAAAAATGCGGAGTCGGATCCTCTTAATACATAGCCTTGCAAAGCGTCTAACCGGATGAGGCGCACCTTTCAAAAAATGCGGAGTCGGATCCTCCTACTACACAGCCAAAGGGTCTGCCTGTGCACACAGCCAAATGCTTCGGTTAAGCAGTCTTTAACAATTAAAAGGGGAAGGTTCCTAACAAACCATCCCATTCTACCCCCCCACAATGCTCTCCTCACCTATTTCAAATAGTCGTGATAGTAGTCCTTGGAATGACTCCAAAGATGATTCCTCGCCAGAGCCTACAATATGTAAATGTCAGAACCAGCTTGCACATTGGAACTGGAATGGCGTTATGCATAAAGACTTGCCGGAATTATGCAAAAGAACCATAGGAGAAAATGCGCCGACATCTCAAAAAAAAGGTAAGTAAATGTTCCATATTCCCCGAGGCAAGAACTGAGAAACATACAAGACGAACCTGACAACGATGCCAATGAAGACTCTTCGGCTACCGAGTCAGATCGTGAGTGGGATCCTGAATGGGAACATGGTAAGAGTCAAGACCAACTTACTTGAAATGTAAAAGAGCTGAACTTAGCTTGTAGTCGTCATTAGACGAGCGCATCGTAATCGACTTCAGGATTTGGTCAGGAATGCGGGCGGGCGTCTGGAGGGCACTAACCTCGTGAACACCAACATAAAAGACATTGTGGACAAAGGTGACACGAAAGACCCAACTTGCACAAAGGGTCGTAAACGTAAAAGATCGGACAAGGAAAATTTGGGTAGAACGGAGATCCGCATCAAGTTTCGTGGTCTGAAGAAGGAGTCGAAGGTGAAGATATCTGTAAAGATTAGAACCTAGGACATCATTAATTAAGTTGACGAGGCAAGGAAGCAAACACAAACACAACTCACTAAATTGTGGCTGGAGGTATCATGAACTCTGTGCGAAGTAGTCAGCATCTTATAATATAGGTCTCATATGCATCTGGAACAAAACTTTAATAGATTTGACAACAAAAAAAGCGGGCAAACAAATCATAAACTACTCATGATCAAAAAGGCGGTGAGGAATCTGCGCTGCACGTCCAAAGTAATTGAAGAATTGTTGACAATAGTACTTCGCAACACACTTCTCCATCTCTTCTCTGGCCTTTCGAGAGAAACCACGGAGGCTGTCAACCGAGGCGCCCAGAATCACGGGTTTGTCTCCTCTCCATGATTTCATGACAAGGACTAGGTTAGTGACAAAATGAAAGCGGTCGTCCACATTGTCTGCGGCCAATCCAAGATTTTGCGACGGAATAGGAACATGCCGGAATGAGCTTGGATGAAAACACTGCGAAATCATGATTTGCCTTTCGAATAGTTGAGCAGTGTCCGATATGTCCAAATTGGCACATGCACGACGATCCAGTGACTGGAATTCGTGAATGAAATTGACCTCAAACAGCTCCCATAGAATCTCTCGGACGACAGCATCAGGAAGCAACACTTCGCGGGGGTAGTCCTTGCCCTGCCAGATAATCGGCCCCGCCAAACCCCTTCGCATTTTCACCTCTGGGTACATATTGGATTTCGGAAAAATCATCTCCAAGCTCTCTTGTCGACGACGTGCTGCTTTAGTTTTTTCCTTCCCCAGAACATCCAGGTCAATCGAAAGAAAAGAACGCCAATTTTGGTTTGACATTGCAAGAGACGGTTCTTTTACCACACGCATGAACCAGGCGTCACGAACTTGCAGCCATGACTGAAAATATTTTGCGGCAGTGGCTGGGTTTATGAAAAGACCGGGGTCAGGAAACGTGTAACAGCCATAGCGCTTCTGCGTCTTGGATGTTTCGACGAGACAAGCAGGCGATTGGTCAACAGCCCGTAGTCCAGCACTCCAGGCGGGAATCGAGAATGGAGCGAAAGGGTGGTTTATAGGAGAAAATTTGTCGCGACCACTGGTTTGGATAGTCGAGGCTAATAAATCATTGTCAAGAAAGCGGCCTGTAACAAGAATAAAATTTGACATACAAGACACTCCTGCTGAGAACTGTGAACCTTCAGGAGGTATTATATTGCGATCAGCGGGTTGAATAGTCGAAGGATTTGGGGCTTTGGAAATGATGAGAAAATGGTTTGCACCAAAGGCAAATTTACTAACCGTTTGATGACTCGCCCCCAAATGGGTCCTGGAATACCAACCACGTTCGTGAATAAGTATGGATGGCAGCATGTCTATTAGGATTGGTCGCATAGCCACGAAATATTGGGGGAATGGGCGGATCGTGTTGCGAAACGCATAAGACGTCAGAAGGGTTGATGGGGGCAACAATTTCCAAGATGTTGCATTCGCAAGGAGTATCCCAGATTACGGTAGGTTGGAGGAACCAGACGGGTAAACCTGCCGTGTGGAAGTCCTGGACTACACGCGCAATATTAGTGAAGGCCCCTACACAGTTTGCGACGGTTTCTGCTGCAGGCTTTTTCCCATCCATACGCGGTTTATACAGTTCGAGGTAATCCAAACAGCCGCGAAGTTCGAGGAAATAGCGCTGGAATTCGGTGACGCCGAATCGCATCTCAAAAAATGTAGTCTTCAACGAAGCAAGACGGATGTATGCGTCTTGCATTGCCTTCAGTAGTGATAGAAGAAGATTATTGGGCTTCGGGGCAGTCTTTCGGTAGTCTTCAATCCTATTCTCCAAAACCAACATCAATGCCTTCAACGAGAACAGTTTTAACCTCGACAGCTCGCCCAATCCATCAACGATGCCGCCACCAAAAGACTTGAAGTCATCGCGGGTCGGGTTCCACCACATGATCGAAAGAGAGTCGTGGGGATCGTCAGGTTTTCTTGGGATGGCACCTAGGTGACAATAACCCTTGATCCAAGGCTGTGGCCAAAGCGAAGGATCGTCCGGACCATAGCGAAGATCGGCACGGAGATGAACCTCTCTTCTCTGCATGGGTGGGAGAAATATTCGATCTTGGTTGGGAGTTCTACAGACAAAATCCTTGACAACTGCAGCAACTCTTCCATCAAACGGACCAAGGGTTGCTGTAGGAAATCAGCATAAATAAGTAGTGCTAGAAATGGTTGCCCACCGTCGGGATTTCGCCTAGCAAGGAGGAGATGTTGATTGAATGTCTGCGGCATCTTTGCACGAAAACAGGAAGTCAAAAATTAGGATATGTGGATGAAGATGGTGGATGGGTTGACGCGAAGTCTACACCCTGGACGACGCGAAGTCTAATCCTCAGCTTAAGCGACGCGAAGTCTAACTCAAACCGCCCATGTTTTGACTAGAGAAAAGGCAAGAGATACTTACCAAGGAAGTGATGACTGGCAACAAATTCCGAATCACTACATTTCAGCGAGAGAAAGGAGGCTCTTACCAAAACTTAAAACCCTAAATGGACGAGAGAGAAATCAGTAACGATTACTGTGAAGAAAGATTCAAATAGCACACTCATGATGAACAGACGAGAACTCACCAAACCAAAACGGAGGAAAATAAACCAGGAGTGGGTCGACGCGAAGTCTAGACCCTGGGGCGGACGCGAAGTCTACACCCTGGACGACGCGAAGTCTAGTCCCAGCTTAAGTGACGCGGAGTCCACCTTAAGCTGCCCGTTTCGTTTTGAAGAGACTCACTTAGTCGCAGATTCGTAGAAGAGAAGATTTGATTATGTAATGTTGTTCACTCTTTGGTTGTTCATCTTTGTTTGTCCGCGGTCTCTAATTCGATGTCGAGCTCTCACCATCGATATCATCTTTCCTCTCACCACCGACTCCTCCCAGTGTTCGTTTCCCCGTCACGACCTAGACTTCGCGTCAGTCATGAATCTTGGCCTAGACTTCGCGTCGGTCAGACACTGGTCCTAGACTTCGCGTCGGTCCAGTTGTTGATTGATTAGACTTCGCGTCGTCGATCCTTTGTACATGTGCGACTGCAAGATCTCTACGGCCTCTGTGCGTGTGCCATACTTTTTTCCCCGCTGTTTTGTTCTGACCTGCTGCGATTTCAGGCTATGCATTTCTGGGCTGTTCACGCACTGCCATACCTTTAACCTCCGACGCGTCCAAGTCATCCCACACTGGTATATAAAGTCTATCAAGCTAGGTGATCCGACTCAGCTTTTCCTCTACCATGGCCAAGACTTGTTGCACATGCGGTTGTGGGCGAATGGTGACGCACGCTACGAAACAAAATCACCTAAGAGGCCGTGGAACGATTGCGCTCCGAGCCAGAGTGTTGGATGAAACCGAATCGTTGAGGGGCATTGCTGGAGGGCGACAGGAACGAGTCCTCCACCAGAACCCTAGGAAACGGGGATCCTCTGGACCTGACCAGGGCACCAGCAGCTGTAAACGGCTCAAGGCATCTCAGCTTGAGGCGAGTCCAGAGCCCGAGGCGAGTACCTTTCAAGCGGACATAGACCTTGCGGATGACCTTGCGGATCCATTTCAAGTTCCTGCCGTAGTGACACAGTCGAGCAATTTTGTAGAAAGAACTCGCCATACGATGGAACAGCGCTGGGGAGCTCGTCGAGATAATGATGATGATGATGGAGGTGTCAATGTCGAAGATGAAGACGATACGACCGACGGGGACGAGGACGAGGACGAGGACGATGGAGACGACAGCCAAGACGAAGATGTCGGAGACGACGAGGACGACAAAGACAATGAACGCAACCTACCAGGTCTTTCTCTTTGGGAAAAACTAGGTGAAGACTTCGAGCGTGAGGCTGCATCTTTAGGTTTGTCCTTATCTTGTGAATCACCTACTCCGCTAATGATTCTTTAGATGCAAAGTGTCTTGGAGAATCAGATCTTAGCCTACTTCGTACTTATACACTCAAAGTTGAGGATCACCTTTCTGATCGTACCTTCTGCCGACTTGCCAAGGCTTATCCGGACTCTAGTCACGCAACCTTAAAAATGACCAAGAAGCGTGTTCGATCGCTTGCTGGATTTCAGCCTGTTCGATACAGCTGTTGTATAAACAGCTGTGTTTGCTACATTGGACCGTATGAGGATCTCACCGAATGCCCGAATTGCAAGGAAGCTCGATTCAAGGCCGATGGAAAACCGCGAAAACATTATGACTATCTCCCTGTCGTACCTCGGTTACAAGCTATGTCGGCAAACTCTATTCATGCAGGGAAGATGCGCTATCGAGCCAATCACGAACATGAGCCTGGTGTTATCAAAGACGTTTTTGATGGCTCCCATTACCAGTCGTTACTCAACACTATTGTCCCTGCTGGTATGGACGATCCGTATTTCTACTTTTCTGATAAACGCGACATTGCACTTGGCCTTTCGACGGACGGTTTTTCTCCATTCAAGAAGCGTAAGAAGACGTGTTGGCCCATCATTCTTTTCAACTTCAACCTTCCTCCTGAAATACGCTTCCAGAAGAAATATTGCATTCATGTTGCCACAGTCCCTGGTCCGAAAAAGCCTTGGGATTGGGATTCGTTTGCTTGGCCGCTCATTCAAGAACTGATTCAGCTGGAGCTAGGTGTCAAGGCCTTCGACGCAATTGACCAGGCATTATTTTTTCTCCATGCCTTCCTCATCCTGGCATTTGGCGACATTCCCGCTATGGCTCTGATCATGCGCATGAAGGGGCAGAATGGTATCAGTCCCTGTCGAATCTGTGACATCAAAGCGGTTCGCTTCAATTCTAAAACTAACTATGTCCCCCTACAAAGAGACAAGATTCGTGGAGCTCAACCTGCTCGATATGATGCATCTAATCTCCCCATCCGCACTCATGAGAAGCTAATGCAACAAGCACGCGACGTTGAAATGGCACCCGACAATGCCACACGAGAAGATCTCGCTAAAGAATATGGGATTAAAGGTACACCCGTTCTGAGTTCCTTGTCTTCGGTTTCGTTTCCTTCCTCTTTCCCATTCGACTTCATGCATCTCATCTGGGAAAACCTAATCCCCAATCTCATTGACTTCTGGACTGGCGCGTTCAAAGACTTGGACCACAATGACGAGGGATATTTTATTACGCCGCATGTCTGGGAGCAAATTGGAGCTGCTACAGCAGCATGTGGGGCAACAGTTCCATCGGCCTTTGGGGCTCCGGTACCTGACATTGCAAAGCACCGGTCCACAATGAATGCCGAGATGCATGCTAATTGGACGCTGTATATCGCTCCAGTCGTGTTGCGCGGAAGGTTTAAACGGCCTCAGTACTACCGACACTTCATGCAGCTTGTTGGCCTTCTCAAGCTTTGTTTGGAATTTGAGATTTCAGAAGCCATGCTAAACCAAATAGAAGAGGGTTTCCAATCGTGGGTGGAAGGATACGAAAAGTAAGCACGTCTTGTTTTCCTCTCATGTATCGCACTTAAATTGATATAGGCTGTACTACAAAAATGATCCCACTCGGCTTTCCGCCTGTCCCTTGACTGTTCATGGTCTTCTGCATATTACATGGGGTATCAAGGTAGCTGGTCCTGTCTGGGCTTACTGGGCTTACCCCATGGAGCGTCATTGCAACACATTACTTCAATCGATCAGAAGCAGACGCCACCCATACGCATCAATTACTTCCTTTGTCAATGCAACTGCACAGCTCGATCAAATCCGACTTTTGTATGATCTCGAGTTACGCCTGGATCCTGACGAAAAGGAAGGCAACAAGCTTGTACATAATTCGTGTATGTTCTATTAATCACATTGGTCACTCATCTCTGAATTTAATAAACAGATCCGGAGTATATGCTCGCTCCTCCCCGCCAGCTCGAAATCTTACCCCTCTCAATACGAAAAAAAGTTTGGGCTTGTTTAGCTACCCGGTTCAATGTCCAGTTGAACGTTGTTAAATCAGTTATCAAACTGGATCAGCCAATTACCCAGTACGGCAGAGTCAGTCGTCTTGAAGGAGGCGATCTTATGATTGGCCGCCACCTTGTCAAAGCGGCTGAGGACAGCCGGGATGCATCCTTTGTTCGAGTGGGTCTTGCCTTGTTTCCATATATGCAATTTCTGACCATGTACAGTACACACAATTTGTAGATCGACATGCTCACAACCGTAGAAAAACCCCGGACTTCGAGTTGCAAAATTTCTTTGGCCAACTATGCCGTATTCTCCTTTTAGAAATGCCATCAGCACAACGATTGAACTTAGACGAGCCGACAACGGTCATCTTAGCGCTAATTCGGGAAGTCAAAGCAACATTAAGGGAGGACATTTATTACTACAAGGATTTTGGCGTTGAGGAGGTTGTTGATATGAAAACGGTGCAGTGTGTTGTTGGAAGAGTGAAGGACAGGGGCGAGTGGGCTATTGTCGATCGGAGCAATATCATGGGAAACTGAAACTATTGTAAGTATTTTATGTCATCTTTGCCGAGGTAAATAACAGATTTTTCACTGTAGCTACACCTCTCATACTTACAGTTGATGTTTTCCACTATGACCTCTTCAGGCCCCTTCAGAACACGTACTCTTGAATTTTCACGTTCACCTTTTAAAAAGCCAAGAGCCCGGTCCATAATAACAGGAACGGCTGCCAACATTACCCTCTGTCGAATTGGGAGAGTCATTCCTTCGTTTCCTGGCCGAGTTCTACCTCGTAGTCATTTCATTTGCAACAATCAACAATATTTCCACGTCGACTAATCTCGACAGGGAACACGCTCTCATTTTCAATCTGAATATGCGGCCTTCATTTGAAAAGGAGCAATTGTCCTACCTCCGTGTACCTGCTCACGAACGACTTGCACCTTTCATTAATTGGCAATTTCCCCCTTTCCGAACTCCTCTTCAATTTGATGACTATTCGCATAGTCTACGTCTCACAGAAGGATATTGAGATCTTTCGACATTGCATCTCAACAAAGTGGATGAATATAATTATCCGCTTGACCATAGGGATCTTTTTGGTTGATATGATCGCGATGCGCAACTACTACTCTATCGCCTTCCCTGGATAGTCGCTTCCAGATGGAGTCATTGCTTCGGAACATGGCAATTGATTTTAAAGAAGCGAACACAATGTATCCCGTGGTTTTGCAGACAAGGGAAAAGAGTTGGTGGCAACCGCGAAACTTCAGGGACGAGGCCGATCTTCCCTTCAATTTCAAGAATGATGTTGCAATTGATCTCGTGGTGTTATTCAACAACATCATGCGCATAATCTCCTTGAGATATCACTCTCGCCCTGTTCCTGCCCCTTGGTGCAATATTCCTACAAAACCCCACTCTTCTAGAGATCTCACTCTCGCCTCCCCACATCCTCCGCAATATACCTACGAAGTACAACATCATTACATCTCTGGACCTACGGTTTCCATAAATTCCTCAAGTCTTCAAGTTCCCACTTGCTCTCGAGCATCTGCAAGATTTTATTTATTATGCGTACTCATTTTACACCGGGTAAGAAGTCTCGAAGAGCCAATTTTCAAAGTGGGTGGTTGGAAACACTGGGGGACTTAACTAGGTGCCGGATGGCGGAGGTGTTGGAGCAGTCGGGTTGAGCGGTTAGTTGACGAACCAGGCGGTTGCAGTGGCTATGAGCGGCACAGACCAAGTCGAAACCAAAATTCCTCAATCAGCATGAAATTACTAAGCGACTGTCCTGCTGCTCGTATCGACGATAGTCTCCGACAAGCATTGGAGTCGTTGCTGCACGCATGATAGATATGGAGCCTAAGAAGGAGATGATGTCAGATTGCAAGGGATTGGTATGGTGCGAGTCTGGCTGAACAGCCCAAGACGAAGAAATTACATCACTACTTGGAATTATTGGAGGTGGAAGGTGGAAGGTGAGGAGCTGAGAGGTTGTTACCATTTCATCAAGAGGTATGATTTCTTTTTAAACAGTATATCAATTTAACTCACGTTATTGCACATGCTAGCTTGACTACCCTTCACCCTTCCTTATCTCCCGAGAATCTATCCTACCTCTCTTTTCCCAACCGCTTCAGGCACGCCGAGCATCACCAGACTCTCGTGCCTCGGAGTTGTTTGTTCTCGACTCTTTCAACGCGACAATGGCCAGAGACTTGCTATCGAAGGTGCGGAGGAAAGAGAGTGGCTGATGATGGCAGTGATGAACATCGGTGCTATCTTGGAATACGGAAAAGCTGGAGGCATGGTGAGGAGATTTGGTGGCCTCGGTACGAAAGAGGGAGCAAACACAGTGGGAGGTGCTTTGCAAGCTCAGGCCGAAATAACTATGATGAGGGTCATGGCTAAGAAAGCTGCTATTCCTGGCGCAGTCGTACGGACTGCCGCAATGGCCGAGGAGGGCATGGATATAGACGATGAAGGGAAGGAGAGGGATAGGTCTCCAGTCATCCCGGCGGCAGAAACAGCTTCAGACGTGGAACTCCCGCCAGCATTCAAGTATTCCCTCCAACTTACCTTCGCCATGATATCTTTCATACTCAAGAAACCGTTGAGGAAACCTTCTCAGTATGCCGGCTCATCCCTAAATCCTTATCTGACCATCGTCTTAACGTTCTTGGCTACACTCGTGAAACATAGGAGTGTGCTTGCATTACTAGAGCGGAGTGTTCCCTGGGAGGAGATATCGATGGCCGGTTTCCTTTCTAGTGTACCAAGGAAAGTGATGATATCGCAAGGCTTGTCCTAACATTTAACCCACCAATGCTACTCGACCGCGAGACAAGTCCGAAAAGAGAGCGCAGCCAACTGCAACATTCTCAGATGTTGCCCACTCGGCAGCGGCCACCGTCAAAAGTTCTGTCCCAGTCTCCTCCACAGTCTTCGTCGTACCGTGAAAAAGAGAGGGACAGAGAGCTGTCCCCAAAGGTTTCCGCACAAGATGCCTGTTACCAAGTTTCAACACCATCTCTTTCACCTCGCCGACATCCCTAACAACCTCACATCGTCATTTCTCGCCCGCAGCCATCATCCAAAGACCGAGAGAAAGAAGCTGACCACGACTTCTCTCGGAAACTACGGATCTCATCTTCACCCCGACCTCATCATATTCACAGTCATGGTAAATCACCTAAATTGTTTGATCTTCATCATGATCCTATCCCGAAGAGACGATCCGGGGGCACAGAAGAACAGCTGTTCAGTGGTGAATGGGATTGAGAAAGGGAACGCGAATGAGAAAGAGAAAGGGAAAGAGATCCACGACAACGAGAACCCACCAATTCCATGAGTAGAGGCAATGCTTGGCAGCTTTTTGGTCATCCAAGGACCAAGGACGACCCAGTTCGTTTCTCTGTTTTGGCCCGCCGTTGCCCGCACAATCACAGGCTCAAATAACTTCGGTATTGAGCGGCACGATCGTGACCCGTCCTACTCCAAAATACTAATGATCGCGTCTCAGCATCTTCAATGTCCTCCTACGCCGCATCAATATTCTCTTCCGCATTCACGCTGTCGTCTACGACTGATGGATCATCAGCTTCTTCCGCTGGGCAAGTCCAAAGGAAATGGAACGGATGATTCTGGAAATAGTGTCTTCTCGATCCAATTGAAGAAGCTACTATATAGGGCATTGTCGAACTTGGAAACGAAGATCAAGCAAGAGGAGAGCTTTGTCGGGTCTTCGACCGAGGATGCGAATGCAGGGATTAATGACTTTGGTGGAAAAGAGAAGAGTTTGATCATCAAAGGGCCAAGGCAAGGGCAAAGAAACAACGGTGCCATATGCATATGTTGAACGGGAAGCGGAAAGGGAGTGTTGGAAGAAAATTATAGATGACCACAAAGAGTGCGTTGTTCTTCTCCGTTTATATAGGAATCACGGTACCTTAAGCTTTATCCAACAGACCTGCTAAAATCAGCCACAGTCTTCTCGAAATCTCACTCTCGCCCTCCCTTCCTGCCTCTCTCCGCAATATACCGACAAAGGACAACGTTAACGTCATTGTACGCCTCTGGACCTACGGTTTCCACAAACTCCTCGAGTCCCTTCGCCGTGCTTCCTTCAACTCTCCACTTGCCCTCGAACATCTGCAAGATTTCCTATTACACTCATTTTACACCGGGGTGACCGTCCTGCTGCTTGTTTCGACGACAGTCCCTCACTGAGCATTGGAGTCATTGCTGCAAGTAGCTACGGGCTTGGGTAGTTGACAACGGTTTCATTGTGAAATTACTATACATTAGGTTGTCTTTTTTTTAGTATATAATACTTAGTCTAACAATGGTAAAATCCCCCAAAAAATTCACATCGTTTTGTGGTGTAATTCATTTGCCTATTTATGGTTATAAAACGCTATGATAAAGGTTGTAAATTTCTTTCCACCAAAAAATGTAGTTTTTTACATTACACCATTAACCATCGCTTTTTTGGCATTCCCCCCTTTTCAGTCAATTTTCCCCACCCTTCGGGTCTCACAGTG
>WNFU01009898.1_pt1 | contig 16443 bp, 19 predicted proteins | sample 5400121 | NCBI WGS metagenome assembly WNFU01 (sample SAMN13153360, study PRJNA577476) | soil metagenome | isolation source: 100 cm soil or saprolite under grassland replicate 1 | place: USA:California | collected 2016-06-15
CGATGCAATCAAGCGATCACGGCCTGACGGTCACAACAAAGAGGGTCACCTTCCAGAACGCCCTTTTCGACAGCGAATGCGTCCCGCTTGCGCCTTCTGGGAATTTCGCGAACGGGGACGCTTGCGCTACTTTTGCGGAGCAGTTTGCCCGCGTCGTCGGTGGCTACTCTTTTTTCTGGGCAAGCGGCAGAAATTCCTCGCGGGAAATCTTGCCGTCTTTGACGGTATAAATCCCCACTTCCGACATCTGCATGCGCTTTTTAGAAGCTTTGTCAGTCACGTCTACATCGAACTGCACGGCAAATGTGTCCCGAGCCACGAATGGTCCGCCTATTTTCGCGTTGTGCACTTCCATGTTCTTCTCCCACCACTCGGTCTTGCCCCGGACCTGATCGATGCCGCGCATTTCCGCCGGCATGTTCTCCATCGCGCGCGCCTCCACGCTGACGATGTCCTTCGCATAGAGTTCATCGATCGCCTTCATCCATTCACCATTTTGGCAAAACTCCACCAGTTTCGTTGCGACTTCTTCTGTATTCATATCTCCTCCTCTATTTTCGGTTCACGATTATTCAACAAATATTTTCTCCAATTTGCCGACACCACGATTTCCTCCGCGAATGCTATGGCTTGAGATCCAGCGACGCTTTGCCGGTCGCCACCTCGAAGGGAACCGATGCATGCTCATGCGTTATCATCCATTTGCCGTCGATCTTGCGGTAGCAAACAGTCGCGCGCCACCACATATCAAGTTTCCCTCCATCGGTTTTCGTTGCGCTGACCCGATTGAGGCCGTGACTGAAGGCTACATAGTTGCCCGCAGCTATGCTCAGGTCGCAAATCTCGTGCCCGATCGGACCCTGGAAGGAAGAGAACCACTCCTTCAACCTTTTTCTAACCGCGTCTGATCCCAGGTATTGCAGCGGGTTTACGACGTCGAACGACAGAACGTCCGGCACGTAGTTCGACATAATTTCGTTGATGTCCTTGATGCGGAGCGCCTTGATTCGATTCTCGATTAGCTCGCGGATCTGGGCTTCATTGTTCTCAGTTGGCATATTTTTCTCCAGCTTCTTAGTTTCACATCTGGACACATAATTTCGGAAATCTCATCGTTCTTCGCGTCCTGGATTGTCCACAACTGAGCACCATCCGTTGACAGACTAACCACCGGCGATTGCCCCTATAACTATGAAGGGCTCGGATCCCATCGCGACCGAGTCAGGCAGCAGGGCATCCGGTGGTTCATGGGATAGATCCTGCCCACAGGCGAAGAACCGCACCAAAGACCGACGCTCTTGCGTAACATGGTCGCGGACTGTGCCGCGCAGCATTGGATACTTGGCCTCGAGCGCGTCGAGGACCGATCGCTGCGTAGCCGGGCCTTCGACAGCGAGTTGCACTTCGCCGTCAACCCGCGCGAGTGTGCGCAGGTGGGGTGGCAGCACAACACTTACCATATGTTAGAGCCGTTTACAGCTTGACGGCTTAAAGCCGTCAAGTTTTCAGCGCGCTGTTTGGATTTGGATTCACGCTAGCGTTTGCACTTCGACGGACAGAACGGCCGGAAGATCGCGCACAATCGGCTTCCAGCTATCGCCCGCGTTGGTCGATGCATAAACTTGCCCGCCAGTCGTGCCGAAGTAAATGCCGCAGGGATCGAGCGAATCAACCGACATCGCATCGCGGAGCACATTTACGTAACAATTGCGTTGCGGCAGACCTTTCGTCAGCGCTTCCCATTCGTTGCCACCTGTCCGGCTGCGGAAAACGCGCAATCTACCCTTGGGCGGATAATGCTCGGAGTCGCTCTTGATCGGCACGACGTAAATCGTCTCCGGCTCGTGCGCGTGCACGTCGATCGGAAAACCGAAATCACTCGGCAAATTCCCGCTAACCTCGCGCCAGGAATCGCCGGCATCATCGCTGCGCATCACGTCCCAGTGCTTTTGCATGAACAACGTGTTTGGACGCGACGGGTGCATCGCGATGCGATGGACGCAGTGACCGACGTCTGCACCCGGATCGGGAATGTATTCTGAATGCAGCCCGCGATTGATCGGACGCCACGTTTTTCCGCCGTCATCGGTGCGGAACGTCCCTGCGGCAGAGATAGCAATGAACATCCGTTGCGGGTTCTTTGGATCGAGAAGAATCGTGTGCAAACACATCCCGCCTGCGCCCGGCTGCCATTTCGGCCCTGTGTCGCTACCGCGCAGCCCGGGCAACTCATGCCACGACTTGCCGCCGTCTGTGGTGCGGAACAACGCCGCGTCTTCCACTCCCGCGTAAACGGTGTCTGGATCGTCTAGCGACGGTTCCAAATGCCAGACGCGTTTAAACTCCCAAGGGTGCTGTGTTCCGTCATACCACTGATGCGTCGTGAGTGGTTTACCAGTCTCAGGCGAAGTGTCGTAAACGAATTTGTTGCTTTCTCCTTTGGGAGAGCCATCCGGGCTTTTCAATTCCTCAGGGCTGCTGCCAGGCGCGTTCCAGGTTTTGCCGCCGTCGTCGGAGCGCTGAATGATCTGCCCAAACCAGCCGCTCGTCTGCGACCCATAAATGCGATTCGGGTCAACTGGCGAACCCTTCATGTGATAGATTTCCCAACCCGCAAAATGCGGGCCGCCAACCTTCCATCGTTTGCGCGCACCATCCGAGGTCAGAATGAACGCGCCCTTCCTTGTGCCGACTAAAACTCGTATTCCACTCATTGGCGTCTCCTTTCTTTTCTTTGCTATGTTGATCTCGATCAGAAGATTTTTCGACGTGATTCATCATCACGGTGTTTCCTCAATTACTGACAAAACATTGCCGGCGGGATCTTTGAACCAGGCGATAGTAGGACCGTTTCCACGCATAATCCCCTTCTCATCCGTTTTGATGTCGGATTTGTCATAGATTTCGAAGCGCACACCGCGCTTGGCGAGTTCGTCCACCGATTCGTCAACATTCTCCACCGGGAAATTCAAGACGGTAAATGTGGCCGGAGCGTGGTTAACTTTGGGGTAGATGATAACCTTGTTGCTGCCGGCGAGCTGCAATGTCAGCAGGCCATGCGATTCCGAGACCTGGAGCCCCAGGGTTCGGCCATAAAAATCTTTCGCCTTCTGAATATCGTTCACGGAAAAACCGCTGAATGCCTTGCTTTCTTTTAACATGGTTTTACTCCTTCATTCTTGCACTGGTTGCAGGTTCCGAATTCGTCCCTTCTGCATCCCTTCGAGGCGAAGAGGCAGGGGGCGAGAGCTCAAATCATCCCTGATACGCACGCTTTAAAGCCTTTATGTCAAGTTTATCCATTTCGAGCATTGCCTTCATCACTCGTTCCGATTTCTCTTCGTCCTCGTCATTAAGGAACTCGCCCAGAACTGGAGGCACGATCTGCCATGACACGCCGAATTTATCCTTGAGCCAGCCACATCTCCCCTTCTCGCCGCCGGCGGAAAGTTTTTTCCAAAAATAATCAATTTCTTCTTGCGTCTCAGTCCTGACAAAGAGCGAAATCGCTTCTGTGAAAGTGAACGAATGTTCTCTGCCACTATCCATCGCCATGAATTCCTGCCCATTGAGCGAAAACGTAGCATGCTTGACTGTTCCTTCCGCTTCGCCTTCGCCTGCGCCGTAGGGCTCAATTTCAATCACGCGCGAATCCTCGAAGAGAGAAACGTAAAAGTTAATCGCCTCTTTGGCCCTTCCGTGTTGTTTGCCAGCAAACATCAAAAACGGTGTGATCCCTCGCGCACCGCCCGTAAGGTTTAATTGCCACGAAACACCAAACTTATCCTGAACCCATCCGAATTTTTCGCTGAACGGATATTTATCCAGTTCCATAAGAACTGTCCCGCCTGAGGAAAGCTTCTTCCACAAGTCGTCTATTTCCGGCTGAGTTTTGCACTTCACGAAAAACGAAATGGCAGGCGTAAACTTGAATTGCGGCCCGCCGTTCAGCGCGATGAACTCCAGCCCATCGAGCTGAAACGTTGCGGACATTTGCGAAACGCTTCGAATCTCCGAGTTCTTGAAGATAGACGTATAAAACTTCGCAGCCTCTTCGGCCTTGCCATCGAACCACAGGAATGGCCTGATTTTTTGCATAACTCTCTTCTTCACGTTCTGCATTCAATAATACGACGAACAAAGAGCCGCGGTCAGGACACCTTTCGCGACATTTCCGGGAACTCGTTCGAAATTATTCCAGACCCCCGTCCGCTCAATTGAAACCGAGTGCCATAACGGGTCCTTTGATTTCTATTTTCCCTTCGCCGCCTCCTTTAGTTTCTCGATGTCGAGTTTCACCATTTCGAGCATGGCTTGCATCACGCGTTGCGATTTAGCGGCGTTTTTATCGCTGAGCAGCTCGCCCAAAATCGTGGGCACGATCTGCCATGAGAGTCCGTATTTGTCCTTGAGCCAGCCGCATTGCACCTCTTTGCCTTCTTCGGAAAGCTTCTCCCAATAATAATCCACTTCTTCCTGAGTCTGGCAGTTCACAACAAACGAGATGGCTTCGGTGAATTTGAAGTGCGGGCCGCCGTTGAGCGCCACGAATTCCTGTCCCTCAAGTTGGAATTCAATAGTCATTACCGATCCAGCTGGTCGTCCGGCGGCCTTTTCTCCCGCTTTGTCATAGCGGGCAATTTTCCCAATTTTGGAATTTTTGAAAATGGAGGTGAAAAACTTCACCGCCTCCTCAGCGTTATCATCGAACCACAGAAACGGTGTTATTTTTTGCATATCACTTACTCTTTTTTTGGTGTTGGTGGGTACTGCTCGAATTTCGGAATTGCGGCATCCATTTGATCCCACGGTTGCGCGTCCGAAACAAAAATATCCATCTGCGGGTGAAACCAACTCGGGTCATCCAGGCTGCCGGCCAGGACTCCGACAAATTGCGAATCGCCTGCTTCAAATTCGCCTCCCGTAATTCGGGAACCGCATTCAGGACAAAAACCGCGTTTGTGTTTCCCGCGCGCCAGGCTCGGGGTGAAATGATAACGCAGTTGTCCGCGAGTTAATCGAAACGCCTCGCGCGGCACCAACACTGCGGGGGCGAATCCGCCGCCCGTTACTTGCTGGCAATCGCGACAATGGCATTTCAACATCATGATCGGCTCTGCCGTGCATTCGTAGCGAATTGCGCCGCACGAGCAGCCACCGGTAAACGGAATCTTCACAGAGAGTTTCACGGCTGATCGGGAATTTCAGCTTCGACGAGTTTTGCCAATAGCGTCAGCGATTCCTGCCAGCCGAGATAGCACGCTTCGGCGGGAATGACATTGGGCACGCCTTCCTGCACGATGTTTAGTTCCGTTCCACACGAGACCTTTTTCAGCGTGATCGTCGCCTGCATTTCGCCGGGCAAGTTTGGATCGTCAAATTTGTCCGTGTAGCGAATGCGTTCGTGCGGCGTCAGTTCGACATACGTTCCGCCGAAGGAATGGCTCGTGCCCGTCGTGAAGTTTGTAAATGACATTTTGTGACTGCCGCCAACTTTGGCGTCCATGTGATGAACCTTGCCGGTGAATCCGTTTGGCGGAAGCCATTTGGCCATCGCTTCGGGATCGAGAAACGCCCGATAAATTTTGTCCGGCGCTGCCCGGAGCACGCGGTGAAGACGGATCGTGTTTGTTGACATTATTTCTTCTCCTTCGGTGTGGTTGTAGGTTGCTGACGTGGTCGTTTGATTATTTCGCGTTTGTGTCCGGCTCTATGATTCCAAACACGTTACCGGCTGGGTCTTCCGCGTAGGCGAGCCAGCCGACACCAGGGATCGCCATCTTCGGCACGCAGATTTTTCCGCCACTTTGCTCAATCTTCTTTATCGATTGATCAAGCGCCGGAACGCCAATTGTGTTTAGTGTACCGGGACTCTGGCCTTCACGAGGACGGGCAAGTCCGCCGTTAATTCCAGGCTCCTTCTCATCGCCGGTAGTGACAAGCCAGTACTCGATCGGGCTGTCTTCAAACTTCTGGAACTTCCAGCCGAAAACGTCCTGGTAAAATGGGCGGACAGCGTCTGGATCGTCCGTGTAAATTTCGAAGTGAACAACACGCGCCATCTTCAATCCTTTCTAAAAACGAGAAGTCTTATGGTCACTACCGCTTCATCAGTAACGGTCATGGTGGCGAATCCAGTCCATCGTAAAGTCGAGGTGGTCCTCGTCGCGACCCTTCGGTACCAAATCGAGGAAATTGTAGGTCCCGACAAGGATGTCGAGCCCGCGCGCATAAGTGGAATAGGTATGGAAAACGTCGCCGTTTTCACCTTTGTAAAACACGCTCAGGCCGGGCATTTCCTCGCTCATGAGTTCCTGGGTCTTGTAGTTGTAATACATTTTTTCTTTTGCCTGCTCATCCTCCGTCGCCGACACGTGATAATCGAAGTTGAAATCGTTGCCGTGCGACGAGACCCATTTGAAACGCCAGCCCATGCGTTTCTTGAATGGCTCGATCTCCGACAGCGGCGCGCGCGAAACAACTACAAAGGTCACGTCGCGATGCGGCAGATGCCAGTTGGCGCCCTCAAAATGATCCGCCAAGTACGAGCAGCTCTTGCAACCCTCCTCCCAACCGGGGCCCAACATGAAGTGATAGACGACCAATTGATTGCGACCGTCGAAGAGCTCGACCAGCGTTTCCTTGCCCTTTGGTCCATCGAAAACGTAATCCTTGTCGATCTTAACCCATGGCAGCTCACGCCGATGCCGGCTCACTTCGTCGCGCAACTGCGTCAGTTCCTTCTCACGCGTCAGCAGGTCCCTGCGCGCAACCAGCCACTCAGCTCTCGACGCGATTCTGGAGCGATTCATTTCACTCGCGTCAGTCTTCGGTTCCATTGTCTCAATTTGCATTTGCTCTCCTCCAATTTCGTTTGTTTGATAATTTTGGTCGGCTTTTAAAAAAGAATTTCTTCACGGCAAACGCGGCGAGCCCGCTAGTTGAGCTCGCCCCGACGGCAATCAAGGCCACGTTTGCAACACAAAGAGGGCACATGATCCGCCTCCTCTCAGATTTTTAGGAACGAATGTTTTGGTCATCTCAACAATACGACGAACAACAGACACCTTTTAGGACATTTTTCCGTCCATTTTTGCAGACTATTGGCCGGCTCTAACCGTGTTTTCCCTGAAATCCGCGGAGAACACGGTGCATGAGTCAACATTTCCAAATGCCAAAACTCAAATTCCGGGGAAACCTCCAACGCCGCGCGACGCAACTCTCAAATTCGAAATCCGAAGCTCGAAACAAATCCAAATACCAAAATCACGAAGAAGATGTCATCGTCGCGCGCCCATCCTGGCTGTGCCAGGATCGCGCAGTGCTTACCAGCCAATTGCTAGCTCAGTCGCTTCGTCCAGTTCGTTCGTTCAACGTCAATCGGTCTGGCTTTGTGGAAGGAGCAGAAATCAGCAGGAAAATGACTTCCTGATCAGACTTATTCATGAATTTGTGTTGGACGCCGGGGCCACTTCAATCCCACTGAGCTCGCGCCGATCGCGATTATTGTCATGTTTGCAATACAAACCGGACACACGGGGTGGTGAGGCTCGGTGCGTTCAACCGGAAAGTTCTTTCTGTTTGGTTTCAATGACGTTGCTTTCGTGGGGTAAGAATACCGACAGTCATGTTAGGAGTTTCTCGCGGGAGCGTCGATCTAGACTTTCGCCGTTCGACTTACTAGTGGCAGCAAAAAAATAATAGATCGTTGCAGCCACAACGCTCTTAGGAACGGCCGTTGAGCGGCGGTGGGCGGCGAATGCCGAGTGAGAATCCTGACTCCGCTCGGGTCCCAGGGCTGTCCTTGATTCGGGCATGAACAAAAAGGGTCTTCGTATCCTCTCCGCAGAAGGGTATTGTCTAATACCGTTCTTCACAGGCGCGTTCCTTTTAGCTGCCGTGAAAAATAATACGCTTCTAAAGTCATTCGCTTATTCAGATAAAAGCGATGCGCGTCCGATCTGGTTACACGTGATACAAGCCGAATCTGATTACAGTCGTTTTCTTCGGCGTGTTTGACCAGCCAATCGAACAACTCGCCGCCGTAGCCTTTTGAACGCTCGCCGCTAGTCGCAACCAGGTCTTCGATTTCAAGATATTTTCCGGACGCCAGCCATTCGGAAATTCTGAAACCGGCAACAGCCTTGATTCCACCATCGGTTAGATAGGCCAACTGATAATCAGCAATTTCAGTCAGCCTTTTAATTGTTGATACAAATTCATCGTGCTGTATATGTGGACGCAGTTCAGCCATAACTGGGTAACAATCCAATATTTCCCGTTCGCTCTCGGCTAAGTTTATTTTGCTGTTCATTTGAAATCGATTTTCGGCCCTGTCCATCCAGTGGCCGTTGCTACATTCCTCTCACGCACAAATGGTTGTTCGATACTCCTGTTGCAGCATGGACATAATCACCAGCGAGTCATAACCGTTTCCCGCGTGCAGACACTCTCGGAGAGTTCCTTCGACGATAAACCCCGCTGCCCTGTAGACAGCCCGAGCGCGGTGGTTTTGCGCTTTCACGTCCAGCCATAGGCGATGTGCGTTGTAGGTTTCAAAAGCCACCTCCTTCACCATCTCGAGTGCCGCTTTTCCGTATCCGCGCCCTTTCTCCGTGATTACGATACGGCGAAATTCAATGGCCTGGTTCGGGTCAAGCAATCCCGCCAAAATGATGTACCCGACTTTTGTCTCCGTTTGAACAATCAAATGAGCAAGATCGGGATCGGTTAACGCTTTAAGGTGCTGTTCGCGCGACCAGGGAATCACAAACCGGCAATTCTCTTCGCTGTGCTCGGCGTCGAAAACATAGTCAACATCGGTCTCTTCGGTTCTACGCAGCTTCAGCGCGTGCAAGTACTTGACCATCGCAAAGAGAGGCGTTCCAAACAAATTGTCCGGACCTTCGTTGCTGCGACAAAAGCCGTAGTCTTCGTACAGCTTGATTGCGCGCGACAGGAACGGAGTTGTACTGAGAAACAAGCGTTTGCATTCGCCCTGCCGAGCGAAAGCCTCAGCGCCATCCAGCAGCTTGCGTCCGATTCTCTTGCCTCTGGCTAACGGATCAACCGCCATACCTCGAATGTAAAGTCCCTCATCTTTGAGAACCGTCGATAGAGTACCGACCACCGCTCCATTCTCGAGAGCTACCCACATGGGTCCTTCGTTCATACGAGCTTGAATCTGGTCGGGCGGGGGCACTGTAGCTGCGAACCCTTCGGGAGTGTATTGGCCTTCGTATTCGATGAACGATCTGTGCATGACCGACGCGACGGCAGAGGCATCGCCCGGCACGGCCAATCTTATTTGCACGTCCTGCTCTCGTTCTTCGCTCATCTGATCAAGTCTAGTAGGTTTGCCACTTGCTTTTGACTTCACTTCCGTAAACCTCAGATCCTATGCTTGATGCGAGCTTGAGGAGGCTCTCTCGAATTTGCGCCCGCGTCCAGGCCGCGAAACCGAAGACAAACGCTGGCTTTAGCTTCGCCTGGATGCAAAACGATGATAGCGGTGATGGCTTAACTCCGATCTCGAGGGTGACACGCCTGGTCATTGGGAAGTCTTCCTCGCGCTTGAGCCAGGCGACGAAGTTCAATCCGGCTTCCGGAATCTGCAGAGTGAAACGATCGCCCAGCACGCGGGTCTTTCATATCTTTGGCGTTGACGCGATCGCGATCGGCACGCGACTTAAACACAATATAGGAGAACATCACCGTCTCGCCGGGCTTAGTCTTGATCCCGCGCGGAAACGGCTTTCCCATTGTCACTCCCAGATCGTCGCCGACGCACTCGCGGAATTCGAGCGCGCTGTGGTCCCGCCATACTTTGCCTGCCTTCTGGGCCATGCGGCGGTACGCGCTCACATTCTTCTTCGGGACTGGAATTACAAATCCGTCCACATAATGAGCCATAGAGTCCGTCGTTAGGTGAGAGTTAAGTCTTGAGAGTTGAGTGATCAGGCGCGCGCGAGCTGCGCTTCCGCGCGGGCCTCGGCAGCCATTGGGCATTCGCCCGCCACGGGCCGTACTTCCACGCGTATGCCATGCGCCAAGCCTGGACACTCCTGCGCGATCGCCACCGCGTCGTCCAGTGTGTTCACGTTGAGGAGAAAATAACCGCCAATCGTTTCCTTCGATTCGGCGAACGGACCGTCGGATACGACGCGGTTCTTTCCGGAAACAATTTTGCCCTCGGGTTCGAGCGGATTTCCCGCCACCGCCTTCCCCTGGTCTTTCAGCCGATTGAACCAGGCCATCCAATTGTCGGCGATCTGCTGCATTTGGTCCGGCGAGAGACCTTTGTACCAATCAGTACCGCGGAAAATTAACATGTATGCGTTATTGTTTTCTGTGCTCATAGTAGTTTCAGTTTAGTGTTGATAGCGTACTGTTTGCTTCAATAATACGACGAACGGGCTGACATTCGCAGGACAATTATTTAGCGTTTTCGTTCCTTTCCCAAATGGCGAACGTGTTGTCCTCCGTGTCCTGGCAGACGGCAAAATAGCCCATCTGTGGCACAGCGGTTTTTGCCATACAGATTTTGCCGCCGAGTTTCTCGATTTTTTTCGCGAATTCAGTGACCGAATTTACGCTGACGTAGTTGGTGATCGGCTGTTGCGGATGTTCGCGCACCTTCAGCGCCCCATCGGGAGTCTCGTGAAATGGATTAATCTTCCAGCCGAACAAATTGCTGTAAAACGCCTTCGCGCGTTCGAGATTGTCGGCGGGAATTTCAAACCAGACGATGCTTGCAGCTTGTTTTTCCTCTGAAGTATTCATGTTTTTGCCTTTCTGTTGATGTGTGATTTTTGACCTGTCAGAGATACGACGAATGAGCAGGAACGTTCAGGACAATCCCGTTGATTTTTGTCAAAAATATCTCTGTACGGACGAGACACGAATTCCACGAATTGTCACCAATTCACCAGCGATTGACTCAAACATTGTGCGATTTGTGAGAATTCGTGTAATTCGTGTCGCACGATTGCAGTCGCTTCAAAAGGAAGGCTCGCTCTGATTTGGTGTCTGCCAGTTCAAACGATCTCCGGAAGTGTTCAGTCGCGGCTTGCAGATTGTTCAACTGCATTTCGAATTCGCCCAGCACAGCATAGAGCAGATAATAGGAACTTAGCTTATTAAAGTCCGGTATGGCTTCGACGGCCTCAAGTCCGGCTTTTGGCCCCTGAATGGTGGCAACAACAATGGCGCGATTGAGGGCAACGACCGGTGAGCCATCGAGTGCAACCAGACGATCATATAGGGAAAGGATCTGACGCCAGTCTGTCGATTCATAATCCTTTGCCGCGTCATGGCAGGCGGCGATTCCCGCTTGAAGATGATACTCGCTGATCTCGTCTCCTGCCGCCGACTGCATCAAGTGAAACATGCCGCGCGCGATCATCGGTTGGTCCCACCGCCTCCGATCCTGCTCGCTGAGACGAAGTAGATTTCCTTCACCATCTTGTCGAGTCGGCATGCGCGCGGTGTTCAACAGCATCAGCGCCAGAAGCGCATGCGTCTTCGGCCGATTGCCAGCAGGATGTTCGGCCAGCAAGTTCGTTAGGCGAATCGCCTCGCGACAGAGTTCTTCGCGAACCAGGCTTTCGCCACTCGACGCTTTATAGCCTTCATTGAATAAGAGATAGAGCGACTGCAGCACGCCATCTAATCGTTGTGCCAGTTCCTCGCCAGCAGGTATCTCGAAACGAATTTGCGCATCGCGAATTCGTTGCTTCGCCCGGGTCAACCGTTTGGCAATCGCCGCATCCGTTGTGAGAAACGCGCGGCTGATCTCCGTCACGCCGAAACCGCACAGCGTTTTCAACGCCAGCGCAACCTGCGCATCCGCTGGAATCGCCGGATGACAGCACACGAACATCAATCGTAAACGGTCATCCGCAATTTCGTGTTCCGAAAAAATTGCTTCCTCCGGCGCGGCACTATCGCGGTCCATTAGCCGAATAATTTCAGCTTGTTTGTTCTGGAAAAGCTTTCGGCGTCGGACGACATCGAATGCGAGGTTACGCGACGCTCGCATAATCCACGCGGAAGGATTTTCCGGAACTCCGTAAAACGGCCAGGTCTGCAAGGCGCGCGCCAGCGCCTCCTGGACCACGTCTTCAGCCAGAGTGAGATTTTCGACTCCGAATATCCTCGTTAAGATCGCAATCATCTTTCCCGCCTCGTGACGGAAAAGATGTTCGACGACTCCCGAAACTTCTTCTGGTCTTTGGACAATATTTTTCAAAGTCACATCGCGTAAGCCCTGAAAATTTCGGCGCTGTTAACTAAATTGGACTCAAACAGAAACGGCCAGACAGAATGGAGTACTGGACCATCCCCGGTTCCGAAGCTCCCGCAAGCTCGCCACAGGACGAGTCCGTCCAATTGGCAGACCGGAGGCTCGCGCTGCTTTAGAGACGTTCTTCTTCCAGGTCGTAAACGTCGAACCAGTGATGCACCACTCGGTTACGCGGAACGAATTGCTGGATGTAATCTTCCATGAACTCCTGGAGTTCTAAAGGCAAATCGCTCAGGTGCAGGTCGCGTTCTTTATTGTTCCAGGCGATGATCTCAGCGCGTGACCGCTTTTTGGCGTGTTCGCCAATCCACACGACAATCTCATCGTCAGTCGCGCCGGTGACGACGAAAGCCCGGAATTCATCGTAATCAATCTCAGCAAATTTCAGCCAACGTTGATCGAGCGGACAATTCGAATGGTATTCGCCTCCCCAGCCGGCAAGCACCGCACGGCATTTATCCACGGCCCGCGCCGCCAATACATAGTCGGCCAGCGTTTGGCGCGGGCTGCGCGGGAATTGTTTGCCGTCGCGCAGATCGCGAGCCAGCAGCTTCACTTTTTCGAGGTTCTCATTCATAAGGTTTCTCTTTCTCGGTTAATTGATCCCGAAATCGTTCGGGGTCGATTTCTTTGCCACTTCCGAGCCAAGTCGGGATTTTATCGTTTCTGTATCTTCCTGGTTCACTAATCGCTTTCACCTTTCGGCTTTTCCGCGGGTTTAACCTGAACCTGAATACCCTCGTGCAAGTCATCGGTGGGGTTGATGACGACCTTTGTGTTTTCGGTCAGGCCATCGAGCACTTCCAAACTCGTGCCGAAATCGCGTCCGACATGAATATTTTGCCAGTGAATACGGTTGTTCTTGACCACAGTCGCGACCTGCGGTCCTTCCGTGCGAAACAGGAACGCATTCGCCGGCACGACGATCGGCGCATTTTCATCAGCCAAAAGAAATTTCACCTGCCCGTACATGCCAGCGTAAAGCCTGCCCTCGTGGTTGGGCACTTGAACCTCCACCTGCATCGTGCGCGACTGCGGGTCGAGCGCGCCGGCGGTGCGTGTGACTGTGCCGTCGAAATCCTGACCGGGAAATTCCTGGACGAGAATTTTCGCCGCCAATCCTTCGTGAATGGAAGGCACATTAGCTTGCGGTGTGTAAACGTAAACGCGAAGCGGATCGCTTTGCACGATGCTGAAGAGCGGCGTGCCGGCGTTTCCGGTGCCGGCGGTGACGAGCGTGCCAACATCGATACTTCGCGCGGAAATCTTTCCACTGAAAGGCGCGACGATTTCTTTAAAGCCCTGCAATTTTTGCAACTGCTCATAATTGGCCCTGGCTCCTTCGTAGGCTTTTTCGTTTTGGTCGTACTCCTGTTTGGATACGACCTTTTTTCCGACCAGATCGCGCCAGCGATCAGCTGTGACCTTCGCGATTTCGTAACTAGCTTTCGCTTGTGCGAGTTGTTGATCGACCTCTGGCGTTTCGATCTCGGCGAGCAGTTGGCCCTCTTTGACGTCGTCGCCGATATCGACCTTCCAGCTTTTCACGTAGCCATTGGACCGCGGATAGATCGTCGTTTCCTTGAATGCCTGGAATGTGCCGGGCAGAATTAATTCCTTCCGCTTACGGTCGCGCTGGGCGCTCACCACGTTCACCTCGAGCTGGGTCGCTTGTTTGGTGAACGCCTTTTCCTGGCCGCGCTCCTGAACTCGCCGCCATACGCCGATTGTAACCAGGAACGCCAACACTGTGACAGCGGCGATCGGTCCCCAAACGGCAACGCTCCGCATCGGCGGCCTGGTAGGGACGCTGCTCCGCGGTGTCCGCGCGCCCCCGCCACGGCGGGCAGGCTCAGGTCGTGCCCAACCTTCTCGGTCTTCTGTTTGTCGATCTTCCTCCCCGTTGTGACCGTGTTCGCGATCTTTAGCGTCATTCATCTTCGGGTTGTTTCTCGTCGGTGCTCGTTCGCCGCTCTTCGCGCCCGAACTGTTCGTCTTCGTCGCAAACAAACTCCTCCTTGCGGAGCATGCTGTAAACAACCGGGACGAAAAAGAGCGTGGCGAACGTAGCGAAAATCAAACCACCAATGACAGCGCGGCCAAGCGGCGCGTTTTGCTCGCCGCCTTCGCCAAGACCAAATGAGAACGGCAGCATACCGATGATCATGGCGAGCGCAGTCATTAAGACCGGACGCAAACGCGTGAAGCCGGCCGAAAGCGCGGCGTCGTGAGAATTTTTCGGGTGCTCGCCGCAACGTTCGTCGTTGGCGAAGCTGACAACCAAAATGCTGTTCGCGGTCGCGACGCCGATGGCCATGATTGCGCCCATGAGCGAAGGCACGTTGAGCGTGGTGCCGGTAATGAAGAGCATCCAGATGATGCCGCACAACGCGCCGGGCAACGCCATGATGATGATGAACGGATCCGTCCAGGATTGAAAATTGACCGCCATCAAAAAGTAAACGAGCACCACCGCAAAAAGGATGCCGGCGCCGATGCCGGCGAACGATTTGTTCATGCTGTCGACCTGTCCGCGCACGCTGAGAAATGTTCCGCGCGGCAAATTCTTTTTTGTTTGATCGACAATCTTGTTGATCTGATCGGCGACGCCGCCGAGGTCGCGGCCTTGCACATTGGCGAGCACGTCGAATACCGGCTGCACGTCATAATGGTTCACAATGATCGGTGATTCGCGTCGCTCGACCGTGGCCAGGTTTCCCAGCAATTCCGGGCGCGGCTGATTGGGCGCCACTACCGGCGTGTTTTTCAAATCTTGCAGGGTGTCCATTTTGTATTGCGGTGTTTGCACAGCGACCTGGTAATTCACGCCGTTCTGAAAATTGAGCCAGAAGTTCGGCGACGCCTGGCCGCTCGAACTGAGCGAAATCAACATTGTGCGCGCGACGTCGTTCTGACTGAGACCAATCTGCTGCGCGCGGGTACGATCGACATTCACCCGCAAATCCGGACCGTGCACGACCTGGTGCACGTGCACATCGGCCGCGCCGGGAATTTGCGCGACGCTTTGTTTGATTTGGTTCGCAATCTCGTAGCCCTTCGGGTCGCGTCCCGTGACCTGAATGTCGATCGGCGCCGGAATTCCGAAATTCAAAATCTGGCTAACGATATCCGGCGCGGCAAAAAAGAACTCCATGTCCGGAAAATCGCGGTGCAATTTCTCGCGCAGGATGTGCATGTATTGCGCAGTCGGCTTGTGCTTTGGAGTGAGCGCGACAAGAATTTCGCCGTCAGCCTCACCGATGGTGGCGTTGTCGCTGAAAGCGAGATTAATTCCGCTCACCGGCAGACCAATGTTATCGAGCACGTTGTCTATTTCGTTAGGCGGAATCACCCCACGAATGGCGCGGCCGACTTGATAAAAACGCTCCTCCGTCGCTTCGAGCCGTGTTCCCGCCGGTGCACGCACGTGCAACCGGAATTGCCCGGCGTCCACCACCGGGAAAAAATCGCGTCCTAGAAACGGGACCACGCAAAGCGAAACAAGCACCATCGCGCCCATGGCGATAAAGACGATCTTGCGGTTCCCAAGGCACCAGCGCAGTGCATTGACGTAGCGGTCGCGCAATTTTTCGAAACCCCGATTGAAGCTCTCGTGAATTCCGCTTAGGAATCCCAGGACTTTTCCAACGAAACCGTGTGGTCGTTTCTTCGGACGTTTCGCGCGTTCCTCCCGGTGTTCATCGTCGATGTTCTCTTCACTGCCATCGTGCTCGCCGAGCCCGTGCGCAAGGCTGGTATCGATTTCTTCGAGATGCCCGCGCATCAGAAATTTCACCATCGTCGGGACGACGGTGCGGGAAAGAAGATAAGAGGAGAGCATGGCGAAGATGACCGCCATCGCCAGCGGTTGAAAAAGAAACTTGGCCACACCGCTTAGGAAAAAGATCGGCACAAATACAATGCAGATGCACAGGGTCGAAACGAAAGCCGGCACGGCGATTTGCATCGCGCCATCGAGAATGGCGCGGATCATCGGTTTCCTCATCGCGAGATTGCGATGGATGTTTTCGATCTCAACTGTGGCGTCATCAACGAGAATGCCGACCGCCAGTGCAAGGCCGCCCAGCGTCATAATGTTTATAGTCTGGCCCAGCGCGCCTAGGACGATGATCGAGCAG
>WNFU01005132.1_pt1 | contig 16440 bp, 21 predicted proteins | sample 5400121 | NCBI WGS metagenome assembly WNFU01 (sample SAMN13153360, study PRJNA577476) | soil metagenome | isolation source: 100 cm soil or saprolite under grassland replicate 1 | place: USA:California | collected 2016-06-15
CGTGGTTCGAGCGCGCGGATGCGCTCCTCCTCGGGCGCAAGACCTGGGAGATCTGGGAGCCGTACTGGCCGCACCACGACTCGGGCGACCCGGTCTCCCACGGCATCAACGTCCTGCCCAAGTACGTGCCCTCGACCACGCTCAAGGATCCGACGTGGCAGAACACCCACGTCATCGACGGCGACGTCGAGGCGGCGGTGCGCGAGCTCAAGGCGAAGCCCGGGCGCGAGCTCCAGGTCCATGGCAGCGGCGAGCTGCTCCGGTGGCTGCTCGAGCGCGACCTCGTCGATGTGCTCAACCTTCGGATCTACCCGGTCATCGTGGGCGACGGGCTGCGGCTGTTCCCCGAGCGCGGTCAGACGCACAACCTGGAGCTGGTCGAGTCGCGGGCCACGTCGACCGGCGTGATGCTCCAGACCTATCGGCCGGCTGGGCGGGCGACGTTTGGGAACGCCGGGGACTGACGGTGCCGATCGACGATGAGAAGGCCATCAAGGTGACCGACGACACCGTCGAAGTCATTTCCGAGGGGCACTGGCGGCTGTTCACGCCGTGAACAGCCGGCCCGCGGGCTAGCCCAGCAGCGGCAGCACACGCGCAGCGAGGACTGACCGGAAGACGTCGACGACGAGCGTGGCCCGGTCCTTGTCCGGCAGGCCAGAGTCCAGGAGCGGGTCGAGGACCGCGTCGATACGTTGGCGGCGCTCGACCGCAGTCAGCTCGGTCCGGACGCTGAGCGAAATGTCCCACAGCTCCTCGTAGAGAAACCATGCGAACTCGTTGTAGATCAGACCTGCCTCGATCTCCCAGGCTTCCGCCGACCGCAACGCGGCGCCGATCTCGAGGACAGCCGGCAGCGCGCGCTCCAGCAACTCCCCGAGCCCGCGCTCCTGGCGGTTGCGCATCTCCGGCAGGCTCACGCTTGCGACGGCGGCGGTTCCCAGCACGGCACCCCAGCGGCTCGCCGTGCGTGACGCTGACTTACTCTCGAGCGTCCGCAGGCACGCCTGGAATGCACGCGCGACTCCTCGCGCCCGTGCGGCCTCCGGGCCGCCGATAACCAACAGCGCCTTCTGGAATTGCCAGAGGTCGTCGGGCGTCGGGTTCGCCAGGAGCCGCTCGAGCGACGGTCGCAGAGCGGCAGGTGCGGGATCGATCATGAGGCCGCGTCCAGTATGCCGACGGAGCGCCGCCGGCGAAACGCCATCAGCCGGGTCCGTTCCGCCGCATCCGCTCGAGCTCGCGGCGAAGACGTTTGCTCGGCCGGCCCTCCCCACGGACGACCTTGATGCCGGGCGCGATCTCGTGGATGACAGGCGGTGGGCTGTTGTCGACGTAGCACGTGGCGGCGGCCGGCGCGCCGACGCGCGTTTCGATCGGCCGCACGACCTCGACGATCCGCTGACGTTCGGCGATCAGCGCATGCACCACGTCGCCGGCACGAACCTTCGTCGACGCCTTTGCCAGGTTGCCATTGACACGGACGTGCCCGCCCTCGCACAGCTGGGTCGCCATGGGCCGGGTCTTGACGAGGCGCACCGCGCACAACCAGCGATCAATTCGTGTGTCGTCGGACATGGCTAGGCCGTGTCTACCGCTTCACCGCGAACTGCATGAAGGTCGCCAACCGGGACTGCCGCACGCCCCGGTTCTCCAGATCGAGAGACTTCGTGAAGTTCTCAAAGAGGTGCTTGCCGCCCCCGAGGATGACCGGGGCGACGATGATGTCGAGCTCGTCGACGATGCCGGCATCAAGCCCCTGCCGGATCACGTCGGCGCCCCCGCCGATGCTCACGTCCTTCTCCCCGGCGGCCTCCTGCGCCCGGTCGACCGCCTCCTCGAAGTCTCCGACGAAGGTGAACTCGCCGGTATCGGGCTGCTCCTCCGGCCGGTGGGTGACCACGAAGACAGGCACGCCGAACGGGTTCTTGTCGCCCCAGTGCCCCGCGGCCTCGTACATGTTGCGGCCGATGACGATCGCGCCGACCCGCGCGGTCACCTCGTTCATGTACTCGGCGTCCTCGCCTTCTGGCTCGCCCTGCGGCTCGTTCGTGTAGCTCCACGGGCCGCCGAAGACCCAGTAGTGCAGGCGCTCCCCGCCTTCGCCGAGTCCCTTGCCCGGGCCGTCATCCGGGCCCGTGATGTAGCCGTCCACGGACATCGTGATTGCCGCGATGATCTTCGCCATACGCGCTGACCTCCTTCGTTCGATGACGCGCCGCGCCAAGGCGCTGCGCCCTCAGCCGGCGGTCCCGAAGGTCGCGCGGCCGGCCGGTCGATAGGTCTGGAGTATCACCGGTCAGTCGTCGCCGAACGTCCAGCGGGTCGCCTTGTGGTGCTCCTCGGACTCGAACATCCCGAACATTCCCGGCAGTCCGAAGACCTTGGTCGGTTCGAGCCGGTAGATCGCGTAGGGCGGCGGTCCGGCCGTCGGACCGTGCGGGCCGTAGATCTCGCTCCCGCGGGCCTCGAGCGGCCAGCCCTCGCCACCGAACTCCTTGGCGAGTCGGGCGACGGTCGCCACGTCCGTGATTGGTTTGGCGTGCCCTTCGACGACGAGGTCGAGCGATGGCATCGTGAGGTTCCCCGTCCCGATGACACAGCGTCCGTCGGCGGCGAGGTTCTGCCCCTTCCGGGTCCCCTCCCCCGCCAGGAAGTGGAACGCGCCGTCAATCCAGAACGCGATGATCGGCATGAGGTGCGGCCGTCCATCCGGCCGAACCGTCGCGAGCCAATGGTTCTGACCCGGCGCGGGATGCTCGAGCCGCTCCAGCGCGACCTCCCACGGGGTTACGCCAGCTTGACCCTCGACGAGCGGCTGCTCCGTCTCGGGAGCGTTCGTGGCATTCGTCATGCGTCATCGCTCCTTCGTACACGGTCGATGATAGGTCGGCGCCCCGAACGAGGGCCTCAGGACCGGGACGGCGTACCCTCGTGGAACCGATGTCCGAAACCGTCGACACCCTGATCCTGGACCTGCTCGAGTGGATCGGGCCGGGCCAACGCCCCTATGCCGAAACGATGGAGGCGTGGCGAACCTCAAGCCCGCGCCTGCCGATCTGGAAAGACGCGACAGACCTCGGCTTCATCGAGCGACACCGTGAGCCCGGCAGGCCCGCCGTCGTCTCGGTGTCAGCGACTGGCGTCGAGCACCTGCGGAAGCACCGAAGGCCGAGGGCCTAGGCTTCTCCCGATCAGGCCCCGCGACGGGCGAAGATCAAGTGCGTGACTCCGCTGGACGAGGCAGTGGCCTCGATCTCGTAGTCCTTCTCGATGCCTTCCAGTCCGTCCCAGATACGGACGCCTCGGCCGAGCAGGATCGGGACCACCACGACGTGCATGTGGTCGATGAGTCCGGCGGCCGCGAACTCGCGGATCGTGGTGGGACCACCGCCGATGCGGACATCCTGGCCGCCAGCCGCTTCGCGGGCCTTCTCGAGCGCCTCGGCCGGGGTCGCATCGAGGAAATGGAACGTCGTGCCGCCCTCCATTTCGATCGAGGGGCGCGAGTGGTGGGTAAGAACGAACACCGGCGTGTGGAACGGCGGGTTATCACCCCACCAGCCTTTCCACGCCGGGTCCTCGTGCCAGCCGGGGTAGCCGTACTTCCCGGCGCCCATGATCTCGGCGCCGACCCCCGGATCGTGCAGGCGCAGGAAGGCGTCATCGATGCCGCGGCTACCGCCGGACTCGCCGACCATCTCGTGCCACCATCGGGTGACGAACATCCACTCGTGCAGCCGGTCGCCGGCGTGGCCGAACGGGGCGTCGCGGCTCAGGCCTTCACCGGTGCCAAACCCGTCGAGCGAGACGGAGAAGAATTGGACGCGGGCAAGTGACATTGCCGCCACATCCTAGCCTTCCAGGCGCGGCCCGTCGCCGTAAAGACATTGGGAGTCGTTGATGAGACCCTTCGATCGCCTGCTCCTCCCAATCAATCTCGTGGGGAATCAAAGGTGACGTCGCCTGACAACGGAAAAGCGCCAAAGGTCGGCGCCGGCCTCTCCGTCAAGGACGTAGTCGAGGCCTCAACCCGCGCGACGCCGAAGACGCGCAAACCCACCGAGCGATCCGCCGCGCAAGGCAACGTCCTCACGACGCTGCCGGCGGCCATGACTGGCAGGGCGAGCCCCGCGAAGGCCGCGGTCGGCGACAAGCCGGTCTTTGCGTACATCAGCAGCTTGCCGCAGCCGCAACGCTCCATCGCCGAACGCGTCGATGCCCTGGCGGCCGAGACGCTGCCGACCCTGGAGCGCTCCGTGAAGTGGGGCATGGCGTGGTATGGCGTCGGCGACGGCTGGTGCTTCTCGTGCGGCGGCTTCGCCGGCCACGTCAAGCTCACGTTCGGGCGCAGCACGGCACTCACGCCCGTACCGCCAGTTGCGCCGATCGGGATAGGCAAGGACTCGCGCGGCGTGGACCTCGAATCACTGGACGACCTCGACGAACGCCAACTCGCGTCGTGGATGAAACAGGCCACGGCCATCCCCGGTTTCGGGGGGAAGAAACGATGAGCCCCGCTACGGCCGGCAAGGTCGCCTCAGCGGAAGGAGCCACGTGCTAAGGCAGGTCGCGGAGGGTGTACTGGCCCACGAGAGCGAGTTCATTGAGAGCAACACCGTTGTCGTGCAAGGCGAGGCTGGCGTGTCGCTCATCGACGCCGGGATAACGGGCGACGAAATGGTCGCCATCGCGGACGATCTTCGTAAGTTGGGCCAGCCCGTTGTGGCCGGCTTCTCCACGCATCCACATTGGGATCACCTGCTCTGGAGCGCCAAGCTGGGCGACGCGCCCCGTTACGGCACAGCCCGCTGCGCGGCTGAGATCCAAGCATTTCTATCGGGCGCGAATTGGAAGGACGACATCGCCGAGGAGTTACCGCCGGAAATCGAGGTACCGCTGGACTTGCTGGGTCTCATCACTGGACTGCCCGCCGGGACTACGCAGATTCCTTGGGATGGCCCTAATGTCCGGATCGTCGAGCATCAGGCACATGCTCCGGGCCATGCGGCACTGTTGATCGAGGAACGCAGGGTTCTCGTCGCCGGCGACATGCTTTCTGATGTCTTGATTCCGATGCTCGACTTGAGCACCGGCGACCCGATCGAGGACTACCTCGCCGCGCTGCGGCTGCTCGAGGGGGTGGCGGGTGACGTCGATGTTTTCATCCCGGGTCACGGGTCCGTCGGCGGAGCTGATCAGCTACGCGCACGGATCGAACTGGACCGCGCGTACGTGCAGGCCTTGCGTGACAATCAGGTAGTCAGCGACCCGCGGATCGGCCCATCGGCCAAGAAAGGCTGGGAATGGGTGAGCGACGTGCACGCAGGACAGCTGCAGCAGCTCGCCAAAAGAAGCGAGCGCGACGAAACGCTCGGCTAGCGATTCGTGGCCGGCCATCAGACGTTGCGAGGTCAGCGTGCGCGAGCAGATCCTGTTCATCCAGGGCGGCGGTGAAGGCACCCACGACGAGTGGGACGACAAGTTGGTCGACAGCCTTAGGCGGGAACTCGGGGATGACTTCGAGATCCGCTATCCGCGGATGCCTGGCGAGGATGATCCAAGCTACGCACGCTGGGGCCCAGCGATCCAGCTGGCGATGGGGGCGCTCGATGACGGAGCCACCGTGGTCGGCCATTCGGTTGGCGGGACCCTCCTCATCCGCGCCCTCGCCGGGCATGCGCCCGACGTGGGGCTCGGGGCGATCGTGCTCCTCGCGGTGCCGTTCATCGGCGATGGTGGATGGCCCGGCGACGACTTCGAGACGCCGAGCGATCTGGGAGACCGGCTCCCGGACGGTGTGCCCGTGCACGTGTTCCATGGGCTCGACGACGACACGGCCCCAGTGGTGCACGCGGACCTGTACGGTCGCGTGATCCCGCAGGCGCAGGTGCATCGGCTGGCCGGGCGCGATCATCAGCTGGGCAACGATCTGGCCGAGGTCGCGCGGGTGATCCGGGCGCTGCGGGCACCGGCGTGACGAGGTACCTCGTTCTCCTGCGCGGCATCAACGTCGGCGGCAAGAACAAGGTGCCGATGGCGCGCTTGAGATCGGTTCTTGAAGAGCTGGGCTACTCGAGCGTCTCAACCTACATCGCCAGCGGCAACGTGATCTTGAGATCCGACAGACCAGCTCGTGAGATCAAGCGGCAGATCGAAGAGGCATTGCCCAGGACGTTCCGGCTCGACAGCGAGTTGGTTGCGGTCCTCGTCTTGAGTCGGGCCCAGCTTCAATCGATGGTCGACCACAAGCCTCGCGGCTTTGGCGAACAACCGGAGACGTATCACAGCGATGCGATCTTCCTGATGGGGATCGATCCGGCGACGGCGATGCAGGGCTTCGACCCCCGCCCTGGAGTCGACAGCGTCTGGCCCGGTGATGGCGTGGTCTACTCGCAGCGTCTCAACGCTCAGCGCACCAAGAGTCGCCTCAACAAGATGATGAGCACCCCGGCGTACAAATCGATGACGATCCGCAGCTGGGCCACGACGATGGCGCTGCTCGAACTCCTGGGAGGTCACAAGAGGAGTTGATCAGCTGCTCGGCCGGAAGCGTGGTCTTCGCGCCTGCCGGCTGAGCCTACTCGAGCGGCTGGTAGACGCCGAGGTCGCCAGGAGGAGAGTCAGATCGGCACAGTCGTGGCCGGGGCGACGGTCTCGCTCGATGGCTATATTGCCGGGCCGAACGGGTCGGGCTCGGAGCACCTGTTCGCCTGGTTCGCCGGCGGGGACCGAACGTTCCCGAGCTCGGACCCGGCCTTCCAGATCCGGCTGACCGAGCCGGACTACCAGTGGATGTGCGACGTCAACGACGGCATCGGCGTGTCCGTGATCGGGCGCCGGATGTTCGACCAGGTCGACGGTTGGGGCGGCCGGCACCCATTCGACAAGCCGATCGTCGTCGTCACGCACTCCGTTCCTGAGGGCTGGATCGCCGCCCATCCCGACGCGCCGTTCACCTTCGTCACCGACGGGCTGCCCGCGGCCCTCGAGCGGGCACGGGCGATCGCGGGCGAACTGGATGTCGACGTCACGGCGGGCAAGATCGCGAGCCAGTGCCTGGAGCTGGCCTGCTCGACGCACTCTGGATCGACCTCGTGCCCGTGCTGCTCGGCTCGGGTGTGTGCGGTTCCTCGACGAACTGAAGGCAGCGCCGATCCTCCTCGCTGGGCCGGACCGGCTCGTCGAGGGGTCTCGCGTCACTCACCTGCGGTACCAGGTCCTCGCTCCTGAGCCGGCTGGCGCACAATGCGCGGTGATCGTGGCCCACTACACCTTCTCCGTCCACGTCGCGGCACCGCCCGAGCACGTGTTCGAGCTGTGGACGAATCTCGAGCGGATGGGCGAATGGGTCGGCGGGGTGACTGGGGTGAGCGATATGTCGGGCCCGGTCGATCGGGTTGGAACGACCTATGTCGTCCACTTTGGCCCGATGAGGAGCCCGACCGAGATCCTCGAGGTCGATCCGCCACGACGGTTCGTCACGCGATTCGGCAACTGGCTGCTCCGCGGTCGGTCGAGCGCCACGGTCGAAGCTGACGGCGACGGCACCCGACTCACCCAGGAGTTCGAGACGATCGGCCGGATCTCGGCCATCTCCTCGTGGCTGTTCTCGCGCGGTTCGTACGAGGGCAGCTTCCGTGGTGAGCTCGAGAAGTTCGCGAGGATTGCGGAGCGCGGGGCGCGGACTTGACCAGTGGCGTCACCGGAGGATCTCGACGACGTCGCCGTCCTGGACAGCGTGATCGCGGCCCACGCGCTGGCCGTCGAAGCGGGCTGATGGACCCCAGACGCGGGCGCCGACGAACGTCGCCGCGAGATCGTGGTGGACCCGGTCGGCGACAGTCTCGACGGTCGCTCCCGGATCGAGCGCGACCGGTTCGGGGTCCGTCTCCCCCATCGTTCGGAGGCGGACCCGGATGAGCCCGGTGAGGCGCCACGCCGCATCGCGGAAGGCCTGGAGACTTGCTTCGTCGATGACCGACACGGGGACCACCTCAAGGTCCGGAAACGCCGCCCTGAGCCGCTCGATGGCGTCGGCGGAAGCTTCGTCGGCGCGGGTTGCCGCGAGGAAGGCCGGCTTCTCGATGCCGGCGAGGGTGACCTCGGCTCGAACCGGTCGAAGCTGAACGGGATCGGCGTCGGCCCGGGTGCAGTAGACGATCGCATCGGCCGATCGGAGGACGCCGAGCAGCGCACGTCCTCCACCCCGGTCGTCGTGCGCCCCTTCGATGAGCCCGGGGATCTCGACGAGCTGGACGAGGATGCCGCCGATCCGGGTGAGCGCCGGGATCGGCCGCAGCGTGGTGAACGGGTAGTCGCCTGTCTTGATCTGGATTTCCGAGAGCGCCTGGAGGATTGACGACTTGCCGACGTTCGGCGGTCCCACCAGGGCGATCTGCGCCGCGCCCTCTCTCCGGACGGCGATCGAGTCGCGGTGCACGGCGTTCGACCGCACCCTTGACTCCTCGATCTCCGAAGTCAGCCACTTCCGGAGGTCGGCGTACGGTCCGTTCTTGTAGTCGGGCAGCTCTGCGAGCAGTGCGCTGACCTCGCGGATCCGCTCCCTGCCCTCTTTCCCTATGAGCCGTCGCTTCGCCAACTGGGCGAAGGTTCGATGCGGCATCGGCATCTCGATCTCCCGCTGATCACGCGGGACAGCGCGGCGCGCACAGGCTCAAACCTGCGTCGGCGGCACGCGTCTGTCCCGCCCCTTCCCTTGACGCTGGATGTGGAGGGGCCGATCAGCCGTTCTGCTTGGAGATCGTGGCGGCCCATGCATCCTCGGAACGCTGGGCCAGGAGCTCGTTCATGGCCGACACATCCTAACCCCAGGCTTCCATCCGACGCGCAGGTCCGGCAGATCTCCCTGCCGCGCGTTCATCATTGCCGCGATGGGAGTGAAAAGGGAGTCCGGACCCGGCCGCCGTCGGAGGCGACGATCGAGGCGCTGGACGGCTGAACGGCTCCGCCGCGCTTCTCGGGCACGTGGACGTCCCTACGCGAGCAGGCGGCTCGCCACGGTGGCGGCGGTCTCGAGCGCGCCCTCGACCCAGGCGCCGCGGCGCGAGAAAACCTCGCCGCATATGTGGATCGGTAGCGACGGGTCAGGCTGCGCCGCGAGGTCGATGCTCTCGTCGGAGTTGGCGCCGGAACGCCAGAAATGCCATGCGACCTCGCGCGGATCGGCGCCCCAGTGCTGGAATGCCGAGCCGGCCGACAGGGCCGGGACCTCCGCACCGGGGTGCGCGGCTGCCAACCAGCCCCGGAGCGCCCCGAGGAGCGCGCGTGAGGCCGGTGCTCCCGCACTTCGACCTTCGGCAAGGGCAACGATCGGCTCGTCGTGCCGGTAGTCAGTGAAGGCGGCGAGGATCGAGGCGGGTCGATCGGGCGCGTCGTCGAAGTAGAAGATCTTCCGATTCGGCAGGTCGGTCGTCGTCCGGAGGCCCGTTGGGGCGTCGGCGCCGTCGCGCCACCAGGGTCGGTCGTACCAGCAGTACAACTTCGTCCCCGTGTAGCCCGCGATCGACCCGTACAGCCGTCGCCAGGCCGGCCCGTTGATCACCGGCGAAGCGCGGGCGAGCGCCTCGAGGGCCGGGATCGGCAGCGTGAGAACGAGTCGTCGCGCCCGAACGGCCGACCCGTCGGCAAACCCAAGGAGGACGCTCCCCTCCCCCACTTCGATCCGTCGGAGGTCATGGCCGAGCTGGACGGTCCCGCCGAGTGCCTCGAACCGGGTCGCCAACTCCCGCGGGATCCGGTCCATGCCGTCAATGGGCACGCGCGCCTTGCCCGATGGGTAGCCGGTACCCATGAGGTACTGGATCGCATCGCCGGCCCCCTGTGTGTTGATGCCTGAGTCGTAGCCGAAGGCGTCGGTCGCGAAGCGATGGCCCTCGGGGCTCAGGATCGTCGCAACTGCCTCGGCGTTCGACCAGTCCGTCAGCGCCCGCCCGCCGAAGGCGGCCGACGCCCGAAGTCGACGCCAGCCGGCCTCGTCGAGCTCATGGGCTTGGGGCACGATCGCGAGGAAGGCACTGCGCAGGAGCTCGGCAGCCGACCGTCCCGCCTCTCCTGCCGGGAGGTCGTAGCCACGGCCGGCCTCGGGATCGTCCGTGCTGCGGCCGATGACCCCGCGGAGGAAGGTCCGTTCGGGCTGATCGGCCGGATCGAAGGCGCGAGTCTCGATTCCCAGCTCATCGACGACCGATTGGACCAGCCGATGCCCCGACATGTAGCGCATGCCGCCGAGCTCGATCGGGTGCTCGACGCCGTCGACCTTCACGGACCAGAGGCGGCCGCCGATCCGGTTCGACCGCTCGAAGATCGCGATCCGCCAGTCCGGCCGAGCCTGGAAGAGCCGGAACGCGAGGTATGTCCCGGCCGAACCCGCCCCGACGATCGCGACGTCGAGCTCGTCGTCCGTCATCGACCGAAGAAGCGATCGCGCCATGAGCGCTGCGCAACCTCCCCGCCAGCGGCCCGAAGGTCCTCTCGTTGCTTCTCGTCGAGTGCGCGTTTGGCGGGCTTGAGGAGTCCGAACTGTCGAACAACGACGGCCACATCGGGCCAGTTCGGCGACGCAAAGGTTGGAGCCAACTCGAATAGCGCTCCGTCGATGCGGATGTTGCCGCTGATCGAGCCCTCCCTCGTGCGAACGAGGATCAACTTGTACCAGTGTGGACGTACATCGCTCATGAATTCAACGAGCGAATCGATGAGGCCCTGCAGCAGCACCAGGTCACCAATCGCCTTGCGGGCTACGTCCACATCGTCTCCGCCGACGCCAGCCGGACCCATCACCAAGTCCCATGCCGTGGGCCGCCCGTCGGTAACGGAGGACGCTGTGGCGAATTCCACGCCATCGAGCTGGATCGAGCGATCCAGATCGGCGCGGAGGACGGGAATCACCTGGTCGGTCAGGACATGGATCGCGTCGGTCAGGGCCTCCTGCGAGTCCTTGCCGATGCCCATCAGATCGAGTTCGATTCGGGGCGCCTCAATCCCCTTGTAGTTCGAGATGTACGCCCAATAGGCCAGGTGCATCACGTCGCCGGATGCCTTGATCGACTCGATCTTGATGTCGGCGGTCAGGCCGCCAAAACCGAGCCGGACACCGTGATCTGTCGCCGTCGAGTCGAGTCCCTCCGACCGAAGATGGCCGGCCAGAAGCTCACGTCCGAGCGGGACGTACTCCGATTCAAGCGACATCACCGAAGCTCTGCATGCACCGAAGGAGTTTGACCGTTCCTGCGACACGGGTGAACGCTCCGAGGAGGGGCGATCACGTCATCAGCCTGGAGATCGGCTGCGTTCACCAAGCCAACGTATGGTAGTCTGTATGGCATGGAGCGAACGACCGTCTACCTGACCGAGGCTCAGAAACGCGCGCTCGAGCGAGCGGCAAAGGCATCGGGACGTAGCGAAGCCGAGTTGATCCGGGAGGGGGTCGACGTGGTGACGAACCGGGTTCGGGCTGCCGAGCCGGTCCTGCCGTTGTTCGATAGCGGACTCCCTGACCTCGCCGAACATGTGGACGAGGCGCTCGAGGGGTTCGGCGAGCGTTGATCGTCCTCGATACCAGCGGTTTGCTGGCTGCGATCGATGGCAGCCAGCACGACCACGCCGCGGCGGCCGACGTGATCCGGACATCGGACGGCCCATTGCTGCTGTCGCCGTTCGTTCTTGCTGAGCTCGACTACCTGCTCGTGACGCGGATATCGGTGGTGGCGGAGCTGGCGTTCCTGGACCAGGTCGCCAGCGGCGCCTACCGGCTCGAGCCGATGGATCCCAGCGACGTATCGCGCGCGGTCGAGGTGATCTCGCAGTATCGCGACCTGGAACTCGGCCTTGCCGACGCATCGATCGTGGTGCTCGCGGAGCGATACGGAACGGTCGATGTCCTGACGCTCGACCAGCGTCACTTCCGGGCCGTTGACGGACCACGCGGGAAGCCATTTCGGATCCTGCCGGCCGACGGCTGAGGCAATGGTCCTACCCGCGCTTCGCGAATGACGCCAGCCATCGCGGTGGAATTCCGCGATACCACCATCGTGTGCGCAGGACGCGGTTTTTGGACTGTTCGGCGGGATCCTAAGGGGGCGAGACGGTTCGACCAGGCTCGATTGTCAGCGGCGATTGCCATATGACTTCGAAGCTCTGAACGGGGTCATCGAACCCCTTCAGGCTCAGCCTCCGGTGCTTACGGAAGGCGAATCCTTTGCCCAGGGCAAGGTCATGGACTGCACTCGACACCAGGACGCTCCCCGGCTCGGCGCGACTGCAGAGGCGGGCAGCCAGTTGGACCACGGCACCGAAGAGGTCATTGCGCTCAGTGACCGGTTCGCCGGCGGACATCCCGATGCGCAGGCGGAGTTCACTCCTCTCGTCGGCTTCCGCGAGCCGGCGCTGGATCTGGACGGCGCTCTCGATCGCTCCGACGACTGACGGGAACGAGGCCATGAGTCCGTCGCCGGTGTGCTTAACCTCCGAGCCGCCGTTCCGGCCGAGCGCCTCCCCAACGATCCGGTCGTGCGCGCGGAGTACGGCCATGGCGCGCGCATCACCCAGCCGCTGAGTCAGGCTCGTTGAGCCTTCCATGTCGGTGAAGAGGATGGTGCGGAAGGCGGTCTCGACATACGGCTCGCCCGGCTGGTGTTCGACGATGCCGCCCATGAACCGTTCGACCGCCCGTTGGTCGACCTCGGTGACATGACCCGGAACGGAGCCATGCGATAAGCGGTGCACCGCCTCGACCGCGTCACCACTGGGCGCCTTCGCCAGGCAGAACGCAGTTTGTCGGTCGTCGTCGAACCAGTACGTGAGGAACTGAACTCCGAACCGGCCCTGCACCTCGAGGTCCTTGAGGTGCATGCTGGCTGCTTCGGCAGCCGTTAGTCCGACGAAATCGTGGCGATCCATGTAGAACGGCACCTGCGCAGGATGACGCACGCCGACCATGGGAGCAAGACAACGCAGCGGAGCCGTCAACTCCCCTCCCCCCTGACGAAGTGGAAGCCACCGCGCTCTCTCGCGGTCGGGCTATCGCTCGAGGCCGTCGGAGATTGGAAGGAGTGGTTCGGGAGCCCGCAGGTGCGGCGGTGCGAGGGATGCGGCGCGCAGCGGGCGGACCTGGCTGAAGCCGAGCGCAAGGATGCAGATCGATGCGCCCAGGATGGCCAGCGTGCCCGTGCCGCCCACCGTGTCGATCAGGACCCCGCCGATGAGGCTGCCGATCGGCAAGAGGCAGAGCGCCATGACCCGCGCGGTACTTGCGATCCGTCCGACGAGCTGGTCCGGGGAGTTCGCGGCCCGAACGCTCACGTAGACCACCACCAGCGCCGCCTCGCCGGCGCCGGACAGCGCTGTCATGGCGACCAGGACAGGCAGCGAGCCGATCGCGGCGACGGCAATGAGTGAGCCGCCCATCACCAACAGGGCGAGCACCAGCACGCGGGCGACGTTGGTGCCGAGGCCAAGCCTCGTCGCGAAGAGCGACCCGACGAGCGTCCCGACGCCGAGGCCCGTCAGCGCGAGACCAAACGCAGCGGGGCTCTGGCCAAGGTCGCGGACGATCCGGAACGTCATCGCCGGTCCGACCGGCGCGAGCACGGCCGACGTCGTCGCGAACAGGAGGATCACGGTTCGCAGGACCGGATGCCGAGCCACATAGACGATACCTTCGCGGATGTCGTCGAGGATCCGCGACGGCGGGCGATCCGGCGGGGCTTTCAGGTCGCGGCGGATGAGGAACAGCCCAAGCGACGAGATCGCGAACGACGCGGCGTCGACGGCGAGCGTGGGGCCCGGACCGATCACGGTGACGAGGAACCCGGCGATCGCCGGCCCAACGATGAACGACACCGAGAATGCCGTCTCCAGGATGCCGTTGCCGCGCGCCAGCTGGGACCGTCCGACGAGGTTCGGCATCGATGCCAGGTAGCCGGCGCGGAAGAACCCGCGGAGGATCGCGAGCGGGGCGGACACGAGCAGGATCACGACCATCGTGGGTCCATGGACGAGGTCGCTGAGCGGAATCAGCGCCGTGAAGATTGCCCGGCCCAGATCCGCCCCGAACATCATCCGCTTCCGGTCGCCGCGATCGGCCATTGCACCGGCGAACGTGCCCACGACGAAATCCGCACCGAAGTTGACCGCGCCCACGATCCCCATCGCCAGCCCCGACCAGTGAGCGCGAGCACCAGGAGCGGCAGCGCCGTCAGGTTTACTGCGTCGCCGGCCACCGACACGCTCTGGCTGATGAGCAGTGTCGAGAAATCGCGATTGCGACTCAGTGGTTCGTCGCTCGGCGACTCAGGGCGTTCGGGCACGCCAGAAGGCTAGCCGGGAGCCGTGCCGCCTACCCGCCGCGCGCGAACCAGTCGAGGACGCGCAGCGCGCGGAGCATGTTCCACCGGCTCGCCTTGCCTTCGCCGTCGTCCATCTGAAAGTGGGCCTCGCCCTCGTGGACGTTCTGGGGCGGCCACCGGCCGTCGGGATCGCGATTGGCCTCCATGACACCGATCGCCTCGGCGATGCGCTCGTCGGGCTTGACCTCGGCGTCGCGCAGATACTCCAGCCCGCGCAGGATGTCGTAGAAATACCACGTCGGGAACGAGAACTGGAGCCAGCTGGGGTCGATCACCTCGCCGGTCAACTTCCGACGGAACAGCCGGCGCTCCGGACTCCCCCGCGTCGACGACCGCCTCGACCCGGAAGCCGTCCCACTTGACCTCGAACAGCCAGTCGGGATCGTCGAAAGGTCCACCGAGGAGTGTCGCGAGCATCGGTGGGATGAAGCGGGGCATGGAAGCGCTGGCTGTCTTTGCCGTCGGCCTTATGATGCGTCGCCCGCCGCGCTGTGGCGGAGCGAGGAGGTGCAGCATGACTCGGACCAATCGCGACCACGAGTCGCAGAAGTCCTTTCGAGCGAACAAGTAAGCGTCGCCGCGGGTTCCCGTCGGAGACGAACGTCAAGCGCGGCGACCGCGTCGTCCACGGCGACAAGGAGTTGCTTCGATCGAGAAGCTCGGTCGGAAGGACCCGTGCCCCTGCGGATCGGGCCGGCGGTTCGCGGCGTGTTGCCGTGATTCGGGCCGCTTTTGACGGCGACCGCGACTATTACCACCGATAGACATGCTGTGGGCCACCTACTTGGGTGGCCCACTCCTGTGCACCAGACGGGAAGGTTGTCAACCCCTGGCTCAAATCCCACCAGAAGTTCCAGCGAAGCGCCTGCACCACGTGGCCGGCGGTGTGGACTCCGAGGCATCGCGGATGGCCCGCCGGAAGTCCTTGATCAGCAGGGCCACGTGGAGCGGATCGGTGGGTGAGGCCTCGAATCCGGGGTCGATGTTGTAAAAGGCAGCAGCCTGTGGCGTTTCGGCATGGATGAGCAGCGCGCGCACGCCAACGCGGTCGGCGATTGCCGCGACCTGAAAGAAGGCGTCCCGAACGAGCGCCGAGCCAACGCCTCGTCCCCGCTCGCCGACATCAACCCCGAGTCGGGTAAGGACCACGACGGGAACGGGATAGCGACCCACACCCTTGGTCAGCCTCGGTGGCGCCTCGGCATGTTCGATCGAGCCCGCCGCCAGGGCGTAGTAGCCCACGACCGATCGAGAAGCGGCGAGGCAGACGACATAGACCTTGGCGGTGTCCGACTGCTGGGCCCGGAGTGCATGCCGGCGGAGCCAGGCGGTCTGCTCTTCGGACCCGCAGTCGAAGGACTGCGTGTCATGGTCGGCTGCGATCGGCTCCATCCGGCCGTATCGCGTCACTCCTCGTCGAATACGCTCGGTCGGGCCAGAAAGGCCGCGAGACCAGGCATTGGCCGCTCCTCGCGCTCGAGGAGCTCGACAAAGGCATCCCAGCGATCGTCGGGCAGGACGAATTTCGTCCGGTCGGCGAGGACTTCGCGAGCGGCCTGGGTCGCGTGGGCCAGAACGAACGCGCTTGTACTCATGGAGCTCGCGGCTGCAGCTTCATCGAGCAGGCGCCGATTTGCCGGCTCGAGGCGCAGTTCGAGTCGGTCTTCCTTGCGGCTGCTTCCTCGCGCGAGCGTCACGATCGGCTCAATGTACGGATAATGTCCGTACAGTATTGGCACCCATCGCGCCTGTCAAGGCTCACCCGAGGCGGGGATGTATCCAGCGATGACTCGGTCGATGAGGAAGAGCACGGTTCGCGCGTTCGATCGAACAGCCGTGAGGGACGACCACGGGACGTACGTGGTAGCGACCTCGTTCGAAAACTGGGCCGACCCGCTGGGCCTAGGGCGAGGTGATCTTCAGCGTGTTGGTCGCTCCGGTGTACGCGAAGCTGCCGGTCCTGAACTGGGACTGTGCGCCCGACGCGGCGCTCACGCTGCCGATCTGGTTGCCGCTGTTGAAGTCGTGCGCCCCCTGCAGCGTGATGTTCTCAGGCGGGTTCTTGCCAATG
>WNFU01008089.1_pt1 | contig 16439 bp, 13 predicted proteins | sample 5400121 | NCBI WGS metagenome assembly WNFU01 (sample SAMN13153360, study PRJNA577476) | soil metagenome | isolation source: 100 cm soil or saprolite under grassland replicate 1 | place: USA:California | collected 2016-06-15
CGGCCATGCCCCTAAGCACGAACTGGGTCCCGTGCCTTCTCGAAGCTCAATGAATTGCCATCCTTCCCGCGATCCACCCGGATGCGATCGCCCTCCGCGTACTGTCCCTCGAGCACGGCCACCGCGAGCGGGTTCTGCAGCAGCCGCTGGATCGCGCGCTTCAAGGGCCGGGCGCCGTAGACCGGATCGTAGCCTTCGGCGACGAGCAGCGTCTTCGCCGCCGGCGTGACCTCGATCGTGAGCTTGCGATCGGCGAGCAGCCGCTCGACCCGCTTGATCTGAATGTCCACGATCCGCCCGATGTCTTCGTGCATCAGCGGCCGGAAGATGATGATGTCGTCCACGCGGTTCAGAAACTCCGGCTTGAACGCCTGCCGGAGCATCTCGGTCACCTTCGTCTCGGCCTGCTCCCACGCGACGCCGCCCGTGCCCGCCTCGATCAGATACTGAGAGCCGATGTTCGACGTCATGATGAGGACGGTGTTCCTAAAATCGACCGTGCGACCCTGAGAATCCGTCAACCGGCCGTCGTCGAGAATCTGCAGCAGCGCGTTGAAGACGTCGGGGTGCGCCTTGTCGATCTCGTCGAACAAGACGACCGAGTACGGCCGGCGCCGGATCGCCTCCGTGAGCTGGCCGCCCTCCTCGTAGCCGACATACCCGGGGGGCGCGCCGATCAGCCGGGCAACCGCGTGCTTTTCCATGTACTCCGACATATCGAGCCGCACGAGCGCGCGCTCGTCGTCGAACAAGAACTCGGCGAGCGCCCTGGCGGTCTCCGTCTTCCCGACGCCCGTGGGCCCGAGAAAGATGAATGATCCGGTCGGCCGATGGGGATCCTGCAGCCCGGCGCGCGCGCGACGGACCGCGTTCGCCACCGCCGCCAGCGCCTCCCGCTGCCCAATCACGCGCTGCCCCAGCTCGTCCTCGAGCTTCAGCAGCCGCTCCTTCTCCGACTCGAGCATCTTGGTCACCGGAATGCCGGTCCACTTCGACACGATCTCGGCGATGTCCTCGGCGTCCACCTCTTCCTTCAGGTACTTCTCCTTCTTCTGAATCTCGGCGAGCCGCTTCTCGAGGGTCTGAATCTCCTTGTCGATTTGCGGCACCTTTCCATAGCTGATCTCCGCCGCCTTCTGGAGATCGCCGCGGCGCGTCGCCTGCTCGGTCTCCATGCGCAGTTTCTCGAGCTCTGCTTTCTTCGCTTGGATTTTCTGGATCGCATCCTTTTCCGCAGTCCACTGCGCCTTCATGGCGTTCGACTTCTCCCGCAGCCCCGCGACCTCCTGCTCGATCTTGGTCTTGCGCTCCTTGGACGCCTTGTCTTTCTCCTTACCAAGCGCGGCCAGCTCGATCTCGAGCTGCGTGATCTTGCGCTCGACCTCGTCGATCTCCTGGGGCAGCGAATCGATCGCGATGCGCAGCCGCGCTGCGGCCTCGTCGATCAGGTCGATCGCCTTGTCGGGCAGGAACCGGTCGGTGATGTAGCGGCTGGACAGCGTCGCCGCCGAGACGAGGGCGTTGTCGGTGATGCGAATGCCGTGATGAACCTCGTACTTCTCTTTGAGGCCGCGCAGGATCGCGATCGTGTCTTCGACCGACGGCTCGCCCACGAACACGGGCTGGAAGCGCCGCTCGAGCGCCGCATCTTTCTCGACGTGCTTGCGGTACTCATCGAGCGTCGTCGCCCCCACGACATGCAGCTCGCCGCGCGCCAGCGCCGGCTTCAACATGTTGGACGCGTCGACTGCCCCCTCGGCTCCGCCAGCACCCACCAGCGTGTGGAGCTCGTCGATAAAGACGATGTAGCGTCCCTCGGTCGCGGTGATCTCTTTGAGCACGGACTTGAGCCGCTCCTCGAATTCGCCGCGATACTTCGTCCCGGCGACCAGCGCGCCGATGTCGAGCCCGATCAGATGCTTGTTCTTCAGAGAGTCGGGCACGTCGCCGTTGATGATGCGCTGCGCCAAGCCCTCGACGATCGCGGTCTTCCCGACGCCGGGCTCACCGATCAGGACCGGGTTGTTCTTCGTACGGCGCGACAGCACCTGCATCACGCGGCGGATTTCTTCGTCACGGCCGATGACGGGATCGAGCTTGCCCTTGCGGGCGATCTCGGTGAGATCGCGCGTGAAGCGCTGCAACGCTTGATACTTGCTCTCCGGCTCTTGATCAGTGACGCGATGCGCGCCACGCACCCCCTCGAGCGCCGCCAATAAGTCTTTGCGGTCTACGCCTTGGGCCGAGAGCAGCTGCCGCGCGCTGGTACCCTTCTCCTCGGCGAGCGCGAGCAGCAGATGTTCCGTCGAGACGTAGGCATCGCCTAGCGACTTCGCGTCCTCATCGGCGCGGTCCAAAACGCGCGACAATTCGCGCGCCAACGTCGGCTCGACGCCTCCGCCTGATTGCTTGGGAAAACGCTCGATTTCGCGCTCGGTCTCCGCCTGCAGCTGCGTGACGTTGAGCCCGGCTTTCTGGAGCAGCGGCACCACGATGCCTTCGTCCTGCTGGAGGAGGGCGTAGAACAGGTGCGCGTCGTTGACGACGGGGTTGCCCTTGGAGCGGGCGAGAGACGCCGCCTGCTGAAGGGCCTCAGCAGCCTTAACCGTTAATCGATCTGGTTGGATCATGCTGGCCCCTTAGGCAACCGGTGTGCCACGGAAAGATGTCGAAACGGCAGAAAGGCGTGTAGAGGCGTGTAAAGGCGTGAAAAAAGCGTGGGACTAGTACGCAGCCCCACGCCTTTCCACGCCGTTAAACGCCTTTTCACGCCTCTATTTCATGACAATCATCTTCTTCGTAAATCGCCTTCCGTCCACGATCAACTGATAGATGTAGACGCCGGACGCAACCTCGGCGTCCGTCTTCAGAACCTTGCCATCCCAGTACGCATTGAACGCGCAGGGCGACGATCCTGCCGTGCTGCACGTCAGCTCGAGATTGTCGAGATCCTCCCCCGTGCCCTGAAGAATCGGCACGGCGACGAGCTGCGCCAGCACGTTGTAAATCTTGAGCGACACCCTCGGCCGATGACCATTGGCAAACAGATCCCCGTTCAACGTGAACGGGATCGTGGTCGCCGGATTGAACGGGTTCGGATAGTTCTGCTTCAGCTCCACGAGCGGCGGCGGTGTCGCTTGCCCGAACACACCCCCTGCCCCCCCTAGAAGGCCCCCTCCGAGCCCCCCGACCAGCACTGCCCAGCCGTACAGCTTCATCCCCGACTCCTCTGCGAACGGAAAAGATGCGTTAGACCGCTCTCCTTGTTGGTACAGGGCGCAAGAGTTGATGCTACTCAGCAAAAACTAGGAAATGCACTGTCACTGTCAAGCACGTAAAACCCTGGTATCGCCCTTCCGGCTCGTGATTCCGCGCCGGTCCGCCCATTCCAGCAGCGGTATCAAGTACTTGCGCGTCAAGCCCAGCCGGTCCCGAAACTGGGCGGGTGTGGCGGCTCCGAGCTCCCGCAGCGTCTCCTCGACCGCTCGACGGAATTCCTCCAGCGCCTGTTTCAGCGCATAGCGCTCCTGATCGACCCGCTCGACCGATCCTTCGCGCGCCAGATGCGCCAACAGCGCCGGCACCGAAGGATCGGAAAACTCTCGCTGCAATTCGGAGACCGTCGGTAGCTGCCAGCGCGCTTCAGCGAGACGCTGCGCCAGCCGCCCGCCGGCGTCGCCCGCCCGCTCTCGCAAGGCGGCCTGCCAGCCAGGCTTCCGCACCACCGCGCCACCCTCCGCCAGCTCCCACGCTTGCTTCCTCACTCCGTGCTCCACGAGTAGGTCGAGTACCGGTAGGGGAGCGCTGACTCCCGCCCGCAGCGCCTGTAGCGACAGGCCGGCATCGAGCGGGTGCTGCTCGTGGTGTGCAGCCACCACCGTGGACAGCCTATCAACCTCCGCGGCGATCGCCCGGCGCGCCACCAACACATCCCCTACGGAGAGGATGCCTTTTCCGGCGTCCGCGACTGTTCTGAGCACGTCAGAAGGGAGGACGCCCAATCGGACCGCGATATCGCCGACACGCAACCCGGCGAGCCCCGCCTCCTCCACGAAGCGCGCCAGGCGTTCAGCCGGTGGCTGGCCCGCCGCCAGGCCGCGCTCCGACACGCGCGGCCGCCTAGGCGGAAAGGGATCGAGCACCACTCCACCACCGATCGTTGTCACCGGGGAAAAGCTGCGGATGACGAAGCGATCACCACCGCGGGCGACGAGCGGCCGCTCCAAGAGCAGACGCGCCACGCTGGTTTCGCCCGGCGCGATCGCTCGTACTTGAGCGACTCGTCCCAGGACCTCGGCGGTCCCGAGATGAACGCGAATGCGCGTTCGGACCGCGAGCGGCTTCTTGGCGCTGGGCAGGAGCTCCAGCGCGACGTCGAGAGTGCTCGTCGCCGCCCACCCCGTCCCCGTCACGGCGACATGGCCGCGATCGATTTCCTCCTTGGCGACGCCCACCAGCGCGAGCGCTGTGCGGCGCCCAGGGCCGGCCTGATCGGCGTCCTGGCTGTGCACCTGGATCGAACGCACGCGGACCTCGCGATCCAGCGGCAGGAGCCGCACGTTTGCGCCGGCGGTCACGGTTCCGCTCCACGTCGAGCCCGTGACTACGGTCCCGGCTCCTGGCAGCGCGAACACGCGATCGATCGGCAGCCGGAATAGATCATCGGCGGGCCGCTTCCGGAGATCCTCGACAACCTCCACCAACGCCTTTCTCAGATCCTCCAGACCCTCCGACTTGAGCGCACTCACGGCAATCGGAGCACGCCAAGGGATCCTACTGCGCTCAAGTCGCGCTGCCACCTCGGTCCGCACCAGCGCCAGCCATTCGTCGTCGACGAGATCGCGTTTGGTGAGCACGGGGATGCCGCGCCGCACGCCGAGCAGCTCGACGATGGCGAGATGCTCCTCTGTTTGGGGCATGATGCCTTCGTCGGCGGCAACGATGAGCAGCGCGACGTCGATGCCGGTCGCGCCGGCCAGCATGTTCTTCACGAATCCTTCGTGGCCGGGGACGTCCACGACGCTCGCCTGGATGCCGCCTGGCAGCGGGAGGGGAGCAAAACCGAGATCGATGGTGATGCCGCGGCGCTTCTCTTCTTCCCAGCGGTCAGTGTCCACGCCGGTGAGCGCCTTCACCAGCGCAGTCTTGCCGTGGTCAATGTGTCCGGCGGTACCGACTACGAACCGAGCGGGACCCACGCGCGGCGCTCCCAGATGTCGATGGCGCTCGACTTCGGCTCTTTGCCGTTTCGTCCAGTCTCATCGAGGTGATGCCGGATAAAGCGAGCGACCAACCTGCGGTGGGCAGCGGCGTGCGCCGCATCCAGCGTGGGGAGTGTTGCCTGCTCGTCGTTCAGGGCCAGGAGATCGCGGTAGGCTTGTGGCGGCAGCTTGGTGGGCGGTTGGAGTCCCGCACAGCTCGCGCACAGCACCCCACCCTCGGCCGTGCTGAACGCCACGGTCCCGGAGACGGGATTGCCGTCCCGCACACACGCATCGAGCTGGGGCGCAAAGCCGAGGACGCCGACGAGCAGCCAGAGCCACCGCACGGCGACGGCATCGGCCCGCTGCGGGGCGGCGGCCGCGAGCGCGTCCAGACCCTGGGTGAACGCGTCGTAGGCTGCCGGCAGCGGCGCCGGCGGTGCCATCTTGAGCATCGTTTCGGACAATGCGGCGGCGCCCGCAAAGCGGCCCAGGTCGCCGGCGAGATCGCGCCGCAGCTGGATCACATCGAACGCCGCGAGCGTCTGCAGCTCGCGGGTCTCCTTGTGATACATCTGCGCCACGCCCTCGCTCAGCGTCTCGAGCGCCGCGCCGAACGGGCTCCGCGGCCGGAGCACGCCTTTGGCAATGGCGCTCTGCACGCCGTAATCGCGCGTCGCTAGGCGCACGATCTTCGACGTCTCGCTGTAGCGGTAGGTCCGAAGGACGACGGCAGGTGTCGAGACAAGACTCACGTGGGAAATATAGGGCGGCGAAAGAGGCGGCGGCGAGATCCTACGGCGGCGAGATGAGGCGGCGGCGAGTACTACGGCGGCGAAGGGCGGCGAAGGTTGACGCGAGAATCTCTATGCCGTCCACGACGCGCGGGCCCGAGCGACTGAAATACGCCGATGCGTCCAACAACTGGATCTGGCCGCCGAGGCCTTGGAGTTCATCATTGTAGCGCTGCGCTTCGAGGCGCGTTTCGTCCAGGTTCAAACCGCACGGCATGATCAAGACCACGTCGGGAGATAGCGCCCGGAGGTCCGCCCATGCCATCCGGTAGGACGGCCGGCGCGCCGTTCCTGCGAGAAGCTCGCCGCCCGCCACAGCAACCATCTCTGGCACCCAATGGCCGGGCACGTATGGCGGGTCGAGCCACTCGAGCGCGAGGACTCGCGGCCGCGGTCGATTTGCAACCTTGGCGCGAACCGCACTGATGCGCCGTTGCATGTCGGCGATGCATGCTTCCACCCGCTCGACGGTGTCAGTCGCGCAGCCGACGTCGCGAATGCTTGCGAAGATGGCGGCGAGATCGTGGGCATCGAGGCTGAGGATCTGACTTCCCGAAATCGAGGCGACTACCTGGCGCTCCGGTACCGCGCACACATCGCAAATCCCTTGTGTCAGGACGAGATCCGGCGCGAGGGCACGGATAGCCTCCACATCGATCTCGTATACGCTGCCGTAGTCACGCAGTGCCGCGCGCACGGCCGAATCAATCTCACCGCTCGACAGCCCTTCGAGGTTGGCTCTTGGCCGCGATAACCGTGGGCGATCGGTGATACTCGGCGGGTAATCGCAGGTGTGCGAAATCCCGACGAGTCGATCTTCCAGACCCAATGCACACACGATCTCCGTCGCACTCGGCAGCAGCGATACAATTCGCCGCCCCTTCGCCGCCGTAGTTATCGCCGCCCCTTCGCCGCCGTCGTTATTCGCCCCCCAACCAGTACCGTCCGCCCCCGCGGCCGGAAACCGTTGATCTCCTGCGCCTGGTCATTGAACGCGTTCTCGACGCTTCCCGACACCACAACACTACCGAAGGTGTACTCGCCGGAGAGATTGACGCGCGTGTAGGGACGTAGCGTGACGCGCTGTGTACCGACATCGTCCCGCTTGCCGACCCACCGAGCCCCCACGCTCAGACGGGTGCGGGAACCCAGCGTGGCGACAACCTGCGGCGCGAGCGTATGCGCAGGCCGTCGGACGAGCGGTTTGCCTGGGACGAACAACCCGTTCGGGTTGGACGGCGAGCCGGATTTCTCGACGCGCGTATGCAGGTACGTGTAATTCAGCGAGACGACGACGCGATCCCCGACGTTTTGGGTGACACTGGTCTCGATGCCGCTGGCGATCGCATCGCCGACGTTGAAATAGTTGGCTGAATCCGGTCCCACCAGTGTCGCCGAGTACTCGATCAAGTCGCGGAATCGCTGGTTGAAGTACGTCACTCGGGCGGCGCCGCGTTCGACCCCCACCTCCCAGCTCAGCGAGCGCTCGGGCTTGAGATTGGGATTTCCCACAACGAACCCGCGCGCGAAGTTCTCGAAGAAGGTGGGCTCTTTGAACCCCGTGCCCACCGAGCCACGCAGCCGAGTCTGGTCCAGTCGGTACACAACACCGCCTCGGTACGTCGCATGGGTGCCGAATTGCGAGTTGTCGTCGAGGCGCGAGCCCACCGTCACGGCCGCTCGTCCCGCGGGGATGATCGCCTGAGCGAAATAGCCGGTATTGTTGCGATGCGCCCTCATCGAGTCGGGGAACGTCCCGAACGACGCGCTGAACTCGCTGGTCCCGCGCTGCCGCTCGTCCTCGTACTCGATCCCGCCGATCACCGATGCTCCTCCGCGAGCGCGCCAGTTGAGGAACGCGCTCGTCGTCGCCCGGCGTAGGTAATCGCGGCTCCAGAACGCGCCGTCTTCGCCCGGTGAATCGGGCTCGTCGTTGTAAAACAGCCGCGCTTCCTTGACTCCCGCCGTGATGCGCGCATCGAGGTGCCGCCCCAGCACCCGAATGGCACTCAGACTGAGCAGCGGTCCGCGCTCAGCGGCGCGCTGGTTCGAGTCGACCGGCGCTCCCGTACCGTCTGTCGGGAAGTGGTAGACGTCGTCGCCGTAGCGATACGTGAGGCTCGCATCGGTGCGCGGGTCTGGCGCCATGCGGATTCCGGCACTGACCACGCTGTTCCTGTACTTGTTGTTATAGGGATAGAGCCCGTCGGAGGAGAAGCGCGACACCTGCGCGGAGTACCCGATCGTTCTGGTGCCGCCCGTAATATCCAGCGCACCTTGAGTGGAGCCATATGTCCCTGCGCGCAGATCCGCTGCCAGCCGTGCGGCGCCCTGCCCAGTCCGCGTGAAGACCTGGACCAGGCCCGTCACCGCGTCGGTGCCATAAAGAACGCTCACGGGTCCACGGACGATTTCGATACGGTCCACGTTGTCGATCGTGAGATGCGCCAAGTCGATGGCGCCGCCCGCCTGGTTCAGCGGCACACCGTCGAGCAACACTTTGGTGTAGTCGCTCTCGCCGCCCCGCATGAACAGCGACGTCTGCCCGCCAAAGCTCCCCGTCTCGGCGATGTGCGCCCCCGGAACCGTTTCCAACGCCTGCGCGACGGTACGAATCCCCTGCGCGACGAGATCCGCGCCGCGGAGCACGGTCACCGCCGAGACGACGAGATCCGCCGCGACCGGTACGCGAGTCGCTGTCACGACGATCGGTTTCAGCGCGACGGTGTCTTGCGGTTGCTGCGCGCTGAGTGTGAGCATGAGCAGCGCAACATTCATGTGCGGGACTCCTTCGGCTGGCGGAGGGGAATCATCTGGGGACGGCCATCAACGGTCTGCATTGCGACGGGCCAGGAGAACACCGTCTCCACGGTCTGCTGCGTCAGCACATCGACGGGGGCACCCGACGCGACCGGCCGCCCACCTTCGAGCAGCAGGAGAGAATCGGCGAAGCGGGCCGCGAGGTTCAAGTCATGCGTGATCATCAGGACGCCAAGGCCCTGCGTTGCCACGAGGTCGAGCACCAGCTCGAACAATCCCATCTCATGTTTCAGGTCGAGCGACATTCCGGGCTCGTCGAGCACGAGGAGCCTCGGCTCCTGGGCCAGTGCCCGTGCCACTCGGACGCGCTGGTACTCGCCACCGGAAAGCGTCCAGAGCCAGCGGCTGGCGAGATGCTGCGCGTCGCAGGCCGCGAGCGCGCGATCCACAGCCTCATGATCTTCCGTGCGTTCGCGGCCCCAGAGCGACAAGTGGGGATAGCGGCCGAGCAACACCGTTTCGCGCACGCGCTGCGGAAAGAGGTTGTCTTCGCGCTGTGGCACGACGCCGACCAGGCGGGCGAGATCCTGACGCGGCCAACTCGATGCAGAACGACCATCAATGTCGGCACGTCCCACGAGCGGCAGCAGCGCCCCGAGCGCAACCCGAACGAGCGTGGTCTTGCCGCTGCCGTTCGGGCCTAGCACGGCGTGGAACTGTTTCGGTGCGATCGCCAGCGATACTCCATGCAATGCATCGGACGTTGCGCCTGGATAGCGATAGCGCACACCATCGAGACGGAGTAGCGGTGTCATGAGACCGTACGTCGTTTTCGGTTCACGCGATCGTCCATCGTTTGAGCAGGAGGGCAAACACCGGCACGCCGATCAGTGCAGTCACGACGCCGACCGGCAGCTCGCGCGGCGCGACAACGGTGCGAGCGAGCGTATCGGCAAAGGCGAGCAGCGCCCCACCGCCGCAGAACGCGGCGGGGAGCAATGACCGGTGACGGTGACCCCACACCAAGCGCGCGATGTGCGGCACGACCAGCCCAACGAACCCGATCACACCGGAGACCGCAACGGCAGCGGCCGTGAGCAGGGACGCCGCCAGATAAACACGCCGCTTCACGGCCTCGACATCGGCGCCGAGGTAGCCCGCGGACTCATCACCGAGGGCCAGGAGATCGAGGGGACGGGACGCGGCGAGCAGAACGGCAAGCGGGATCGGAGCGTAGAGCGCCACGAGCAGCACGGAGTCCCACGACGCCCCTGAAAGCCCGCCCCAGAGCCACAGGAAGGCGTTGCGCAACTCGGCAGCATCCGCGAGTGAGACGATCGCCGTGGTAATCGCGGCGGCGAAGGCGCCGATCGCGACGCCACCCAGCAGCAAAATGCGCGGATCCAGGCTTGCGCCGCCGATCAGACCAAGCCGGTAGACCAGACCGAGCGCGGCCAGCGCACCCACGAACGCCGCGATGGGCAACGCCCAGGGGCCCGAGAGATGGAGCGCGATCGCGAGGACCGCGCCGAGCCCCGCTCCACCCGACAAACCCAGCAAAAATGGATCGGCCAGGGGATTACGGACGAGCGCTTGCAAACCTACGCCCGCAACGCCAAGCGAACCGCCGACCAGAAACGCGAGCAGCGCGCGGGGCGCGCGCAGGTTCCAGACGATGTCCGAGCGCAACAGCTCGCCCAGCGGCACGGCGGCGGGGCCCAGCACCACGCTGAGGACCAGCGCGAGCATGGCCACGATGACCAGCAGCGTCCATCTCATCGTGCCAGCCGGGCGCGGAGCTGCTGGATCGCCGCGTCAGACCGCGGCCCGGGACGGCCGAACAGTGATCCTGGCAGCAGCAGGAAGTGCCCGTCTCGTACGGCGCGGACGGCGCGCCATTCGCGTCGCTTCGCGTAGGCTGGTGGCGCGGTGGAGTCCGTGAGGACGGCGATCCACTCCGGATCACGGGCGACGATTGTCTCGAGCGACACCTGGGCGGATGGCGCCGCGACGTCGCCGAAGACGTTGTGGGCCCCGGCCTGAGCCGCCAGCTGATCGAGGTAACTGCCGTGGCCGATGATGATCGGCGGGTTGTCCCAAACAACAAAAGCGATAGTGGAGGTTGGTGGAGGTTGGTGGAGGTTGGTGGAGGTAAAACCATCCATGGCGCGTGCTAAGGATTCAGCGCGCTGTTCGAGCCCCGTCAGGCGTCCCAGGGTTCGCGCCGCCGGTCCGAGGTCTTCGAGCCGGTTCAAATCGATCAGCACCGTGCGGATGCCGAGCCGCTCGAGCTGCTTCGCGGCGGTGACGTTGGGCCCGGAATTATACAGGACCACGAGGTCGGGCTTCCGCGCCGCGACTGCCTCGACGTTCGGCGGCATTCCGTCCCCAACGCTGGGAATTGCAAGCGCCGCGGGCGGATAGTCACACCACTGCGTGCGGCCAACGACGCGGTCGCCCGCGCCAATGGCGAACAGAAGCTCAGTGAATGAGGGGAGGAGAGAAACGATGCGACTGGCCGGCGGCGTATCGTGTCGACGTGCCGACGTGTGACATGCAGCAAGTAGGAGAAGACCGACGAAAGGCGCGCGCTTCACCATCCCTCCCGCGAGGGAACCACCTGGTGGCGCGAATGAAGACGTCTCCTGGCTTCGGGCGATCCGGTGCGGCCTTCCCAGGAACTGACCCAGTGGCCGGAACCGCGTAGGGGCGCAGCATGCTGCGCCCCTACATCAAATCATTGCCCGTTACAGTGGCGGGGCCGCGCCGGTATTGCACCGGCTTCCGTATCCCCATTCGCGAAAATTGACTGCTAGGTCAGTCTAGGTGCCGTCGGTCTCCGGCGCAATGCCCACACCAGAGCCACGATCATCCCCGCTGCCAGGAGAGCGATCACATACGGCAGCACCATCTGCGCGCGGAATTTTCCTGCCGGCAGCCGAATCTCGACTCTGTCTCCCGCGGCGAGCGGGCTGGCGCGGTAGGCGGCGAAATGGCGCTGCTCGATTTCCTTCACGCCGAGCGATTGCACCGTGGGTGCGTTGACCATCGCGGCGGTGTCCTCGACCAGCAGGTTCACCTCGACGGTCGGCTGATCGATCGGAATCACGAGCACGCGCGTGCCGGCGGGGAGTGAGTACGCATAGCTGATCTGCTTCACCCCACCAGGCGGAATTGGCGCGAGCACGATCACGCTGTCGCGGCGAAACTGCATCGCGTCGTTCGAGATGTCGCCCTGCCCGCCGCGGAACTGGCCCACATGGGACGGGACGCGCCCCGCCCACGTCGGTATTAGCGTATCGGTGGTCACGCGCGTCGTCACGCCGGTGTTTTCCAGTTCCAGGATCTCGAGCACCTCGCGCGTGCCGTCGTCGTTGGCGCGCGCGACCGTGACGAGCCGCCGCGCCAGCCGAATCGGCGGACCGTCGTTGGTGGTCGCAAACGCGATGACGTCTTCGACGTGGACCATACCACACACTGACGGCGTATCCGCTGGTACTGTCCGGACTGCGCAGCTCCAGGCGATAGCGACCACGGGCGTCGCTGCGCACCGAGTCCATGGGACCGGTGCTCTCGCGCGCCAGGCGGTGCAAGAGGACCCAGGCGTTCGCGAGCGGAACCGTGTCGCCCCCGCCACGCAGCACGCGCCCGCTGACGCTCACCGCTTGGGAGAAGAGCGCCGTGGGGATGCCGACCAGCAGCAACAGGCTACGGCGTAAACTTGCCGAAATCTTCGGGATCGAGGTTCTGGAGGTACGACTTCAGCGTGTCGGCGTCGAGCGGACTACCCCCGGGACCGGGCTGGATGGCGCCTTCACTCGTGTCGACGGATGTCAGCTCGAGCAGCGTCTCGCTCGTCAGGATCGGCGCCTTGAGCCGCAGCGCCAGCGCGATCGAATCGGAAGGGCGCGCATCGATCTGAATGACCGTATCCCCCCGATAGATGTGCAGCTCGGCGAAGTAGGTGTTGTCCTTCACCTGCGTGATGATCACCTTGCGCAGCTCGGCGCCCAGCCCGACGATCACCTGCTTGAGCAGATCGTGGGTCAACGGGCGTGAGAATTTGACGCCTGCCAGCTCCATCGCGATCGCGCTGGCTTCCGCCGGTCCGATCCAGATCGGCAGCACTCGCTGTCCATCGTTCTCCTGGAGAATCACCACGGGCGTGTTTGTCGTGCGATCCAGCCCGAGGTGAGCTACCCGAACCTGCAGCATGGCTCCCCCCGGGCTGCTCATCAGGTGCCCATGTCCCAGGAGGCGAGATACTTGCGCTGTGCGGGTGTGAGGGTGTCGATCGCCACGCCCATGGCCTGCAGCTTGAGACGCGCGATCTCCTCATCGAGGTCGACGGGAATGCGGTGCACGTCCTTCGACAACTTCCGCGCGTTGTTGACGACGTACTCGGCGGCGAGCGCCTGGTTGGCGAACGACATATCCATCACGCTGGCGGGATGGCCCTCGGCAGCCGCGAGGTTGATCAGGCGGCCTTCGCCGAGCACGAAGAGCTTCTTGCCACCAATCTGAAACTGCTCGACGAACTCCCGCACGGCCACCGGTCCTTGCGCCACCTTCTTCAAGCCTTCGAGATCGATTTCCACGTTGAAATGCCCCGAGTTTGCGATCACGGCGCCGTCCTTCATGGCGCGCATGTGCTCCACCCGGATGACCTCCACGTTGCCCGTCAACGTCACGAACAGGTCGCCAATCGGCGCCGCCGCTTCCATCGTAACGACGCGATACCCATCCATCTGCGCTTCGAGCGCTTTCATCGGGTCGATCTCGGTGACCACCACGTTCGCGCCGGCGCCGCGTGCCCGCATCGCGAATCCGCGGCCGCACCACCCATACCCCGCCACGACGATCGTGCTCCCGGCGATCAGGAGGTTGGTGGCCCTGATAATTCCGTCCAGGGTGGACTGGCCGGTCCCGTACCGGTTGTCGAACAGATGCTTGGTCTGCGAGTCGTTCACGGCAATGACTGGGAACTGGAGCACACCGTCCTTCGCCATCGCCTTCAGACGGATCACACCGGTCGTCGTCTCTTCCGTCGAGCCGATCACGCCCGTCACCAGCGCCTTCCGCTCGGCAGCGGACAGTGTCTCGACCCACTTGCGAACCGGCGGCGCGAGATCGTCGAGGCGATTCAGGGCGATCATGTGCAGCGCACCGACGAGATCAGCGCCGTCGTCCATCGTGATGTCGGCGCGATGCGCGAGCGCGGCGCGAATGTGCTCGTAATACGTCGCGTGGTCCTCGCCTTTGATCGCGAAGACCTTGATCCCGTGATCCTTTACGAGGTGCGCCGCGACGTCGTCCTGCGTGGACAGCGGATTTGACGCGCAGAGCGCAACGTCCGCCCCGCCGGCCTGGAGCGCGACCGCGAGGTTCGCCGTCTCCGTTGTAACGTGCAGGCAGGCAGCGAGTCGCTTTCCCGCAAGCGGCCGCTCGCGCGTAAACCGCTCACAGATTTGCCGCAATACAGGCATCGAACGCTCGGCCCACTCGGTCCGCCGACGACCCTCATCGGCGAGTCGGATGTCCTTGATGTCGTTAGTTGCTTTTGCCTTGGTCGCCGTGTCAGACATTGGCCTTCCGTGATGTACGGGACGCCCGCTCCGCCGCGACCGTCAGCTCTTCGACGCGATCGACGTGCTCCCAGGTGAATAGCTCCACTTCGCGCTCGCCTTCCCCGCCGACTCGGCGGCGCTCAGGCGCCCGGCCGAAATGGCCATAGGCAGCGGTGGGCCGATAGATGGGGTTGCGCAGGTTGAGCGCCTGAATGATGCCGGCAGGCGTTAGATCGAAGACTTCGCGGACGGCCGATTCCAGCGCGTCCTGAGGTACGGAGCCGGTTCCGAACGTGTCCACCATGATCGAGACGGGCTCGGCAACGCCGATCGCGTAGGCAACCTGGGCCTCGCACCGCTTGGCCAAGCCCGCCGCGACGATGTTCTTCGCCACCCAGCGCATCGCGTAGGTCGCGGAGCGATCGACCTTGGAGGGGTCTTTGCCGCTGAACGCGCCGCCGCCGTGTCGCGCCATGCCGCCATAACTGTCGACGATGATCTTGCGGCCGGTGAGGCCTGCGTCGCCCTGCGGACCGCCGACGACGAAACGGCCCGTCGGATTCACGAGGACGTGCTTGTCGTTGACGTCGAACCCGGCCTCCCGCACGACTGGCCGGATCACATGAGCAAGGATACCCGCCCGGAGCTGCGCGTTGTCGATCATGTCGGAGTGTTGCGCCGAGACCACAACCGTGTCGACGCCAATCGGCTTGGATCCCTCATACACCACGCTTACCTGCGTCTTGCCGTCAGGCCGAAGCCATGGAAGCTCACCGCTCTTCCGTACCGTCGCGAGGCGCTCGGCCAAGCGGTGTGCGAGCACGATGGGGAGCGGCATCAGCGACGGCGTCTCGTCCGTCGCGTAGCCGAACATCATCCCCTGATCCCCTGCTCCCCCCTTGTCCACGCCGAGCGCGATGTCGGTGGACTGCCGGTCGATCGTGGTCAGGACAGCGCAGGTCTGGGCATCGAACCCGAAGTTCGCGTCGGTGTAGCCGATCGACGTGATCGTACCGCGCACGATGTCCGGGATGTGCACGTAGGTCGATGTGCTTATCTCGCCGGCGATTACGGCCATGCCAGTCGTCACCAGCGTCTCGCAGGCCACCCGCGCGCTCGGATCTTCGACCAGAATGGCGTCGAGCACCGCGTCGGAGATCTGGTCCGCGATCTTGTCGGGATGGCCTTCCGTGACCGACTCGGAAGTGAAGACGTGGCGATGAGTTGGCATGTTCTGGGTCCTTTAGAGTTTCAAACTACCGGAGCGCCGTCCGGCGGGCAACCGCGCATCAGGATCGAGAAGGGTCACATCGACCGCCTCCGCAAGTGCAAATCGCAAGATGTCCAGCGCAAGCTCTGCCGAGCGCGCCGCGAGCGCGGCGTCAGCAGCGGCGCGCGCCTGCGCGGTGGTCACTTGGCGAATGAGCCACTTGATGAACGGCAATGCCGGCGGTGCGACGGACAGCGTGTCATATCCGAGCCCTAGCAAAAGGAATGCCGAAAGCGGTTCTGATGCCATCTCCCCGCACACGCTCGCGGGCTTTCCGGCAGCGCGGGCGGCTTCCGCAACCAGCTTCAGCAGACGCAATACGCTCGGATCGTGCGGAGTGAAACGGTCCGCCAGGCGCGCGTTGCCGCGATCGACGACGAGGGTGTACTGCGTGAGATCGTTCGTGCCCACGCTGAGGAAGTCGCTGACCTCAACGAGGCGATCAGCCATCACGGCGGCGGCGGGCGTCTCGACCATGACCCCCAACGGCACCGTCTTCGCCGCGGCCACACCCGCTTTCTCGAGCCGATCCGCCTCCTCGTGCATCATTTCGCGCGTGCGCTCGACCTCGTCGAGCCGCGTGACGAGCGGAATCATGAGGTGGAGGTTCGCGCTGACCGCCGCCCTGAGGATGGCGCGGATCTGCGTGCGAAACATCTCCGGCTCATCGAGGCAAACGCGGATGGCGCGCCAGCCGAGGAACGGGTTCGCCTCGGCGGGACTGCGGAAGGGCGCCGGAAACTTGTCGCCGCCGAGATCGTAGGTGCGAATCACGACCGGATAGCCGGCGAACGCCTCTCCCACGTGCCGGAAGTACTTGGTTTGGGTCTCTTCATCCGGCAACTCA
>WNFU01005133.1_pt1 | contig 16437 bp, 14 predicted proteins | sample 5400121 | NCBI WGS metagenome assembly WNFU01 (sample SAMN13153360, study PRJNA577476) | soil metagenome | isolation source: 100 cm soil or saprolite under grassland replicate 1 | place: USA:California | collected 2016-06-15
CGGGAGATGCGCGATGGCGAGATTGGATTGGGAGCGCTGGACGACGGGGCCGCGCTGCGTGTCGGGAATCAATGGCTGGTCATCACGACGGATTCACACGTCATCAAGCCGCCGTTCTTCCCGGGCGGGGACATCGGCCGCCTTGCGATCTCCGGCACCGTCAACGATCTCGCGATGATGGGCGCTACGGATGTGCTCGCGCTCACCTGCGCGGTAATCGTGGAGGAAGGCTTCCCGCGAGCCGATCTCATCCGCATTCAAGCGTCCATCAGGGACACATGCCGCGAAGCGAGTGCGGCAATCGTGACCGGCGACACCAAGGTGATGGGGAAGGGCGAGATCGACGGCATCGTGCTCAACACAACGGGCATTGGACTCACCTGGCGCGTGGTCCCGGACTCGGGTCTTCGACCGGGCGACCGCATCATCGTGACCGGCACGATCGGCGATCACGGCATGGCGGTGATGACGGTGCGTCACGGGCTCGCAATCGATGGCGATCTCCGATCGGATGTCGCGCCCATCAATCGGCTCATTCGCGCAGCGCTCGACAGCGTGCCGGGCGGGGTCGTGGCGATGAAAGATCCGACACGCGGCGGCCTCACTTCCACGCTGCACGAGATGGCGGACAAGAGCGGCGTGGGGATCGTCATCGACGAGCTCGCGCTGCCAATCTCGCCCGAGGTGCGAGCCGCGGCGGAGCTTCTCGGCATCGACCCGATGCACGTCGCCAACGAAGGGAAAGCGCTGCTTGGCGTCAGGCCGGAAGCGGTCGAGACGGTATTGCGGTCACTACGCGCCCAACCGCAGGGATCTCAGGCCAGCGTCATTGGCACCTGCACCGCCGATCGCATCGGGTCACTGGTGCTTGATACCGGGTTTGGCCGGCGGCTGGTAGCGGAGCCGGATGGCGAGCTGCTGCCGCGCATTTGTTGAGGGTGCCGCCATGTTGCGAGTGGGGATTCTCTGTTCGTACCGAGCGCCTGGACTCACGGACCTGCTGACGCATGGCCACGATCGGTCGCGCTCGTTTGAGATCGTGACGTGCATCACGAGCGAGAACAGTTTCACCGACACCGGCGTGCTGCTCGCGCACGGCGTCCCGCTTCACGTGCACAGTCTGCGGCAGTTCTATCACTCAAAGCAGGTGCCGATCACCGATGGTGCCACGCGGATCGCCTACGACGCGGAGACTGAGCGGCTGCTGCAGGAATACCGCGTCGATATCGTTGTCACCGATGCCTACCTGTACCTGCTGACCAGCACGATGCTCCGCAGGTTTCAGCGCCGAATCATCAACGTGCATCACGGCGACCTGACCCTTCGCGACGCGGTCGGACGGCCACGCCTGCCAGGCCTGCGCGCAGTGCGCGACGCGATTCTCGAGGGGGAGCTGGAAACACGCGCCACAGTGCATCTCGTGTCGCGTGATGTGGACGCAGGACCACCCTTTCTGCGGTCCTGGGCGTTTCCCGTCTCGCCGCTCGTCGCCGCCGCTCGTCGGTGGCAGGCAACGGACATCTTGAAGGCCTACACGTACGCGCATCAGGAGTGGATGATCCGATCGGCATGGGGGCCGCTGGTCGCCAATGCGCTCTCCCTTATCGCCGATGGCCGCGTGAATCTGAACATACTCCAGCACGGCGACTATGTGTGGGAGCTGGACGAGACGGGCGCGCTTCTGGAAGACGACGCGTGGTCTCCCACTTCATCATCGTCGCTTGTCGCAACGGTAGGGTGAGATGACGATTTCGCTCTTTTCTACCGGGCCGATCCGCGCGCGAATAGAGGACGGTCTGGGTCATCTGACAATCGCGCGAGCCGAACGGTTCAATTCGCTCGACGTTCAAACGGCGCAGGACCTTCGCCGCGCGGGGCTTGCGCTCGCACGCGACGATCGCGCGCGCGTCGTCGTGCTGTGGGGCACGAACGGTATCTTCTGCAGCGGCGCGGATCTGAAGTACATCCGCGGCGGCGGCGCCGAGGACGACCTCGCCTACCTGACGCCTGCAGCACGAGCGACACCCGATGGATACGGTGAGCGTTTCAAGCAGATTCTGGAATATCTGCACAGCACGATTGCCGAAATCCGCCGAGCGCCGAAGCCGTTCATTGCGGCAGTCGACGGCGCCGCAGCGGCGGGCGGATTTGGACTGGCGATGTGCTGCGACCTGGTCGTGGCTTCAGAACGCGCGAGCTTCGAATGGGCCTATTCGAAAACAGGGCTCACCGGCGCTGAAAGCTCAACGTTCATCCTTCCGCGCCTCATCGGCTTTCGACGCGCGATGGAGCTCGTGCTTCTGAATCCGCGACTCGATGCGCATCGTGCGTATGCGCTCGGTCTGGTGACCGCAGTGTACGCCACAGAATCGTTCGAAGAAGAAGTCACGAAGATGGCGCAGGCGATCGCCGCCGGGCCCGCAGAAGCGTTCGGCGCCGCAAAGTCCCTGATCAATCAGGCCACAGGCATGAGCGGTCTCGATCCGCATCTCGATCGTGAGCTCGAGTTGTTGAGTCGAAGCGCCGATGGTGAAGAATTCGCGATCGGCATCGAGAGTTTTTTCGCCAAGCGCGTGCCGCAGTTCGTGAAGTGAGGTGACGTGCACGAGTACTCCATTGTCGAGGCGCTTGTCGAGCAGGTCGCGAGCGAGGCGCGCGCGCGGCATGCGTCGGCAGTTCATCGCGTCGCCGTCCGAATCGGCGAGCTGTCTGGTGTCGAGATCGATCTCTTGACGACCGCCTATCGGACATTCCGGGATCGAACGATCTGTGCGGACGCTGAGCTTCACGTCACACGCGTGCCCGCCACATGGGCGTGTCGCAGCTGTGGCGCGCCCGTCAAGCCGGGGGAAGTGCTGCGTTGCCCGCGATGCGGCAGTCCCGCGCGACTCGTCTGCGGCGACGAAATCCTGCTGGACCGGATTGAAATGGAGGTGGAGTGATGGGCGAGATTCTCGCCGCTAACAACCGCATTGCGGCCGCGAACCGCGAACACTTTCAGGAGAGCGCCGTCGTCGTGGTCAACGTGATGGGATCTCCCGGCTCCGGAAAGACCGCCGTGCTCGAAACGACCGCGCAACTGCTCGCCGGCAAACGGCATATCGGCGCGCTTGCAGGTGATCTCGCAACGGACAACGATGCCGATCGGTTGAGTGCCGCGGGCATCATCGCCAAATCAATCACCACCGGATCGGCCTGTCACCTGGACGCCGAGATGGTCCGTCGCGGCCTCGAGACATTTCCCTGGCGGGCGCTCGATTATCTGTTCGTCGAGAACGTCGGCAATCTCGTGTGTCCTGCGGTCTACGATCTCGGCCAGGCGGCCAACGTCGTCGCACTGTCGGTCACCGAGGGTGTCGACAAGCCGTTGAAATATCCCGTGATGTTTCATCGCGCGGATCTGGTGCTCATCACCAAAATCGACCTGCTGCCGTATTTGCCTGACATCCAGGTCGCGGACATCGTCGACGCGTTGTCGCGCGTCATGCCGATCCCGATGTTCTGCGCCCTCTCTGCGCGCACCGGCGAGGGCATGCAGTCCTGGCTCGAGTGGCTCCGGCGCCGCGAAACCGGCGCCATCGATGACCTTGCGCGTCGAGCCGCCGCACACGTCGTCTGAACCGCAAAAAGGTTCAACGGTTCAACGGTTCAACGGTTCAACGGTTCGAAGGTTCAAAGGTTCAAAAGTTCGAAGGTTCAACGGTTCAACGGTTCGAAGGTTCAAAAGTTCGAAGGTTCAAAGGTTCGAACGTTCGTTGCACCTTGAACTCTTGAACCGTTGAACTCTTGAACCCGTTGAACTCTTGAACCCGTTGAACTCTTGAACCCGTTGAACTCTTGAACCGTTGAACCTTTGAACCGTTGAACCCTATTTGAGACCCGCGATCACGTAGAGCTCGGCAAGGCGGCGCGCGTAGTTGTACGCGTACGTGCGCGCGTTGGGCGTCATCACGATCGACTCGATACCCGTCACGCCGGCGGCCTCGGCCGGCGTGAACTCCTTCCAGAACGTCCGCGCGCCGCTCTGAAAATCGACTCGAAACACACGCGCAGGAAGGCGTTCCCGGTTGAAGACATACAACCCGCGACTGTCTTCGGTGAAGCGCGCCACCACTTCGTTCGGCCGGATTCCCACGACCGGCGATTCCTGTCCAGTGATGCGATCGATGATGATGTTTCTCGGCGCGGTTGCGGCGAGGCCGGAGATGAACCGCCCGTCCGGCGAGAAAGGCTGCTGTCCGGCGTAATGATCGAAGCCGGCCCGCGTGACGGGCGTGATCTGCTTTCCACCCACGGGCATCGAATAGAACTGCCAGCCGGCATCGCCCGAGCGCGGCCGCCCGTTGAAGAAAATGGTTCGTCCGTCGGGAGAGAACCATGCGAAGAGCGAGAACAGATCGGGATGGGGAAGGGTCGTAATGGGTTCCCCGCCTACGCCAACGAGCTGGAACTGGAGAGGATCGGCAAGCGCCAGCACCTGTGATGCATCGGGTGAGAGTGCGAGTCCCTGCCCGTCACCCACACGAATGGCAGCCGACCCGTCGGTTCTTCTAATGTAGTAGCTCGCGCCGCGACCGCCGTCCGCCAGACGTTCGTTGATCAGCAGCACGCGGCCGTCCGCCGATATGTCCGCAGCGACCGAGAATTGAAGCCAGGCGACATCTCTCTCCGCCGCTCCGCTGTGGCCCAGCATGATGATCTGCCGATCGCGATCCGACACCATCAGTACCCGACCGTCTGACGCGATGTCCTGCAGGCGCAACCGTCCGGGACCGCGCCACACGAGGCGAGAATTGCCGTCAAGCCTGAGCGCGCGAAATGAGCTCTGGCCGCCCACTTCGTCGTGACTGAACCAGATCTCGTTGAGAGCCGGATGCCACGCAAGGCCGCTGCAGCCCTGGGTTGTCGCAAGAGTACGGGGCGACTCACCACCGGCGGCGCGGACGACGTTGATTGTGACTGGCGTGTCGACTTGCGCCCCGCAGTACACGACGAAGCGTCCATCGCCCGAAAAACGGATCAGCGAAATGCGATCGGGGCGCGCGAGGACCTTTCCTGACGGGAACTCTATTGCCGCCCGTTGATCGTTGTAGGTCGAGACCGCGAGATCCGATCCATCGGGATGCCAGTCGGCGCTGAACACCATCGTGGCGAGCGCACGCGCGCCGCCGCGGCTCGACGGCACGCGGGCGGCAGTACCGACGCGGCGTTCGGCAACCGTTCGCGGCGCGAGTTGCACGGCCAGTTCCTCGCGTGTCGACACAGCCAGCACTGCTGCGCCGCCCATGTCGAGCGCGCGCGACTCCGGCGCCTGCGGACTGACGGTGTAGACGACGCGTTCACCGCCATCCAGCTGGCGCTGTACACGATGTCGTCAGTGCCCGGAACGAACCGCGCGGCATCGACGGTGCCGCGACGAAATGTCATCAGCTGAAACGACGGCGGCTCGGTCGACGGCGCCGTTCGCCGCTTCACTAGCAGAAACGTCGCTGCTGCCGTGATCGCGATCAGCGCTGCGCCGATGGCCACGAGCATCCAGCGGGGGCCCGATTGGATGCGAAAATGCCCACCCGTTCCTCCAGCATCGATGGCGGCGGCGATTTCGTACGTAGGGCTACTCGTGCCGGGGGATCGGCATAAGGCATTACGGTGATTATGCCCCGGCGTCAGCGCAACGAAGAAAACGCTGCACGCAAATCGCTGCAGGAGATGCGAATCAAGCGCTCGCACTCGCCCGGTGGAAGTTGCAGGTGCAGAAACGTGAAGTTTTCGCCAGAGCAGTACGACCGGCGACGAAGAGCGCAGCGCCGCACGAGCACCGTTTCAACCGAGCGCGTTGCGCGCACGTCGAGGCCAGACGCCGTGGCAATAATCAGTGCGATCACTGAAGAAGCTCGGGCGTTCACGATGGTGAAGCAGCCGACTCCGCTATTGGCAGTGGCTTGGTTTTTGCCCCTCCTGTAGCAACCACCAGGCAAAAGGAGGCCGCATGGTCGGATTGATTGGGCGGGCGATTGGCGCGCTCGCAGTGCTCGGCAGCACCGCGTGTTCGCTGCCGATGGTGCTCGAGAAGAATCTCGCGGCGATTCAGGCGAGTACGGGCGCGATCACTGCGAACAACGAAATCGTGAAACGCTCTACGAGCGTCACAGAAGCGGGGATCAAGAGTTTCGAAGGCCTCAAAGGCCCCATGGAAGCAGTCGCCGGTCTGAATCCCACACTCGAGAGCGTGGCTGCGCTCGATCAGCCGATGATGAAAGTCGCAGGCCTCGGGCCGAGCATGGAGGAGGTCGCCGGCCTTCAAAAACCGATGACGCGGCTCGTCGACATCCAGCCAAGCCTCGACGCCACGGCGGCGCTCGGCCCCTCGATGGATCGTCTCGCGCAGATGCGTCCCAGCCTCGACTCTGTGGCATCGCTGCGCGATCCGATGATCGCCGTGGCCAGCCTGCAGCCGCAGCTTGGCGCCGTCGCCAACCTGAAAAGGTCTATGGACGATTTGACCGCGCTCCGGCAGCCGCTCGAGCGGGCCGCGGATCTTCGTGACCCGCTGATGCAAGTGGCCGCGCTCGGCGCCGTAATCAATCAGCCGGCGGTGTTTGTCGCAGCGGCGCTCGTGGGATTGGTGCTGTGGGGCGCGGTGACATTCCTTGCCGTGCGGCTTGCCATCGTCAGCGCCGCGACAGCGCAGGCGCGCAAGGCGTAATCCAGCAGCTCCGCTGCGCGACAGGCGCTTACGTGTCCCGCCGGTGCTTACGCGAGACGTAATTGGATGCGCTGGCTTGCGACTCGGGTGTTCAGGTGCGGGACAAAGCTGCAGCGGCTCCGCCTCGGAGTATTTTTCTCTCTCGCTAGGCACCGAGCGCGCCGAGCATCGCCGCCATGGGGTTGCCTCGTTTTGGACATAGTGCGAGCCCCTGGACAGTTTCTCGGTCGCAGGGAACTCCTCCGCACTGCGCTGCGAAGAAGTCCGCACTGTCGCGAGCCTGCTGGCGTGAGATCAGCCAACAGCCCGATGCGGTTGACGGCAGGCTTTGTGCGTCGGCCGTACCGCTTGCTTGCGCAGCAAGGAGAGGTGTGTCATGCAAACAGCATTCATTCGACGCAGCGCTCAATGGATCGCGGCGGGCGCCGGGATTGCCGCGAGCGCATATGCCGCGTACGCAGCCGTCACGTGGCTGCGGTATGGGAAACCGCCGAAGGCATCTCCCGACGAAGCAGACGAACTGCTCGATCGGTTCATGCCCGACTACGACGTCGTCGAGCGCCATCACACGCGTGTGAAGGCCCCGGCGGCAATCACGCTGGCTGCGGCAAAGGAAGTGGACGTGCTCAAGGGCGCCATCGCGCGGGCGCTTTTCACGGCGCGCGCGTTGGCGCTTGGCGGAGCCGTCGACAACCGCGAACTGCCGAAGCCGCTCATGGAGCAGATGCAGGCGATTGGGTGGACGGTACTCGCCGAAGTTCCGGGGAATGAAATCGTGTTCGGTGCCGTCACGCGGCCGTGGGAGGCGGAGCCCGTTTTCAGAGGAGTGGCACCCTCGGAATTCGCGGCTTTCAACGAACCAGACTACGTGAAGATTGTGTGGACACTGCGCGCCGACCCGCTCGCCGAGGATGCCTCGATGTTTCGGACGGAGACGCGCGCGTACGCCACCGATCCGCAAACGCGGACGAAGTTTCGCGGCTACTGGGCGCTTGCCTCGCCTGGCGTCGCGCTCATTCGGCGCATGCTCGTGGGCCCGGTGAAATGCGAGGCGGAGCGGAACGCGAGAAAGGCGGAACTGGCGGAGCCCGCAGCCGAATTCCGCGCGCTCGTGTAATGCAGTCCTTCGGTTCAGAACGGTTGAAAGCCGGGCGAACCGTATCGGGGGTGGGAAAGCAGGACGTATAGCGGATACGCGTACGCGACGACCACAAGGACAACCGCGAGCGCAGACCAGACGCCGAGCCGATCCCAGACGCTGATATTCGGCTCGGCGCGCAACGGCGTGGCGAACTCGAAGCGAGGCGGCGTGATACGCCGGCCCCCGAACCAGGTTGCGGCGACCACCGCAACATAGGCAAGCGCGCTCGCGAAGAGGACGATGCCTCCGACTGCAGCCATTACGGTGAGGTCATGCCACGCGCCTCCTTCATTCCCGGCGAGGGAGGCGCTATACACTCGCCGAGGCAACCCGCGCAATCCTGCCAGGTGATAGCTCGTGCTGAAGAGTGCCATGCCGGCAAACCAGAGGTACGGCTGCACGCGCGCCAGGCGCGGCAGCCGCAGCTCGCGGCCGAGAATGCGAGGCAGGAGCCAATACGTCGCGCCCATGAACGTCAACGCGACCGTTGTCCCGAGCGTGACGTGGAAGTGCCCTTGAATCCACGCGGTGTTGTGCACCATCGCATTCATCGCATACGCCGCGTTGATGACCCCGCCGAACCCGCCGAAGATGAATCCAATCATCGCGAGCGCGACCGATGCGAAGAACGGATCGGACCACGGCAGACGGCCGATCCAGTCGAAAAGACCCCTCGCGCCTTTCATGCGGCCCGCGACCTCGAGTGACGCCACCACGGTGAATGCCGTGACGAAGCTCGGATAGATGACCGCGTAGGTCGTAATCGTATGCGCCAGCTTCCACCCGGCGCTGATGCCGGGATCGGTGAACTGGTGATGGAACCCGACCGGCGTCGAGAGCAGCACGAAAAGTGCGAACGCCATCCGCGCCAGGCGATCGCTGAACAGACGCCCGCCGGCAATCTGCGGCAGCACGTAATACCACAGGACGTATGCAGGCATGAGCCAGAAGTACACGAGCGGATGTCCGAACCACCAGAAGTAGATCCGCGCGAGCATCGGATCGACCTTGTCGACAAACCCGAGCGACCACGGAATCAACATGCCTACGACCTCGATGGCGAGGCCTGTAGTCGCGAGATACCAGACGATGACTGTCGCTAGCATGCCGTGGATGGACAGCGGGAGGGGTTCGTCCGTGTGCTCGCGCCGCCACGTACGAACGCTTGCGATGATGACACCGCCCCAGACCCACGAGCCCACGACGATTAACGTCGCGCCGATATAGAAAAGCGGGTGCGCCTGTAACGGTGGATAGAACGTGTAGAGCACCGTGCTCTGTCCGCGAAGAATCGTGACCGCTGCGGTCACCGCGCCGATAACCGCGAGCCAGAAAGCGGCCCACCCGGCACGGCGCCCAACAATCCGTCCGAGGCTTTCCTCCGCAAAGACGTAGCCGAGGCCCATGATGAAAAACGTGGTGAACACCAGGGCCATCAACACGCCGTGCGCCGTAAGCGCGAGGTAGTAGAGCGATTCGCTGCGCTCGGGAAACGCGAAGTCTGCCATCGAGAGGGCCTGCAGCACTCCCATCAAGGATGCGACCGCGAACGCGGCGACGGCGACAGCGACGTGAGCGGCAGCAAGCGCATGGCGCTCTGTCATCACGTCTCCTATTTGACGACGAGCTTGCCGACCATTGCGTGATGCAGCAGGCCGCAGTACTCGTGGCACGCAACCGTGTACTCGCCAGGCCGCGCGAAGGTCGTCGTGAACTCGCTCACGTAGCCGGGGATCGCCATGGCATTCGCGTTCGTTCCCACCACTTCGAAGCCATGCACGACGTCCGCGCTCGTGACGCGAAAGGTCACCGGCGTGTTGGCCGGCACCTCAATGAAATCTGGCCCGAACGAGAACATCGACGCGACGACCGATACCACGACACCGCCGTCGGGCATTGTGACGATGCCCCCGGTTGCGAACTCCGGGTTTTGCGACAGCATCGTGGGATCGATGGTTTCGATATGGCTGGGCGGTTGGACCGCCTGCACATAAGCGGTGAGGCCGATTGTGCCGAGAAAGAGCACGATCAGCGCTGCAGCGGCCCACATCCAGATCCGCTCGTAGAACTCGACGTGCATGTCCCTCCGCTCCTTCAGTGGCAATCCGCTACGGGTGGCCGAGCGTCGGCGCGCCTCGTGCGATAAACGCGAAGTACATGAGTACCCAGCCGACCGCAAAGAACAGGCCCATCAGGACTACCAGCGCCAGCGTGCCTCGTGGGTGTTCCCGTTCGTACGGGATCTGATCGGTCCTTGGCTGCTCATCGCTCATCACGTGGTCACCGGCCGTGCGGCGGCGTGAGGACGCGCACCATCCTCAGGCGCCAGCCGCGGTTCGGCGCCGAGCCAGTAGAGGCCGTTCGCCATGATGCAGAACCCTGTCGCGGCGAACCACACCATTGCCACGCCGACGAATCCCGTGAATGCCAGCCACCACGCGCTGTGCACGATTGACAGCACCGACGCGATGGAGATGTTGACGCCGACCGCCATGTAGATGCGTCGTTCGAGGTACCACGTGTCGGTCTGCATGAAGTACCAATCGCCCGACGCGGCCCGTCCCAGCATTGGAGTGAAACCGAGTTTGTAGAGCACGTTGCCGATCACGCAGAAGCCGGTGAGCGACACGGAAACAGACGTGGTCCCGGTCGCGATTACCACCAGAATCCACAGCGGGTGCAGCAGCGCGGCCATCGCGGTGCTCGTGAGGAGGACGAAACCGGCGATCAGCCACACGGTTCGCTCGATGTACCACCGGTCGGTGGGAACGATGAAAATGCCCGAACGGAATGTCATGGGTTCGGAAGATTAGCAAAACCGCACGGACAGGCAAATGGATGATTTTGGCGGATGTCCCTGTGCGCGCTGCAGAGGTCGCATATCAGCGGAAAACGGCACGAAACGCGGAAATTCCCGCACTCGGCCAGAGCTGATTGCGGGGCGGCTGAGTCCCGCTGGCACAAATTTCATGGACAGGCTAGGCAGAATTTATGCGTCCCGCCATAGGGAGGCTGAACCATGAAGCGCGTTCTCGTTCTTTTCGGCACAACAGATGGACACACCCGCAAGGTGGCCGAACGCCTTGGCGACACGCTCCGAGAGCTGCGCAGTGTCGCAGACATCGTGGAGGCTGGCACCGCCGATGTGGCGCCAGACGACTACGACGGAATCATTGTGTGCGCCTCAATCCATGCCGGCGGCTACCAACGCTCAGTCAAACGGTGGGTCAGGCAATACGCCGATCGCTTACGGCCCAAGCCAACGGCATTTGTGTCGGTCTGTCTCGCCGTCCTGCAGAAGGACGCCAAGGTTGCCCAGGATCTCGACGCCATCGTCACGCGGTTTGTGAACGCCACGAGCTGGCAGCCTACTGTGGTCAAGAAGGTGGCTGGGGCGCTGTTGTATCGCCAATACGGCGTAATCAAGCGCTGGATGATGAAACGCATCGTCACAAAAGCGGGTGGAGATACGGACACGTCGCGGAACTACGAGTACACGGACTGGAACGACCTCCGCGCGTTCGCGAGCGACTTCGTCCGTCTGTTGTCCCCGCGCGCATCTGTGAAGGTTGCTGCGGGCTTCTGACCTCGGGAGTTGGCAGACGATGGGCATGGACGATCAGCGCGAGGTCATCGCCTTTCTCAACTCTCCCGAGACGCATGGCGGCGCGCCGGTCGAGCGCGTCGACACGCATGCGTCCCTCGTGTTCCTAGCCGGATCGCGCGCGCTCAAGCTCAAACGCGCCGTTTCGTTCGATTACCTCGATTTTTCAACCGTCGAGCGGCGGAGACAGTTCTGTGAAGCGGAAGTGCGCATCAACGGGCGAACGGCCCCGAGCGTGTACCGCGATGTCATCGCCGTCACACGGCAGCCGGACGGTCGTCTGGCGCTCGGCGGCGCCGGATCCGCCGTCGAATGGCTCGTCGACATGACGCGATTCAATCAGGACAGGCTCTTCGATCGTCTCGCGGCGCGAGGTGACCTCGCCCTCGACCTGATGGCGCCGCTCGGCGCTGAAATTGCACGGTTCCACGCGGCCGCCGCGCGCCGGCACGATCACGGCGGCCACGCCGGTATGGCGTGGGTGATTGACGGCAACGCGCGCGACCTCCAAACGCGCGGCGCCGGTCTCGTCGATCCCGTCAGTTGTGTGCGCCTGGCGACGAAGTCGCGCGCGGTCCTGGAACGCGTTGGACGCGAGCTCGACGCGCGCCGCGACACCGGCGTCGTGCGGCAGTGTCACGGTGACCTGCATCTTCGGAACGTCGTGCTGCTCGACGGCTCTCCGACATTGTTCGATGCCATTGAATTCAGCGACGAGCTCTCGTGCGTCGATGTCCTCTACGATCTCGCCTTTCTGCTCATGGATCTGTGGCGTCGACGACTCCCGCGTCATGCCAATGCTGCAATGAACGCCTACCTTCTCGAGTCGCCCGACATGAGCGGGTTGTCGCTGTTGCCACTGTTTCTCTCGTGTCGGGCAGCCGTGCGTGCGAAGACGAGCGTGACTGCCGCGCAGAAGGAAACGAGCCCCCGGCGCATCGAGGAGCTCGGCGCACAGGCGCGTGAGTATGTGGCGCTCGCCGGCAAGCTGCTGGAGCCGCCGGAACCGCGGCTCATCGCGATCGGTGGCTTCTCGGGATCCGGAAAGTCGACGCTCAGCCTCGGTCTCGCGCCCGCGATCGGCGCGGTTCCCGGCTCAGTGGTATTGCGTACCGACGAAGTGCGAAAGCGACTCATCGGAGTCGAGTCGCATGCGCCGCTTGCTCCTGCCGCATATACTGCGCACGTCTCTCAAATGGTCTACGGCAGACTGGCACACCGTGCCGCTGCGGCGCTCCGCAGCGGCCATTCGGTCATTGTCGACGGGGTCTTCGCACGATCGCACGATCGCGCAGTGATGGGGGACGTCGCCGCGGATGCCGGCGTGCCGTTTTGCGGCATATGGCTTCACGCCGATGAGACCGTGCTGCTCGCGCGCGTCGCCAGCCGGCGCGGCGATGCCTCGGACGCGAAGGCGGACATCGTCCGCGCACAGCTTGCACAAGGCGCGGGACGGATCGAGTGGTGTCGACTCGATGCAAACCGCCCGAGCGATATGGTGCGGCAAGAGGCCGAAACCGTAGCGCAGCGCAGTGCTCCGGTCCGATTCTTCACGACCGCTTCCGACATGGCATGATCGCGCTGTGGCGATAGCGAGTTCCGCGACCAGCAGTCACCCGCCGCCGCCAACGCGTCGCCAGCCGGTCCTCTGGATGGTGGCGGCCATTGCACTGGTGGGCGCCGTCTTCTGGCTCGACGCGCTCTCGCTCAGCGGCTACGTCGTTCCGGTTCTGTACGTCATACCCACGCTGCTGTTTGTCTGGACGGGACGATTTCGCGAACCGCTCCTCGTCGCCGCCGTCGCCACTGTTCTCACCGCCGCGGGATTTTATGCGTCCGGCACGCACGCCGACGAGCGGATGAGCATCATCAACCGCGCCCTTGCCGTGACGGTCGTCTGGTTGACAGCCGGATTCGTCGCCGCCTACCGCCGCGCCGTCGAGCGGTGGAGCACGCAGGTGGCCGCGTCGCATCGCGCGCTGCAGGACTCCATTCAGCGGCTCGAAGACATTCGCTACGCACTCGACCAATCAGCCATTGTCGCCGCCACCGACCAGCGCGGGCTGATCACGTATGTCAACGACAAGTTCTGCGAGATCTCCAAGTACTCGAGGGAGGAGTTGCTCGGACAGGATCACCGGATCATCAATTCCGGATACCACCCGAAGGAGTTCATCCGCACCCTGTGGCGCACAATCGCGCAGGGGCACGTCTGGCGTGGCGAGTTGCGGAATCGCGCGAAAGACGGCTCGATCTACTGGGTCGACACGACAATCGTGCCGTTCCTGACTCCCCACGGCAAGCCGTGGCAGTACTTGGCGATTCGCAACGACATCACGCAGCGGAAAGCCGCAGAAGAGCGGTTGCGCGAGGACGCGGCGTTGACCCAACTCGGACGGCTCTCCGCGGTAGTCGCGCATGAAGTGCGCAACCCCCTGGCCGGCTTGAAGGGATCGTTGCAGGTACTCGGCTCCTGGCTGCCGAAAGAACGACGCGAAATCATCACGACGATGCTCAGCCGGATTGACGCGCTCGAGCGGACGGTGCAGGACATCCTGACGTACTCGCGGCCAAGCCCGCCGAAGTTCCAGCGCTTCGACGTGCGCACGATCATCGCCGATTGCGCAACGAGCGCCCGTGCCGCCAGCGGCGCTCCGGAAATTGTCGTCAGCGGGGAGGCGGTCGTCGTCAACGCCGACCCGGAAATGTGCCGCGCTGCGTTGCTCAACCTGCTGCTCAACGCGTGTCAGGCGAGTCCACAGACGTCAGTGGAGGTTCAAACAGTCGCGCAGAACGGTTGCTGCGAAATCGCCATTCTCGACCGCGGCCCAGGGATACCCGAGTCAATCCGCGATCAGTTGTTTCAGCCGTTCATCACGACCAAAAGCGCAGGCACGGGGCTTGGTCTCGCCATCGCCCGCCGCCTGACGAATCTCCAGGGCGGTTCGCTCACACTGGAAGATCGCCAGGGCGGGGGAACGGTCGCGCGATTGAAGCTGCCGTTAAGCGATGGCAGGCTCCCAGGCCGGCCGCCGCCGCCCTGCTGACACCGCAGCATTAGCAGGCTCACTCTCGAATTTGCGTTCGCGTACCTCCGCTTCGACAGGCGGCAACGCCAGCACCGGTGTTTGCGTCTGACACAGCACGCGGTACGTGACCGACCCCATGCGCGGCCCAAGCACCGAGGTCGAATGCAGTCCCATGACGATGGCTCCGATGTTGCGGTCGCGCGCGAGCCGTGCGATTTCGGATGCCGGGTCTCCTTCGAGAAGAACCGCTTCCGGCGGATGGGGTGATAGGTCGGAAGGAAGAAGGGCGGCCAAGGCATCCGTCGCGCGCGACCGTCGCTTGTCATGGAGATCCTTGCTGACGGCCTCGAGCCCACGGTATATCCACAGCGGCTCGAGCACGTGCACGAGAACGAGCGGCGTACTCAACGCATTGGCGACTCCGGCCGCAATCCGAATCTGATGCGGGCTGGCGTTGGTGAAGTCGACCGGCGCCAGGACTCCGTTGATTCCACGGCGGAGATCCTCGAGATCCTCGGGACCCGGGTCATCGGCCGGTGTGACGAGCACCGGCACGTTCGTTTCGCGCAGCACCCGCTCCGTTGTCGATCCGAAGAACAGCTTCGACATGCCGGTCCGTCCATGTGAGCTCATCACGATCAGATGGGAGCCGCGCGCTTGTGCAATACGTTGAATCTCGATGGCTGGCTTGCCGATGGCGATTTCGAATTGCAACTCCGCGAGTATTGGTCGGCGCCGGCGAAACGTATCTTTCACAAACTGCTCGAGCTCCTGTTGAGCCATGGCAGCCGCGGTCTCGCCGTAGACCATTCCGGCTGCGCCGGAGAGCAGAGGATCGTCGACGCTGACCACCGTCAAGCCAGCGTAGAAGTGTTCAGCGATGGCTGCGGCAAACCGGAGGGCGCCGCGAGAGCTTTCCGAGAAATCGACTGCAGATAGAACCGATGGACGAATGACCATGGCGCCCTCCCGTCGAGGATTTGAATCACTTCGCGTGCCACCGTTTTCTTCGAGTTGATTGCGGCAACGCGCGATCGGTCCACGAACGCAGGCGCGCGATTCGCGGAATTTTCCCCGCGAGCGGCGGAATCTTCGCGTCGGTTCTCCCGACGCGGTCTTCGTCACGAGCAAAAGAACACTGTATTCCCATCGTGAACGGCGCTCCTGGCCGGGCATAGCTTTCGCTGTGACATCTCACGGCCGGTGGAGGTGTTATGACGCGAGGCATCGTTCGGGCGCTTGGATGGCTCGTGATCGCACACGGCTTGGCGCATGCCGTCCTGCCGCTCCGGGGACTGACCGCGTCGGCGGTCGATGTGACGCCGATGGTGCTCTACACCATGAGCATCGTCGGTTTCGTCGCGGCAGGTCTCGGGCTGCTCGGACTGCGCCCCTTCACTTCGGCGATCAGCCCAACGCTTGTCCTCTCGTCGGGCCTGTCCATCGTCGCCATTCAACAACTGCACGAGCCGGATTTGTGGCTGGGAGGCGCGTTCGATTGTGCGTTCTTCTTCCTCGGGGTGTGGCGCGGTTATGCCGGGTGGCCTGTTGTTGGTCCCCAGCATGGGCGTGTCTGGCACGTGCTGGGTCTCACCGCGGGATTCGTGTTTCTGACGTATGTCGCCGGTTCAACGATTGCGTGGCAATGGCATCGCACATGGGGCGCTACGAGCGCGGAGCTAGCGATGTCATTGCCCGGCGACAAAACGTTCCGCGATCCCGCGTTTGAGATCCAGCATGGGGTCACGATTGATGTCGGGCCGGAGCAGGTGTGGCCCTGGCTGATGCAACTCGGCCAGGATCGTGCGGGTTTTTACAGCTACGACTGGCTGGAGCGCGCCTTCGGTGTGGACGTGCACAACCGGTTCGAGCTTCGCTCTGAGTGGCAGGAGCGGCAGGTCGGCGACCTCGTGCCCGCCACGCAACCGGCATATCTCGGCGGTCTGTTCGGCGAGAA
>WNFU01005139.1_pt1 | contig 16434 bp, 18 predicted proteins | sample 5400121 | NCBI WGS metagenome assembly WNFU01 (sample SAMN13153360, study PRJNA577476) | soil metagenome | isolation source: 100 cm soil or saprolite under grassland replicate 1 | place: USA:California | collected 2016-06-15
CTCCGGGAGCTTCGTGAGGATCGGCGGTAGTCCATGGCCGAAGGTCTGCTGTACCTCGACTCCTCGGCGTTGGTGAAACTCGTCGTGCCCGAGGCCGAGTCGCGGGCGCTTCGCGAGGCTTTGCGGCCGTGGCATGAGCGGGTCTCGAGCGTCGTGGCGGAGCTCGAGGTGGAGCAGGTGGCACGGCGCATCGGCGGCGGTGCGATCAGAAGGGCTCGGAGCGTCCTTGCCCGCCTCGCACTCGTCGAGCTGGACACGGAGGTCCGCCGAAGGGCCGCTGCGTTATGGCCTGCCGAGTTGAGCGTGATCGACGCCGTCCATCTGGCCACTGCGCTCACCCTCGGGGATGATCTCGGGGCTCTCTGCACCTACCACGCCCGCCTCCAGGATGCTGCGTCTGCCGCGGGGGTGGGCGTGTTGGCGCCGGTCTGAAGAGCCAGTGTTTGCCGTGGCATCGGTGGAGCAACGGACTCTTGATCCCCAGGTTCGGGGTTCGAGTCCCCCGGGGCCCACCATCTCTGCCGTGTTTTGGGTGCTCCCGGAGGTTCCGGCGTCACCTGATGCTTGACCCGTCCTTGAGCTGGGATCTTAGCTGTTCTCTGACCTCGCATCCCGCTGATCTCACGGAGACGATAACCAGTTCTGCGTGGCGAGATGACTACCTGGGTTCGTTCGCTCACCGCACCCAGAGCTGATCGACGAGCATTCCCCACATCACGTGATGCTGGTAGTTGCCGACGTGGTCAGCGACAACGTCGACGCCTCCCTGGGTGGCGATCGGTACGATCCTCGCGTCGTCCGTCACCTGCCGGTCGATGCTCGCCCAGAGTTCCGCGGCTGCGGCCGGATCCGACGCCTCCAGTCGAGCAGCGCGCTCGACCAGAGCTACCAGCGCGGGATCGCAGAAGCCGAGCAGCATCAGATCGCAGTCCACTCCGAGCCTGATCGCGTTGTACGGCGACGGGTAGTCATACGCGAAGCCCGTGGGTTCAGCGTGCGCGGCGATGTCATCGTCCGTAGCCCGGGGGCGGAGGCCGACCCGCCGAAGAACGCCCAAAAAGTACTCGGCCTCGACGCGGTGGTGATCGTCGGGAACGAAAACGTCGATCCTCGCACCGGTGGCGCCGGCCTCCTGGACGAGCTCCCGCGCAGCCTCCATGTCGGGACCCTTCCATACTCCGCTCGGATCCGGGTCCGCCGTGTACGGACAGTAAGGCCGGTACCCGATCATGTTCGGAGTGAGGCCCTGGCAGGTCTCGGTGCCGGGGGGGAAGCCGATCTTCGCTGCGAGGACGTCGCGCTCGATCGCGAAGTTGATCGCGCGTCGTACGCGCTCATCGTCGAGGGGTGGGAGGTCCGATCGGAGTCTGTAGAAATCGAAGGCGAGCTGCGTGAACGTATGCGCGTCCCACGGACCGAACGCCAGACGGTCGAGCGTCCTCCGCGTCAGACGGACGGCCGGATCTTCGAAGCGCCATAACGAGAACCCGTCGGCCTCGCCGGCCTCGACGAGCCCGATCCTTCGGTCGTCGTCGGGAACCGTCGTCCACACGATCTCATCGGGGTATCCGTCGGGCTTCGCGACTGTGGACCACACATGGAACTGGGGGTTGCGGACCAGGCGCAGGGTCCTGGGCTCGTAGCTCGCCACGACGTACGGGCCCGTCGCTGGGATCGCCTCACCGACGTCCAGAAGCTGCACGGGTACGTCGGTTGGAACCGCATACGCCAACGGCAACGCCATCAGGTTCAGGAAACCCGGCTCGGGGCGGAGGAGGTGGAACGTGATCCGTCCCGCCGGGTCGTCCACTTCGATGCCCTCCGACAGGTCGCATGGCTCACCGGGATGCTGGAGGCATGAGCCGGCACCGGCGATGCTCGCGAAGCCGGAGTAGTAGACCTCGTCCTGGCTTCGGAGCGCAAGGGAGCGCTCCAGCCCGTACCGCACGTGGGAGGCGAGCACGGCCCTTCCATCCGCGTACCGGATACCGGGGCGTAGGGTGAACGTCCACGTGCGGCCGCCGTCGGAGGGCTCGGGGATCGTGGTGGCTAGATCCGCGACGAGCTCGGCTCCGGCCGGTCCTCCCGTTCGCCGGTACGCGAGCAGGCCATCGTTGGTAATCGTGAGGGCAGACCACGCCGCCCCGGAGAACGCCGCCGGATCGAGCGACGGAACGTCCAGCGCTCGGACCACCCGCAGGGTGCCGCCGATGTGCGAGCCGGGAGGCGCGGCCGATGCCACCCAGAGCTCGCCGTCGGATATGTCGAGCGCGATGGGTGCGCCCCCGATTTTGACCGTCCTCACGTTCCCGCTCACTACGTCGACCCTCGCGGCGGCCCCGTCCTCCGGGAGCGCCGCCCAGATCGCACTCGGCGTCGCACGAACAGCACCGGGGGCCCCTCCGACGAGGAAGGTCCGCACCCGTCCCGTCGCCGCCTCGACTCTCGTGATGGTCCCGTCGGTCGCGTTGGTCACCCAGACCGTGCCCCCCTCTACCGCCACCCCCGCGGGCTCGTTCCCGACGCCGAACCTTTCGACGACAGATCCGGTCCCCGGATCGATCCGGAGGACGCTGCGTGACGAACGCACGGCGACCCACACCGAACCCTCGCCAACCGCGATCCCGGCCGGATCGGCCCCCACGGCGATCACGTCGATCTCGCGCGACCGCTCCGGATCGATGCGCGACACGGTGCCCTCGAGAGCATTCACGACCCAGGCCCCGCCCTCGCCGAACGCGATCGCGGACGGCCCGTTGCCCACCTCGATCGGCGGGCCGACGACCTCCCCACGATCCGGATCGATCCGCCGGACCGCGCGCCCGTCCTCGTCGACCACCCAGATGGAGCTGTCGCCGAACGCGAGGCTCGTGGGACCCGAGCCGACGCCCCCGACGGTGTCCGAAACTGCGCCGGTCTCGGGATCGATCCGCCTGACGACGTCCTCGACGGAGTTGGTGACCCAGATCGAGCCCGCCGCCGCGACCAGGCCGCCCGGGGTGCCGCCGATCGGCGTCCGGACGCGCAGCCGTCCCGATTCCGGATCGATCGCGCCCATGTCGTTTCCCGACAGCCGCTCGTTGGTCTCGGGTCGATCCAGGATCACCAGCGCGGACACGATCGCCAGCACGACGGGGATCGCGACGGCGGCGGCGAGGCGCCCCCTTCTTGGAGCGGAAGGCGCCCCGGCCTCCGGGAGCTGGAGCTCGAAACGGGCCTCGAATGCCCGAACTACTTCAGGAAGGCCCTTCAGGTCCAGCCGGCCACGTTCGGCGTATTCAATCCCTTCAACACGTCGCGCGAGGTGGACGACCCCTTCGCTCACTAGAACCTCGCCGGGTCGAGCCTGGCCGCAGAGTCGTGCGGCCAGATTGAGCGCTCCACCTCGATAGCCGCTCTCCACGGGAACCGCCTCGCCAGCGTCGATCCCCATGCCCACGCGGAGGGGCATGGATGGATCGGCCCGCATCTCGTCGGCGAACCGGCGCTGGGCCGCAACGCCGGATCTGAGGGCTCCGCGGGGAGAATCGAAGACGCAGAGCGCCTCGTCCCCGCGCAGTTCGAGCAGTTGGCCGCTATGGTCTTCGACGGTCTCGCGAATGATCTCGGCGAACCGGGCGGCGAGTCGAGCTGCGGCCTCGTCGCCCTGTGCCTGCGTGAACGCCGTGTATCCACGGATGTCGGCAATCAGAAACGTGCGGATGGCACCGGGATGGGACCCACCAGCCATTTCTCGCGAGCATAGCCACAAGGATCCGACCGCGGGAGACGCGCCGACGAATCCTAAGGTCGGGGTTTCGAGTTCACAGAGGCCCACTACCAAAGCCGCACGTAGACGGCCCGCTGCAAAACGGCAGACAACACCTCAGCCTCAAAGGCACGCAGTTTGCGCGTCGATTGGCCCGGCCACGGAAGACAGGTCTTGCCCTGCCGGCCTGAGGGTGCACCTATTCTGATCGTGGCCCTGACTAGGGGTTTCCTTCTGGCTCCGTTCGGCTGGTCCGGAACCCAGGGACCGTTCCCATTATGGCTAATGGATCCCTCCTGGGATCCAGAGGTGAGACATGGGGGCCGGTGTCGCCCGACAATGTTCAGGAAACAGGTGTCTCCGCCCGGTGGACGCCTTGATCCCCCATCGTGGACGCCGAGGCGGAGCAGGTCGAGTGAACTCGAAGAAGGACCCGGTCGCGGGCCGATACGAGGTTTTTGTGCGGTGATGATGGTCCGGAGGGTTCTGCCTCGCCGGCCTGACCCGTTTCTGTGCAAGAAGGAGATCATCCGGTGTCTCAAACGATACGTGGCGCGGGAGGTCTATCACCGTCTCGAGGGGGGTTGACGAGCAATAGGAGCATCCCTACAGGTCCTGTTTCACGGCCACGTGACGGGCCGACCTGGGAGCTCACTCATTCCACGGAGACCCAGATGGATCCGTCGACGTAGGCCACATCAATCGGACCCTCGCCTGGTCTTCGCTCAATCAGTTCGATGGTCTGGGAGACCTCGTTGGTGGCGGGATCGATCGATATAAGCCCGGTCGAGGTGGTTACCCAGACACGGCCACCCCCGAAGACCATTCCCACGGCTGCATCGTTAATCGGAACCTTCGCAGTCCGCTCCCCCGTCTCTGGATCCAGCCGCCACACCTGGCGATCCGACATGTGCCCGACCCAAAGAGATCCCGCACCGGCGGCCAGCCCCCAGGGCTGCGCGCCTACCGGAACCTCAGTGACCTGGTTCGAACGCATGTCGACCCGGATCAGGTGCCCCCTGAGCTTGGGCATCCGCCCTCCGGGTCCAGTGATGATCCAGAGGTAAGGGCCATGGGAGAAAGGACCCAGCGGGTTCGGTCCCAACCTGAACTTCTTGACCACACGCCCGCTGGCGGGATCGATCCGCCAAAGCTCCTGCGGCAGGCGCTCCTGCCCCAGCTCGGGAACCGTGAGCCAGATGGCGCCTCCCCCGACGGCGGGAAATCCCGCTTCGCGCAGAGCGAATAACGGACGAGCGCCCAGGCGAATGGATGCCCGCTCCTCCCCCGTCGCGCCGTCGATCCTCGCGATGAAACTCCCGTCCACCGCCACCCATAGATCCTCCCCGTCGGAGGTCATCCCAACCGCCTCTCCGATGCTCACGGAGGTCGCTCGATTCGTGGCCGGGTCGATGAGCGAGAGCGTTCCGTCGCCCAGGTTCAACGTCCAGACTCGCTCCGATGCCACATCCATGAGGAGCGGATCCGGCCCGACAGATATGACCGCTTGGACGAGCCCCGACGTTGGATCCACCCGGACGACGGAATGGTGTTCCACGCGAGTCCCGGTGTGGGAGAGAGTCGGCGTCCCTTGATCTGGCGGCGCGGGACCTGGGCCCGTCTCGGAGCCGACGCACGAGGAAAAGACCGCCACAATGAGGAACAGGAGAGTCTTTCTTACCCGCGGGAGATGCTCGCCCATCGCCGGAGGAAGTCTGCACCCCTCGGTTGGCTACGGCAATACGAGGGCCCGCTCAATCGTCCTCCCTCAACGCGCCGATCTTCGCCTCGGTCAGCCGCTCCACCTCGGCCTCGCTCATCGCCGTGCGAACGTCCTCCTCCAGCTCCTCATCAGAGCGCTCGGGCTCTTCGACCACTGGCTCCTTGTCCTTGGTCATCGTGCGTCACCTCCTTCGCCCCGCGGCCCTCCTTGGGGGGTTGACATCGGTAGATCAGCAGCCTCTTCGCTCGCAAACCCCGTCGCTGACTTCGTCCATCGCGGGGATGTCGCTTCTCATCGAAAGTGTGAATCGCCAGAGTTGCTCTTTCCGCCGGAAGCGACATCAAGGTGGACAGCTGCAGATGTGACCCAGCGCGGCGCCTTGAAGGACGGGACGGCGCTTGCTCGCTAGCCGACCCAAGGCGGACAATGCTCAGGTGGATCCCGACACGCGGTATGCGACGACACGAGATGGCGTCTACATCGCCTACCAGGTCGCGGGCGAAGGTCCGGTGGATGTGGCCTGGCAGACCGACTTCGCCAACAACATCGATGTGATGTGGGAAGGCCCTTTCTTCGGGCCTGTGTTTCGGGGGATCGCATCCTTCGCGCGGCTGATACTTCATGACCGCCGAGGCACGGGGTTGTCCAGCAGGAACGTTTCGCCGCCGAACCTCGAGACCCGCGTGGCTGATCTTCGTGTGGTTCTCGATGCCGTTGGATCCGAAAGACCGGTGCTTGCGGGCTTCATCGAGGGCGGAGCGCCGGCCGTGCTTCTCGCCGCTACCAACCCGGAGCGCGTCCAGTCCATCGTGTGGTGGGCGTCGGGTCAGAAACTCAGGCCGCTGCGCAGTACTCGTGAACGAGCCCGCCTAACACGTCGCGTCTGCGAACGCCTGCGACCCTCAGGTCGCCGGCTGCTGGTGACGGGTTACCGATCGGCGTCCGAAGGTCAAGCCCCCGATGAGGCCGAGCCTCGTTGTAATGCGCGATGTAGGTCCGAAGGACCCGCTCCAGGTGTCGTCGCCCGAGGACCAGGGTCCAGTCCAGGCACTCGGCCCTGACCGTGCCCACCCACCGTTCGCAGAACGCGTTGGCGTTCGGGCCCCGGATCGGGGTTAGGACGATCCTCGTGCCCTCGGATCGGAACACCTCGTCGAAGGGGGCCGGTGAACTTGGTGTCCCGGTCGTGGATCAGGAACCTCATGGACCGCCCCTCCTCCTGGAGGGCCATGGCCAGGTTCCGGCCCTGCTGGGCGACCCACTCCGAATCCGGGTTGCGTGTCGCTCCGCCGAGATGCACCTTCCTCGTCCTGAGCTCGATCCACACCAGCACATACAGGGTCTTCAACCTGATGGTCTCCACGGTGAGGAAGTCGCAGGCGAGGATGCCCTGGGCCTGGGAACGCAAGAACTCACTCCACGTGGGGCCCCGCCTCGGGGCCGGACCGAGTCCGGCACGGTTAAGCACCGTGGCGATCGTGGTTGCCGAGACCCTGACCCCGAGCTTGAGAAGCTCTCCCCGTATCCGCATGTAGCCCCACCTTGGGTTCTCCCTCCCCAGGCGGAGGATCAGCTCCTGGACCTCGAGGTCGACGGCTGGCCTTCCGGGAGGGCGATGCGGCTTGGTCCACTTCTGGGCGACGAGCCGCCGGTGCCAACGGAGGAGGGTCTCTGGGCGTACTAGGAAAACGTCCCACGTCTCCCGCCGAAGAGGCCTGCTCGCGGCCGCGAGGAACGCCCTGTCGGATGCGCGGTAGACCGGGCGCTTGACCTGCCGGCGGAGGATCGCGACCTGGTATCGCAGTACGGCGATCTCGAGCTCTGCCTCGGCCCTGTGCTCGTCCGACCAGAACAGGCCGAGTGCGCGGCGCAGGAGGAGATAGAGGAGTGAGCGGATCACGGCGCGGCATTGTCGCAGATCGCGCCGTGCGCTCCTAAGGCCGCGATCGCGTTTCTGGACCCCACGGGTCGAGGCCGCTCTCGTGGAACGAGGAGTAGGTCCGCTTGGGCAGGACGAAGTCCCCTTTCGCCACCGCGAGCTCCGGGATCACCTCTGCCCCCGGCGTCCCGGCCATGGCGTGCTCCCCCCAGACCCTCAGCTCGAAGTCGTTCGGCAGGTGGGCGTCGTTCGCGTATACCACGAGCCACTCCTCCCGGTCTGCACGAGCCTGCGCGAGCAGCTCCCGGATGCTGGGGATGATCCCCTCGGCCCTGGGGTTGGAGATCTTCCCCGTGACGAAGTCGTTCAGCATGTCGATGACGACGAGCGCTTTCATCCCAGCCTCCTCACGGACGGTGTTGCGTCCCACATTACGCGCCGTCGCTGCCGCCGGTTGCGGAGTCTTGCGGGAGGGTGCGGTAGACCTCGTGGGAGCCAGGCGCGCGTCGCCTGGCAGCTCACTCCTACTCGCGGATTTGCTGCGGTGCGGTACCTCGCCTCCACGACCCCCTCCATGACCAGTCCAGGGCGGCCGGGAACCTTGATACCGGTACGGGGACTCCTGGTCGAACACGACGAGACCGGCCCGAGGGTCCCGGCGGAGGTGAAGGGACCTTGACGTCGTCGACCCCGGTGAGCACGTTGAACCCGCCGGCCGTCCCACTCGCGCCAGACCGGCGAGAGGAGTGCTCGCTGTCACGGACGTGGGTAGCGAGTACGGCGACGATCGGCCGCTCGAGCAGATCCCCTAGCTCCTCGATCCCCAAGTTGTCGCCACATTCTCTGCTCCTGCGTTCACACCCTCAGGTCATCATCGCCGCTTGGGGCCTGTGCGGCTCCCGGCCCCGGTGGTAGGGGTGAGCGGCTGACCCGGGCAACGCGGCCCGCGACCTGGTAGACGCAAGGAAGGGCCGCTCTCGGTAGACACTCTTAAGAGCCCAGCGGACCGAGGCCTCCACGTCCTCCCAGGAGAACAGACGCCCCGGCCGGACCCATACCCTGCCAGCCTCGAGGATGGCCTCGGCCACCCCGGGGACCCGGAACAGAGCCGCGAGGGTTGGATCGGGACCGGCCATCTCCGGGCTCTCGGCCACGATCCTGGGTCCCTCGTGGGCGACCTCGAACGCTCGTGGCGGAGGCTCGTCGGGGAGGAGAGCGGGAGCCCCCACGCTTCCTCGATGGCCCGCGCTACCCCATACCACGCCGCCCGGGCGTCGCAACCGGGACCATGTTCAGCCGCGCCCGGTACCGGTGGAGGTCGATGGAGCGGACTCCGTCCACTGCGAGCAAGGAGCGGAGCCCTTCGGGTGGGCTCGCCGGTGGGCACGTCTCGATGGTGGACCGGGTGAGCTCCACCGTCGTGTGGACACGGATCACGAGGGGGTTAGGCGCTCTTTCCAGGGCCCACGTCACGGCCGGCCGAACCTCCTCGCGGGCCATGCTGTCGTCACTGGGAGGCTCGGGCCCGAGGCCATCTCGGCGAACGAGGTCCCCCGAGGCTCGGCTGAGGCTGCCCTATCCCGCTCGGTCCAGGACCTCGTTGATCCAGCCATCGGCAGCCATGGCGGCCGGGTAGACTCCGGTCGAAATGGCGAGCAGCGCTACCTGCCGGATGGCCTCGCGCTCGATGCCTTCGGCGAGGGCCTTGCGCGCGTGGGACCGGACGCCCCCCTCGGATTCTCTCCCGATGGCGATCCCGAGCTTCGCCAACCGGCGCTCCCTCGCCGACAGGGGCCCGGCCTCGTGCAGGCGCCCCGCGAGGCCCCGGAAGGCCTCCATCACCGCGGGGTAGTCGGCGCCGAACCGCTCGAAGACCTGAGGTAGATACCCGTCCATCGCCTCCTCCTTCGGTCAGACGGGAGCCCGAAACGGCGTCTCGACGCTCCACGAGCGCCCTCTGCCAAGACCCCGGAACCAACGATAATCGCGACGGAACCTGGAGCGAGCGGTGGCCGGTGCCATCAGATATGGCGCGAGCGTCTCGGTGTCTGGCAGGTACGCCCTGCAGGGCCGCCAGGTGCTCGCGGGTCTACAGGCCTGGGTCGTGAACGCAGGCAAGGGTCTCAGGGTGCACGGGACCGGCTCGCGGGCTCCCGTCAGGCTCGTCTACTACGACGACGCGAGCTCGCCCGCCAAGGCCGCGGCGAACGCCGAACGGCTGCTCGACGCGGACGCCGTGGAGATCCTGATCGGGCCGTACGCGAGCGACCTGACCCGAGCCGTGCTCCCCGTCGCCGGCCGGTGCGGCAGGATCGTCTGGAACCACGGCGGGGCCTCGGACGATCTCCACGTGGAGGGCGGTCGCGCCGTCGGCATCCTCACGCCGGTGACCGGCTACTTCGGCGGCCTGATCGAGCTGGCCCGAAGCCTCGACCGCGACGCCGCCCGGGTGGCCCTCCTCCACCGGCGGGGCAGCAGCTTCGGCCGCCAGGCGGCCCTCGGGGTCGGGGCTGCGGCCAGCGATGCGATGTTCGTCGCCGACGTCCTCACCTACTCGTCCCTGGCGGGCGAACTGCCGGGAGTCATATCCAGGCTCGAACGGCAGCGCCCGGACGTCGTCATCAGCGCCGGCTCCTTCGACGATGAGGTCCTCCTGGCCCGGGCCCTCGTCGAGTCTGGGCTACGCGCGAACGCGATAGGCCTCGCGGCCGCGGCGATGCAGGAGTTCCCGCACGCCCTCGGCACCCACGCCGAAGGCTTCCTGGGGCCGAGCCAGTGGGAGCCTCGTCTCGCCTGCGTCCCCGACTTCGGGCCCGGCCCGGACGAGGCCACCGAGGGTATCCGGGCCCAGGGCGCTCCGCACGACTACCTGGCCGCCCAAGCCTACGCCGCCTGTCTGATCGCCCAATGTTGCCTGGAGGAGGCCGGTGCCGACGACGGGTCGCTGTGGCGCGCCGCCTGCGCCCTGGACTGTTCGACGTTCTTCGGGCGGTTCCTATCGATCCCGCAACGGGCCTGCAGGTCGGGCACGAGGTGGGTCCTCGTGCAGTGGTGGTGGGGAAGGAAGCTCGTTGTCTGGCCCCCCGCCGTCTCCCAGGCCAGGCCCTTGTACCCGAGGCGACGTAGACGGGAGCGAGGGCCCATTGACAGGTGCCCGAGCGGGGACTTAGAAAAGAAGCAAAAGCCTACTGAGGATGTCGGAATTGGTGCGCACGCGATGCTGTGGTTTGGTTGGGGCGATGATCCCTTCTCGGCTCTGCTGTCCGAGCCCGTGCGCTCGCCCGGGGAGCGCGAGGTAGCCGTGCGGTCATAGGGACATCCGCCATCGAAGGGAAGGGGCCGCCACGGCGGCCCCTTCTGTTTTCCCCCGACGGGCGACACGGGGGAACGGTCGGGAGTCATCAACGTCTACCGAGGAGGCGCTCAGAATGCCTGTACTGAACGAGCTGCTGGAGGCGAACAACCGGTTCGCCGAGGGGTTCGAGAAGGGGGACCTCCCCATGCCCCCGGCGAGGCAGTTCGCCGTCCTGGCGTGTATGGACGCGAGGCTCCACCCCGAGAGGTTCCTGGGGCTGGACATCGGTGACGCTCACGTCATCAGAAACGCGGGGGGCCGGGCCTCCGACGACGCCATCCGCTCGCTCATCATCTCCTCGAATCTCCTGGGCACCAGGGAGTTCGTGGTCATCCACCACACCGACTGCGGGATGCTCACCTTCACCGGCCAGGAGCTGCAAAAGAGGCTCACCGAGGAGACGGGGGCCGACGCGTCGGGCATCGAGTTCCTGACGTTCGCCGATCTCGAGGAGAGCGTGGTGGAAGATGTCCGCCGGATCAGGGAGTCCCCGTTCGTCGCCGAGGACATCCCGGTCTCGGGATTCGTCTACGACGTGCGGACGGGGCGGCTCAAGGAGGTCGTGGGCCCGACCGCGGGCCAAGCCGCTTAGATGGCCCGCCCCGATCGAGCACCGGAGAGGAGAGATGCCGGGGCTCACCGGAACCATCGTCGTGGGTGGCGCAGCCGCGGAGGGGGCGTACGTGCAGATCCAGAACCTCGCCGGGGACTTCTAGGCCGAGATTCGGACCGACGCCGCGGGTCGGTTCTTGCTGCATCCGATCCGAGGGCGCTGGCGCCTGGTGCGCTGGCTGCCGGGCGATGGGAGGGCGGAACAGGAGGTCGAGGTGGGCGCCGAGGACCTGACCGTCGAGGTCGCGCTGGTCGACCCTCCGAACCTCCCGGGGTAGCCGAGCCCGAGCCGGACGACCGGCCCGAGTCCTCGCCCTTTCTCAATCATCGTCGCCAGCGGGCTGGGAGGTGAGCTTTGGCACGCGCCGGCACGAAGCCCGGCCAGGGTACGTACGTCTGCTCAAGGTGCGGGACGGCGCAGGAGCTAAGGACACGCGGCTCGACCCTCAAGCGCTGTCCGAACTGCAGGGGCACCCTCTTCCGCAAGGCGAAACCCTCGAAGTGACTCTCACCCCCTTCTTCGACGCCCAAGAGGATCTCTCTCGCGCTTGCAGCGGCACCTGCTGTCGTTATCAGCCCCAATCAGGAAGTGCCGCCGCTGGTGGGGATCCTCCCGGAACAGTAGTCGGGGTCCCCCGTGGTGCCCGCTTAGAGCGACCAGCCCCCCCGACAGGGCGATCCCCGACCCGGCGGTGACACCGGGCCACGGGTCGCTTTCTTGGCGGTCCTCAAGCGCGCCTCGGAGGGCGAGCACAGCACCGCGCCAGTCCCGAGCATGGCCCCCTCGATGGCGTGTCCCAGATTGGAGAACCGGCGCATCTCCTCTGCACGATCTCCCGCTGCCGACGTTCCATCACTGCCTCGGTGCTGATTCTGTTGAACTGCCGCCTATTCCGCCCCCAGACTTAGCCCCGGCTCGGAAGACACCAGGTCAGCGGCCTGACCTCAATAACTGCACCCTCTTTCGCATTGAAATGAGCGCGGTGAGCCCAGTCGGGAAGCTCCACCCGCCGAAGATCCTCGAGCTCGACGCTGCGATCCGACTACGCGCCCGACGTCCGGTACTGATCAGAGAGCCGCCGCATAGGGGTCCGACGTCGACGCCGTGGTTAGATACCGACGTGCACTCGGTCGACTACGTCGTCCTTTATGTCGGCGATCCGGATGCTTCGCTCGCGTTCTACCGAGACGTGCTCGGGCTCCCATTCAAGTTCCAGGAGAGCGGCTACGCCGAGTTCGCCACGCCGGGCACGAAGTTCGCTCTCTATGAGCGCTCGCGGCTGCCCGGGCTGATCGGACGCGATGCGTCCGGGGGCAGGCCTGCCGGCGAGGTGCTGTTCCTCGTCGACGACGTCGATAAAGAGGCCAAGCGGCTGCGCGGCCTGGGCGTCGAGATCCTGGCCGGTCCCGTCGACCGGCCGTGGGGACACCGCACCCTCCACGTCGGCGACCCCGACGGGTTCGTGGTCGAACTGGCCCAGGAGATCCCGCGCCAGGAGCCCCGCGAGGGCTGAGGTGGCTGGGCGACCCGACGGCGGCATCGGCGCGGTCCTCGCTTACCACGCCTCGACCAAGCACTCCCCGGTCAGTATTCGGAGCCGAGCGCACTTCCTCGACTGGGCCAACAAGCCGCATCCGCTCAAGGCGCATGCCGGCCTCGAACGGGTCCCGCTCCCCGATGACGTCCCCTCGCTCGCCGTCCCGGCCCTCGAGGCGATCGGCGTCACCTCGGTGGATGCCTCCGCGCCCGGACCGGACCTCACCGCCCTCGCGCGGCTCTTAGTCGTCGGCGCTGGCGTGCACCACACGGTGACGTTCCCGGGCGGCGAGCTCATCCACTTCCGGAACTACGCCTCGGCCGGCGCCCTGTACCCAGTGGAGGTCTACGTGGTCTGCGCGGCCCTCCCTGACCTTCCCGCCGGCGTGTTCCACTTCGACCCGGCGCTCCACGCGCTTACCCGCCTCCGCGCGGGCGACCACCGAGGCCATCTCGTCCGGGCTGCCGGCTCCGAGGCCTTCATCGCCAGGGCCCCGGTGGTCCTGGTCCTCACCGGAATCCCATGGCGCACCGGATGGAAGTACACCGAGCGCGGGTACCGCCATCTGTTCTGGGACGCCGGGATGATCCTGGCGAACGTGCTCGCTCTCGCCGCCTCTGCCAAGCTCCCTGCTCGGGTCGTGTTGGGGTTCGTGGACTCCCACGTGGCCTCGCTCCTGGGCCTCGAGGAACGCCACGAGGTCCCGCTCTGCCTGGTGCCGGTCGGGCTGGAGGAATCGGGAGGTGGGCGCCGCGACGGGGGAACCCAAGAAAGTCTCGTTCGAGGTCGGGGCGCTGTCCCGGACCGAAGTCGTGTTCCAGGGGATCCTCCAGGCGAACGACGCCGGGCGACTGCACGGCCTCGAGGAGGTTGCCCGGTGGCGCGAGGGCTTCGGTGGGTCGCACGTGCGCGACGGGTCTGGCCAGGGGGTTGCATCGCCTCAGGCTGACCTGTCGACCGACTCCCTCGAAGAGGTCATCCGGCGGCGGGGTTCGGCTCGCGTCTTCGCCCGGGGCTTCATCCGCGCGGAGGTGCTCGCCGCGATCCTGGCACGCTGCACGGTCGGAGTCCCGACCGACTACGCGCCGGGCGGGGCACACCTCGCCGAGCCCTACCTGATCGCGAACGGATTCTTCTCGCCGGATGCCGAGGGCAAGAGCTGCATGCTGGTCGTCGCGGTCGGCGAGAGCCCGCGTCTTCGTCGCGCGTAAGGCCCTCGCCTCCCGGGCCGAACCGGTCCCAAAGTGTCCCGCTGACTGCGTCGGGCCGTCTCCGGGCTGTCGCTTCCGCGCCGAAGCAGCAGCCAATCGTCGTACCCTTTCCGAGGGGGACGAGGTTCGTCTGAACATCACGAGCCTGCCCGCGCTGCTTCTAGACGACAAGGGAGCTGCCCAAGGATTCCGAGATCCTGCGCGCATGGCCCGGCACAATCACGAACGTCAACGTTTGTGTCGGTCTCGCGAGGTGGCACGATCCGCCGCGGCGATCCGGTCGGGCGTTGGCCCGAGGCTCAGTCGTCCACGAACAGGGCCACCGAGGCCGTGAAGCCGTGCAAGAAGTTCTTCCCGCCGACCGGGCCGATCTCCCCGGCGCAGTTGAAGCCGGCAAGGGGCAGGCCCCCGAGTTTCCCCGATACCAACGAGGCGTCGTGATCGAAGACCGGGAACAGCCGCGAGCCCCGCCCGTTGCACGTGAAGAGCAGGGCACCGTCCGCCGGCTCGACGGCCTCGAGCTCGAGGAGCGCGCGGAGATCCTCGTCGGCTGTGGCCGCGTCCCGGACATGGAACTGGATGGTCTGCCCCACCTCGATCCGATCCCCCACCGCGAGCGCCCCGCTCCGCTGATCCACCCCCATGACCTGGCGGATCAGGAAGTCCCCTCGCCCTGGCTCGACCTTGTATTCGTCGATCGCCCGCCCCACGAAGAGCCCCCGGCCGAGCAGTGTTCGGTCCTGGGGCGAGAGCCCGTCCGCCACCTCCTGGAGCCGAAGAAGCGGAGGGCGGCCTCCCAGCTCGTGGACGACATTTCCTTCGGCCCGGGTCACCGTGTAGACGTTGCCGACCGGCCCGCATCCCTGGGAGACGAGGGTCCGAATGCGGACGCCGGGCAGTCGCGCGCCGACGGCGCCATCTTCCACCACGCGATCGTCGAGGAACAGCCGGGTCTCCCCCGGCCCCATCCCGCCGCTCGCCATCCCGCCCATCACGACTGTCCCCGGTATCTGTTGGTTCAGATGCCGCAGCAGATGGTCGGTTGGGAACGAGAACGGGTCGCCGATCAGCAGGTAGGGACCGGACCCCGGCCCTTGGAACCGGTACCCGGTGAACACGCCCCCTTCCGAGGTGCGCACGAACTGTACGCGGAACGTCTCGGCCGGCTGGGGAAGGGAGGCCAGCCACACGGCGACGGCCGGGCCCTCCTCGACCTCCCGGTCGCCACCCACCACCGTCTCGGCGACACAGCCCATGACCTGCTCGGGGCCGGCCGTACGGCGAACGGCATCGAGCACCAGCGCCGCCGAGGGGGCATGTTGTCGGGAGGCGACCAGAAGGGCCAGCGAGGCATCCGCCCCGTCTAGGCGGGACCCGGCCACCGCCGCGGCCTCCGCCCCCGCCTTCGCCGGATCGGGGTCGGTCGAAAGGGCCGCGCCGATCCTCATCCCATCGACCCTACACCAGCGATGATGATCTCAAGCTGGCTGTCCGCAGTGCTGCTTTTGGGACGGAAGCGCTCTGCGATCGGCACGACGATGTCGCCGCTCGAGGTGTGCACAACCCCTCAGGAGAGCCTCTCGGCGAAGGCCGAAGAGGCCTCGCGGCCATAGGTGTCGGAGTCCCCGGGAAGGGATTTGGTCAGCAACTGGCCGGGTCAGGCTTCGAAGTCGCCCTCCTCGATCTGGGCCGGCCCCATGGCGTGATGCGTTGTGGTCTCGCGGGCAGAGGTCGATGATGGCGGGGTAGACATCGCCGAGGGGGATGGCGATGGTCCAAGCGTTCGTGCTGATCCAGGCAGGGCTGGGGATGGCCTCCCGAGTGGGGCAGGCCGTGAGGGCGATCCAAGGGGTGCGCTCAGCCGATATCGTGACCGGGCCCTACGACGTGGTCGTCCGCGTCGAGGCCGCGAGCATCGATGCGCTGGGGAGGCTGGTCGTCTCGAAGATCCAGGCGATCGAGGGCATCACCCGGACCCTGACCTGCCCCGTGCTGCGGTCCTGAACTGGAGCCCTCTCGCTGTAAACCGCAGCCCTCCACCAGTCCCGAATCGCCTCGCGCACCTCAGAGATGTCGATTCCGCACCCAACCGACATCCGGTGAGGCTCGGGCGGGTCAGGCCGACGTTCGATCCTGTCCTGAGTTCCCTGAAACGTTCGGTCAAAGTCCTGTGCGTGTACGCGAATCTACCGACGGTTGCAGGTGCTCCCGAGTCGTTTCGTCCGCACGCCCCTCCCCTCCCTCGCCGTCACCCCCGCGTGAGCAAGCGGTTCCGGCTCCCGCTGCAGGGCTCGACCGCTGACCACGGGCCCGTGAACGGTCGTGTTAGGGTCTTCAAACAACCATCGCGCTTCTAGTTGGAGTTGAG
>WNFU01005143.1_pt1 | contig 16429 bp, 29 predicted proteins | sample 5400121 | NCBI WGS metagenome assembly WNFU01 (sample SAMN13153360, study PRJNA577476) | soil metagenome | isolation source: 100 cm soil or saprolite under grassland replicate 1 | place: USA:California | collected 2016-06-15
CGTGGAACAATGGCAAGTAACAAGGATGTTACTCTGTTAAAGATAGCGGGACGTCTGCGCTTACGTGCACACTAACAGGGTTACCTAATCAATGTATACCGGCCCACCTTCAAAGTCTTCATGTGTCGCATCCCTCGAGAGCGCCGGCGATCGCCGGCAAACCCGGCATGTCATCATCCGGATCTCTAACGACAAGCGCTATCCCACTCATGTCAATCGCGCCACCTATGAACACATGGCCATAGCCGGCATCGCGCAACAATTGCGCGATCTCGCTCCATGTGCTGTCGCTCACTTTCAACTCTACAAACGTGTGTGTCGATCGCATTGTGCCTCCATTCGATCGCGCCGGCGTTTCTGCTCTTGTTCAGCTCCGCGCCGGCGCGTTTACCTATCCTGAATCATATCGCGTCTCTGCGTTTTACGGTTTACTTCATGGCCTCACCTCCTTCATGAAAAAAAGGCTCCGGCGATCCGGAGATCGACCGAAGCCTGACACAGATATTACTTGACTCGACGTAAGTCTACCATACGCCCTTCCTCGCTAAAAGGCTCCGGAGATCCATGGATCTGCGTAAAAAGATTGGAGCTTTCTGGCGGTACTGGCCCAATCGGGAGCGGCTGTGGTTTCACTCTCGGACATCCACAAGCGCCGGCCAATAAGACTAAAATCAAAAGAAAAATTCGCATTCTTCACCCCTTCCCTATTAAAAAGGCTCCAGCGATCTGGAGATCGCTGGAGTAATTTGATGTTGCCCTGATCGTGGGAATAAACGGGCCGGGCCGGCCTCGATGAGCGGTCGATCGGCCAAGGTCGAAACGCTGATAACAACACAGCCAGCCCGATAACTCTCGGCCTGGGCCGGCTCCCTCGATGCCAGCCCAGGCCCGCATCGACATTACGGTCGGCTCTCCCTATTAACCGATCGCTCTGTCGATCTCTGGAGCGCGCGGCGTTCCCTGCGCTCCTTATATATCTCTCGAAGCCACGCCACAGAAACAGACGTGAAATAATAGAACGCGCCGGAAACGCAAACGACAATCACTTGAATGGCCGCATACTCAACAGGGAGAGCAAACATACTCCCTGTTAAGAACGTAAGCACGCCTGTAATTATCCCGTAGACCCTGCCCCCGTTGTTAGGCTTTTGATCCATTCGCAAACTCCGCTGTTTGAGGGATGCCCGGCAGGCCACGCGCAGCCCATTTCACTAGCTCCGGCAAATCCGGCTCAGATACCAACTCGCCTAACGTGCCGTAGCCTTTCATGAAATTGGCTCCGACAACCTGATACTGCAAAGGATGAGTAAGAACAAGTTTAACTTGCCATGCCTCATTGTTATTCAAATACAGCTCTGCGGTCCTTGACTCTATTTCAATTTGTAACAATTGAGCCATTTTTCAGCCTCCTTATTTAACAAAGCGATCGTACAGCCACATGGAGATCACGCCGGCTATAACCGCAAATATAAGACTAATCGCAAGGCGTTTCATATTATGCCCCGCAACCTAATCCATCGAAAAACGAAAATAGCCACAAGCGCAATTGCGGCCCACTTCAGAATCTTCATCATAAAGCCACTCCTTGAACAGGTGTTATGTGAGAGATCATCTGGCCGCGCACAGTCAACCAAGGATAAACGTCGAAAGCCATCGCGGGGCCATCTCGCTTCCAAAACGCCACGATAGCGGCAAAAGGCGTCCCAGGCGCAATCTCTATCGGGTCGATATAAATGTCGCTCCGATCAAACGGCGCATTTCGCAAATTTCGCGCATAACGAAACCGCTTCTCAAAGGCCAATAGAGGAGACAGCATGCCTCCTATCCCTAGTTGCGGCTGTATAGCCTGAGCAATCGAGAGTCCGCTAATGTTCTCAACCACAAGCGCCATGACCCCAAAGCCGGGTTGATCCGCCGTGGTTACCTCACAACCAAACTCTATAGCGCTGATTTTTACACCGGCATGGCTAGATAGTAGCTGCATTGCTAGAAACGGCGAACCGATAACATTCATATCAGCTGGTTGCCATATAGCACGCAGCGTTTCATTTATTCCAGAATAAACCCGACTAGGCATCTATTTAACTCCCTTATAAATCCGAACCACGGCCGGCAGTAGCGCGATCGCTAAAATAGTCATGGCTGCCATCCACAAAAGCCAGCGCTTTATCAGATCAGGCCCAAGATCGGATAACAAAATATCGACAATGCCGATCTTCGTTTCCCTTCCTCGCTCGATCGCTTGCTGTGTTGATTGAATGATCGCCGGATCTGTGATTGCGCGAGCGCCCAGGATTTTGACGATATAGATCTGAGTCTCTGCCGGCATCGCGGATAGCCAGCCCTCGCCGTTGCGCGCGATCGCCTTATTGACCACGCCTGGCCCGGCGTTATACGCTGCGAGCGCCCTCATATAGTCTCCATCATACTGGGCCAAAAGATCATGCATCAGCGCGCCGTATGAATTGAGAGACTTGATTGGATCGAAGCGCTCATCTACCTCACGATCGACGCGCAATCCATAAGCCTCGGCCGTTGCTGGAATGAATTGGGCAACGCCGACAGAACACTTGCGATTCGTGATTCCCAGCACGCAATAACGGCCCGTCGCTAGCTCGTTGAAACTGCTTTCTTGCTCGATCTGGCTGTAAGCGATCGCTCGATCGAGATCGTAAATGTCACACACTCCATAAAGGTGAGTGACTAATTCGCTCTTTTTGTAACGCCGATTTTCTGTGCGCGTGTAGATCTCGCCGTAACTTTTCAGCGCGCGATCGACCGCAGACATCGGATCATAGGACCGAAAAACTGACGCGGCGCCCAGCATCGACATTTCCCATTCGTTGACAGGCACACCATCGCCCATCTGATAGATTCGAATCGGACTAACCAAATCAGCCAGCTCCGCCATCATTCCCTCGCTTTCTGATATAAAACCAGTAAACCGCAAAGCCAGCGCCGGCGATCAGAATCATGATCAGGCCCAGGCTTCCAGCTCCGCCGCCGCCGCTCTTGGCCATCTGTTTTTGTGTGGCATCGCCTACCACTACAACCGGCCTCGCTGGCTCATCGGCTTGTATGGCGAATGCTCGCTCAAAAACTGAGGCGATCGTATCGAACGGATTCCCTGGCCCGGTTAGCTCTGGCTGTGTGACGACTCCGGAACTGTCCGGCGCAGGCTCCGGATCGAGCGGAGGAGGGGGATCATTACCGAAAAACGGATGCTCCTCGATCGGATTAGGCCCGGTCCAGACCGGCTCAGCCACAGCCGGCGCCGGAGCCGGAGCCTGTACTGGCAAAAGACCAGCACCTTGAAGGTATCCACGCGCAGCCTCTTGAATATTGACACCATAGCGCCGGGCCGCATCAGCCGCATATTGGCCCCCTCTGCCCACTGGCGATCCGCTCATATACGTATCATATGATGATCGGATGTCGCTCACTAAATTGCTGCCCCACTTATCGCCGGGCCGCAAATTTGTGATAGGCGACAGATCGTATTGCACAAGCTGAGCTGGAGCCGGAGCTGGCGCCGGCGCATTGGCGACGGCGATAGGAACAGACACAGGCGCAGGAGGCCCACCACCCAGGTCGACATAACTACCGCCGCCATAACCGTAATCTGAGCCAATCTCCAGGCCCGTATCGAGATCGGCCCGCATGACATGGCGGAAACCTTTTTGAGAGATCAGGCCATACATTTAGCGCAATCCTCCTCCTCTGCTTACGGGATTAGTCAGACCGGCCAAGCCTTGCACAATGCCTCCTATTGCGCCCAGAATGCCCGTCGCGCCCCCCGTCGAGCGCTCCGGATATGTCGGGCCGGTCCCCCAAATCGAAGTAAGCGCATTTAGAATTGTGGCTTGCCTTTGAACGTCCGACTTGCGGTAATCGTAAGCGATCGTATTGACGGCGCGGGCCTGGGCCTGGGCCAGTTCTTGCGCGCCGGCGATCCTCATGGCCTCGATCGCCCGGCTGGTATCCAGATCATAACGGCCCATTGCAGCCTCCACATCGAGCGCATACCGGCTCAGTGTCGTTTCATCTGTCGAGATCTGCCGGGCCGTCATGTTTGCCATGCGAGCCTGTTCAATCGAGGAGCCTTCAGAGATCACTTGCCCGCCCAGGCCCACCAGTTCCGAAAAGGCCGAAGCCTTCGCGGCGATCGAGGCGCCCGGATCGCTTGTCGGAGAGTATTGGACGTCGACATCGACGGCGCCGGAAGTGGAGCCGGAGCTGCCGGCCCGCGAAAAAACGTAAAGGACCAACAACACGCCGGCGCCAATCAACGCATATTTAATCAGCGCTTGTTTGTCCATGATCGCCGGCCCCCCTTCTGATCTGAGAATGAATAAAAGCCGCACCCAGGCAATCCATGCTCTTGGCCAGCATATAAATACACCACCACAGGCCAATCACACCAATGAGCACATATAGAATCAACCGTCTGAGCCAGGTATTGTGTTTCGTCCATGAACTACTCCCAGGCGTTAGGGAATGGCAGCGCCGTATGCCATTCAAATGGATATACCCCGCCATACCCACGCCGAGGCTCCGGCATGAGCGGCTGTGTATATGGGTCGATCTCCGGAGCCTGGGCCACGACAGGCCCGGTATTGCCGCGATGACCCTGCGGCTGATCTGGTATCCATTGCCACGATGCCGGCGCAGCCATAAGCGTGGTCTCCACTTCAATCGCGAGCGGATTCATTGAATAAGGCGCACTCTCATGCGCGTAAACATTGCGATCCGGAGCCACGCCGGCGAGGCTGTCCAGATTGCAAAAGTAATATGATAAATCGGTCGGATATTCCGCTTGCGGATTAGGGCCGGCCAGCGCCCGGTCTGCGCTGTTCGTTACAGGCACAGCGTAAAAGGAGTCGAAATTATCATCCACATATAAATCATCAATCGTCACTTGCTTACCCTCCCGAACGCGCCGAAGCTACGCGCAAACCATGACGACAGCCGATTAGTCGCCAGCGTATAAGGCGCGGGATTTTTCAGCACCAAATACACAATAGCGAAAAAAGCGCTTGCGTAAATAACCCAGCGGAATTTCAATTTCATTCAAAAACCGCCCCACCCATAAGGAAACGGATTGCGGCGAAACCTGTGCGGCCTTCCCGATCGCACAGGCTTTGCCGTAGTAGCAGCTACGGCCTCGACCAGCTCAGCTCTCGACGGCAAAACCATGCGCCTCGAAAACCGCGATCTGATCCAGGCCCACACAACAAGAAAGATGCGCTTCATATTCTTGGAATATTCTCGCCGCGACTTACTACAAGGATTCGCGCCCAATTCCCTGTTATGTTAGTCACGATCGCGTTGAATTCTTTACTGCGGCTCAGCACAAGGAAAGCAGCGCTCAGCCCCAGTGTGATATACACGATGTTACGAATTACGTCTGTTACGTCCATCTAAAACCCCTTGTATTGCGACAACATAAGCGCGCCGGCGACCGCTGCGAGGCTCCAGCCAAGTGGCGGATACCACTCGATCAGGATGTAAATAATTACAACCCACAAAATCAGGTATCCGAAATTGCTCAACCCCTGACTACCTACCATGGCCAATCCTTCGCAGTCGATCGTATAACTCGCGCCCGGCCTCGATCGCTCGCTCCAGACCCGTAGGCGCGCCGGCGACAGGCGTGTTAGTCTTCGCGCCCGGCCCGCATTCGCATAGCTTCGCGCCTTTAAAACAATTCATCGCAGCCGTGACACAGCTATACTTGCCAGACACAGCAAGATAAATTAGAAACAAAGCTACAACGACTAATAGCCCAGAATTCATTACAGACCTCCCCAGCCGACCGGCGCCGGCGTAGCCGGCTGAAATGGAAGCGCTGGAGCTGGCCACGGAATAGTCTGGGCCGGAGCCTGTTCCGGCCAGCTAGGGACCGGAGCCTGAGCTGGCCAATGAGCCGGAGCTGGAGCCGGAGCCGGCGCGAAAGCTTGAAATTGTTGCTGGGCCTGGGCCTGGGCCTGGGCCTGGGCCTGGGCCTGGGCCTGGGCAAATTGAGCCGCTTGCGGGTGAAGCTGGAGCAAGCGCCCGCACAGATAATGGAAGCGGTCTGATTGCTCTCCGGAACTAAAGCCAATCTTTTGCGCTTTGATTACCATGAACTCGAAAAAATCCAGAATGAAATCCATGTCCATAAAATCTAAATACTCCTCATGCGTTTAGAACAATTGGTGATAGGCCGGGAATTGTCCACTTCGTCAGAATAACTTTCAAAGCTACAATCACGACTACGTACTGAAGGACCGCGATAACACTTTGCAAAATCGTGAAGCGCGGAACGTTATATTTTTTGGCCAGCCAATGCAGGCCAAACCAAAGGCCCACTAGAATGAGCCACCACTTATGCGGCTGGCCAAGTAATGAGCCATCCATCAGCGGGCGCCCGTTTGTTCTCACTCCGCCTGGGATGGCAGTGGCCATCGCAGTGGCTCCAGCCGGCTGTGCGTCATTTACGCCACTGGACACAGGGACAGCCGCCGTCGCAGCGTCAAAGCCCTGTACGCCGGCTGGCATGCTCATGCCACTTGTGTAGGCGTCATATTCTAAAAGCGTCATAACACCCCCTTAGCGCACGACCTTGGCTGGCAGCCAGTGTCTAGTTACCAGCCGCCCATATGCTGGCTGTGTTATTACCGTGCCGGTTGTAATCTGCGCATCAAGCTCTGTCTTGCTGTACTTCAGCAAATTGTAGTTGTCGCGCATATCGCCACTAAATGGCAGATCGCCGGAGCTGTTAAAATCGAAGTTAAACACCCCAACATCGGCAGCATGGCCGAAGCCCAGCGAATAAAGGAATTTATCAATCGACAAAATACGGTGCTCGAAATAATCACCGTAATTGGTCCGGAACCTAATAAAATCGAGCGCATCCGTTCGCAGGTTGTTATTAACCAGTATGACAGAAGCATCAAGCAAGATTCCCTGTCTTGGTACTTCCCACAATTGCTGGCCAGCCGCGACGATTGGATACTGCGTGGTGATTGTTTTGATAACGTAGCTTGGCGGGTAAGCCACATTGCTCCCTTCCAAGGGAGGCTCAAAGTATTCGTAATGAACCTCAGCCGTTAAAGCCTCGCCTGTAAACAAAGTTACAAAATCGCCAGATGCCGGCGTGGTTGTTATTTCAAGCGTGGCTTGCGTGACGTTACTTTGCAAACCAAAAATCCCAGCCTCAAATAGAGAGCCGCGATTTTGCGAGAAAGGCACCCACAAATGAAGGCGCCATTGATTCACGCCAGCCGCAACCGGCGCAGCGAATACCTCAGCATGCTGTGTGAAGTTTCCGGCGCCGTCTGGCCCCCAGCCAAACCGCATGCGCTTATTAAGCTGATAGAGATCATAACCGGTCATATCGAGCAAAGCCGCGCCGGATGCGGTTTTTAACTTTACTCTCTGAAGTAGGCTCCATGGCCCTTGGTTTGCGAGCGCGCCGGCAGCGCTCAGAGTAATAGATCCACCAATTTTCAAAACTACGCCGGTCGCCAACCCGATCTTGTCGAGATCGAAGTTATACGTCTGGCCAAGGTCGATCTGGAAAATGCCGGTACTATTTTGGATAAAATGCCGGCGGGTATTTTCGCGGAATCTCCGCATCTGTACTTGCGCATTAACTGGCGCGGGCGCCGCTGCTGGCATAGGCCATACTCCCTTCCAAGCGCGATTGCACTTGATAACGCGACGAGGGACCACGCGAAAAATTCAAGTTTAAAATGATTGGCAGAGGCCATGAGCCATAATCGTAATCGTACATAAAAAACTGATGCTTCCTGAGCAATTGTTGCCGCTCGATCAGCACTCCAGTTATTTGCTGCAATCGCCGCATGTCCTCTTCCATATGTAGGCGAAAGAAATAAATCTTGCGGGCCTCACTCATCATGACCAATGGAATATCGACCGGTCTTTGTGTGAGGCAAACGCAACTAATGCCCAGCTCGCGGCCTTGCGTTAAACACATTCGCAAGTAGTAAGAGGGCCGCGATCCTCCAGGCAACACAGAAGACTCATCAACTACAAGGCGCGTCCGGCCTCGATCAAAGACATACGCGAAAAATTCTTCCTGCGCGTCCGGATCGTGCGCCTCATTCGTTAGCTTCCCGTTTTTCAAATAGGCTTTGAGCGATGGTCGATAAACAATCCGCCGCTCGCGCGATCTCATCAGCTCCGACCACGTGTAGATGTACGTTTGCCCTTCCCACTTGCTGATCGTTGACGAGTGTTTCGGGTCATAGGTAACGGAGTATTTTTTGAATCGATCTCTGATAATCCATTGGGCAAGCTCCGTTTTGCCGGAGCCTGTGAGGCCACAGATGAATGCGTGACTATTACGTTCGAGCCTGATGTATCGCCAGTCCATTGATTTAAAAATTCATCCAACTTACCACGCGCCCACAAAGCCTGGGCCAAAATCTCCGAATCCGGCATCATGCACAGGCCCACTATGATGAGCTGTTTGAGATCCGGCATAGACGGAAGGCCCACGATCCCCAGCTCCGGCGCCGGCGTGTCTACTTGTTTGTTGATGAGCTGAATCAGGCTTTGTTTTAGTGGCGTTAAGTTCTGCATCAATGGCGAGCCGCTGTCCGATAATTGCCGTAGCTGAAACGCAAAGGCCGATAATCGGCGCGCATTTTGCCAAAATCCCATTGTAAGCCTCCAGATATTGCTCAGGTAAAAGCTGTTTCAAAGTTCCGTCGAGATCTGTGGCCAGATACAAAGCCTCATCATTTCTCAACCGCCAATGAGGCCCACGCGATAGCGCTAGGCCATGAAAGATCGCCGTCAGGCCAACGGCCAGATAGCCGGCATTCGTTCCCTTTTGCTTCAGCTCTCCCAGGTCGATATCTGGAGCCTGGGCCCGGGCCTGCGCTCGCGCGAAATTCGGCTCCGGCTCCGGCTCCGGCTCCGGCCTCAAATGCTCAAAAGGAATTCCACCCAGCCCCGCTTCGGCGGAGGAGGAGGCTCCTCTTCCTCTATCGGATCCGGCTCCGGCGTCACTTCCTCCACTTCCCCAGCCGGCGTCTGTGGCTGGGTGAGCGCTAGGATCTGATCCCGCAGACCAGCCAGCTCCGATCTCAACGCCGTCAACTCCGCCCGATCCGCTTGACCGGCCTCTACCCTTCCGCGCAGTTCCAGCACTTCGCTTTGTAGATTGCGATACGCCTCCGACATCTCGCCGTATCGCTGGGCCTGCTCCAGCGCTCTCGCGTTGATATCTTCGCTTTCCTGCCTCGCTGAGTTTTCGTCTGTGTTCTGCGCTGAGCCTGCGACCACTACCGCGACCGGTGGGTTGATTATTCCCGACATTTGCCATGTGCCTCCTTGGTTGGCATGATCTCCGGCCATAGATCGCGCCAGCACGATCGCAAATAAACCACGCGATCGCGCCGGCGATCACCCCGGCGATCACTTCAGTTTTTCAACGTGAAAGGCTTAGAATTAAGGTAGGCGCATGTCGAGAGCCTTTCGACGGAAACTCGACACGCGCCGTTGAGGGGAGTCGGGCATACCAGGCGCCCCTCAATCTTTTTGCGCTATCCGTTTCCGTCGAAAGGCTCAGACAGCGGAACAAGTTGGAAGGAAATCTTAACTCTCCCCATAAGAGTTTTGCAAATGTCAAGTATCAGGCGTGTTTGCTCCAGGCAGGATTCTGGCTAGCCTGTGAGGTTTTTGGCAGGCATAAGGGGAGCCTGTCATGGGTCAACAGTTCGCGGGGCAATCTAATTGTCACAGCGGAAAGTTGCGCTTGATAAGGCCGGCCCTCAACTTCTCTCGAAAGTCAGGCCGGTCCATGAAGGTGAAGATACGAGCCGCTTGCTTCGTCTGTCCGATTGTCTCCTCCCTTCCCTTCAATCTGTGGCAAAGCCTTATCAGTACGCTTCCATTTGGCCCAGGATCACATTTAAACCACTTTCCAGGGTAATCAAAGGCGATCACCCTCAAATGATCGCGGAGCGCGTTTAAAAGCGATTCTGGCGCTGTAGCTACAGGCTCCGGATCTGTAGCTACAGGCTCCGGAGCTGTCGCAATTTGCCAGGCGCCCTGTCGCAGCGACAGGCGCAGTCTGTCGCTGTGTTTCTCGATCTCTCGCGCCTCGATCTCATCCGGAAACTCCCCCGGCTCCAGCTCCGGCACCCTCGCCGGCGATCGGCGCGAGCTGGCCCGACTCGCGTTGTATTTTGCTGATCGCGTCCGGATGTAAATCATCGTCACGATCGCCAGACCAATCTCGCCAAAGTTTGCGAACCTAATCAACGCATCCCAGCGCGACAGATAATCGACCGCATTGTCTTTCGGTTTTTCCGGCTCCTTCAGCACGACCGGCGACATCGACAGGGAAGTGGAGCCGGAGCTGGAGGCCAGGCGGGCCCGGCGCCCATTGAGCCGGCCTCCAGCTTCAACCGTTTTCCATTGCTGATATGCGGTATCGTTTCGCAGCTTTTCCGCCTTCGTTCTTTCGCGCTCCGCCTCCACGATCGCCTTTGCGATCTCTACATTATTGCTGGAGATTTTGCCGGCCTTCGCGTTGTACTCTGCCAGCGCAACCTCATACTTCATATCAGCCGCTTGCAAGTTCCACAAATGACCTTGAACCCACAGCAAAAAACAGAAGTGTAAGACCACAAAAACCAGCGTCGCGCTATCGAGCAGGGAAACGCCGCACGCCATTCGGCCATCAGGCGAATCGCTGTAGTGAAGCGCTCCCACTCCCAGCCAGCCGACAGCCGCGCCAGCGCTCAGCATCATGACGCCTATGTAGGCTTGCAAGTTCCCGCTGGAGCCAAAGATCACAGCCGTTAGAACCACGTTGAGAATGCCGAACAGAAGCAAGGCCGGCAACCAAAAACGCCATTTGCCTTTTTGGAACTGTTCGCCGTCTGCCTCTGTCAGCCAGTCTTGCAAGCGTCGAACATAATCAAATTTCTTCATGATTTGCACCTTTCGTTTTCGGGGATTACAAAAAGGCGCGAAGGTGAGATGATCCGTTGAGCATCCTCCACGTTCGCGCGTGGTCGATGTCAGCCAGCCGCGCCGGCAGCAATACGGCCCGGCTGGCGCGCCTTAATAATACTCCTCCAGCTCGATCGAATCCACATAAGCGTAATCGAGATCGTCACTGTATCCTTGATCTTTAGCCTGGGCCGCACAGAACGCGCCCAGGCCCCCGCCGCTGTAGATCTCCGAAATAGATACTCCGCCATTGGCGCATAGAGTAAAGCTCTTGCCAGCGCCGGGCCGGTTTATGTAGATCACAACCTTATCGACGCCGCGATCATCCAGCTTATCAAGTCGCCGTTGCCCTTTGGCCAGTACCTTCTGTGCATGCTTTTGCTCCGGCGTCATCTTTGCCTGGCGCCCATGTGAAGGCGGAGGAGTCGCCGGCTGTCGCTTGCCCTTGGCGATGTCTCGCGCAGCATCGAGCAAATTCGCGCCGGGCCGCCTACCCCTCCGCACATCTGAAATGTACGAAGGGGAGCGTCCCAGTTTCTCAGCGACGGCCTTATTACTGCCCAGCTTCTCAATAGCTCGATCGAGCCACGCGCCGGTTGAGAGCGCCTTACTCATGCCAGTCTCCTTTCAACCTAAACGCGATCAATGCAATCAAAGTAAACAGCATAGGCCAGCAAGCCTCATTTGCCAGATCTAGCAGGCTTCCACCTCGCCACAGCACCACAATGTCAGCACCCAGGCTCCAGGCTCCATAGAAAACCATGAACAGAAAAAGAGACAGCCATAACATCTGCTTTTTACCCATGAACGCCTCCAGGCCGATGCGCCAGACATAGCCAGATATTGCCACGGATCTCCGCACACTTCCGACACAAGGGAGTGCCGCATGCTCGATCCTCCGATTGAATCCAGGCACCGCAAAACCCCTCCGCTTTCGGCGGAGGGATTTCATCATCCGGCACGTGATAAACGCACATTTCATCATAGAAAAGCACACGTTGTTTTTTGCTTCCCATTACACCCCCTTTCGCCGAAGCTGACCGTAATGGCCATTGTCCGGAAGATCGAGCAGGGAAGTAGAGTAGATAGCATCACCTCTAATCTCCACTAGGTGATCGTAATCACACATCAAAGCATGCTTGGCGATCATCGCGCGCTCCAGGCTCCAAACCGTTCCGCTGATGTGCGGCAAAAAGATCGACAGCTTATCTTGATGCTTGGCCGGATATATGATGCGCCGTTTGCCACCGCGCATAGTCTCCAGCGTCCGAACGCGCGAATAGCCATGCTTCTCGATCATCTCTCGATAAGTCGCCGCACTAACCACACCTTCACGCTGGAAAGTGTCAGCGTGAAGCGATCCGATCGTATGATTGAGAATCTCCCTGATCGCATCATAAGCGTAATCGAAAGCCTGGGCCTGCCTTTCATTTTTGGCCCGCACGCCATCGCGCCGTCGCGCTATAGCCTCGCGCATCTCGATCAGCTTACGCGCCCAGTTCTGCAAAGGCCGGCCCTTATCCCAGGCCCAGCCATCATAGAAATCAACGATCTCCCATCCTTGCTGGATTGCCAACGTCAACTCCGGCTCCATAACTGTTACTGGGATTGTCGCGCCGGGCGTATTCGGATACCACCATGCTTTTTTGCCGTTCCGTTCCGTTTGCATTGGTAGCAGTCCTATATGCTTCCACGTCGAAGGAATCGTAACAGCCACGCGATACAGGCCCGGCTGGTATGGCTCGAAGTGGCCCACGCGCCGGGCCTCTCCCACAGGCAAGCGATCGTTTGCCAGCGCACAGCCGGCATACATCCATCGGCCATCATAGCCGAATGGCGCAGTCACGCCGCGCCGCAGCATTTCGAGCCTGTGCTGTGGAATATTGGCGCGAAGATAGACAGCTAGCCCCTCATCCAGCGCCGGAAGGTCGCATTTTGCTGGAAAGTTTTCCCACAGAAACGCTTGGCCCGTTTTACTAGGAGTGTTCAATAAAGGGATCTTTGTATGTTTGCTCCACTCCTCTCTCAACGCCTCCCAGGCCAGCACAGCCAGCGCAGCATCCTCGCAGCCTGGGAGCCACGATTCACGCGCGAGCTGTACGCGAATGTCATGCTCGCCGGCGCGGATCTGATCGCTTACATCGTTACAGGCTTTGCACTGGCCCAGGCCCAAAGGCGATTCACGGCGCGGCGTAGGATGCTCGCAGCTCTCGCGCAGCGCCGGGCGATACACGGCGGATCTGTTCTCAAACAGAATGGGCCGCGCGAATACCCAGGCACCCGATTTTACAGGCTCATCCATATAGGCCCGGCTCATATCGTGCATGGAGCCGCACAGCATCAGCCGGCCCGAAAATTGTGCAGTCTTTAACAGCTCAGACAATGGCCTGTCGATCTGTTGAATAACCGGCTCGCTTGCTGTTATACCAGACATCTTTCGCCGGTAGTAGTTTCGATCAGTAGCAGCATCTTGCATTGGTTAAGCCTCCTGTGAAAGATAGCGCACATACTTACCTTGCGCTGTCGCATATTCAATTTCCGATCGCGTCGAGTCGCCGTAGTAACCTTGGCAATCTAGCACCAAAATTTCATCGGCCAGGTCTATCTTGCGCTTATGCAGCTCATTAAGCTTCTGCTTCAGCGCGCCACGCTGGCCTCCATGCTTTTCCAGAATCAGCTCAGCATCCGATTTTGTATTGCAGCCGACAGACAACACGATGTTGCCTTCCATAGTCTCGCGCAAGTTTGCCTCTTGAAACGCTTCCATAAAGCGCGTGGAGCCGCACAGGCAAACCACTTTAGGGAAGACCTTGAAAAACTCGCCGCGCACTTCAAGAAAGTGGCTGGACGGATTCGGCTCCGATTGCTCCTCATCTGCCCATTCCGGATTATGAACGTCGATCCGTACCGTTTCACTACCACTAGGCCAGATCAGTTTCAGAACTGCCCGAACGCCGGGCGGTACCCTCACAAATTCAGTCAATAGAAATCGTTTCATGCTTTGCCTCCAGGATTGAACAGTTCCATCTTTGCGCTCTCCTTCGATTCGCGCCTTGCTTCAGACACCAGCTCATCTATCAATCGCTCTTTATCTTCCTTGAACGCTTCGCGTACTTTCACCGCGATCGCTTCATCACTCCTCATTGCGATTGCTAGATGCCTCACACACAGGCCCGGCAGCGCTTCATGCCGCAACACGAATTGATGTAACGGCTCCTCACACTCCAGGCAATAATTATCATGATCAGCTCCCCACAGATCCAGATCTATCTCCAGCTCTGTTTGATAATGTCGGCCATAGACCGGGTGCCGCTCCAGTTCCGGCCCATCTCCTACAAAGTAGAAGTACCGCGCCCAGTTGCGACAGCCGGAGCAAATAACCGGCCTCTGATCTCGCTTATTCCTTGCCATAAGATCTACCACCTTTCCGGACGTTCGACCCTTTGCTCTCCCACGTATAATCACACTCCGGATGCAAGCATTCAGCCTCCGCCACAATCACCAGCTCAAAAGATGCTACTTCATCGAGCTGGGATACTACTTGCTCAGGCAGTGGCTCATTTAGATCGAACCGCCGCGCTAAAGACGGATGTAGCGTCTCCGTGCGCCCGCTCGAATAATCAGCCGCATATCGCGGCCCGTACTCAGTAGGGAGCCGCAGTAAGTAGATCAACATAGTTTTGCCTCCATTGTTGTAGTGATAGATCAGCCGCACTCGCGACTAAAACAAGTTGCACTGTCGAGCATCTTGCGGCTTCGCCCGAACCTGCCGGCGCCGCAAATTTTCCTCAAGCGTCATAGGCTCCAAATGAGCTGGGTTCACACAGGCTCTATTTCTGCATTTATGCTCTATCGTCAAACCTTCAGGGATGTCACGCACCAATACCGCGTATGAAAGCCTGTGCGCCAGCACAAAAACCCGACCTCGCCACTTTCGCTCCAACTCACCATAGCCCGTTTTTCGATTACGCTTGCCTAACCAATTCCAGCAGCCTTTCGCGTCAATCCTCACGCGGCAACGAAGATCGCGCACATCAAACAGCGCCGCCGTTGGCGTCAACTGCTGTCTCATAGCCTTATTCTTCACGCCGCGCCCCCTTTCTTTCAAGCATGACTTGCTCGTCTACACAGCGCGCAATCTGCTCGCCGGCGAGATAGAAAGACTCACCGCGGTTCCGATATTCAGCCGCAACGCCGGCGATCTCTTCCAGGATTCGCTCAACACACTTCAGCAAATTTCGCACTCGCTCGCGCCGGGCCTTACGCATTAGCTTGCTCTCCAGCTTCGCATCACGCCGGCGATGATTGGCTACTACATCGCGCACAGCATCGCGCATTGCATATATTTGCTGATCCGGCGTCAGATCAAATCCGCCGGCCTCGATCCAGTTTTCAAGCGCTTCAACCACTAGATCAGGTAAGACCAGTATCCAGGCTCCGGATTCGTTCTTACGCTTCGAGGCGTTAAATTTGCCTTCGACGTATTGAAAATAACGCACGCCGGCAGCATCCTGAGCATCCAGCAAGCGCTCTCTCCACCAGCGCCCTTTCGCTCTAAAATATTCGTTCGGGTTTTTGTCCGGCACCGGCTGGCCGGAAAGCAGCACAAGGCCAAGCTGGAAATCGGAGCAAGGAACCAGCTCCGCATTCTCCATATGACATACGCCCAGGATTGCAGCGCCAACACCATGCAGCGTGGCGCCATCAGGTAGGTGGGAATAAAAGTAGGACAGCGCAAGCTGGATCACTGCAATATTAGCAGCTCCATACTCAGCGCTGATGAAATCGAATAACCGATCGTTTGGGCCTCCAGGCCCAGGTATGCTAGACTTATTCATGTTCGATCCTTTCCAGTAGCAGCAAACACAGAGGAAGGGAACCGGGCCGGCAGTGACAATGCCGGCCCGAACTACTTAACGCCTAAGCCATTCTCTCCAAATCTTCAAGCTGGTCATTGTCCATAACGCGACCACAAATACGCCTCTGCGCCTCTCTTGAGCGGCTGACTTGGCGCAACCCCAGCTCAACCACCACACGCAGAACTCCGCTCTTATCCAGCTCTGGAGACTTCTCGGCCATCGCCTTCAGAACGGCGTCTTGCTTTTTCCATAGCACATAATTTTTCTTCACTTTCTCGTCGACCATAAATTGCCTCCCGACCGAATATACGCCCCACAGCAACCTAATAGCAACCCGGCTAGGGAAGCGGAACGCGCGATCCGCTACGCGGAACACGCGCGCCTAGCGCAATAGCCAACATCTTGTCAATAGCGCGCGAGCCTTCCACGGTGGTAAATTACAACCACCGTCAGCCACAACCACCGGTCGAATTAATGATCCGCGACTTGACTAACCCGCAACAACCACCAATCATGGAGACCCAACTATTCCACTGCGACCACAGTAATACCCACTAGTCTCTAGTTACATCCATTACCGCACAGTAACAACACGT
>WNFU01009219.1_pt1 | contig 16414 bp, 15 predicted proteins | sample 5400121 | NCBI WGS metagenome assembly WNFU01 (sample SAMN13153360, study PRJNA577476) | soil metagenome | isolation source: 100 cm soil or saprolite under grassland replicate 1 | place: USA:California | collected 2016-06-15
CAACCGGTTGGCGCGCCTGGCGAGCAACCGATGCGCCAGCCATATAAGTAACCGAAAGCGGAGATGGTTACGTTACCGTGGCCTTGTGACAATTGGCGCCTACCGTCCGGCTCAGTGGTTGGCTGTGGGCGATCTCCAGGGCCTTGTCCTGGCGGTAGGCGAGCCGGCGCAGCTCGATGCTTTCCTGGGCGGCCACGACCGCGGAACCGGCGGGGCCAAGGATGTGGCGATAGGCGCAGAGCCCTCCCCATGGCGAGTGTGCGGGCGGGAGGGGCCATCGCGCGCATTGCCGCGCTGTTGGGTGCCGAGGACCCACCCTCGGGGTGGAATCAGCCTCCGCTCAGGTACGCTTTAGTGACGTCTTCCGCGGAGATGCAACAGTGTCGGGTACGCTCCAGGGTCGCCTTCTACATGGTCAGCTCGCTCCTCGGGTTCGGCGAAGGCCAGGCGGAAGGTGGCTGGCACGGTCGAGCCGTAGGCGAGCGGCTCCCCCTTGCCGAGCAGACTCAGCACAATCGCATAGCTGCGGCGACACCACAGCCCGGCCGGCGGGAGAGCCAAATGACAACTCCTGCCGGCAGGCGCTCCGCCCTCGATGACCCACAAACCTCGTTCTCAAATGCGAACGGCCCCCGCGGGGGGCCGGCGGGGGCCATTCGCGCTTGTGCCCTGGACAGTTGACGGCGCTTGCCCAGGGCCGGAAGGCCAACCCGAGGAGAAGAACCATGGTGGGCCCGATGACATTGCCACTGCGGAAGCGGTGGCGCTCCCGGATGAGCGATTCTAGACCTCGGGGCAATGCAGCGTGTACCTGGCGTGCAAGCAGAACCGGGCCCGGGGAGGGGAAGGTGTGGACCCGCCCGAGGCCGGCGGCAACAGGCCGACGGTGGCCTTCATCACGGCGTCGTGGCCCTGAGCAGGGCGGCCAGCTGGGAACGGCTGGAAACTCCCAGCTTGGCATAGACGCGGCTCAGGTAGTTGTCGACCGTGCGGACCGATAGGTCGAGCCGGGCGGCGATCTCGCGGCTGGAGGTTCGGGCGGAGGCCAGCATGGCCACCTCCCGCTCTCGGGTGGTCAGGGTCGAGGCGAGCGCGCCCGGCCCGAGGCCGGGGGTGCTGGCACCCTGGCAGGCGGCGGCCAGGGCGGCGGCCCGCTCCTGGGAGGCGTTGGCCCTGGCGTCGCGGGCGGCGGCACGGTGGGCACGGGCGGCGGCGGCTGCCGCCTCGGCGGCCAGCAGCAGCGCGCCGAGGTCCTCGAATGCGGCCGCGACCCGGTCGAGGGCAGGCCCGTCCTGGACGGCGAGGGCGGCCGCCGAGGTGGCCAGCACCGGGGCAAGCCGTCCCTCCAGCAGTCCGGCCAGCTCCTCCAAGCGGTCCCGGACCCCGGCGGGGGCGCCCAGCCGTGCCACGTCATGCAGGGCGACCACTTCGAACGTGAACTGCCCGGAGGCCCTGCCCATGTCTGCCGCGTGCCTGGCCAGCCGATGGGCCCGGGTCAGTTCGCCCGCCCCGGCAGCCACCCAGGCCCGGTCCAGCTCTACCCATGCGTCGAAGAGCCGGTTGGCATTGCCTTGGCGGGCGGCGGCCCGGTCAAGCCAGGCGGTCGCCGCGGGCTGATCGCCGCGGACCGCGGCCACGCTGGCCAGCTCGGCCAGGCAGCAGCGCATGAACCGATAGGGATCCTGCTCGTCGAGCAGGGCAACCGCTTCCCGGAACGACGCCTCGGCAGTGGCGACCTGGCCCTGGGCCTTGGCAACCAGTCCTCGGAAGCCGGCCCAGCCCCCAGTCTGCTCGGGTGAGCGGTCGGCGACCGCGGCCTGGTAGCCGGCGTCGGCGATCGCCCTGGCCTCGGCGAGCCGTCCGGCCCCAAGCAGGAGCTGGCAGCGGGCCAGGCCGAGCTGGGTCTCGCCCCAGGGCAGCTCCCCCGGATGCGCCCTGGCGATGGCCAGCCCACGTTCGGCCACGGCGAGCGCCTCGCTGAGCCGGCCGAGCGACCCCAAGGCAGGCACGGCCGCGGTCGAGGCCCAGACGAGCGCCTGGGCGGGCGCCCCGGGCCGGTCGAGGACTCGACTGGCGACCGCTACGGCCTCCCGCAGGCGACCGTCGAAAAGTAGGATCCAGGCCAGCATGGCGACCGCCTCCTCGCCGCCATCCTCGGCCAGCGCCGCTTGGTGCAGGATCTCCTCAGCCTCCGTCGTCTGCTCCAATCCCCAGTAGAGGTTGCCGGCCCGAACACTCGCCCAGCGGGAGCGCTCGGCGTCGCTGCCCTGGGCAGGCAGCTCGCCGTCCATGATCGCGACCGCCTCGGCATGCCGACCCTGCCGCTCAAGGGTCTCGGCCAGGAGCCGAATGGCGGTCGCGCCACCGCCCGCGTCGACGGCGGCGCGGGCAAGGCGCTCGGTCAGCTCGTGGTCGAAGCGGGCGGCGGCCTGCCCGGCGGCCTCCAGGAGCAGTGCCGGACGGGCGGCCACGCCTGCTTCGAGGTGCCAAGCCCCGACCCGCAGGAGGTCATCCCGCCGTCGCAGGGCGCCGGCGCCGAAGGCGACCGCCAACTGCTCGGCGACCGCCCGCGCCCGGCTCACCGGCAGCGTAGCCCGAAGCACCTCGCCGTACAGCGGGTGCGCCAGGCGGGCGAGGAGGCGGCGGCCGGACCGCTCCAGCGCGAGCAGGCCGCTTCGCTCGGCCGTCTCGACCGCTTCCTCATCGACCAGCCCCTCGAGCACGCCGAGAGGCAGCGGCTCGCCCCAGGCCACCAGCTCCACGGCGGCCCTGTCTGTCCCGCTGAGGGCGCCCAGGCGCGCCTCGACCAGCTCGACCAGCCGGGTCGAGCCGGCCAACCCGCCCTTCCAGCGCCACACCCCATCGACTTGGCGCAGGGCGCCGCTCTCCAGCCCACCCAGGACCAGCTCGCGCAGGTACAAAGGGTTACCCTCGGTCACCCGCAGCACCTCCCGCCTGGTCACCCCGTCCACCGGCCCGTCCAGGGCGAGGCCGAGCAGCTCGGCGGTCGCCTCCGGCGCCAGCGTCCGCAGGTCGAGGCGGCGGGCCAGGCCGTCCTTCCAAAGGGCGACCACCGAGTCGGGAGCCGGCGCGCCCGTCCGCACGGTGGCGAGCACCACGGCCAGGCCGCGGAGCGCGAGCAGGTGAACGAGCGCAGCCGAGGCGTCGTCGAGTAGGTGGGCGTCGTCGATCGCGAGGACCAAGGGCCGCCTGTGGCCCCGTTCGGCGAGCAGGGCGGCGGCTCGGCGGAGGGTATTGAGGCGATCGTCGCCGATACGCTCGCCCAGGGGCAGCAGCTGAGAAACGGCCCCGAACGGGATCGAGGCGGCCGCCCGGGTCGCGGCCACCCACTCGACGTCCCGCCCGGCCGCCTCCACCTGGGCCAGGGCCTCCCTGGCCAGCCTGGTCTTGCCGACCCCGGCGGCACCAGCGAGCACCACGCCGTTGGCGCCCACATCGCCGATGACGGCTCCCAGCGCCTCGACCTCGACCCGCCGCCCGACCAGCGGCCAAGAGACATCCACGGCGTCATGCTATACCGCCCGACCGGCCCATAGAGTAACCGGCTACTCACGACAAGAAGGGCGTTCCTCGATACGGTCGCGCCCGGACCACAGTGCTCGCTGATGGTCCGAGAAAGGCCGCGCCGGCCGGGCTTCTTCATGCCACCAGCCGCGCTCGGGTCGGGGCGGGGCGGCACTGGGCGGCGGGGGGGTCGCCGCCCGGCACCGCCCGCCGGCGGATGCCGTGCTGGCTCGCGCACGGCCCGCTTGCTACCTCGTTGACCCCCTCAGGCGGGGATCGCTTCCACCCGCTGCCTCACTGCCACCAGCATCGCCGGGGCACGCGCGGCCGAGACCTCAGGTACGGCGCAGCCGCCAGATACATTTGCCGGCCAGCGGCGAGACCAGGCTCGTTCCTGGTCGTCTCGGTAGGAGCTGACCGCGTCGGGCGCCGGACGCGGCTCGATGAGGTCAAGCACCTCAAAGCTATGGATCCGAAACAGCCGGACCCACTCGCCGTACGGCAACTGGAACGCCCAGGACCAGGTCAAGCGGGACTACTGGGCGATCTCGACCAGATCCAGGCAGGACGGTGAGGCCGAGGAGGTGATCGCCCAGACTGTCACCACCGCCGCGTAACATCACACCCCGAGCCTGCGCCCCGAGCCGTTTACACCGCTTCTGAGACGCCACCACGTTCGGCGAGTGGCTCCACAACCTGTCACAACCAGAACTGCGGGGCCTGTTCGACGGCCTTGATCTGACCATCACCTACGATCCCGGGCGCCGCGTGGCGCGCATGTTGTCAACCTTCCCCAGCTCGTCACTGGCGCCCCACCACTCCGGGAAATCCGCGTTCCTGAATGACCGGCGGGGATCGTCCCATCGGCGGCTCGGGAGCGTCCACGCGCATGGCAACGCGCCGGCAAGAGGGTGTGCGGTGGCAGGCCGGCGCCGGGGAGTGGTGCAACCGGCCGCAACGCTCCTGGAGTAGCGGGTGTCGGTTGTGCGCGGCGGCGTCATCCGTCGACGGAGGTGGCCGACGGCCATGCGAGAAGATCCTCGCCGAGCTGCAGAGCTGACCGGCAGCGTCACCGAGCCGTTCGTCCGGTGGCGGGGCCAACGGCCTGCGGGTCTCGGCTGAGGAGCTTGACCGCCAGAGCGGCCATCATGCCCAGCGGGACGGTCGCGATGACCCGCTGGATGACGCCTCCCCACTGCGCCATCGTGTCGGACCAGAACAGGCCGAGCAGCGCGGCCGAGCCGATCGTGGTGGCGACCGCCGGCAGCCGCAGGGCCTCCCACTCCGGATCGCCCCGGAAGCGCCGGGCCAATAGGAGCGGCGCGACCAGCAGCGACGCATAGAGCACCCCGCTGGCCAGGTCGTGACCGTGGTTGTGCCATGATTGGCCGGTCACGCCGCCGGGAGGGTGCAGGAGCATCCGGTCGCGGCGCAGCAGGCCCGCGGCGACCGTGCCGATCCCTGCGGCGCGCATCAGCACCGGCCCTAGCCCGGCGCGGCCGCGGCCACCAAGGGCCTCTTCGAGCGCGGAGGCGAACGCGAAGGTGCAGACGCCGAGGGCCAGGAAGCCGACGATCATGATCTCCGGGTCGCGGGCGTCGGGCGCGGCCAGCCCACTCAGGTGCTCCTCCGCGACGGAGTAGCCAGCCTGGCGCAGGGTGCCCGCCACCCAGGCGGCCGTGAAGGCCGCTGGCCCGGCCAGACCGCAGGTGGCCCGCAGCCGGAATCTCGCGCTCCCCATCTCGACCTGCGCCTCCTGCTCCTCTGGCTGGACCGGCCGGGCCGGCCGACCCGTGCCGCTCGGCCTCCGCTTGGAAGGGTTCCATGACCAGCCTGCCCGAACCAACTGATAGGAGCGCAGCAGGGGAAGACGTCTCGACATCAGGCTAGGACGCCTGGCTGTCGCGGCCGCCGTCGGCCCGCGCGATCCGCCACGCCTGGCTCACCGACCTGATCGTCGAGGTCCACCAGGGCTCTCGCAATACCTCCGGGGCACGCCGGGTGCATGCCGAGCTGCGGCTTGGCCGGGATCGTGGTCGGCCACGGGATCGTCGTTGGCCACGGGCGGTGAAGCTGCCGGGGCGTGCAGTTCGCCTCCTGGACGCTCACCAAGCGCGCCGACAGAGTTCGAGAACGCAGCCACCGTGGCATGAGAATCCAATTACGCGGCTCCGCGAACCAAGGGCACCAGCCTCCACAGACCCGGTGCAGTTCGTAAAGGCGTCGGCATGCCAGCCGCCGACCAGACGCAACACTGCCTCCTCTGATACGGCGGAACCTTGTTGGTCCAGGGCAGCAGCGGTCACCACATGACGACGGCGGAGTGTCGCTGCCGGCGCGAACCGGCTTCAACCGGGCCGCGATCAACGCTTGGAACCAGCACGGCGTTCCGAGCGGGGCGCGCCTGCGCAACCGGCGGGTTGGTGGTGGCGGTCGCGGTCGGGCCGACAACCAGCAGGCTCGCAAGGTACGAGCTCCAGGACCAGCAGTCTGTCCGTACCGCCGCCGACAGCCCTGGCCGATCGGTTGCCTCGCGCAAGACCCCGGCCAGCGCGAGCAGCTCGCTCGCCGGCATCAGCTCCTCAACCTGGCTGCTGCAGGAGTAGAGCTGGCAGCGGTGCTGGTCGCTGGTGCCGGGTGCGGCAGCCACGACGGCCAACAGCTCGGTGAGCCGAGCGACCGCCTGACCGGACAGCCATACGTCCATCTTGTTCTCCTGCGACGACGTGAGCGGACAACCTGGGCCGAGATGCCGCATCAGCATGGATCCTGGGCGCGCGAAGGTCTGTGCCACCCATCACGGTCACAGCGTGCCGGCGGTCACAACCAGAGGTGACGTCCCGCGGCGGGGTGTTGGAGAAGGTCACTGCCCCGGCCGGTCAGGTCGTCCCGCAGCGAGGCGAAGCCCAGCTCCGGAGCTCGTGCAGCAAGCTGCTGGTCGGTGCAGGTGCGCCGCGTGTGGGCGGACAACCGTCGTGGTGGTGCCAAGCTCGCTGGCCAGCTGCGCGGGACTGGCCTGCTGCTGGTACTGCTGGTGGCGTTATACATGCGCCTGGAGTGCCGGGCGCCCCACCACTCCCGGAGACCCGGGCCCATCAGGGCATCAGCGTTGACGACGCAGTTGATGATTGTGCGAGACCAAGCGCATGGGCAACGCCGCGACCGGCTCGCGTCTCGTCTCCGTGAACACACTGGGCTGCGTGAGCGCATTTACGCGCCCTACGGGCGCCGCAGACCAGCGCCGTGCGGCCTCGCAGCCTGAGGTCCATCTCAGTCGAGCCGGAACTCGCCGCGGGCGACGATCATCGCCTGGCCGCCGACCCGCACGCGTTGGACCCGGTCGGCGGTCCCCTCTGCTCGGGCGTACAGGACCGACGGGCGCCGGATCTCGGCGCCCTGCCGGATTTCGATCTGGTCGCCAAAGCCGATACGGGCATGGCGTGCGAGATGGACCGCCAGCGGCCCCGCCGCCGAGCCCGTGGCGGGATCCTCCTGAACCCCCAGGTCGGGTGCGAACATCCGGGTCTTCCAGCGGGAGCCGGAGCCGGCGAAGCAGTTGATGCCGATCCCCTCCAGCTTGCCGAGCGCGGCGAAGTCGGGGTGCAGGCCGGCGACCGCCGCCTGGCTGTCGAGCTCGACATAGACGTGGAGCGGCCCGTTGGCGTAGGCCTCCACAGGCAGCAGCGAGCCCTCGACGCCGAGGGCGGCAAGCAGCTCGTCCTGACGCTCGTACGGCTGCCAGGAGGGAATCGGCTGGTCCATCCAACCGAACACGATCCGCCCGCCGCTGCGGTCGAGCTCGACCGGCACGACGCCAAGCCCGGTCTCGAGCCGGACGACGTCGCCGCCGAGCGCCGTGCCGGCCACGAACGCGGTTCCGAGCACGGGATGGCCGGCGAACGGCAGCTCGGTGCCGGGCGTGAAGATGCGCATGTGAACGTCGCCGCCAGCCTGCGAGGGCAGGATGAAGACGGTCTCCGACAGGTTCAGCTCGCGCGCGAGGCGCTGCATCTGCTCGCTGGAGAACGGGCGCCCATCGGTGAAGACGGCGAGCTGGTTGCCTTCCAGCGGGGTGTCGGTGAAGACGTCGACGACGAAGTAGCGGTGCAGCTCGCGCGTCTGGCGGCCGAGGTCGAGATCGAGTGGGAGCTGCGCGGTCGGCACGGCGGGCATTGCGCCTCCCTCTACGTTGCATGGACCCATGTTGCCTGCGCTTCATTGCAACTAGATAGGCGCAATGCTATATCTCTATCCGCCTATCTGGCCAGACGGAGCTGAGGGAGGTAGCCATGCCGCGAGCCGAGCAGACCAGGATCGCCCCGCCGCGCCGGCGATAAGACCCATGCCTGGTATCGACGCGGCGCTGTTCGCGGCGCTGGCAAGCCCCAGGCGCCTGCAGATCCTCCAATGGTTGAAGGACCCCCAGTCGCACTTCCCACCCCAAAAAGACGGCGACCTGCTCGACGACGGCGTCTGTGTGCTGTTCATCGCCGACAAGCTCGGCGTCGCGCAGCCGACCGCGACCAGCCATCTCCAGGCGCTCGCGCGCGCGGGCCTGGTCACCTCCAAGCGCGTCGGCCAGTGGACCTTCTACAAGCGCGACGAACGTACGATCCGCCAGATCAAGCAGCAGATCAGCAGCACGCTCTGAACTGCAGCGCCAGCGGGCGTGATCTCGCTGGAACGGCCGACGATACGCCGCCGCCTAGCCAGGAGGACCCACGATGGACAAGGCGGCAGTCACCTCCGCCGCAGCACCCACCGCGCCACAGCGAGAATCGGGCCGCTGGTCACTGACCGCGGCCCGCCGAATCCCCTGCCGCGCCCCACCAAGGTCATTGGCCGGTGAAGCGGCCGGCGCGGCGCTCGATGAAGCTGCGCAGCCCCTCAGCGGCGTCCTCGCTTCCAAGCACCACCGGCAGCAGCTCTCGCAGGTGCGCGACGGCGGCCCGCTCGGCGACCACCGGCCCGACCTCGCCAAGGTCCAGCCCGGCGGAGAAGTGGGCGCCGTGGGCGTACAGCACGCCGACGCGGGCCTGGGCGTCCTCGCCAAGGCGCTGGTAGGCAGCGGACAGCTGCTCGAGCGCGGCCAGATCGAAAGCGTTGCGCTTGTCGGGCCGGTTGATGCCAATCAGCAGCACGTGGTCGTCGAGATCGACGGTGATGCGCTGATACAAGGTCGTTCCTCCTCACCTCGGCTTCCCGTCGCCATTGAGGCTAGCCTCCGCTTCGAGCGAATCGCTGATGCGGCCCATCGACTGGACGACACCGTGGGCCTGGCGAGCACTCCGAAGGTGGCTTGGGTCTGATGGGTCCGCATCCTCGCGTAGTCGCCGTCGGCGCCCTCGACCGCTACCGCGAGGGACCCGAAGGGCGCGGCCCGGGCGGGCTCCTAAGGTCAAGCCCGTTCCCCGGTGCCGTGGTGGTGGCGCTCGCCGGGCCGGTCGCCGTTGGGCTCCTGCTGGACCACCACCGCCATGGCGAAGCGTAGCTCGGGCTGGCCGGCGTTGCGGTAGGTGTGCGGGCGGTCGGCCACAAAGGCGATGGCGTCACCGGGGCCCACCCGGTGGGGCACGCCGTCCAGCTCGAGGGTGAGCTCGCCCTCGACCACCAGCAGCAGCTCGCGTGTGCCGGCGGGATGCGCCTCCGAGACCATGGCGTCTCCGGCGACGATCCGCACGTCCCACAGCTCGACCTGGTGGCGGGTGCCGACGCCCGCCATCAGCTTGGCCAGCCCGCCGGCGCGGCCCCGCCACAGCGGTACGCCCTCGCCGGCCCGCACCACCTGCGCGGACGGAGCCTCGGGCGCCTCCACCAGCGAGGCCATGGACACGCCGAGCGCCGTCGCCAACCGGCAGATGGTGGCGATGCTCGGGTTGGTTCGGGCCTGCTCGACCTGGACGAGCATCCCCTTGCTGATCCCTGATCGGGCGGCGAGGTCATCCAGCGTCCACGTCTTGCGCAGCCGCTCCGCACGCACGTTGCGCCCGACCGCCACGGTCACCTCCCGCGGGTCCGGCACCTGCTCGGCCTCCTCTCGCCCGGAGCTGGCGTACAGCATATTGGTTCGACCGGTCCACTACAGTGCTATTACACTTCAGTAGACTCGAAGGTCATTATAGTGAACCGACCGGGGAGGAGCGTCGGTCCGTGACGTTCGCGATCACCTTGGGTCTGGGCGCCAGCCTGTTCTGGGGCACGGCCGACTTCTTCGGCGGCGTGCAGTCGCGCCACCTGCCGGCCCTGGCGGTGGCGCTGTGGAGCCAGCTCGCCGGCGGGCTGCTGGTGCTGGCGGCCGTGCTCGCCCAAGGGGAGGCGCCCTCCCTGCGCACGCTGGCCTTCGGCGCCATCGGGGGAGTGTTCGGGGGTAGCGCCCTGCTCGCCTTCTACCGTGCCCTGGCCGAGGGCGCGATGTCGGTGGTCGCGCCGATCTCCGCCTGCGCCGGCGTGCTCCCCGTGGTCGCCGCCTTCGTCCGCGGCACGCCCCCGACCGGCCTTGAGCTCGCCGGTATCGCCGCCGCGCTGGTCGGGATCGTGCTCGTTTCGCGGACGACCACCGCCGACCAGCACCCGGGCGGCCGCCCGGGTGTGGTCGTGGCCCTGGCGCTGTACGCCGCCCTGGGCATCGGCCTGTACTTGGTGTTGGTCCATGCCGCCTCCCAGGGGCCGGCCGGGTCGCCGCTGTGGGCCGTCACCGCTGGACGCGCCGGCTCGCTGGTGGTCCTGCTGGCGATCGCCGCTGGGGGGCGCTCGCGGCCGCCATGGCCGGGCCTTCGCCTGCCACTGCTGGTGCTGGTCGGCGTCCTGGACACCTCGGCCAACCTGCTGTTCGCCAACGCCTCCACCCGCGGCAACCTCGGCGTGGTCGGCGTGCTCAGCTCGCTCTACCCGGTCGTGACGGTGGTGCTGGCCCGCCTGGTCCTGGCCGAGCGGCTCTCCTGGAGCCAGAGCGTCGGCGTGGTCATGGCGCTCCTCGGCGTGGGGCTGCTCGCCGCCGGGTGACAAGTCGCGTGTGGCTCCCGGCCAGGGTCATGGCGAGCTCATCGAACGCGACGGCCGACCGCCGGTTCGTCGGCTCCTCAGTGGCCAGCTGTCGTGTCCCCGCCGGACGTTTGGACGAAGGCATGCCCCACGATGATCACCCTGGCGTTACGGTCCTGCTCGAGCCCGCTCCCACCGCGACAAGCAGGTGCCCCTCCAATCAGGGTGTCCGTGATGCTCGCCCTGGCTTGGCGCAACGCCGCAGCGCCGCTTCCCGGGGGTTGAGGAACATCGGAACGAAAACCGGCGCTAAGCCCTCTCGACGGTCGGGAGGGCTTTGACCTGGGGTTCTGCGAGGGTTGAACTTTCGGCAGTCGTGTTGATCGACTGTCTGGAGGTCCGGGGTGCCGGTCGAGTTTCTGACGGATGAGCAGGCCGCGGGGTACGCGGCGTATCGCGGGGCGCCGTCCCGCGCTGAGCTGGAGCGTTTCTTCTTCCTGGACGATGCGGACCGGGAGCTGATCGAGGGGAAGCGGCGGGCGCACAACCGGCTCGGCTTCGCGGTGCAGCTGTGCACGGTCCGGTATCTGGGGGTGTTCCTGGACGATCCGACCGACGTGCCGGCGGAGGTGGCCGACTACCTCGCCGAGCAGTTGGACGTCGCCGACCCCTCGGTGCTCAAGGCGTACGGCGACGCGGTCGAGCGCTCGCCGAACACGGTCAAGGGCTACGCCCACGACCTCAAGGACTGGTTCACCTACCTCGCCGGCCGCCGCCTGGACTGGCGGGCGGTCACGCTGGAGGACGTCGCCGGGTTCGTGGCCTGGCTCCGCCTGCCTCCTGTGGCCCGCGACGGTCAGGTGGCGGTGCTGCCCTCGGTCGCCCACCACTGCGCCGAGCGCAGCGTGAACCGCAAGCTCTCGGCGCTGGCCTCGTTTTGTGAGTTCCATGCCCGCCACGGCGTCGACCTCGGCGGGCTGCTGATCACCATGCGGCCAGCCGGCCGACGTGGTGGCACGTCGTGGAAGCCGTTTCTGCACCACGTCACCAAGCACCAGCCCCAGCGGCGCCGCACGATCAAGCTCACCGAGCCCAAGCTGCTGCCCGAGGTCCTCACCGTCCGCCAGGTGCAGGCGATCCTGGACGCCTGCGAGCACCTGCGCGACCGGCTGCTGTTCGCTGTCTTGCTGGACAGCGGCGTGCGGATCGGGGAGGCGCTCGGGTTGCGGCACGAGGACCTGGCGATCGCCGAGCGGGAGCTGACCGTGACCCCGCGGGCCAACGACAACCGCGCCCGCGCCAAGGCCGGGATCTCGCGGACGATCCCGACCAGTGCCGAGCTGATGCGGCTGTATGCCGACTACCTCACCGGCGAGTACGGCGACCTGGACAGCGACTACGTGTTCGTCAACCTGTGGGGTCGCCCGCACGGGCACCCGCTGACCTATCCGGCCGTCTATGACCTGGTCAAACGGCTTCGCCGGCGTACCGGCATCGACTTTGGTCCCCATCGGTTCCGGCACACCTACGCCACCTGGCTGCTGCGCAAGGGCGCCGGGATGGAGAGCGTGAAGGAACTGCTGGGGCACGCCTCGATCACGACCACGATCGACACCTACGGCCACCTGACCGTCGAGGACGCCCGCAAGACCCTGGAGGCGGCGGGCTGGTTCACCGGTCGGGAGGTGCGGCTGTGACCGCCGCCGCGCAGCAGCCCTTGAGCCCCGGCAGCGCCGGCGCCGGGCTGCTGGAACGGCTGGTGGCGGCGGTGCGGCCCGAGTTTCGTGTCGAGCTGCTGCTGCCCGACCAAGACGATCCGGTCTTGGGCTGGAAGGCATGTGCCGTGGCCGGGTGTGACCGTCCCGGGCACGACTACGAGCTGTGCCGGGGGCATGGCCTGCGGTGGAGGAAGCAAGGCCGTTCGGATCGGGCCGCCTTCCTGGCCGACCCTGGGCCGCCGCTACGCGGGCGGGTCGAGCTGACTGGGTGCACCGTCCCGGGGTGTCGGTATGGCACCAGCGGGCACGGGCTGTGCATCCGTCACCGCGACAAGTGGCAGCGCGCCGGCCAGCCGGATCCCGTCGTGTGGGCGGCCACCGCGACCCCGCTCGAGCCGGCCAGCTACCCCCGAGTCGAGTGCCGGCTGTCGTTCTGCACGCTGTGGGTGGAGAGCGACCAGGGCCTGTGCAAGGCGCATCACACCCGGTGGCGCAGCGCCGGAAGCCCGGCCCTTGAGGACTTCGTCGCCGACTGCGAGCACCACGGCGCGGCGGTGATCGACTTTCGCGGGCTCCTGCCGCAGCTGCGGCTCGAGCTGCAGTACGCCGTCCAGTGCCGCCGCGACGAGCAGGCGGCCACGCTGCCGTTGCACGTGGCGAACTGGGCGATCCGCCGGGCCAGGGAGGCCGGCGTCGCCTCGCTGCTGGACCGCTCGGCCCAGCAGTGGCGGGAGCTGGCCAGGTCCAGGCGCCGCACGTCCGGCGGGCAGCGGTTTCGGACCCGCAACGAGACGTTCCTGCTGTACGCCCGCGACGCCGTCGAGGCCCTCCGCGACGGCACCGGCTGGGAGGTGGAGTATCCCCGCGACGTCTGGCGCCTGTATCGGCTCAACGGCCTCAAGCACAGCCCCAGCCGCCCGCGGTCCCGCAGCCACCTGCGGTTTGACCGCATCACCCAGCCCTGGCTGCGGGCGCTCGGCAAGCGCTGGGTGCGCTACCGGCTGACCTCCGGGCTGGCCGTCGCCACCGCCGTGAGCGACGTCCAGGCGCTCACCCGCTTCAGCGAGTTCCTCACCGCTGCCGCGCCCGAGATCGACGGGCTGGCCGGTGTCGACCGTGCCCTGCTGGAGCGCTACCTCGTCTGGCTGGCCGACCTGCCCGGCGGGCGCAGCGCCAACGAAAGCCGCGTCGGTGGCCTGCACCTGTTCTTCCAGGCCATCCGCCAGCACGGCTGGGAGCCCAGCCTGCCGACCACGGCGGCGTTCTTCACCGGCGACTGCCCCCGGCGCCGCCAGCGCGTCACCCACCACCTGGCCGAGCACGTCATGGCCCAGGTCGAGCAGCCCACCAACCTCGACCGCTGGCCCTACCCCGAGGGGCGCCTGATCACCGTGATCCTGATCCGCTGTGGCCTGCGTCTGGCATCGGCGTGCACGCTGCGGTTCGACTGCCTGGTGCACGACGGCCAAGGCGCCCCCTACCTGCGCTACGTCAACACCAAGATGGAGCGGGAGGCCGCGGTCCCGATCGATGAGGAACTCGAGGCCGAGATCGGCGCCCAGCAGCAGCGGGTGCTGGACCGCTGGCCGGGCGGCAGTCCGAACCTGTTCCCGCGCCCGACGGGCAACGCCAGCGGGCAGCGTCCGTTCAGCCCGGACGCCTACCGCGGCATGCTCAACCGCTGGCTGCAGAGCTGCGACGTCCGTGACGAGCACGGCCAGCCCATCCACCTCACCCCCCACCAGTGGCGCCACACCTTCGCCACCAGGCTGATCAACCGGGACGTCCCCCAGGAGGTCGTCCGGGTCCTGCTCGACCACGACTCGACGCAAATGACCTCGCACTACGCCAAGCTCACCGACCAGACGATCCGGCGCCGCTGGGAGCAGGCCACCAGGGTCAACGTCAAGGGCGAGCGGGTGCGACTCGACCCGGACGGGCCGCTCGCCCAGGCGCAGTGGGCCAAGACCCGCTACGGCATCGCCACCCAGACGCTGCCCAACGGCTACTGCGGCCTGCCCGTGCAAAAGCGCTGCCCGCACGCCAACGCCTGCCTGACCTGCCCGGTCTTCATCACCGGCCCGGAGTTCCTGCCCGAACTCCGCGAGCAGCGTCACCGCACGCTCACGCTCATCGACACCGCCGAGGGCAAGGGGCAGACCCGCGTCGTGGAGATGAACCGGCAGGTGCTCGGCAACCTGGACCGCATGATCACCGAGGTCGAAAAGGACGAGCAGACAGGAACAGGAGTGGTGGACGCCGATGCGGGCTGACAACAGCCGCTTCCTCATCCAGGCGGCCCGGCGGCGCAGCCAGGCCACCCGCGAGCGCGCCATCCAAGCGTTGCGGCGCCTGGCGGCCACCGGCGGGCCGGCCACCTTCGACAGCGTCGCCCGCACGGCAGGCGTTTCCCGCTCGTGGCTCTACACGCAGCCTGATCTGCGTGCTGAGATCGAGCGGCTCCGAGCCGCCTACGGGCATGCTCCCGCCTCGCTGCCGATCCCGGCGCGCCAGCGCGCCTCGGATGCCTCCCTCCAGCGCCGGCTCGAGGCCGTCAACGCCGAAATCCGCCGGCTGCGGGAAGAGAACCAGCAGCTCCGCGAGCAGCTTGCCTGGGCGCTCGGCGAGCGCCGGGCAGCAGCGGTCCGCGGCCAAGCGGAGCCGACCAGCACTTCCAAGGACAGCCGCCCAGTGACGATCGGGCCCTGCTCGTAAGCGCAGCATGCGCGCATGCCCGGGTGACCCCTTCCAGTGCCAGATCGGTCGCCTGGCGCGCGATTGCCGGCGACGGCGACGGCTGGCAGGCTCAACTCCAGCCGCGCCGGCCGCCTGCGGCCTGGGAGGAGCGCCATGCCGACCGCCACCCGACACGAGTTCCTCGACATGCGCGTCACCGACGTGCGCCGCGTCCGCGATTCTGCCCGTGACCACATCGTGCTGCTCGCCGAGTCTGACGGTGCCCACCGCCTGCCGATCTGGATCGGCCGCGACGAGGCCCGCCCCATCGCCCTGCGCCTGCTCGAGGTCGGCGCGCTGTCGCGGCCACTCACCCATGATCTCGCTGTCAGCATGGTCACCGCGCTCGGCGGCAGCCTGCGCGAGGTCCGCATCGACCAGCTCGCCGACCAGACCTTCTACGCGGTCGTCGTCCTGGACGGCCCCACCGGGTCGGCCGAGGTGGACGCCCGCCCAAGCGACGCCCTCACCCTGGCGCTGGCGACCGGTGCCCCGATCCGGGTGAACCGCGGCATGGTCGAGGCAGTCGAGGCTTCGGGCTTCGTATTGTCATCGCTTGCCGCCATGGGCAGCCAGGACGAGGCCGGGCCGCAAGCGATCCTGCTGGAGCACCGACCGCACCCAGGCAAACCCCACGACCCCTCGTCGCCCGCTCTCGAATAGCTGCGCGGCGTTGCCCCACTCGGTAATCAAGCAAGAGGCAAGAGGCTGACGTGGAGACATCCGGTAGCGGTGGCGCCCTGCCGATCCCCGTGCAGGCACCCCCTGAAATCAGCGTGACCCTCACGCCGTCCACGACCGTGCCCCATCCCGGACAGCAACTGCGGCTCGAGCTTTGCGTGCGCAACCGCGGGCTGCGGCCGGTGGCCTACTGGCGCACCGGGCAGGAGTTTGACCTGTGGGTGGACGGCCCACCGGGGCAGGTGTGGCTATGGAGCCACAGCCTCGCGCACCGCGACCCCCCCGAGGCATTCCAGGCCTACCTGGCGCAAGCCCGGCTGCTGCCCGGCGAGCAGCACACCCGCAGCCAGGTGTGGGACCAGACGCCCTGCCCCGACCCGGCCACGCCGCTGCCGCCCGGCCGGTATGTGGCGCGTGGGGTCTGGCTGGCGACCGATCCCAGCGGCAGGAGCCAGGGCTGGTGGTCCGATCCTGTGGAGTTCGAGATCCAAACGCCCTGATTGCTGCATCAATTCGATAACAACCAGCGTGCTGTGACCGCCCCAGAATGGGACCCTTCACGCCGCGTCGAGCACGCCGTCCGTGACGCAACGCTGCTGGTCAGCGAGCCGTCTCTTCGCGCCCCTAAAGATAAGCTTCGCGGTGCAGCTGTGCACGGTCCGGTATCTGGGGGTGTTCCTGGACGATCCGACCGACGTGCCGGCGGAGGTGGCCGACTACCTCGCCGAGCAGTTGGACGTCGCCGACCCCTCGGTGCTCAAGGCGTACGGCGA
>WNFU01008449.1_pt2 | contig 16410 bp, 12 predicted proteins | sample 5400121 | NCBI WGS metagenome assembly WNFU01 (sample SAMN13153360, study PRJNA577476) | soil metagenome | isolation source: 100 cm soil or saprolite under grassland replicate 1 | place: USA:California | collected 2016-06-15
AGCGGATGATTGCCGATAAATATCACGAAAACCAGGCGGTGTGGCCCATCAAACAAGAATGATTGCCGCGTTGACTCAAATTGGCGACTTGGCTTCCAATTATCGCGCGATTTCCCATACCATGTACTTTCCTGGCCCCTGCGCGGCCCGCACCGCTCCGTTCTCGCGCTGACCGCGTAGCGCCACACCTACCCGCTTGGTCATTAGCCGTAATAGCCGCTGATCGTTCTTGTCCAAGGCCCGCTCGACCAATAGTTCCAATGCAATGTCGCGACTGGTAAGCGGCTCTGCGGCTTGGCGAAGGATGCTGAGAATGATCCGGGACATTTGACCGCGATTACTCCAATCCTTTGGCGGCCGGAATGCCTTGGGCTTGATCGTCTCGACCTTAAAATCAGGCTCGAATTGCAGGATCGTGGCGTCCAGGTTCTCCAGGTCGAGAACCATCTTCCGTAGGACTTCATGAGCCCGCTCAATGTCGCCAGCAAGCTCGGCACGGCGCTTGATTAGGCCGCTGACGACGAAGGCGTTCATGGCTCATTCGACGCGAGTTGGATTAAACCGGCGAAAACCGTAATGACGATTATGATTATCAGGATACCGTAAACCACCCAGCGTCTCCGGCGATCCCCTCCGCCAGATTTCATCTTTGGGGCTATTGGGCTGCGGCTCATGCCGTGAATGGTAGCAGAGCGGGCAGGATCGGTCGCCAGCATCCTAGGTGCATTTGCTACCTAATGCCGCAAAAGTCTTGCTTATGAGGGCGATATGGGCAAGAGCGGGTAAACGCAGAAAACTTAAGTAATTTCAATGAGTATTGCCCGAGGACATGTCGGCGCGGCCGGTCTATGCACCTGCGGCGCCCGTCCCCGTCTACAGCTGGACGGGCATCTATTGGGGCGGCAACGTCGGCTACAGCTGGGGCCAGTCGAAGAACGACGGCACTCTGGCTGGCTTCGGCGTCACTGCCACCGAGTCCCAAGACATGGACGGCGTCATCGGCGGCGCGCAGACCGGCTACAACTATCAGTTCGGCGCATGGGTTCTCGGGTTGGAAGCCGATATTCAAGCCTCCGGCCAGAAAGGTGGCTCGACCTTCCAAGTCCTGGGGCTTCCTACCGCAACGCTCACCACCGACCACAAGCTCGAGTGGTTCGGTACCGCGCGCCCACGTCTTGGCGTCCTGGCGACTCCCAATCTCTTGCTGTACGGAACGGGTGGCGTCGCTTTTGGGCAGGTCAAGGACAGCTATACCGCCACCGTAGCCGGCCTCGGGACGGTGGCCACGGCAACCGTCGACGACGTGAAGGCCGGGTGGACGGCCGGCGCCGGCATCGAAGGAGCCTTTGGAGGCGGCTGGAGCGCGAAAGTCGAGTATCTCTATATCGATCTCGGCAAGCTGCAGCAGACCGTGACCTTGCCTCTCGCCGGCGTCGCCGCAACCTTTAACAGCCGCCTGACCGACAACATCGTTCGCGTCGGTCTGAACTACAAATGGGGTGCAGGCTACTGATCGCAGATTCGAACGGTCTCATCCAAGGGCCGCTTGCAGCCGCAAGCGGCCCTTTTGTTTCTTGATGAGTGCGCGTTCCGGGCTTCTTCCTAGGATAAAGTGAACAATGATTCACAGTTTGCTGGTTGCCGCAACGCGGATGCAGCATAAATAGTGTAGGCTTGCCGCTGACCCTCCGCGGCCGGCGATTTGCGACCGGCTACCCCGTTCGAAGTCACAGGACCTGAGCATGTCTCGTCAGGACGCCAACGCCGTCTTCGCGCGCACCTCTTTCCTCTACGGCGGCAATGCCGATTACATCGAGAATCTCTATGCCCGCTATGAGGCGGACCCCGCCGCGGTCGATGCCGAATGGCGGACATTTTTTGCGAGCCTGAAGGACGAGCGCGCCGACGTGATGGCGAGCGCGCGGGGGCCGTCATGGCAGCGGCCACACTGGCCGCAACCCGCGCGCAGCGAACTCGTCGCCGCGCTTGACGGCGATTGGCGCGAGCTCGAGCGCACGCTCGGCGACAAGGTCAAGGCGCGAGCGCAGGCCACTGGCGTCGAATTCTCCGCTGCCGAGGTCCAGCAGACAACGCGCGACTCGGTCCGCGCCCTCATGCTGATCCGAGCCTACCGCGCGCGCGGGCACTTCTACGCCAATCTTGACCCGCTGGGCCTCGAGCCCCATCGCAATGAGGAGGATCTCGATCCTCGTTCGTACGGCTTCACGGAAACGGACTACGATCGCAAGATCTTTCTCGACCGCGTGCTCGGCCTCGAATTCGGCACGCTGCGGGAAATTCTCGCCATCCTTCGCCGCACCTACTGTCAGACGCTCGGAGTCGAGTTCATGCACATCTCGGATCCGGCCCAGAAGGGCTGGATCCAGGCACGCATCGAGGGGCCGGACAAGGAGATCACCTTCACTCGCGAAGGCAAGCGCGCGATCCTGAACAAGCTGATCGAGGCGGAGGGCTTCGAGAAATTCTGCGATCTGAAGTTCACCGGCACAAAGCGTTTCGGTCTCGACGGTGCCGAATCGACGATCCCTGCGCTCGAGCAGATCATCAAGCGCGGTGGCGCGCTGGGAGTGAAAGAGATCGTCATCGGCATGGCCCACCGCGGCCGGCTCAACGTGTTGGCGCAGGTGATGGGCAAGCCGCATCGCGCCATCTTCCACGAGTTCAAGGGAGGCTCCTCGACGCCGAACGAGGTCGAGGGCTCCGGCGACGTGAAATACCATCTCGGCGCTTCTTCCGATCGCGAGTTCGACGGCAACCGCGTGCATCTCTCGCTCACGGCCAATCCGTCCCATCTCGAAATCGTCAATCCGGTTGTGCTGGGTAAGGTGCGCGCCAAACAAGATCAGCTCGGCGCAACCCGCGAAGATCGCACCATGGTCATGCCGCTGCTCATTTCCGGCGACGCCGCCTTCGCCGGCCAGGGAGTGATTGCCGAGTGCTTCGGCCTGTCGGGACTGCGCGGGCACCGCACCGGCGGCTCAGTGCATTTCATCGTCAACAATCAGATCGGCTTCACGACCTATCCCCGCTATTCGCGCTCCTCGCCCTATCCGTCCGACGTGGCCAAGATGATCGAGGCACCGATCTTTCACGTGAACGGGGACGATCCGGAAGCGGTGGTGTTTGCGGCCAAGGTCGCGACCGAGTTTCGGCAAAAATTTCAGCGCCCCGTGGTCATCGACATGTTCTGCTATCGGCGGTTTGGGCACAACGAGGGCGACGAGCCGTCATTCACTCAGCCGCTGATGTACAAGGCAATCCGCAAGCATCCTCCCACGGCCGAGATCTACGCCAAGAAGCTGGTCGGCGAGAATGTCGTCACCGCGGGTGAGGTCGAGAAGATGCGCGTCGATTGGCGCGCCAAGCTCGATGCCGAGCTCGAAGCGAGCCAGGGCTACAAGCCCAACAGCGCCGATTGGCTCGACGGCCGCTGGGCCGACATCAAGGCGGCGCGCGACGCGGATGATCCGCGCCGCGGCCATACCGGAGCCCCGCTCGCGACGCTCAAAGAGAGCGGCCAGAAGATCACAGCAATACCGCAAGGTTTCCACGCCCATCGGACCATCCAGCGCTTTCTGGAAAATCGCCGCAAGGCGATCGAGAGCGGCGAAGACATCGACTGGTCGACGGCTGAGGCGCTCGCGTTTTGCTCACTCCTGCTCGAAGGCCATCCGGTTCGGCTCTCCGGCCAGGACACCGAGCGGGGCACCTTTTCACAGCGCCATTCGGTGTTGGTCGATCAGGAGAATGAGGATCGCTATATTCCGTTCAACCATCTGGGTGAGCGGCAAGCCCGTTTCGAGGTCATCAATTCGATGCTCTCGGAGGAGGCGGTGGTCGGGTTCGAATACGGCTATTCGCTCGCCGAGCCGAACGCGCTCACGCTGTGGGAGGCGCAATTCGGCGATTTCGCCAACGGTGCGCAAGTGGTTTTTGACCAGTTCGTCTCATCGGGCGAGCGCAAGTGGCTACGCATGTCCGGCCTCGTGTGCTTGTTGCCGCACGGCTACGAAGGGCAGGGGCCGGAACATTCCTCGGCAAGGCTCGAGCGCTTCCTGCAAATGTGCGCCGAGGACAATATGCAGGTTGCCAACTGCACGACCCCTGCGAATTACTTTCACATCCTGCGCCGGCAGCTCAAACGCGACATCCGCAAGCCGCTCATCCTGATGACCCCGAAGTCTCTGCTGCGCCACCGGCGGGCGGTGTCGCGACTTGCCGACCTGGGACCGGACACGACGTTCCATCGTCTGCTGTGGGACGAAGCGCAGATGCTTCCAGACGAGAAGATCAAGCTTGTCGCCGACGATAAAATCCGACGGGTGGTGCTGTGCTCGGGCAAAGTCTATTACGACCTCCATGAGGAGCGGGAGAAGCGCGGCATCAACGATATCTATCTACTGCGCGTGGAGCAGCTCTATCCGGTTCCGCTGAAAGCGCTGGTGAACGAGCTGGGCCGCTTCAAGAATGCAGAATTCATGTGGTGCCAGGAGGAGCCGCGCAATATGGGCGCCTACTCCTTCATGGAACCGTATCTCGAATGGGTGCTCGGCCAAATCGGGGCCAAGAACAAGCAGCCGATTTACGCCGGACGCGCGGCCTCGGCGGCAACGGCAACCGGGCAGATGTCGCAGCACCTCAAGCAGCTCAAGGCCCTGCTCGACGAGGCGCTCGGCTAAAAGCCGAGTGCTCGGTGATCCGCCGCCGATCGCCCGAGCGTGCCAAGTGACGGAAGGATAGTGCAGACTATGGCAGATATCCGCGTGCCTGCGCTCGGCGAATCCGTGACGGAAGCGACCATCGGCAAATGGTTCAAGAAGCCGGGCGATCCGGTTGCGGTCGATGAGCCGCTGGTCGAGCTTGAGACTGACAAGGTGACGATCGAGGTTCCGGCCCCTGCCGCCGGGGTGCTCGCCGATATCGCCGCTAAGGACGGCGAGACGGTCGCGGTCGGGGCGCTACTCGGCCAGATTAAGGAAGGCGCAGCCGCGCCCGGTAAGGCATCGCCTGCACCGACCGCTCAGCCCGATCAAAAAACCGACACGGGCGCACCCGTCAACGCCGCGACGGAGGAGCCGCGGCCCCGCCCGCAAACCACCGCGAAGCCGGCGGACGTCGCGCCGCTCGCGCCTTCCGTGCGCAGAATGGCGGCCGAGTCCGATATCGACGTCTCGACTGTTCCCGGCTCGGGCAAGGACGGCCGCGTCACCAAGGGCGACATGATGGCAGCAATCGAGCGCGCCGCGTCCGCCCCGACTCCCGTTGCGCAGCCGGCCGCTGCCGTACAGGCGCGCGCGCCGTCGCCGGCGGACGATGCGGCGCGTGAAGAGCGCATCAAGATGACGCGGCTGCGCGCGACCATCGCCCGCCGCCTCAAAGAGGCGCAGAACACCGCGGCCATGCTGACGACCTTCAATGAGGTCGATATGAGCGCGGTGATGAACCTACGCAGCCACTACAAGGACCTATTCGAGCGCAAGCACGGTGTGAAGCTCGGCTTCATGGGCTTTTTCGTGCGGGCCTGCGTGCAGGCGCTGAAAGAAATCCCCGCGGTCAACGCCGAAATCGACGGCGGCGATATCGTTTACAAGAATTACTATCACATCGGCGTGGCGGTCGGGACCGAGAAGGGCCTCGTCGTTCCCGTAGTGCGCGAGTGCGATAAGAAATCGCTCGCGCAAATCGAGCAAGAGATTGCCGATCTCGGCCGACGCGCGCGCGACGGCACGCTCAAGATCGAACAGATGCAGGGCGGCACCTTCACGATCTCGAACGGCGGCGTCTACGGCTCGTTGATGTCGACGCCGATCCTGAATGCGCCGCAGTCCGGCATCCTCGGCATGCACAAGATCGAGGACCGGCCGATGGTCGTCGCCGGTAAGATCGAGATCCGCCCGATGATGTATCTCGCGCTCTCTTACGATCACCGCCTCGTCGATGGCCGCGAGGCGGTGACGTTCCTGGTGCGGGTGAAAGAGATTCTGGAGGACCCGACGCGGCTGGTGGTGGATCTGTAAATGCCTTCATTCCCGGCGCGTGCCGGCAATCCATCTTGCTCGCCAAACAGGACCGATTGGGAAGGGACCTCTATCTGCCGGGGTCCCCGACCTTAAACACCGCAGCTCGGGCCTGCCCGGGCGCCCCGCCTAGGCGCGACAAAGAAGATGTGACGCATCATGCCCTACGACCTCATTGTCATCGGCTCCGGGCCGGGCGGCTATGTCTGCGCGATCCGCGCAGCGCAGCTCGGCATGAAGGTTGCGGTGATCGAGAAGGATGACACCTTCGGCGGCACCTGCCTCAACGTCGGCTGCATTCCCTCAAAGGCGCTGCTGCATGCCTCCGAGCGCTATGAAGAGGCCGACCACCTGCTCGACAGGATGGGCATCAAGGTCGGCCAGCCGAAGCTCGATCTTCCAGCCATGATGAAATTCAAGGACGCGGGCGTCGACGGCAACGTCAAAGGCGTCGCCTTCCTGTTCAAGAAAAACAACATCGATACCTTCCAGGGGACCGGTCGCATCGCCGCGCCCGGGAGAGTCGAGGTCAAAACGGCCGACGGCAAGAACGAGACCATCGAGGGTAAGGCGATTGTCATTGCCACCGGCTCCGACGTGGCGCGCTTGCCCGGCATCGACATCGACGAAAAGCGCATCGTCTCCTCGACCGGAGCACTGGTGCTCGACGAGGTGCCGGAGCGAATGCTCGTCATCGGCGCCGGGGTCATCGGGCTCGAGCTCGGCTCGGTGTGGCGCCGTCTCGGCTCCAAGGTGATCGTGGTCGAGTTGCTCGACCGGATCTTGCCCGGAATGGACAACGAGGTCTGCCGGCAGGTGCAGCGCATCTTCGAAAGGCAGCGCATGACGTTCAAGCTGTCGTCCAAAGTTACCGGCATCGCGAGAGAGGGAAAGAAGTACAAGGTTACCATCGAGCCAGCGGGGAGCGGCTCGGCAGAATCGATCGACGCCGACGTGGTGCTGGTGTCGATCGGCCGCGTACCGTTTACGGAAGGGCTTGGGCTCGAAGCCGCCGGGGTGAAGATGGACAACAAGCGCCGCATCATCGTCGATGCGCGCTTTGCCACCAGCGTGCCGGGGATCTATGCCATCGGTGACGTGATCGCGGGCCCGATGCTGGCGCACAAGGCGATGGACGAGGGCGTAGCGCTTGCGGAAATTCTTGCCGGAAAAGCCGGCCAGGTGAATTACGACGTCATTCCGAACGTCGTCTACACCTACCCCGAGATCGCTTCGGTCGGAAAGACCGAGGAGGAGCTGAAAGAGGCCGGCATCGCTTACAGTGTCGGAAAATTTCCCTTCACCGCCAATGGCCGCGCCAAAGCGAATCTTCAGACCGACGGTTTCGTGAAAATCCTTGCCGATGCCAAGACCGATCGCGTGCTCGGTGTACACATCGTCGGCGCGGACGCCGGCAACATGATCGCCGAGGCTGCGGTTGCCATGGAGTTCGGCGCCGCGTCCGAGGATATCGCCCGCACCTGCCACGCCCATCCGACCTTCACCGAGGCGGTGAAGGAGGCGGCACTGGCGGTCGAAAAGCGCGCCATTCACATGTGAGGAGCAAAACGCGTACGCCCCCCCCCGGGGGTCTGCGGAATTTCCCCGCAGACGGCGCGTGCCGTGGCGCGATCGGCGGTTAGATCAAGTGCAGTGAGTGCAGGTAGTGCGGGTTGAAGTACCCGAGCGCCATGAAGGCTAGACCGATTACACCGAGCCCTATGGCCCCATAGACCAGCGCCATCATGCTGGTAATGACCGCAGCCGATGCCAACACGATACCGATCTGATAGGCGGCCGATGCAAATTCGTAGTGATGATAGCGCGCCAAGTGCGTGTCGCGTTCGTGCTCGTATGCTTCGGCTTGCGCGCGCAATTCCTTGCGACCGTCCTTCTCCGCCGGATCGGACTCGTAGCGCGCCACGGTTTTCATCCAATCGTCGGCCTGCTTGAGCAGCGCTGCCTTTTTCGCTTCATCGGACACCGTGGCGGCTTCGAGTGTCAAGGCCTGAGCGGCCGTGCGAAGCGTAGTCTGGCGGATAGTCTTGGCCTGGAAGAAATTCCAGCTGTCGGACGCTTTGATATTGGCCGAAATTCCTTCCGTCTGCGCGCTCTTGCCGAACATTTCCGCGAGCGCGAGGAAGAGCGCGATCACCGAGATCAGCAGCGCGATCTTCTTGTTCCTGCTTTCCCCAACGGATTTTCCACGGCCGCCGCCGTGTGCGTGCTCCTCGTGTTCGATCTGGTGTTCGACTTCATGCTGGACCGCGTGCACGCCATGACTCATGTCACCCTCCGAGCGTCGTTGGGTGGACGATGTATCGAACTCGCCGACTTGCGCAAGGGGACCTTGGTTATGCGCGAGGATGGGCGTTGCGGTAGACTTCCATCAGCCGCTCGGTATCGACCGCCGTGTACAGCTGGGTTGTCGATAATGAGGCGTGGCCGAGCAGCTCCTGGATCGCGCGCAGATCGCCACCGCGGGCCAGCAGATGCGTCGCGAATGAGTGGCGCAGCGCATGCGGGGTCGCGGTTTCCGGCAGCCCGAGTGCGCCGCGCACGCGGGCCATCGCAAGCTGGACGACGCGCGGGGATAGCGAGCCGCCTCTCGCGCCGACAAACAACGGGCCTTCGGCAGGAAGATCATAGGGGCAAATAGCGAGATATTCGGTGACGAGGCTCGTGACCTGCTCCAGCACCGGCACCATGCGCCGCTTGTTACCCTTGCCGGTGACTGTGATGACCCCTCCGGACGCGGGAATGTCGTGGCGCTTGAGCGCCAACGCCTCGCTGAGACGCAAGCCCGAGCCATAGAGCAAACCCAGCACCGCGGCGTCGCGGGCGAGAATCCAGGGCTCGCGTTCCTCGCCGGCGCGCAAGTCGGTCTCGGCAATGCGCTTGGCGGCGGCGACCGCGAGCGGCTTCGGCAGCGGCTTCGCGACTTTCGGCGTGCGCACGGCGGACAGCGCGCCCACCTTGCCCTTGCCGTTCCGTTCAAGAAAGCGGGCGAAGGAGCGCGCCCCCGCCAGCATGCGCATCAGTGAGCGACTGCTGACACCTTCGCCTCGTCGTGACGCCATGAACGCGCGCACGTCGAGCGGCTTAAGGCGCGAGAGTGCCGACAGCGTTACCCGGTTGCCGAGATGTTCGCAGAGGAAGACGAAGAACTGGCGAACATCGCGCTCATAGGCTTCGACCGTCTTCGGTGACAACCGCCGTTCGGCGGATAGATGCGCCAGCCAGCGCGCAAGTTCGCGGGCGACCTCGCTGGCCGCAAAGGTGAAATCCGGCTCGGGCGTTGTGCTTGACATGAAAGAAGATATCGCACCCCTTCCTTCACTCTTCATTAAGCGCCCCGAGCCGGCCGGCAATCATGGCCAAACGCGTCGTCGATGTCCTCGTTCCGGTCGCCCTTGACCAGGCCTACTCCTATCGAGTGCCGGAAGGGCTCGAGCTCGCGCCCGGCGATCTGGTGACGGTGCCGCTGGGTGCGCGCATGGCGACGGGGGTGACCTGGGCGGACAATACCAGCCCCAATCCCCGGCTCGACAACCGCATGCGGGATGTCGAGGCGAAGCTCGACCTCCCACCGCTCAAGCCGGAGCTGCGCAAGTTCATCGAGTGGGTGTCGGCTTACACCCTCAGCCCGCGCGGCACTGTGCTGCGCATGGCGCTGCGAATGGGCGAGCATCTCGGTCCGGCGCGCGAGCGCATCGGCGTTCGGCTTGCCGGCGCCGCCCCCAAGCGCATGACCGCGGCGCGCGAGCGGGTGCTCGCAGTCCTCGCCGACGGGCTTGCGCGCGGGAAGCGCGATGTCGCCGAAGAGGCGGGAGTTTCACCCGGGGTCGTCGATGGGCTCATCGATGAAGGAGCGCTGGAAACCCTGGTGCTGGCGCCCGATCCGGTAGCGCGTGCGCCTGATCCGGATTTCTCGCGGCCCGAGTTCACGCCGGCGCAACGCGAGGCGGCAGATCTCCTGCGCGCCAAGGCGGTTAGCGGCGGCTATTGCGTCACGCTGCTCGACGGCGTCACCGGTGCGGGCAAGACGCAAGTCTATTTCGAGGCCGTCGGCGAAATCATTCGGCGCGGAAAACAGGCGCTGGTGCTCCTCCCCGAAATCGCCCTGACCACCCAGTTCCTCGACCGCTTCGCGCAGCGCTTCGGCGTGCGACCGGCTGAGTGGCACTCGCAGCTGTCGCCGCGCTTGCGCGCGCGGACGTGGCACGCGGTGGCGACGGGCAGCGTCAGCGTGATCGTCGGCGCACGCTCCGCCCTGTTTCTGCCCTATGCCGATCTCGCGCTGATCGTCGTCGATGAGGAGCATGATCCCGCCTACAAGCAAGAGGACGGCGTGCGCTACCATGCGCGCGACATGGCGGTCGTGCGCGCGCGGGAGGCCAACATCCCGATCGTGCTCGTGTCGGCGACGCCCTCGGTCGAGACCGAGGTCAACGCGCGGCGCGGCCGATATAGCCGCGTGCATCTTCCCGAGCGCTTCGGGCGTCAGCATCTTCCGGTGATCGAAGCCATCGATCTGCGCGCGGAAGGCCCGCCGCGCGGCCGCTTCATCGCGCCGCGTCTGGCTCAAGCCGTGAGCACCGCGCTCGAACGCGGCGAGCAGGCCCTCCTCTTTCTCAATCGCCGGGGCTATGCGCCGCTCACGCTCTGCCGCCGCTGCGGTTTTCGCCTCGCCTGTCCGAATTGCGACGCCTGGCTGGTGGACCACCGTTTCCGGCGCCGGCTCGTCTGCCACCATTGCGGGTTCTCGATGCCGCTTCCGGCGCAGTGCCCGCACTGTCAGGCGCCCGATTCGTTCGTCGCGGTCGGCCCCGGCGTCGAACGGTTGGAGCAGGAGGCGGCCGAGCTATTTCCGGGCAGCCGCATCCTGGTGCTGTCGAGCGATCTCGTCGAATCCGTTGAGCGGCTGCGCGAGGAACTCGACGACGTTGCCAAAGGGCGTTTCGACATCATCATCGGAACGCAGCTGGTGGCCAAGGGACATCACTTTCCCAAGCTTAACCTGGTGGGCGTGATCGACGCCGACCTGGGACTCGCGAACGGGGACCCGCGCGCGGCCGAGCGCACGTTTCAATTGCTGCATCAGGTGACCGGCCGCGCGGGGCGCGAGGAGGGGCGCGGCATTGGTTATCTGCAGACGCACCAGCCCGAGCATCCGGTGTTACGCGCACTGGTGGCAGCCGACCGCGACGCGTTCTATACGAGTGAGATTGAGCTGCGCGAAAAGACGCATTATCCGCCGTTCGCGCGGCTTGCGAGTGTGCTCGTATCGGCGGGGGAACGCAGCGCAGCCGAATCCTTTGCGCGCCGGCTCGCCGCCGCTGCGCCGCGGGCGGACGAGGTGCGCGTGCTCGGACCAGCGGAAGCGCCGCTCGCGGTCGTGCGCGGCCGCCATCGCTTCCGGTTGCTGGTGAAAGCTCCGCGCAGCTTCGATCTTTCGGCCTATCTGCGGCGATGGCTCGCCGCCGCTCCCAAGCGCAAGGGCAATATCAGGCTCGACGCGGACGTCGATCCGCAAAGTTTTCTTTGACGCAAGCACGCGGCGAACTGCACCGCACGCTCATATCGTTCGTCGCCCTTGATACGCCTTGCTGCTTGAAGGCGACGCTACTTGAGCGCATTCTGATCGGGCGGATGATATCCGACACAATAAGCACACGGGAGGAAACTTATGCAATGGATCGCATTTGCGGGCGTGTTGGCAGCAATGCTTGCGGCAAGCGGCACAGCCCTCGCGCAAACGCCGAGCTGGACGCCGCCGTCCGAGAATCAACGCTGTCCGTCAAAATGGGGTGCGGGCGACGAGCGCGGCTCCGCCAACCATATGAAGCCGCAGACGGCAAAACCGGCGAGGTCATCGAGCTCGGGTACGTGCTCAATACAAATATGCCGTTCTTCGGCACGCGACGCTTCGACGTGCATATCAAACGCACGTTCATGAACGAGTTCTCCAACCGGCGTGGCAGCAACGAGGAGATCGTCATTTCCGAGATCGGGCAGGTCGGCACTCAGTTTGATGGCTTTGCCCACCAGACCCACGAGAACAGCTGGTACAACTGCTTCAAGGTCGCCGAGAACGCGACGCGTTCGGGGTTTACAAAGCTTGGGGTGCACAACGTCGGAGCCCTGTTCACGCGCGGCGTGCTCATCGACGTCGCCGGCTACAAGGGAGTCGAGATGCTCGGCGACACTTACGAGATCACGGTCGAGGATCTCGAGGGCGCGCTGAAGAAGCAAAACCTAACGCTGCAGCCAGGCGACGCCGTTATCATCAACACGGGCTGGGGCAAGTTGTGGGGAAAGGATAATGCCCGCTACGTCAAGTCATGTCCGGGAATTGGCGTTAAGGCTGCCCAATGGCTGATTTCCAAAGATCCCATGCTGCTCGGCTCCGATAACTGGCCGGTCGAGGTTGCGCCCAACCCGGATCCGCAAGTTTCGTTGCCCGTACATCAAATCGCGCTGGTGGTGAATGGCGTGCATCTGCTCGAAAATCTCAAGCTCGACGAACTCGCGGCCAAGGGAGTCTACGAGTTTGCCTTCATCATGGAGCCGCTGAAAATCCAAGGTGGCAGCGGCTCGACCGTTGCGCCGATCGCGGTGCGATGATCGTGCGTCGGCGGGGCGAAGCGTGCGCACGCGCATTGAGCGGCGTAGGTGCGGCCGCCGACCTCGAACTGCCGGCGGCGGCAGATCCACGGCATTGACAGATCTCGAAGGGCGGACGAGCCAAATTACTGCTCGATCGGAGCAGGCTGTGATGATCGCGCAGTGGGCGCGAGCAGCACGCCGGCGGCGGCAGTCAAGATGAAGACTGACCCGACAATGTCGGCGATGGTCGGCCGCTCGCCCAGGACCAGCACCGAGGCCACGATGCCCACGACCGGGACGCTCAGCACGCCGAGCGATGCGGCCGTCGCCGGCAGCCTGCGGACGATCTCGAACCAAAGCAGATAGGCGAAGGCGGAACCGACGAGACCGGAAAAGACCAGCGCCCAAAGCGCGCGCGGATGCACGGGCCACAGGTGTAGCGAGCCTTCGAACATGAACAGGCCAGCGATGGTGACGAGAAGTCCGACGACGAGTTGCCATACCACGACGGCCATCGGATCGGCGTCGATCTGCGCCCATTTCAAATAGACCGTACCAGCCGCCCAGCTCACCGCCGTTGCCAGTGCAAGCACAAGGCCGATCAGGTCGCTCGATCCGATCAGGGGATAGGCCAGCACCGTCAATCCGATGATGCAAAGCAGGAGCGAAATGCCGCGTGAGAAGTTCAACCTCTCGCCGAGGATGGGATACGCCAACAATGCGGCCCAGATCGGCATCGTATACGTGAGAATCGCCACCCGCGAGGTCGCCGTTGCGAGTTGCGCGAAAGCGGCAAAGAGCGTGAAGCACGCGATGTTCAGGCAGCCCGCGACGACCAAATGTGCCCACGCGAGGCCGCTGTGAACTCGGATATTGCGACGCTGCATGAATGCGAGCGCAAACAGCGTAGCCGTCGCAAGCCCGGAGGTGCCTACCCGCATGCTGAACGGCGGTATCTCGTTGAGCGCAATCTTCATTGCCGGCCAGCTCAAGCCCCAGGCCAGGCTCACCGCGACCAGCATCAAGCGGGCCGAGGAGTCGGCGGATTGCTGCGGAGAGGCAGATGGCACGTTGCGGGTTCCGGTAGGCCGAGAGGAGAGAAGGCTTGTGTAGCACCGTCGCTCTCTGCTCGCGCAAGGGCTGCCGGTCGGCAAAAACGTCGGTCTCCCGGACATTTCGTCATGTTGCACCGCAGTTGGCGGTGTGTTACGCAACCGCGCGATTTTCGGGGCGCGCCGGCGCTCTCCGCGAAGATGCGAAGTCCCATGAATCCCAAGGGCTTGGAGCCCACCGTCCGCGACGGTGCCGAGCCCTCGGAATTGCCGAAAGAGCATTCACGTGGCAGGCGAAGACGCAATCGTATCCGGCATGGCGGGCCGCTACGCGACCGCGCTGTTCGAGCTCGCCCGCGAACAGAACGCCATCGACCCGGTCAAGGTGGATCTCGACCGCTTCGAAGCGCTCGTCACTGAGGTCGCCGATTTGGCTCGCCTGCTGAGGAGCCCGGTGTTCTCCGCCGAAGAGCAGACGCGCGCGCTATCGGGCGTGCTTGACCGGGTGGGTATCGATGGCCTCGCTGCTAACGTCCTCAAACTGCTCGGTACCAACCGGCGACTTTTCGCGGCGCTGGACATGGCGCGCGCCTACCGGGCGCTGGTCGCCAAGCACAAGGGCGAAGTGACCGCCGAAGTGACGCTCGCGGAGCAACCGAGCGAGGCGCATCTTGCCGCGATTAAGGATGCACTCGCCGCCGTGACCAAGAAGGATGTGCAGATGAAAGTTAAGGTCGAGCCTTCGATTATCGGCGGCCTCGTGGTCAAGCTGGGCTCGCGCATGGTCGACAGCTCGCTGCGCACCAAGCTCAATGCGATCAAGGTCGCGATGAAAGAGGCTCGCTGATGGACATCCGCCCCGCCGAAATTTCGGCAATTCTGAAAGAGCAGATCAAGAACTTCGGCCAGGAGGCCGAGGTCTCCGAGGTCGGCCAGGTTCTCTCGGTCGGTGACGGCATCGCGCGGGTCTATGGGCTCGACAACGTTCAGGCCGGCGAGATGGTCGAGTTCGAGAACGGCGTGCGCGGGATGGCGCTCAACCTCGAGATCGACAATGTGGGCATCGTGATCTTCGGCGAGGACCGCGAGATCAAGGAAGGGCAGACCGTCAAGCGCACGCGCGCCATCGTCGACGTTCCCGTCGGCAAGGGCTTGCTCGGTCGCGTGGTGGACGCGCTCGGCAATCCGATCGACGGTAAGGGCCCAATCGAGGCCAAGGAGCGCAGACGCGTCGACGTCAAGGCGCCGGGCATCATCCCGCGCAGATCCGTGCATGAGCCAATGGCCACCGGGCTCAAGGCCATTGATGCGCTCATTCCCATCGGCCGCGGCCAGCGCGAGCTGATCATCGGCGATCGCCAGACCGGCAAGACCGCGATTGCGCTCGACACCATCCTCAATCAGAAGGCGCTCAACGCGACCGGCGACGAGAAGATCAAGCTTTATTGCGTTTATGTGGCCGTCGGCCAGAAACGCTCGACCGTGGTCCAGTTTGTCAAGGTGCTGGAGGAGAACGGCGCGCTCGACTATTCGATCATCGTTGCGGCGACCGCCTCCGATCCGGCGCCCATGCAGTACCTCGCGCCATTTTCCGGCTGCACCATGGGCGAATATTTCCGCGACGGCGGCATGCACGCGGTCATCATCTACGACGACCTGTCGAAACAGGCGGTTTCGTATCGCCAGATGTCGCTGCTGCTGCGCCGGCCGCCCGGCCGCGAGGCCTATCCCGGCGACGTGTTCTATCTGCACTCGCGGCTGCTCGAGCGCGCCGCCAAGATGAATGACGACCACAAGGCCGGATCGCTCACGGCGCTTCCCGTCATCGAGACGCAGGCGAACGACGTCTCCGCCTATATTCCGACCAACGTCATCTCGATCACCGACGGGCAGATCTTCCTCGAGACCGACCTGTTCTATCAGGGCATCCGCCCGGCGGTGAACGTCGGCCTCTCCGTGTCGCGCGTCGGCTCGGCCGCCCAGACCAAGGCGATGAAGAAGGTCGCCGGCCGCATCAAAGGCGAACTTGCCCAATACCGCGAAATGGCGGCCTTCGCCCAGTTCGGCTCCGACCTCGATGCCACCACCCAGCGCCTGCTCAACCGCGGCGCCCGGCTCACCGAACTGCTCAAGCAGTCGCAGTTTTCCCCGCTCAAGATGGAGGAGCAGGTCGTCGTCATCTATGCCGGGGTCAACGGCTACCTCGATCCGATCCCGGTCGAGCGGGTGCGCGCCTTCGAAGAAGGCCTGCTCGGCCTCATGCGCACGCAGCATTCGGACACTCTGACGGCCATCCGCGACAGCCGCGATCTGGACGATGCCACCGCCGCCAAGCTCAAAGCTGCAATCGACGAGTACGCGAAGACGTTCGCGTGAGCAGAATAGACAAGACGGAGGATAGACGCCAGATCATCGACGATTGACGGCTGCGACGCATCGTTCGAATCCCGTTCCGGCGCCGCTCGTTCGTTCTCTGTCGTCCCACCTGAAATGCCTAGCCTCAAAGACATGCGCGTGCGCATCGCCGCCACCAGGGCGACGCAGAAGATCACCAAGGCCATGCAGATGGTCGCGGCCTCGAAACTGCGGCGCGCGCAGGCCGTGGCCGAGGCCGCGCGTCCCTATGCCCAGCAAATGGTGAAGGTTCTCGGCAATATCGCGGCCGCGGTCGGCGATCTTGGCGCGGCGCCGCGATTGCTGGTTGGAACGGG
>WNFU01010512.1_pt1 | contig 16409 bp, 12 predicted proteins | sample 5400121 | NCBI WGS metagenome assembly WNFU01 (sample SAMN13153360, study PRJNA577476) | soil metagenome | isolation source: 100 cm soil or saprolite under grassland replicate 1 | place: USA:California | collected 2016-06-15
TTTGTAAAATTTCGATAAAATTTTGATTTGATTTTATCTGGCTGGTTAGATAAGATCAATCTAGAATATGTACTATGATTGATTGTTGGGTAGGCATAGCCGTATGTTATAACCATTGTGCGTTATAATTATGGTGTGATTATGGTGTGATTCCGTGACCGATTAGATCGATTGATAGATTGTCATTGTATCAAGATTTAGTCATGAAAAAGGGTTTACCTGAGTTCGTTTTTCATGTTTACATTTCGAGAGAGGGCGCTATGTGTCTGTTGTTAATAATCGTTTTTTACGTTTGTCTTTTCTGGTGTTTAGTTTAATTTTTTAGGGGTGTATTCTGTATTCTGTAACAAGATATTCTAATACATTTTCCAAAGCAGTACAGTGATAAGGGAAAGAAGGACCGAGAAAAGGAAAATAGAGGAAATAAAGATAGGGAAAAATGGAAACAAAAAGTGAAAAATACTCTTTCTTGCGAATTTGAAGAAAGATCTTTGGTGTAGGTCATTCTGAGAATGAACATCGGTTTATGGTTCGACTTTGATTGGCGTCTCTTATGTTTATTGCCGCTCTCCTTTCAGGTTTTACAGTTTTGCTCACCCATTTTATTTTTGAATCTTCGAACAATAATAATCCAGGGGCGAAGATTCCACCATTGCCTGGTAACCCTCCAGGTGATAATCCAGGAACTCCTCCTGGATATAATCCTTCGTATCCTGTAGTTCGAAAAAAAATGATTTCGATAATAGAAGCTTTGATTAAAAATCGTGTAACTGAGTCGCTTTCGGCAGGAAAGACTTATGTGATTGACGTTAGAGACAAGAATGAATTTTTTGAAAATTTAGAGAACAATACCCATCCTCGTTTAGAGATGTTTGATTTATCTACTGTTTACGCTGGTTTCTTCAGCGAACTTTGAAAAACTTCCCTTGCTTCTGATTTGAAATTTCTTGAAAAAGGAGTAAATGAAGTAAGTGGTGGCTCGATCAGAATGTTAGTAAGAGATGATTCAGAGTACGGAGGTCCAGTTTCTATTTCTCTGAGGGAAATGGAATTGTTAGAACATTCTAATGATAGATTGAGAGGTTTTTTTAGGTACAGAATTACCTTTTTTGTGTATGCAATAGTTGAATTCATTTCTCCTTCTGGAAAGCGTCAAGAATTTAGGATCAAAAGTGATAAATTTTTCTTTTCTGCTACCCTTAAACCTATCCAAACCGCGGAGGTTTATTATTTCAAGTTAATTAAAGATTTTTTGAAGAATAAAACGATAACCGTCAATTATCCTAATGATCAGTTAATTCCCTCTGATTTTGCAAATGATGTCGGAGTCAAACAGACTATTACGGAACAAGTGGGTAATCTCATTGATGGGTTGAGAAAAAAAAAATATCCCCACTTTCCCGGTTGAGAGATTTCGACGAAAAAAGTTGTTTCGAAGGGATATGGAAAATTGGTTTCTCAGGCAGAAGCTCGCTTGGTTTTCAACAATCTGTTTTCTTTAACTTTGAAGGAAGTGCTCGTAAAATCTTCCTTCAACTTTGACAATTGAGTAAATAAGAATTTGAATGGTAAAAATATCGGAATAATCAATGCAGATGATTATAAAAAGATTGAGAAAGATTCTCAAGGGAAAGAAATTGATCGAAGTTTTCTGGATTTTTTATTTAAAGTAACAACCAAGAAGATTGTCAGGTATCTGGATTCTCTAGGGTTAAATAAAGAAACGGCTAATTATCTCACCGACCTACTTTCATCAAAATTATTTTTACGAAAAAATGATTATTGAGATCTAGTTAATCGCTTGAGATCAATTGATTTTAGCCGTGGACGCGACGAAAGTGGAAGTTACATTGTTGCTTTTTTCTTGAAAGGAAGTGAAAAGCGGATTAATTTTTATCTGGATATTAAATTTTCAAACTTCTCGACGGGAATAAAAAATTTAGCAGAGGATCGGTTTAATATTCATTATTTTACTTTTGACCGCCGTGGGGTTTCTCTTCTAGGTTCAAATTGATGAAATTGTTTGATAGTATGAGGTTTACCTTTTATGTTTAGACATGCTATTACCTATATGGGAGGTTCAAAACAGTGGTTTATGGGTAATCCGAGGTTTTATACTGATCTCCAAACAGGAAAAAGATATGCTATCTATGTTGATCGGATTATCCCTATGTGAATGTTTTTAATCATTCAAGGAATTATTTTTAATGCCGCGTTTACGGCACTCCAAGGGGAATTAAGGATTATTTCTTCTACCATTAGAAACGTAATAAGGCGTTTGGAAAAAATAGTTTGGAGTAGTAGTGTTGATGCGGAGGCTCTTACTGTTACTCGGAGTTGGTTAGAAATTAATGGAGACAAAGTACTTTCTTCTATTACTAGAGGTTTAGAGACCTTTTTAGAGAGATTTAAGAAAATTTGTACCGAAGCGGGAAAGTTAAGTTCTACCAGAATTACCAGAGTTCTTTCGGGAACCAGAGAAGATATTTTAAGGAGAAGAATGAGTCCGTCTCCGCGAAAAGTTAGTGGTAGTTTGCCAAAAGAATTTAAAAGAGGGGGAAAGTTAGATCCAGGAGATACTCTTTTTCCAATCGATGAAGGTGCTGCTAAAGGAGAGTTAACTGGCCACATTCCTGAAATAGGAGAACCGGGATCTTCAAAATGACAAAAAAAAGGGTCTCGCGAACCGAGTCGAAGCAGAGGCCGTTCAGAATCTAGAACTAGTAAAGGAAAAGGAAGAGAAGAAAGAAGAGGCGATAGCAGTTCAGGCTCAGATAAAGAGAGATCCCCAGGATCTTCAGGAAAAGAAGGCTCTGTCGGAGAGGACTGGGAGTTCGTCGGAGGGTATTCAGGAGTTCCTATTAAAAAATTTTCTGGTACTGGTTTTTTATTCGGGAAGTGATCTCGGGAATGATCACAACTTGGAGTTCTTGGTCATTATTCACCTCTTTTCGAAGAAAGTATGATCAAGTCATTTATTAGTTATATTAAATCAATGGTTTCGTTAATAATCGAAGATGTTGCCATTGCTGTTGTACAAAAAATCAGGCAACTGATGGGAACGGCAATTGCCTCTTTAGCAAGTCAACTTTCTCTGCTTGAGGGAAGGATTAACATCATTAAGTGGCTAGCAATATGAAGAACTATTGGAAATGTGTTTGGCTTCGTTCTTGATAACGTTCTCTTTAACTACTATGTAGAGGAAGTCTAAAGAAAAAAAAGGTTTAATTAGGAGGTTTTTTTTGGTTGATGTTTACCAGACTCAGTAGTTTTCTAAAAGAAATTCTTTGTGAATAAATTTTTAATTTTTAAGAAAGGATAGATAATTTAGAGGGTTGGAGCTATCAATAGATAGAAGGAAAAAAACAATAATTTTTGGTTTGAGCGGAGGCCGTGGGCTTGCAACCAGTATTTCTGAGTCTCTCGGGATTAGTGTTGGTGCTTATTTTTATCGGAAATTTAATGACGGAGAACAAATAGTTTATCCGCTCCAGTCAGTAAGAGAAAAAAGAGTTTTTGTTGTTCAGTCGTTTCGTCAAAAAGTAGATGAACAATTAATCGAACTTCTATTGTTTATTGATAGTTTAAGACGCGCTTCGGTTGGGAAAATTAATCTTATTCTTCCCTATATTTGCTATTTCCGTCAAGATCGTCAAGTGGAAAAGCGTCAACCAATCAGTGGAAGATTAATTGCTGATCTGATCTCTCTTGGTCCGATAGATAGAGTTGTTACTATTGATCTCCATTCTCCTCAAGCTGCAGGTTTTTTTAATGTTAAGCTAGATGATATTCGTTTGATAAAATTTTGGGTTAATTGGATAAAAGCTAATATTAGTTTAACTGATTTAGTGATAGGTTCCGCTGATTATGGTGGAGTACAGAAGGCGACTAAACTTGCTAGTTTGCTGGGGGTGAAGATGATTTTTGTTGATAAAAAACGTGAAGATGACACAATTATGTCCAGATTTTTACTCGGTGAGGTTCGAGGCAAAGATGTTTGTATAGTTGACGACATTCTAGATACTGGCGGCACTTTACTTTCAGCAATAAAAAAAGTGAAAGAAGAGGGGGCGAGAAAAATCTACGCAGTAATTACTCATCCGGTATTTAGTCCACGTGTATTTTCTTTGCTGTCGGATGCTTTTAGTCAAGATTGGCTTGATTTGTTAGTGGTAACGAATACTATTCCAATAGATTTAGAAAACACTTCTTTGAAGCCTTTTTTGAAAAAAGTAGTTACGGTTGATGTTACCAAGGTGATTATTAGATGAATGAATAGTATTCTCAACCCATAACTTTAAAAGAGTTTGAAGTAAGGTACATAAAAAAAGTTAGGAAAATTTGTTCCCTTTTTTTTTAAAGGTAAAAAGTATTGCTTTTTAACGAGAAAAAACTTCGAAAATTTTTTTGATTACTTTTCGTGATATATTTGGTATTCCTCTTTTCCTCATCTTTTTTTTTCCTTCTCTTTGTTTTTCGAGGAGCTTTTTTTTTCGGGTTACATCCCCTCCGTAAAGGCGGGCAGTTACATCTTTCCGTCATGCTCTAGTTTTTTCGCTTGCGACTACCTTTTTATTTACCTTCGCTTGAATCCTAATCTCGAATCCTTGTCTTTCTAGGTTGTTCTTAAGCAATTGGCAAATGTATTTTCCTCTTGTTCATTCTTCCCCTTTTGGGCAAATTATGTCGAGTTCGGGAATAGGCGCCTGATTGAGAAAAAACTCTATTTTAACCATTATTGAGGGTAAAAAAATAGTTCCTTCGTCATTTATCTTTCCTTCGCCTTTACTTAATGATTTGAGATCGTTAGTGAATTTTCATACCGTTTCTGATAAAGGTAGGAGGCATCTCACCTCCATTATCTGGGATGGGTAGTGACCTTTCGTCTCCCTCGTTTCTATATTCTGGGCTCTTTTTGTTTTTAAGAAGTCTAAAATTTTCGCTAAACGAGGAAGAGGAATTTCGATTCTTAACTTGATAAAAGGTTCTTTTATCTCCATCTCGGTTGGGTTAATTTGATTGGGATTATCGTAAAGTTTTCAAGATCGGGAGTCTTTTTTATTCCTCGCTAGTAAAGAGGTCTGAGCGGGAGAAACGATAATTTGTTGTCCAAGCTCGTCTTGTATTCTCTCAATGGTTATATTTAAATGCAACATTCCCGTGAAATTACATTGAATTCCTGGCCCGAATGCCGGAGAAAGAATCTTTTTGTGAAAGAAAGAAGGATCGGAAATATTTATTTGCTTTACTGCTTTTTCCAATTCATTAAATTTTTGTTCTATTTCGCTAAAAAGATTAATTGATATAAGAGTAGCTGCTGGTTGTGCCATTTTGTTAGAAAGTGATTCAGCTTTTTCGATTGATTTATCAGTAAGAAAAAAACGATTTTGTCTCTTGAGTTTTTCGATGATCACTGATCGGATTTTTTCCTTTGGATTGGTTATTATTCAACCTAATTCCATTTTTTTTAAAACATCAACTAATTTCTTTTCTGGACAGTGAATTTCTGTTTTGTTTATCTTTATCCTCTGATTGTTTTCAAAAAAAAGTTTTTCTCCATTTTTAACTTCTCCTTTTCACACATAAGCTAATAGTTTTATTCCAAATGATAGGGAATAATCAGCATCAAAGATCATTACCACCTTTTTTGCTTCCTTAAAAGTGTTTTCAATTTCTCTTTTTAGTTTGCAAAACGAACTTTCTTTATTAGGTGTAGCTCTAGTGATTAGGTTAATTAGTTGGTTCACATTTTTTCCTGTTTTCGCTGAGATTAGAGTTCATTTCTGAATAAAATTCTTACTTCCAACATATTCTTGGAATTCTTTTTTAATTTTAGAAATTTCTTTTAGAGAACAAACATCTAAATCAATTTTATTTATTACTGGTATGATAGTAGTACGATTTTTTTTAAGTCAATTTAGATGTTGGATAGTCTGCGCTTCTATTCCTTGAGAACAATCAATCAAGACTATCGCGATTTGACAAATACTAAAAGAACGGATGACTTCAGCAGTGAAATCGTAGTGCCCTGGAGTATCGATAAGTTGAAGAGTAACCATCGGACGATCGATTCTGGGTTGATATCTAAGTTGAACCTCGCTTAACTTTATGGTGATTTGTCTTTTCTGCTCGACCTTTAGTTCGTCAAGGTATTGTTTTTTTTTAAAATTTGGTAATTGACCGCTTGTTATTTCGATAATTCGATCAGCTAAAGTTGATTTTCCATGGTCGACATGTGCCACAAAGAATTTGGGTACTTTTAAGTTATTTTTTTTTTGATAGGATGAGTTTATTTTTACAATCAATATTTAATCAATAAGAATTTGTTTGTTTTGTTAAGATACTTTCCTCTGATCATTTTGTTTGAGAATGAATTGCTCATAGTAGCGAACGTGCCCCTCAGTGTTCAAGTAGATGTTTGAAATTGCTTCTTACGATGATGAGTAATATTCTTGATTTGGCTACTAATTCAATTCTGTTTATTAATTCTTCAACCTCAGAAGTTCATCGTTGATCAACGATGTTTACGACAAGAAGAGCAATTGGTTTATCACTAGGGGAATCAATCTTCTTCTTTTCTGTGTCTGACCATTCTCTTAGGAGTAGCTCATCAATTATTTTAATCATCCCGCTTTTTGTTCTTTGAGGTAAGTTTTGGTTATTTCGGAGTATCCGATTCATCGTTTTTACCGCTTTGAAGGGGAAATTTCCATTAGCACTTTCTCCCGATAACATTGTGGAATCTGCCCCTCAGTATTGAGCTATGAACACATCGGTAACTTCTGCGCGTGTTGGAGTTGGGTTGTTAACCATAGATTGGAGCATTTGAGTTGCAACGATAGATATTTTTCCTTTTTTTGCACATTCCTTTATTCATCTCTTTTCAAGCCGGGGCGTCTCTTCGTAGGGAATTTCTACCGCGAGGTCTCCACGTGCAATCATTATTCCGCTTGTGTTTTCTAATATTTCGTTGAAATTTGTGACTGCGAGATTGTTCTCTATTTTTGGGATTAACTTTGGTTTTCAGTGAAATTTAAATTCCTTTTCTAATTCTACTAAATAGTTTTCTACTTTCGATACGTCCTCTTTTTTACTAACAAAAGAAAGGGCGATGTATTCTATGCAATTTAAGTAAGCAAACTTAATTGTTGTTTTTTCGTATTCGTTCAAGAAATTCATTGGATTATTTAAATTAGGGATATTTACTCCTCTATAGTTTGTTATGGTCCATGAATTCAATGCTTTTGCTTTTATGTTCTCTTCTTGCTTATTTATTTTGATAATTTTGAAAATAAGCTGACCATCATCGAGTAATATCTTTGTGACTTTTGAATTTTCTGGTGTGGCAAGTATTTTTGGGAGATTTACATTTACCCAAATCTCTTTATCGCTGGATAGTGCATCTTTTTTCTCTGGAGATAAAAATCTAAAAGTAACTTCCTTACCTTCTAAAATTCGCGCCTCCCCATCAATAAAGTTTCCGGTTCTTATTTCTGGACCTCGGGTGTCTACCATGAGAGATATTGGTAAGTTGTATTCTTCGATTATCTCCCTGGTGTTATCAACGTTTTTTTGGTGACTCTCTAAGGTTCCATGAGAGAAATTAAGCCGAAAACAAGTAACGCCTTCTTCGATAAATTTAATTAAGTCCTTTTTTTCAGATGTTATTCCTAGGGTAGCTATTAACTTAGTTTGTCTTATTTTCAGATCTTTTTTGATTAGTTTTTCCATTTTTGTTCTTGTTATATTTTATTTTGTCGTGATTGTCTTCAAGATAAACAATTGAATTAGTGAATCGTAACCCTTGATCAAAATCAAGGCCGTAGCCGATTAAAAAATTTTTTATTCTTATTTTTTTTCCGACGAACATATTATTAGTAAATGATAGGTAATTTTTGTCTTTTTCATTTCCTAAACCCCTCTTTATAAGTACTGCCGCTGTAATTGAAAAAGGGGAGTGTTTTTTAATTTCTTTTGAGATTTGAAATATTGTTTTTCCCGAGTCAAATATGGAATCAATTATAATTACGTGCTTTTTTTTGACTATTTTTTGTAGAAGAGAATCAGTTCTGAAGTTAATGTCGTCTTTTGGATAAAGAAATTCTTCAATGAAATTAAAATTCAATTTTTTAGTTAAATCGTTGAAAAAGCGGTATCCGCTCTTTAAAATACAAATAAGAACGATTTGATTTTTTGAATCTGATTTTCTTAATAGTTTTCCTCTACGGTGAAACCGAATTTTTTTTAGAGGTTTTTCCTTTATTATCTGGGTGTAATATTTATTTATTGCCGCTGCCATTTCGGCGATGATCCCTTTAATTTCCAGGGCGGATAAGAGTTGTCTATATACTATTGTTTGCTTTTTTTTCTCCAATACTATTTTTATTTTCCTACTAGTCTATATATGCTGTTTGAGCTCTAAAATTTCTTTAATCTTAATTTGTAATCTGTTTCAATTTCGATTAGACGATTGTATTTTTCTGTTCTTTCTCCTCTATTAACTGAGCCGGTTTTTATTCTATCTCCTCCTACACCGACACTGAAATCGGAAATAAAAGTGTCTCCTGTTTCCCCTGAACGATGAGAAATTACCACTTTTCATCCTGCTCTTTTAGCTATCCGGATCGTTTCTAAGGTTTCGCTTATTGTTCCGATTTGGTTTGGTTTAATGAGAATACTATTTGCTAGCTTATCTTTAATTCCTTCTTCTAAGAGTTTTGGATTTGTAACAAAAATGTCATCGCCAACTATTTGAATCTTGTTAAGAACTGGATGTTTCATTAATAATTTTCATCCCTCTTTATCTTCTTCGGATAGTGGATCCTCAATAGAAACGATTGGAAATTGTTCAACAAGTCTGGAAAGATAATTAATCATTTCGTTTGTATTTAGAAAAATGTCTTTGTTTTTGTATATTTTATAGGCTTTCCTTTCCGGAAAGTAAAATTCGGAAGCAGCACAATCCAGGGCAATTTTAAAATCAGTTGTTGAACATCCGCTTTGTTTGATGGCTTCGGTAAGAGTTCGGAGCGCTTCTTCATTATTTTCGAAATAAGAATTAAATCCTCCTTCGTCTCCCAAACCTACCTCTTTACCTTGTCTGATTAGTATCGATTTTAAATAATAGAATACCGAGCTTGATCTTTCTATTGCCTCGGAAAAGGTCGTGAAGGAGCTGGGAATAATCATGAACTCTTGAAAGTTAAGATTGTTACTGGCATGCATTCCTCCGTTAATGACGTTTATAAGCGGGATAGGAAGATCTTCAGCAAATTCGCCTCCTAATTGATAAAAAAGTTCGTTTTTCTTTGCTTTTGCACTTAGAACCATGTAAGCTCCTGATACAGCTAGAATTGCGTTTGCTCCCAAATTACTCTTATTTTCAGTCCCGTCAGTTTTAATTAAGAGTTTGTCCAGGGCTCTTTGTTGACTGAGGGGAAAATTAAGAATCAAAGGTTTGAGTTTCGTTTGGATGTTTTTAATTGCTTCTTTCACCCCTTTTCCTTGATAATAATTACTATTTTTGTCTCTAAGTTCTAAAGCTTCTCTTTTTCCTGTTGAGGCTCCGGAAGGGACAGTGAATGTACCTTCATTACCTAATTTATCTAGAAGCTTTACTCTAACGGTTGCTATTCCTCTTGAATCTAACACTTCGTAAGTCTTTATTTTTTCTATTGAATTCATTTTTTATATCTTTTTACTCCTGTTGCTTTTTATTTTATTCTTTGGTTTAGTTTATTGGATCTGCTTTCAGGTAATTCTCAAAATCTTCTTCCTTCAGGCCAAGCGAAGCTACGATAATTTTGGCAACTGAAGATAGACCTTCTTCTTTTTCTATGTTTCTTCTTAATTTTTTGAATGAGTTACTTGAAGAAAATTTCATACTTGGGATTACAATAAGGGGAACCGGGTACCCTGTGTGACTTTTGTTTATACTTTTGTCTTCATTAAACATTTTTTCGGAGTTGCCATGATCAGCTGTAATTACGAGAGTGATGTCTTTTTTTTGAGTTTTTTCTACAACTATCTTAAGTAATTCTGACACTATTCGGATTGTTTTAATAGTCGATAGAAAGTCTCCGGAGTGTCCGACCATGTCACAATTTGCTAAATTTACGAAGGTTACTTTAGATTCCTTGTTATCATTAATTATCTTGATGAGCGCGTGAACTATTTCTACTGCTTTCATGGCTGGTTTTTTCCGAAAATCCGAGACATTCTTGTCGGAAGGGATCATGATTCTCTCTTCGCCCTTAAGAAGTTTATTATTGCCGGTGTTGATAAAGTAGGTTACGTGAGCAAATTTTTCTGTTTCGGCAATTCTTATTTGCTTAATTTCTTTTTCAGCAATAAAACTAGCGAGATTATGCTTTGGGATTGGGTAAGGAAATAAAACTCCTTCCTCTTTTACTTCGCCTTCGTATTTTACGAATGTTGAAAGATGAAGCTTTATTCCTTCTAGTATTTGTGTTGATTCTATTGATACTTTTTTTCTGTATTTTGGATTGGAAAGAATACTTCCAAGTTGTCTTGCTCTGTCAGCTCGAAAATTGAAGAAAATTACTGAATCTTCATTTTTTATAATTTGTTTTCCGAACAACTCCGTGTTCCAAGCCGGGGTGACGAATTCATCGTAATGCTCTCTAGAATATTCCTGTTGGATATAGTCGTCTAGCGAAGAGAATTTCTCGGTGTTATTTGTTTTATCTGATCCCACCATTGCTCGTAAAGCTTTTTCTATTCGAGATCAATTTTGATTTCTGTCCATTGCGAAATATCTTCCCCCAATGCTAGCTATTTTTATGTTTTGTTGATTTGATTTGTGTAGGAATTTTTGGATTTTTTTTATTTCCTCTTTTGCAGCATCTTTTTTAGTATCTCGTCCGTCTAGGATAAGATGGAGATACACTTGGATTTCTGGGGATAGAATAGTTATTGCTTTTAAAATAGCATATAAGTGATTGAGGTGAGAATGAATACCACCATCACTAAATAATCCAATCAAATTTAAATTGTTTTTTTGACGCTGACAACGGTTAATAATCTTTACAAGTTCTGGATTCTTTTTAAAATTTTCGAAATCAAGAATTTTTTGATTAATAAAGGCAAGTTTTTGTTCAATTATGCGTCCTGCGCCGATATGCAGATGACCTACTTCGGAATTCCCGGGTTGGCCGTCAGGTAATCCTACTCATCTTCCTGCAGCAAATAATTTTTTGGTGATAATTGAGGTGTTTCTACCAATCTTACTCAGTTTTTGAGAATCGAGAAAGAATGGGCGAGCGTAATAAATAGAATTTCCGCTTTTTTCTTTTGACAATCCGAATCCGTCAAGAATTATTAGTATTGTCTTTTGAGTTTTATTTTTTTTCTTCATTTTTATGTCTTATAGGAAGAAAGGGAAGATTGTTACTCCTTACAAAACGGAATTTTTTAATTTTTTTTCCGCTTCTTTTTTTGTTTCCTCGAGCATTTTCTCAAATTTTTCAATGTCTAGAGATGCTCCGCCCACAAGGGTTCCGTCTATATTTTCTTGGCTAAGAAAAAAAGAAATATTTTCTGGATTTATACTTCCTCCGTATAAAACTTTAATATCTTTTTCTCTTATTTCCATACTGGTTATGGTTTTCTTGACTATCCTTTTTATTTCTCCTGCTATTCTGTTTGCTTCTTCCGGATCACAGGTCACTCCGGTCCCTATAGCTCATGTTGGTTCATAAGCAATCAAGATAGGAAGTTGTTCTGGTTTTATTTCTATTTCTCTAAAAGCTGTTTTTAACTGCCTCTTTACTATTTTTTCTGTTTGATTGTTTGTGTGTTCTTCAAGACTTTCGCCACAGCACACTATCGGGAGGAGAGAAGAGGTGTAGGCTGTTTTTATTTTTTTATGGATAAGTTCCTCATCCTCTTTAAAAATGTTTCTTCTTTCTGAATGTCCTACTATTACGTATTTCACTCCTCCTTCTTTTATTTCTGTTGCTGATATTTCTCCTGTATAAGCTCCTTTAGCCATAGGGCCGCAATTTTGTGCAGCGATTTGGTAGTCATCTTTTTCTTTAATCGCTGAACAAACTAACAAAGAAGTTGTTTCGGGGGCAATTATTACTTCTATTTGAGGGGGAATGAAATTTTTCTTTTTTCGACATTGGGTATTTAATTTGTCTAAAAAGTCAATGCTCTCTATTAGTCCTTTTTGTAGCTTTCAGTTAGCTGATAGGTATAGCTCCTTTTCTACTCTTTTTTCCTCTTTAATATTGTTGTCTGTTTCTGACTTTGTGTTTTTTTGGTTTTCTTTTTTTGATTCTGTATTTTTCATTTTTTTTCTTTATTCTTTTTGTTTTTTTGTTTTTTGGGTATTTCGATGCTTTTTTATCACCCAATTTCTACAAACTTTCCCTTATGAATTTTTTTTCTTTTTTGTTTTTTTATCGATTTTTTTTCCTTTTTATAACTTTTTATAATCTAATTTTTTTGTCTGTCCCCTTTTTAGTCTGCTATTTTCTTTTTAATTTCTTTGGTTTCTCATTTTCCTTTGTTCTAATTTCTCTTGGCGTTTAAATAACTCTGCTGAAACTAAATTTCTGAAATTCTTATTTTATTATTCTGAAATTCTTATTTTATTATGAGTCCTACATTCTATTCTTTGTGTGCTTTGTGTAGTAAATGAATAAATTACAGCTTCTTCCTACTTCTCGATCTCAATTTGGATTCCGAATTGAGGATTATCTATTAGTTCCAAATTTTTTGACTTATAAGATTATAAGAGATTATTCTCATAAAAGAGAACATTATCTATTAAATTTTTTCTTGTTATGAGACTCTCAAACTTCTTCGAGCTTTGAACACCATAAAGGTACTTAAGCTTTCTAAAGCATTATAATTATACTCCATAACTATGTTCTGACTCAAAAAAGCGTTTTTTCAGATCTAAAATTCTCTTGGTTTTTTGCTTTTTGTATAATTGCTATAATGGTCAATTACGGTTGGTCTATCTATTGGTTGGTTTGGCAAAGGGTTTAATTAGAGAAGGCGAAGTAGCTCAGTTGATCTAGAGCGTTCGGCTCATATCCGAAAGGTCGTGGGTTTGAATCCCTCCTTCGCTACCAAAAGAGGGGGCTATAGCTTAGTTGGTTGGAGCGCATCGTTGATAACGATGAGGTCAGAAGTTCGAGTCTTCTTAGCCCCACCATCAGAACTCTCTTGGGTTCACAATTTTTTAGATGTAGAGCCAATTCTATTTTGCTTTTTTGATTTTTTTTGTTTTTTAGTTGTTTTTTTATAAGTTGTTCTTGGTCCTTTTGTTATTGTTTTTTTCTCGTATCTCCTCATTTTATTTCATCCGTTGAGCTAAACAGATTGGAAGAGGATAAGTTAAACAGAGCAAGTGGGAGAAGAAGGGATCATCGGCTATTTTAATTTCGTTAATTACCTTTTTTGGAAACAACGGAGTTGTCTGACGAAAGTATCGTTGTTTATTGTGTTTGTTTATTAATTATTTATCATTATCATTTTTTTTAACCACTTCTAAGTTTAAAATAGTAAGTGGAGTGAGTTATTTTGTCATGAGGTGCGAAAGGTTAAGGAAGAGATAGGAGAAAATTTAAAAATGAGAAAAGTAAAGATAGGTATAAATGGATTTGGAAGAATAGGAAGGGAAGTTTTTAGAGAGGTTAAGGATAATTATTCTGATTATCTTGAGGTGGTGGCAATAAACGATTTAGGGGCTCCAAATCAGTTGGCTCATCTTCTTTTTTTCGATTCAGCTTATGGAAAGTGGGGTAATCATAATATTAAAGTAAATCGTGATGTTTCAAGCGGAATTGCCTGATTAGAAGTTGATGGTGAAAGCGTCACTCTTTATTCTTTTGATGATCCAAAGAGAATACCGTGAGCAGATAGCGGTGCGGAAATTATAGTAGAAGCATCTGGAAGATTTTTAGATTTTAATGGTGCTTACTCCCATATTTCTGCGGGAGCAAAACGAGTTCTTTTGACTGCTCCGAGCAAGTCGAATGAAGTTAAAACTATTGTTTATGGGGTTAATGAGTCTATTTTATTAGCAGAAGATAAGGTAGTATCCGCAGCTTCCTGTACTACTAACTGTCTTGCTCCAGTTGCTCAAGTTATTAAGGATAATTTTGGTATTAAATCGGCTTTTATGACTACTATTCATGCTGTTACTAGTGATCAAAGAGTTGTTGATTCTTCCCATTCTGATCTACGAAGAGCAAGAAGTTCTTTGAATAATATTATTCCGACTAGCACTGGAGCCGCCAAGGCAATTTATAAGGTAATTCCTGATTTAAAAGGTAAACTCGACGGAATTTCAATAAGGGTTCCCGTCATTACTGGTTCATTAGTAGATTTAAGCGTGGTGGTTGAAAAAAGTTGTAGCGTCCAAGAGATTAATGATGCTTTTAAACGGAGTGTTAGTGATGTTTTAGGGTATTTAGAGGTCCCTGTCGTCTCAACCGACATAATTGGAGATAACCACGGTGGGTTATTTGATTCCCTCCTCACTTCTGTGGTGAAAACCGAAGGAGAAAAGGGAAAAATGATCAAGGTGTTTGCTTGATATGATAATGAGAGCTCGTATGTTTCTCAATTTGCAAGAACTCTTAAGTACTTCTCTGAGTTGTATTTATTAAGTACCTAGAGAAACTACTTATTTAGATTTTTTAATCAGGTCCTATTTCTTGGTTTTTTTTAAAAAGATTGACTATCGTATGAAGAAAGAAAGTGTTTTCAGGAAGATTAGTTGTGATATAAAAATTTTTTTTGGAAAGGAAGTAAGAAAAAATGATTTGATGAATCTGATTAATAATCACTATTAGTGCTTTTTTAGCTGGTCTTTTTATTGGATTGGTGGTTGTCTACCGACTTTTAATGTCAAAAATGAAATCCAGCTCTTTGATTACTGAAGAGATGATAAGAATTTTAGCTTCGCGTATTACTGGACGTTCTTTATCAGAATCTCAATTAAGACAAATAACTAGGAAGATTCGAGAAGAACAAATTAGAGGAACAGGGGGAAAATAAGCCATAAAGTTTTAAACTGCTACTTCCCCTTTGATTCATGGATGAAAGGAATAGCCTTTTAGTTTAATTGATTCTTTTGTTATCGCGAAGATATCTCTGTTGGAATCAATTACTATTTTTGGGAGAGAAAAAGGTTTTCTTTTTATTTGGGTTTTTATTTGCTCGAGGTGATTTTTATATAAGTGAACATTCCCAAAAAATATTGTCAGACTATTAGTTTTTATTGTCAGCTCTCTTGCTACTAATTTGCTCAAGAGCGCATAAGAAGAGATGTTAAAAGGGACTCCGAGAAATATATCTGCGCTCCGTTGATAGACTGTTGTGTACAGTTGTTTGTTTAGGATATTGAATTGAATCAGAATATGACAGGGAGGTAAGATCATTTTTGGAATCTCTTTAACATTTCAGGAACTTATAATTATTCTTCTGCTGGCAGGATTGTCTTTTAGTTCTTGAATTGCGTTTGTAAGCTGGTCTATTCCGTCAAAATCTCTTCACTGTTTTCCGTAAATTGGTCCTAAATCGCCAAACTTGCTGGCGAATTCCTTGTTTTTAAGAATTTTTTTTTTGAATTCTCCCATTGTTTCATTCTTGGAAGAAGTAATTTTTTTGTAACGTTCATAAGCTCATTCATTTCAGATATTGGTGTCGTTTTCGAGAAGAAATCTGATGTTAGTTTTCCCTTTAATGAATCAAATCAGTTCTGCTACTACAGCTGGAAAGTTTATTTTTTTAGTGGTTAGAATAGGAAAATTATTCCCTCTCAGAGAAAAGCGTAATTTTTCTCCTATTAAAGATATTGCTGGTATTCCAGTCCGGGTTTTTCCTTCAATTCCGTGGCGGAGTATTTTTTTACACAAGTTTAAGTAGTTTTTCATTTGAGTTGATTAGTCGAAAGGATGGTTCGTCTTTACTGATATTTTTGAAAAAGGGACTTCTGCCCGAGAGAGAATTTTTTTTGAGACGACGTATAAATTGCGTCTTGGATATTTGTTTATACGATATTTTATTTTTTTAATTCCACTATCGATAAGTATTTTTGCACACTCTTTACAAGGAAAGTGGGATATTCAGGCAATTAATTTTTTAGGCTGGTGATCTAATTTAACCAGGGTAAGAATTGCAACCATTTCAGCGTGGATCACTAGATCATTTTTTATAGCCAGACTCCAATCTGTTTTTTGGACTTGAAGGGTTACAGGTAATCTATTATGGCCTCTTGCCACTATTATCCCTTGGCCATCTGTAAGAATGCATCCTACTTTTGTTCTTGGGTCTTGGCTTTTTTCTTCTTCCTTTTTTAGCTCACGAAGAACTTTTTGGATGGAAAATATGGTTATTGATTTTGACATATGTTGATGTTCGCTTTT
>WNFU01005151.1_pt1 | contig 16406 bp, 7 predicted proteins | sample 5400121 | NCBI WGS metagenome assembly WNFU01 (sample SAMN13153360, study PRJNA577476) | soil metagenome | isolation source: 100 cm soil or saprolite under grassland replicate 1 | place: USA:California | collected 2016-06-15
CCTCTTATTCACCTTTCGCAGACTTGATTTTTGCTCCGCTTCACTTGGATTACAGTGTGGATGATTGGGGTTCACGAAGTGCGACTGATTTGGGCGCACAAAACGGCGCAGTCGCCTTTGCTACAACACACTGGAGTGTCGTGCTGGAGGCCCAAGGGCAATCGCCGGCGGCACAGGAAGCTCTCGAGAAACTCTGCCGAACTTACTGGCGGCCTGTTTATAGTTTCATCAGGCGACAGGGCGCCGGACCAGAAGAAGCTGAGGACCTCACTCAGGGTTTTTTTGCACTGCTACTGGAGCGGCGAGATCTGGAGACTGTTCGCCGGGAGAAAGGTCGTTTGCGCTCTTATCTGCTTGTATCGCTAAAACATTTTCTGACGAACGAGCGACATCGCGCCACGACAATCAAGCGTGGCGAGGGCCGTCGATTGGTTCCACTAGACGCGCTAGGCGACCACGAAGGCACCGATCTGGCCCCGACGGATACATTGAGCGCCGATCAAATCTACGAACGCCGCTGGGCTCTGACTGTCCTGGAGGAAGTGCTCGCTCGCCTGGGTGACGAGTATCGTACGGCTGGTAATGCCGCATTGTTTGATCGGTTGAAGAAATTGCTTACGGATGAGCCAGATCGACTTTCCCAATCCCAGATTGGGGATGAATTTGGGATGACAGAAAACGCAGTGAAGCAAGCGTTCCATCGGTTGCGTCGGCGTTACCGGGAATTATTGCACGAGGAAATCGCCCATACCGTAATAGCACCTGGAGACATAGAGGATGAGTTGCGCCATCTGGTTGCCGTCTTGCGCGCGTAACCTCTGCAAGAATTTCCTGCATTAGGCTATTGAGGTGACGGCTAATCGGAACATCACAATGAGGATCGCCAACAAATCCTGTGGAAAATGCGGCGCTAGATTTTTTGCCGACGCGCCGCAGGAATTTTGCAGCGCGTGCCTGTTAGAGAGTGGTCTCTTCACTGAGGAAGATGAGGAGGCGATCAACTCTAAGGACGCGCGCGAGTCAAATTCGAGCCCAACGCCCCGCAAAAACCGGGCCGCCTTTCAGGGACACCCGTTGGCCGACTTTGGCGATTATGAATTAATGGAGGAAATGGGCCGCGGCGGGCAGGGAATTGTTTACCGAGCGCGACAGAAGAGCCTCAATCGCACGGTCGCGTTGAAAATCGTCGGCCTTGGTCCGTGGGCGACCGAAAGACACCTGAAGCGTTTCCACCTCGAAGCCGAAGCGGCAGCCAGTCTCGATCATCCCTGCATCGTTCCCATCTATGAGATCGGAGAGCGTGACGGCTCCTGCTATTTCAGCATGAAACTGGTCGAAGGCGGGCCACTCAATGAAGTCGCCGGGCGGGAGCAGATGTCACCGCGCCGGGCAGCCGAGCTTATCGCAAGATTGGCGCGAACGTTGCACTATGCGCACCAGCGCGGCGTTCTCCATCGCGACATAAAGCCGGGAAACATCCTGATAGACGCAAAAGGCGACCCACATCTCACCGACTTTGGGCTAGCGCGCTTGGTCGAGACAGAGAGCACAGTGACACGCACAACCGAAGCGCTGGGCACACCCAGCTACATGGCCCCGGAACAAGCAAAAGCGAATAACACCCAGCTAACAAGCGCGACTGACGTGTATGGACTTGGTGCAGTGCTATACCATCTGCTTACCGGCCATCCACCGTTCGCTGGAGGAACAAGCTACGAGACAATCCGGTCACTCCTTGAAAATGAACCACTGCATCCACGCCTGTGGAACCCCAAACTAGATCGCGACCTGACGACCATCTGCCTGAAATGCCTGGAGAAAGATCCGCAACGCCGTTATTCGTCTGCTCTCGCCCTGGCCGAAGACCTTGAGCGTTGGCTCAAACACCAACCGATTCAGGCGCGGCAGACAAGGATGTTGGCCCGCGGGCGGAAATGGGTGCGGCGAAATCCGGCCGTTGCCGGTCTGTTAGCGTCATTAATCGCCCTGGCAACGGCAATCGGCGTGATCGTCTGGAAAAGCGAACTGTTTCGTCCACCGCCGGCCACCGGAATTGCCGTGCTGCCATTTGAGAATCTAAGTCCCGACAAAGAGGACGCATCCCTTGCCGACGGGGTTCAGGACGACATTCTGACCAAGCTGGCGAAGGTGGCCGGCCTAAAAGTAATCAGCCGCACCAGCGTGATGGAATATCGCGGCAAACGGAACATTCGCCAGATCGGAGAAGCCCTTCGAGTCTCCCATGTGCTGGAGGGAAGCGTGCGGAAAACCGGGGCGCGAGTTCACATGAATGCGCAGCTCATCGACACGCGCACCGATACTCACGTCTGGGCCGAACAATACGATTTTAATTTGAACGATCTGTTTGTAATCCAGAGTGAGATAGCAAAGAAGGTTGCCGGCCAGCTTAACGCGAAAATCTCAGCCGCCGAATCACTGGCCATTGAGCAGCCGATCACCACGGATCTGACCGCCTTCGACTTATTTGCTCGCGCGAAAAACCTTCTTCTATGGGTGAGTTCTACCACCGGTGGCGAAGCGAAGTTGTTGCAGGCAGTCGATCTACTCAACCAGGCAGTCGCCCGTGATCCGTCGTTCTTCCAAGCCTATTGCGAACTCGCCAACGCTCATGATCTTCTTTACTTTTTTCGCGACGATCATACACCAGCGCGTGTCGCATTGGCGGAAGAAGCCATCAAAACGGCATTTCGTCTCCGCCCCGATTCGGGCGAAGCACACCTGGCGGAAGCGGAAAATCTCTATCGAGGGCATCTGAATTATAAGGCGGCTCTCGCTGAACTCGAAGTTGCCGGGCAAAAACTGCCTAATAACGCCCGGGTATTCGAGATGAAGGGCTACATTCAGAGACGGCAGGGGCGCTGGGAGGAATCGACCCGAAACATCGAGCGCGCTCTAGATCTCGACCCGCGGAACTTCTTCGCCCTGCGGCAGATTGCCATCAGTTATGGACATCTGCGGCGTTACGCCGAAGCGGCATCGGCTTTGGATCGCGCGATAGCAGTGGAACCAAACGTGATTAACCAGCTGGCTCGTGCGTTCGTGGAATTGGATTGGAAAGCCGACACTCGAAAATTACATCAATTGATCGATTCGATTCGGTCTCAAAATCCCAGCGCACTGCCGTCCATCGCTGATACCTGGCTGCTTTGCGCACTTATGGAGCGCGACGCCGTTACCGCTGAAAACGCCCTGAATACGTTGGGAGAAACCCCATTAAGCGACGATGTTGTGCAGTTTAGTCGTCCCTTCGTAGAAGGTCTTATCGCTCGCATGACAAAAGATGAGGAAAAAGCACACTCGGCCTTTATCGCGGCGCGCGCAGAACAGCAGAAGATCGTTGATGCGCAACCGAACTACGGTCCGGCACTTTGCGTTCTTGGATTAATCGACGCAGCTCTCGGCCGGAAAGATGAAGCGCTGCGAGAAGGTCGCCGTGCGGTCGAGCTCGTCCCAATAGAAGAAGATGCCATCACCGGCGAGGCGATGAACCAGTATTTCGCGATGATCGCGGCCTGGGCCGGCGAAAAAGAGCTTGCCTGCGAACGGCTCATCGCCACCATGCAGCGACCAAACAGCCTCAGCTACGGTCAACTGAAATTGCTGCCGTTCTGGGATCCGCTGCGCGGCGACCCTTGCTTCGAACAGATCGTTGGCTCACTCGCGCCCAGGAATATGAACGTGATGCATTAAAGTGTTAAACCGTTACATCGGCTCCAAGTCAGGTCTTTATCAGGCCGCTCAGGAGCAGTTTTGTCCGATTCAACGAGTCAAGATTTAACGATTTAACGTGGCGAAGCCATTTTCCGCGTAACCTTGAGCGGAATTTCTTGCAGTACCCCAGCGAACGCTGCGCTCGCTCTCACACGTTGCCCGCTCTCACAAATGCGAGAGAGGAATGTCAGCTCAAGACAACTAAAATTCCTATGAAGAAACCTGTTTTACTCTTTTGCGCAGCTCTCGGAGCCCTCGCCTTCCTGCCAACTAAATCCCATGCAGACTGGACGCGCTCCGACGGTCCTTGGAGCGCCACGGTGATGGATATCCTTGCCAATGGATCGAATCTCTTCGCAGCGACCAGGGGTGGCGGCGTCTTTCTTTCCACTGATAACGGCTCCAGCTGGATGCCATTGGACAATGGTTTGACCAATCCCTACGTCAATTCGCTGGGTGTTTCCGGCACAAGTCTTTTCGCCGGAACCACCACCCTCTACGGAGGCATCGGCGGTGGTGTCTTCCGTTCAACAGACAACGGTGCAAGCTGGACACTGGCAAGCGCGGGTTTAACAAACCCCTCTGTTAATTGTTTTGCAGTCAGTGGTTCAAATCTTTTCGCGGGCACTGACACACTAAATGGAAATGGCGGCGTTTTTCTTTCCACGAATGACGGCGATAACTGGACAAGAGTCAGTAACGGTCTGCCACTCGATCACATTCTTGCGCTTGTCGTTAACGGTACAAGTATTTTTGCCGGCACATCAAGCAGTGGCGTTTACCTCTCCACCGATAACGGCGCGTCGTGGAATGCGGTTAACAACGGTTTAACAAACCTTACTATTGCTGCGCTGGCCGTTAGCGGTAATGACGTTTTCGCCGGCACGAATGACGGTGTTTTCCTTTCGACTGATAATGGCAGTAATTGGACACAAGTTAATTCCGGCTTAACCAGCCTTTTCATTCATTCCCTGGGTGCTTCCGGCACAAATCTTTTTGCCGGCACTGAGGATGGAGTTTTCCTAACGACTGACAATGGCACTTCCTGGGCACACGTCAGTTCGGGTCTAACGAACAAGTATATCTTTTCTCTCGAAGTCAGCGGTTCGGAAATTTTTGCCGGGACCTGGGGCAGCGGCGTGTACCAGACATCGGACAATGGCGCAAACTGGACATTGTCCAGCACTGGAATGACGGCAGGTGACATCCGTTCCTTTGCCATTGACCAGGAAGACTTCTTTGTCGGAACCGGCGGAGGCGGCGTCTTTTTTTCCACGGACAGCGGAGCTAACTGGGACAACGTTGGACTGATCAACGAGTTTGTTTATTCCATGACCGCCAGGCCGGACGGAAAGGGAGGTGTCAGCATTTTCGCGGGCACCATGGGCGATGGAGTTTTTCGCTCCACCGACGACGGCGCAACATGGGTTTCCGCCAATTTGGGCATAATAGTGCCACTTATCTGGTCGATGGCTGTTATTCCTAATGGCAGTCAACTGGACGTGTTTGCGGGAAGCTGGGGAGGCGGCGTTTTCTTTTCAACAGACGACGGCGACACCTGGATAGCGGGAGGTGTTATCCAAGGTGCACCGCTCATTGCCTCAATCACATACAACAGCAACTACATTTTCGTCGCCTCCTGGAGCAGTGGCGTATTTCGATCATCCGATCGCGGACTAAGCTGGACTCCCGTCAACACGGGGATAACTAATACGTTCGTCAACGCCCTTTGGATTAATGGCAATAATCTCTTCGCAGGTACACTAGGCGGAGTCTTTCGTTCCACCGATGACGGAAACAGCTGGGTCCCAGCCAGCGCCGGGTTAACCAGCAGCAGCATCTACGCCTTGATCGACAGCGACACGAATCTGTTTGCAGGCGCTGGAAGCAGCAACGTCGAACCCGGCGGAGTCTACCTTTCAACTGATTTAGGCTCCAACTGGGGTTCTGTTAGTCCCGGTCTGACTAATACCAATATTCGCTGCTTTGTAATTAAGGATACGAATCTCTTTACCGGCACTTATGGCGGTGGTCTGTGGCAGCGACCGTTGTCCGAAATAATTCCCAATCCGACTCCCACACCTACCCCGACACCTTCAGTCACACCGACCCCTACCGCCACACCAACAGCGACACCCACGCCGAGTGTAACTCCGAGTGCTACACCGACTCCGACATCTACGCCCACACCGACTCCGGCGCCGACCACCACGCCAACTCCTACGCCTAGACCTACACCGAGCCCAAGACCTCGGCCGACTCCACGGCCGCGGCCCAGCCCGCCGTTAGCATTTCGTCAATAGGGAAGTCCACGACCATGACCGATAAATTTAAGGATAGGACGACCGATCCTAGTCAACGTAAGTCATGAAAATGAAACAGACCCGATCGGCCTTTTCTAATCTTCAAATTCTAATTGGTTTGGTCGCCGTCGGCGTCGCTCTCGCAATGTTCGCGACGTATGCTGGTGGACGAACCGGCACCAGTGAAGCCCCAAGACGACGGATCGCTTCAAGTCTTGCTCCACAGGGGGGTGTTACAGAAGCATGGGTCCGCCGAATTGACGGTCCTGTTCACGGTAATGATCATGGGCATGACGTAGCGACCGATTCCGCAGGCAACGTTCTTGTTACTGGCTGGGTTGAAACCGCGACCGGCAATGAGGATTGCCACACAGTAAAGTATTCTCCAGCGGGCGATCTGCTTTGGGAAAATACCTACGCAGGGTCTGCGCCCGGGGTGGATTACGGTTATGCGCTTGCGGTTGATCAGAACGGTAACGCCTATGTCGCTGGCTTCGGTAACGGCACTAACCCCGCGACGTTTGATATCTTTGTTTTGAAATATGACGCCGACGGAAACTCTGTGTGGGCGCAACGGTGGACCAGCCCGATCACCAATTATAGCGCGTATGCCTATTCAATCGCCGTGGACAATCAGGGCAACGTCTTCACCACGGGATTCATGAGCGACGGGTTTACCGACGGCGAATTCATCACTCTGAAATTCAATTCCTCTGGCGCCTTGCAATGGGCGACCCCCTACAACGGCTCAACCAGCTCCATCGATTATGCGAACTGCGTTGTCGTTGATAGTGATGGGAATTCCTACATCACCGGCTGGAGCGGTGGCGCGAACAATTTGCACGATTTCACTACGATCAAATACGACCCGGATGGAAACGAGCTCTGGGTCAGACGATACAACGGCACCGCAGACGACAATGATTACGCTTACTGGCTGGCGCTAGATGCTTCGGGCAACGTCTATGTCACCGGGCAAAGCGTGGAAACAGGCTCTGATAATGATATCACCACAATCAAGTACGCACCGAATGGTGATGAGGTTTGGATTCGGCATTACGACGGTCCGGCCAACGGTTACGACGCGGGTCAAGCCATCGCCGTAGATGGCGCCGGGAACGCTTACGTCACCGGCAATCATACCACCGCCACAGGTTTGGAATGCGTCACCCTCAAATATTCGGCGACTGGAGATCTCCTCTGGGCCGCTCCTTTCAGCGGACCCGATAACGATGGCGTATTGATCTCAATTGCTCTGGATGATTCTGCCAACGTTTACGTAAGCGGTTTCGTCTTCAGTGGCGGCGCCTCCGATTTTGTCACAATCAAGTATGACACAAACGGTGTGGAACAGTGGGGTCAACTATATGACGGACCTGGAAACAGTTATGACGGCACATATGCCATCGCTGTCGACAATGACCGCAACGTCGTAGTCGCGGGTTATAGCACGGGCAGTGGAACGGATTACGACTACACAACGATCAAGTACTCTGAATCTGCAACGCCCACGCCTACGCCAACAGTGACCCCCTCGGTAACACCGACGCCGACGCCTACTTCCACAGCCACGGCTACGCCAACACCAATAACTCCGACTCCAACCCCAGCTGTGACCCCGACACCAACAGCAACAGCGCGACCTGTTCCGACACCCAGGCCGCGCCCGACTCCGCGGCCGCGACCTTAACGTTCATCGGTATTCATTCGCTTTAGACAATTAAAAGGAGACTCCCAAAATGATCGAAGGATCTGACAAGAATATCAGAGCGCACGGTCACACGCCTTCGCCTTTAGGTTACGACGCGGCGAGTTGGGCTGCTGCCATTTTCGCTCTTTCAGTTCTACTGGCCATCCCGCCACTGCCGCGCGCATTTGCTCAACCTGGCAGTGGTGCCGAAAATCAAACGAAACAAAGCTCGCCTTCCACCAGGACGCTGCGTCTGCAACCCAGTAGCAACGGGGACAAGCGACAAACAACCAAAGGCGGCCAGTCAGACCTTCTTCCCTACGACATTCGTCTGAAGGTCCCCGGGTCGCAGCTTCCCAGGGGATTCCATAGCTCTAAAGACCTGCTTCCTAAATCCGCGCCGACTGAGGCTTCCAACATCCATCGGCCCGGCTCACTTCAGCCTTCGGGGATCTGTCCCCCGACGATCACCCAATCAACAAGCCAGGCGGTGGTCACTGGTGCCGTAGCGTGCAGCGACGCGGGCGTGGGCACTTTGGAGAACCATTACTGGCGCGCATTTAATATGGATATGTTCACCGGCGGCCAAGCCTACGATTTCACATCGGTCGAGTTCGGCATTGAGCAGGCTCTGTCCCTGTTTGGCACGGACCAGCCGCTGACCGTAAACCTCTATATCAACCACGGTTCGCCATTTCCTGGTGGCGACTGGCAGTCGAACCTTCTAGCTAGTTCGGGCGAAATCCGCATCCCAAATCAGGAGAACACGCTATTCAACGTTCCTTTAACAGCGACTGTTCCAGCCGGAACGCTTGAGCTGGTGATGGAAGTGCTGTCGCCAGACCAAACGGTTGAGCACAACTTCTTCATCATCGGTTCGAACCCGGATCCCGAGACCGGGCCAAGCTACCTCAGCGCGCCAGATTGCGGCAACCCAGACCCGGTGGCTACGCGGTGCATTGGTTTCCCTGATATGCACTACGTGTTTAACGTCAACGGCAGCTGTGCGGGCGGTGGCGGCACGCCGACGCCCACGCCTACCCCCTCGTGCACGCCGGCGGTGATAACCGGAAGCATCGACAACAGCGATCCCACACAGAATGATCGCCTCAACCGCGGTGTGATCTCGGGATGCTGCGGCACCACCTACCCTTGTCAGATCTTTGGCGATGGTCAGCTACACCATTACGATGCCTATACGTTTACAAACACGACCGGCACCACTCAATGCGTGACAGTCGGTATCAATACCGATTGCCAGGGCAGCAATTTCATCTTTACGGCTGCTTATCTGGGAACATTTGACCCAAATAACATCTGCACTAACTGGATAGCAGACGAAGGGCGGAGCCCAATTCCTGGCAACACGACGCCGTTCTCGTTTAACATCGAAGACGGCCAGACCTTCGCGCTGGTGGTAAGCGAAGTGACCGCCGGCGCGGGCTGTCCTTCCTATACGATGACCGTGTCCGGGTTATGCGGCAGCGTAACGCCGACTCCAACTGCAACCCCAACAGCAACAGCAACTCCGACATCGACTCCAACTCCGACCCAGACGCCAAGACCTCATCCAACACCGAGACCCCATCCAACTCCGCCGCCTCGCCCAAGCCCTCGACACCCTTAGAGGGGCAGAGGCGCGAGTAGTGGGAAGAGCCACGATCATCACCTAGAAACATCCAACCCAACGATTATCCAAGCAATGGACTCTCCTATGAAACAATCAACTAACTCCGCCCCAGTCGTGGGCAAATTCCGGCGCCGCTTGCTGCTCGCGAAGCGCGCCACTTTGACGTTTGTCTTCTTGCTTACACTTCCAGCGATTGGCGTCGGCCAAACAGTTTGGACCGATGGCACGGGCGATTGGTTTCTTGGGACTAACTGGTCCGTAGGCGCTCCGAATTCCGGCACACAGGCTCAGATCAATAACAATGGAACTGCTCAAATCATGGCAAGTGGCGCCGTCGCTCAGAGCATCCTTCTCGGTTTTGATGTTCTCGATATTGGTAACCTGAGCACTTCAGGCTCTGGCGCGCTTACCGTGAGCGCCGACCTCGCTGTTGGCTATGGCGGAAGTGGCACGTTCAGCATCACCAACGACGCCGATGTTTCGGATCTTAGTGGCGAAGTCGGTTACACCATCCATTCCGAAACTGGCGTGCATGGCATCGCGACAGTCGATGGAGCGGGTTCTACGTGGACTCACAGCTTTGAACTCTACGTCGGCTACGGCACCGGCACTCTCAACATCACGAATGGAGGCGCCGTCTCAGATCAGTTCGGTTATCTGGGCTACTTCGCAGAATTTCCCGGCCACTCCACCGGGACGGTGACAGTTGATGGCACCGGATCCACCTGGACCAACAGCGCGGATCTTTCTGTTGGGAGGTCTGGCACCGGCGTACTTAACATCACCAATGGCGGCGCTGTTACAAATGGTACTGGTTACCTTGGCTATGACTTCGCATCGGATGGCACTGCAACGATTGACGGCACGGGCTCGACCTGGACCAACGGCGGGTTTTTCTACGTCGGCCAGAATGGCAACGGCATTCTCCAAATCGCCTATGGAGGCCATGTAAATTCCAATGGTAACTTCGCCTACATCGGCTACGCGACTAACTCACAGAGCAGCGCGACGATCGACGGCGCCAACTCCCTCTGGAATAATTTTCGCGGCTTGTACGTTGGGTTTAATGGTCAGGGAACACTGAGTATTACCGGCGGTGGACACATGACAAACGGCACATTCACCAATGTCGGCTTCAGTGCCGGGGCCAACGGGACGCTCAACGTATCCGGCACGGACTCGCTCTTCAGCACTGGTGGCGCGTTATCAATCGGAGGCAATGTTAGTGGGGCTGGTGGGACAGGCCTGTTGCACGTCGCTAACGGCGGAACGGTCAGCGCCGCTAGCGTCAACGTGTGGCAGCCGGGAACCTTGACAGGTGCCGGTTCTATCACCAACAGCACAACGACAACGATACAGGGCACGCTCGCCCCTGAACAGACGATCTCGATCGCGGGAAATGTCACATTCGGGGCTACTGCCAGCACATTGATCACGGTAACACCACCGGGCGCCGGCAACGTCGCCGTTCAAGGTACGGTGGCCCTCAGTGGGCAACTTGGAGTGACTCTTTCCGGAGGCCCCTTTACCCCAGGATCTCAGTATACCCTGCTACAAGCTGGAGGCGGTCTAAATGGCACAACGTTCGCTAGTGTTAACATCGACTATCCACCCGGCCAGGGTTTCATACCACAGGTCAACTATGACGCAGACCACGCCTATCTTTATCTTGAGCCAACTGGAACTCCAACACCTTCTCCGACCCCAACAGCGACACCAACCTGGGTTTGGCAAAATCCGCTGCCTCAAGGGAACCTTCTCGCGAGCGTCTCCTTTGTCGATGCAAATAATGGAACAGCAGTCGGAGACGGCGGAGCGATTGTCAGGACCACAGATGGCGGCGCGAGCTGGTCGCGGCAAACCAGCGGGACAACAGTCAACCTCAAGAGCGTTTTCTTTACCGATGTCGGCACTGGGACTGCAGTCGGCGGGGCAGTCACAGGCAATAACGGGACGATCCTGAAAACGACCGACGGCGGCGAGACTTGGGTCGCTCAAATGAGTGGGTTCGCTAACGGGTTCAATGGAGTTTCTTTTGTTGATGCCAACGTGGGAACGGTTGTCGGCAACAGCGGCAAGATCTTTCGAACGACTGACGGAGGAAACAGCTGGGTCGAGCAAACTAGTGGAACTCTTAATCAGCTAAATGGAGACTTCTTTAGTGATGCGAACACCGGAACGGCAGTCGGCAGTACGGGCAAAATTCTCAGGACTACAGATGGCGGAACGACGTGGGTGAGTCAAACCAGTGGCACGAACCTGATACTCAACGGCGTTATCTTCTTCGATACTAATACTGGCGTCATTGTTGGCAACAGTTCCAAAGTCCTCAGAACCACGGATGGCGGTGCCACGTGGGTAGGCCAGTTTATTTCACCCACGGCCAACCTTAACAGCGTTTCGTTTTCTGACGCTAACAATGGAACCATTGTGGGAAACGGCGGCTTCATCTGGAAGAGTACCGACGGCGGTGTGACATGGACTTTCTTGAACAACAGCGGCACGACCAAGTGGCTCTTTGGCGTTTCGATGCCGAATTCCAATACCGCGACCGCGGTCGGCGAGAGTGGGATCATCCTGAAGACGACCGACGCAGGAAACAGCTGGGAAAATCAGCAACATGGTCCCACAGACATACTTTATGGCGCGTCTTTCACCGATGCGCTGACCGGTACCGCGGTTGGACAGAACGGACAGATTCTCAGAACGACCAACGGCGGGACCGACTGGTTGAGCCAGGTTAGCGGGACGACCGAAATCCTGCGTTCGGTTTTCTTTACCGACACGAACACAGGGACGGCAGTTGGCGGGCACGGCACAATCCTCAGAACGACCAACGGCGGCGCGAGTTGGGTTCCTCAGACCAGCAACGACACACGGGAATTGCGCAGCATTGCTTTTACCGATGCGAACACCGGCATCGTGGTAGGCGCAAATGGAGTCATTTTGAGGACCATAGATGGCGGGACGACATGGTTCAGTCAGTCTGGATCGCCCACCTCTCTCAACGGCCTGTCCTTTCCCGACGCAAATACCGGATACGCGGTTGGCTTGAGCGGCACAATCATCAAGACGACCGATGCAGGGAATACCTGGGTTCCGCAATCGAGCGGGACCACTAACACATTGTTCGCGGTGGATTTCACCGATGCGACCACCGGAACGGCGGTGGGTAGCGACTTCAGCAGCGTCATCCTCCGGACCACTGACGGCGGCACGACGTGGGTCAGCCAAACAAGCGGCACTTCAAGCAGTTTGTTTGGCGTCTTCTTTACCGATGTGGACCATGGCACAATTGTCGGCAGTGCGGGCACAATTCTCAGGACAACTGATGGCGGCGCGACCTGGGTCCCCGAGCCAAGCGGACTCGGGCTTGGCTCATTGAACGCCGTCTTTTTCACGGACACGGAGAGCGGGACTGCAGTTGGAACAAGCGGCACGATTCTCAGAAGAACTTCTTCAAGTCCGACACCCACACCGACACCAACGCCTATCCCGACTACAACTCCAACACCCACACCTACGACCACGCCGACGGTGACGCCGACTATAACTCCAACACCGACAGCTACACCGACGCCGACAATGACGCCTACGCCAACGGCAACGCCCACCGCTACACCGACGGTGACGCCTACGCCAACACCGACCGTGACTCCTACGCCCACGCCAACGGCTACCCCGACGGTCACGCCGACTCCTACGGCAACGCCAACATCAACTCCTACCGCAACGCCAATCCCTACTGCGACCCCTACATCAACACCGAGACCTCGTCCAACACCGAGACCTCGCCCAACTCCGCCACCTCGCCCAACACCGCCAAGGCTTTAGAAGACCGATTGCTCTGTTATGCCAAAAAAAGAAGAACCCATCTTACAACCTTTTTGCAGCGGCGCCCCGCATGACGACGCCAGTACCGACAACGACTCCTACTTCCACTCCAACGCCGATGCCAAGGTTTGTTCCGACACCCAAGTTCGCCCTAATCCACTATCTTGCCAGGCCTCCAGGCGGGGTTAAGTCTACATATGAAAAACACATTCACCTTTCGGTTTGCTCTTTCTAGTCTGCGTGTCTTAGCATTATCTGTCTCAACAGCGCTACTCGGCTTCAATGTAGCCGACGCAGGCGGGACCTGGACGGTCACCGGCAACCTCAACACAGCCCGCACGGATTATACGGCAACATTATTGCCCAACGGCAAGGTGCTCGTTGCCGGCGGCGAGGACGCCAATTTTAATGTCGTGGCAAGCGCAGAACTGTACGATCCCGCAAGCGGGAGCTGGACTGCTACCGGTAGTCTCAACTCGGCGCGTCGCAATTACACAGCGACGTTACTGTCCAACGGCAAGGTGCTCGTCGCCGGAGGAGTTGGTGGCAGCGGCAACGTTCTCACGGATGCGGAACTCTATGATCCGGTAAGCGAGACTTGGACTGCCACTGGTAGTCTCAACAACGAACGCTATCTGCACACGGCAACCTTGCTCCTCGACGGCAAAGTACTAGTTACAGGGGGACTTGATAACATTGGCTTTTCGTCGAGCGCAGAACTGTATGATCCGGTCAGCGGCACTTGGACTGTCACCGGCAGCCTTGACATCGCGCGCAGTAATCACACGGCGACGTTGCTTTCGAGCGGCAAAGTGCTTGTTGCGGCAGGGTTTGATAGCAATTTCAACACTCTCGTGAGTGCGGAGCTGTACGACCCGGCGAGCGGGAACTGGACTGCCACCGGCAGCCTTAACACCGCACGCTCTCAACATACGGCGGCCTTGCTACCCAACGGGCAGGTGCTTGTTGCTGGAGGATTTGATGGTGTCGCTTTGACGAGCGCGGAATTGTATGATCCGGCAAGCGGGAGTTGGACTGCCACTGGCAGCCTCAACAGCGCGCGTTATTTGCATACAGCGACGCTACTGCCTAACGGCACGGTGCTTGTTGCAGGAGGGCTTGATAGCAACATCAGTGCTTCCCAGAGCTCCGAGGTGTACGATCCGGCGAGCGGGACTTGGACGGTCACCGGGAACCTCAACAATGGGCGTTATTGGCACACGGCGGCATTGCTGCCTAACGGCATGGTGCTTGTTGCAGGAGGATTTGACGCCTTCGTCAACGTTCTAGCGAGCGCGGAACTGTTCGGAACTCCTCTCACGCCCACTCCAACACCTTCGGCTACACAATCGCCCACGCCTACAGTTACGCCCACGGCAACCCCAACAGTCACACCCACGCCCACAATGACACCTACACCGACGTCGACGCCATCAGTTACCCCAACGCCTACCGCGACTCCACGGCCTACACCCACACCGAGGTCTCGTCCGACGCCACGGCCTCGCCCAACACCGCCTCGGACCTGACCGCTATTTTCCCAGTGATGAGTGATCTGCCGCCAGTGATTGGTTGTAGCCCTGCTCGACGGATTCACGACGCCGGTAACACGCTGAATGGTTCTTCTAACTATTCCCTCCACGCTGCGGAACTTGAGATCTCCCCGCGCGCATTTCGATTTCTCGGAGAATCCGCTGTGGCTCCAGTCTGGCCTTGCGAGTCTTCGAGATCTGGCAATTTGCTTTCCCCACTTTTGTCGCTAGCAATAATGGCGCGACTACACGCGTCAGGTAGGGCTGGGGAGCTTAACAGGAGGTCACGTATGTCTAAAATTAGGTCAATTCACCTTGCGTTCTTGCTCGTTTTCACCCCAGGCGTAAACGTTTTTGGGCAATGGTCCACTGTTGAGTCGGGTACGACCAGCAGTCTGAACGGCGCTATTCTCCTTGATTCTGGAACAGCTTTCGTTGTGGGAGATACGGGCACGATTCTGAAGAGCACCGACGCCGGCGGGAGCTGGGCACCGCTTACATCGGGGACGAGCGCCACGTTGCACGGCATTTATTTTCTTGATTTCAATGAAGGAGTTGCTGTCGGCGAAAATGGCACAATTCTTCGCACGACTGATGGAGGCGCTGCCTGGCAAAGCATTACCAGTGGCGTCGAAGATAGTCTTAGATCAGTCTCGTTTAACGGAGTAAACGGAATTTGCGGAGGCGACTCGCAAGACATTCTTTACTCGACAGATTCCGGGGCATCGTGGCAGATCGGCCAGAGTGGATTCTTCGGCGGCGGATTCCCGGGCGCTCAGATGCTGAGCACGACCACAGGATTTGTTGCCGGACAGAACACGATTTTCCAAGCGTACGTTGGCACTACCACGGATGGCGGCGCCAGTTGGGCTTTTCAGCCCTTCTACTTCGACGGAAACGAGGGCGGCTGTAATAACGTATTTTTCTTCGATCAAACCATTGGTCTCGTCTCGGGAAGCGTTTTTGATGGGAGAGGTGCAATTGCAAGAACCACCGACGCCGGGATGAATTGGTCAACGTTATTCTTCGATCAGGCGATAGAAGGCGTTGCTTTTCCAACAGCGGCTAGCGGGTTTGCCGTCGGTTCGGGCGGGCGAATTCTGCACACCAGCGATACCGGAACTACCTGGAGCGATCAAACAAGCGGAAGCTCTGCAAACCTCCATGATGTTTCGTTTGCCAGCGACGCGTTGCGAGGCATCGCGGTCGGCGATGGCGGCGTTATTCTGCGAACAACAAACGGCGGCCAGCCTACTCCCAAACCGAGCCCGACGGCTACTCCAACCGCGACCCCAACTCCAAGTGCGACGCCTACACCGACCGCAACACCAAGGCCAACTCCAACACCCAGGACTCGCCCGACACCAAGGTCGCGTCCTACTCCGCCGGGCTAAGGTGCGAGCCGACCGGCAAATCCTCAAGTAAGCCAAAGTTATGAAGATCATCAATCTGAGAATCTCTTTATTATTATTGACCCTGGCAGGTATCTGCGGGACGTGGCTCGCTATTACGACCAGCTATGCTCGAAGCGGCGCTGCAATCAGTCCGTCGAATCACGTTAGCGTCGGCTCTTCAGGCCTGCTCCGTCGTGGCGCTGCGCCCGCGGACGCACGCTGGATTTGGCAGAATCCTCTCCCTCAGGGCAACACGCTCTATGGCGTGTCCTTCACGGACGCCAACACGGG
>WNFU01005155.1_pt1 | contig 16402 bp, 13 predicted proteins | sample 5400121 | NCBI WGS metagenome assembly WNFU01 (sample SAMN13153360, study PRJNA577476) | soil metagenome | isolation source: 100 cm soil or saprolite under grassland replicate 1 | place: USA:California | collected 2016-06-15
AAACAACCCCTTCCTATGCTCAGAGCAGTACTTGGGCAAGCTGGAGAGTTTGCCATGCGGCAGTTGAAGGGGTCACTTCCTAAATTGCGCGGCCTTGCCGATCGATTCGTTGCAACGATAAGAGGCGGTCATGAAGCTTAGCGTCTGGGGTCTTGGATATGTCGGGACCGTTTCGGCGGGTTGCCTCGCCCAGGAAGGTCATGACGTCATCGGCGTCGATTCAGAGCAGACGAAGGTTGATCTGATCAACGCCGGCAAGACTCCCATCATCGAAAAGGACATCGGCCGGATCATAAAACAGCAGGTGGCCGCCGGCCGGTTGTCCGCGACGACGGATGCCGCCGTCGCGGTCCAGCGGACCGATCTGTTTCTGATCTGCGTGGGAACGCCCAGCCGCAGCAACGGCGACATCGAACTGAAATACGTGCGCCGCGTGTGCGAGCAGATCGGCACGGCCCTGCGCAACCATCAGGGCGCCCCGGTCGTGGTGATTCGCAGCACCCTGCTGCCCGGAACCATGCGCGATGTGGTCATCCCGACGCTCGAAGCGTGCTCGGGCCGGCGCGCCGGCGCCGAATTCGGGGTCTGCATCAACCCGGAGTTCCTGCGCGAGGGAACCGCCGTGCACGATTTCTTCAATCCGCCGAAGACCGTCATCGGCGAGCTCAACCGGGCAAGCGGGGATCTGCCGGCAAGTCTTTACGCCCGGATCTCAGCGCCGCTCATCCGGACCGACATCGAGACCGCGGAGATGGTCAAGTACGCGGACAACGCATGGCACGCGCTCAAGGTGGGTTTCGCCAACGAGATCGGCAACCTCTGCAAAGGGCTTGAGGTGGACAGCCATCGCGTGATGGATATCTTTTGCCGGGACACCACGCTCAATCTCTCGCCGTATTACCTGAAGCCCGGCTTTGCGTTCGGCGGCTCGTGCTTGCCCAAGGATCTGCGCGCGCTGCTGTACAAGGCGAAAACGCTAGACGTTTCGCTTCCCATCCTCGCAGCGATCCTGCCGAGCAACGAGCTGCAGATCGAGCGCGGGGTGCGGGCCGTGATCGAAAGAGGCAGCAAGAAGGTCGGTGTGCTCGGCTTCAGCTTCAAGGCAGGAACGGACGATCTGCGCGAGAGCCCGGTGGTCGAGCTGACCGAGCGGCTGATAGGCAAGGGATTCGACCTCCGGATATACGACGAGAACGTCAGCCTCGCGTGCATTCACGGGGCGAATCGCGACTACGTTCTCAACCATATACCGCATATCTCGCGGCTGATGGTCTCCAGCATCGAAGAGGTCCTCGATCACGCGGACACGATCGTCATCGGCAATGCCGCGCCGGAGTTTAAAGATGTTCCGAGGCGACTGACTGACGATCAGACCGTCATCGACTTCGTACGCGTTACCGATTCGCGCAGCGTATCCGGCGTCTATGAAGGGATCTGCTGGTGATGCGCGAATCGACCGCGAAAGCAGCGGGCGGGAGCAGGCCAAGACGCGTATTGATGCTGGTCGAAAACCTTCCCAGCCCGTTCGACCGTCGCGTCTGGCAGGAGGCGACGGCGCTGCGCGATGCGGGTTACCTCGTGTCGATCGTTTGTCCAACCGGACGCGGTTGCGAGCGCAGATTCGAAGCGATCGACGGAATCCATATTTACCGCTACGACCTGCCCTTCGAGGCATCGGGGCCGGCAGGCTATGCTCTTGAGTACGCGATCGCGCTCGCCTGGACCTTCGCGCTTGCCTGGCGGGTGCTCCTCACGCGCGGGTTCGACGTCGTTCACGCTTGCAACCCGCCCGACTTGTTCTTTCTGATCGGCGGATTCTTCAAGCTGCTCGGAAAGAAGTTCCTTTTCGATCACCACGATCTGAGCCCCGAGCTCTACGAAGCAAAGTTCGGTCGGCGCGATTTCTTCCATCGCCTGATGCTCGCGCTCGAGTACTGGACCTTCAGCACCGCCGACGTGTCGATCGCCACCAACGAGTCCTACCGACGCATCGCGATCGGACGCGGCCGGATGCCCCGCGAGCGCGTGTTCGTCGTGCGCAGCGGCCCGAGCCTCAAGCGCATGAAGATCCTGCCTCCCGACGAGCGGCTCAAGTGCGGCCGCCGTTACCTGGTCGGGTACGTCGGCGTGATGGGAGGGCAGGAAGGGATCGACTACCTGCTTCGGGCGGTGCAGCACATCGTATTGGACCTCGGACGGACCGACGTCCATTTCGGACTGGTCGGAGGGGGGACCTCGGTTGACGAGATGAAGACGCTTGCGACGGAGCTGGGAGTCGCCGATTTTGTGACTTTTACCGGCCGCATTCCAGACGATGAAATGCTGGCAATGCTCAACACCGCGGACGTCTGCGTCAATCCCGACGCCGTCAACGAGATGAACGACAAGTCCACCATGAACAAGACCATGGAGTACATGGCGCTCGGCAAGCCGATCGTGCAATTCGATCTTGCGGAAGGACGTCACTCGGCTCAGCGCGCATCTCTATACGCCAGGAAAAATGACGCTCTGGATCTTGCCGCGAAGATCGTCGAGCTGCTGGACGACCCGGTACGGCGCGCGGAGATGGGCGAATTCGGGCGCAGGCGCGTGGAGAGCGAACTCGAATGGCGCCACGAAGTGCCCAAACTGCTCGCCGCTTACGAAGCGCTTTGGCACCGTGCCCGGGTCTCGCCCGCTGCAGGCGGCCTGGGAGTCCGGTAACGCAGCCGTATCCGGCGACATGAAGCTGCTGCCCCTCGACAGGACTGAAATTCTCGAGCGGGTCGCGGGCTGGCTCGCGCAAAAAGAGAACTACCAGTGGCTGGATCTGGGGAACGGAAGACGGATCGTCACGCCCGCCCTTCTCAAGATCATGGCGCAGCGGGAAACGCATTTCATGAGGGCGTATACCTCGGATCGGGACGACACTCCCATCGGGATCGTCGGGCTGCACAACGTGGATCGCGCCTTCAGGACCGCGACGTTTTGGGGGGCGTCCGGTGAGAAATCCTTCCGCAACCGGGGGTATTCGACCATCGCGAGCTCGAAGCTCATGACCCTTGCGTTCAACGATCTTGGCCTTCACTCGGTCAATACCTGGGCTGTGGCCCATAACCCGTCGATCCGGACCATAGAACGCCTCGGGTTCCGCTTCGTCGGCAGGCAGCGGCAATGCCACACCATCGACGGCCGCCTGTACGACCGTCTGCTGTTCGACCTTCTCGCCTCCGAGCACCGGGAGCTCGATGAGGCACCGGGCCGAAAGATCGCATCGGGAAGCGGTTTGCGAAGAGCGTTGGTCTCAGCCGGGTGACGGCCGTGGACGCAAAAGTCAAACGGAAGACGCTCCGCATGCTGTCGAACGGGGTATATGTGCTGACGTCGAGGAGCGAAAACCGCTACGGCGCCGCGACCGTCACCTGGGTGTCGCAGGCGTCCTTCAAGCCGCCGCTGATCATGGCGGCGGTCCGCAGGGAAAGCAACGTGTTCAGATGCCTGGAGGAAAGCCGGATAGCCGTCTTGCATATCGTGGGCGATCGGCAGCAGGAAATCGCGCGGCGATTTTTCTTCCCCACCCAGGTTGGGGGCGGGACCATCAACGGAGAACCGTTTGCGATTGGAAGAACGGCCGCGCCCATCTTACCCGGCTTGCCCGCGCACATCGAATGCCGGGTGGAACGGATCGTGGAAACGGACGGGGATCATGCGGTGGTGATCCTGCAGGTGGTCGAGGCCGATTGCAGGGAGCAGGTCCGACCGTTGACCATAGCGGATTCGCCGTGGGAATACGGCGGGTGACAAGGAATTCGTGAGCACGGCCCCGAGTTCGCTTCTTCGATTATGGTAGATAGCAAGCCCGGACCTCGCACGATACGTTCCACCATTTTTGCGCTTCTTCTTGGCGCGGCTTTGCCTGCCTGCGCCCCAACCGCCTCCTCCACGGTCTCGTTCTCCTGCGCCTTCGCGAGTTCTCCGACCGACTGCGGTTTTTTTGAACAATCGTATGCGCTACCGCGCGCAACGATCGTCAATACCGTCGCGCGCGATGGGAATACGAGCGTGCGCTTGCACACCGAGCCGGGCGACACCGACGTCGCCGGCAGCGGCAGCAACGAGCGCGACGACCTCGAGCTGCCGCCCGCGGCGAGCTACTGCAACCCGGGCCAGGAGGAGTGGTGGGCGCACTCGATCCTGTTTCCCGATGACTACGTCGACCCGCCCGAGAGCGCCGACTCTACCTGGAACTGGGCGGTCGTCTTCGATTTCCACAACACCGCTCCCGGCGGGGGGCAGGCGAACTTCCAGATCAATGCGTGGCCGACCACCGCGATCGCCCCCGACCGCCCGACCGGCCTGGGCTTTCAGGTCGCCTACGGCAGCCAGACGAGCCCGACCGTCTACCGCGTGCCGATCGGTCCGGTGGTGAGGAACCTCTGGTACGACTTCGTCTACCGCGTCAAGTGGTCGTCGAACACCGATGGCTACTTCACTGCGTGGGTGAACGGGGTGAAGAAGATGGATTACAGCGGGCCGACGCTCTATGCGGGCCAGGGCTGCTACCTCAAGCTCGCCAACTACCACACGGCGTTCGGGCAAGCGAGCTCGGTTATCCACGACCGCATCATCCGCGGCACCACGCAGGCCGATGTCTTGCTGACGTCCCTGAAAGGGGTTCCCAAAACCGGAATTGATGGCGCCATGCGATAACAGTAGTCCGATTGGCGCATTGGAAGGGGGAGGGGACTGAGCATAATTGATGTACAAGTAGCGAGAGCCGACATGATTCGCGCCGTCGCGTTTGCGTCTCTCCTGACTGCGGCTTGTCCATTCGCCGCCCAGGCCCAGACCTGCGTTCCGAGCCAGAACGCCGACTGGATGGTGAACACCCTGCTGAACGGCGTATCCGCGCTCTACAATCCGGGTGCGGCCGCAGTGCGCCCAGGCGACTGCCAACGGGTCGGGCAGAGCCCGCCCGATTTCAGCTGGCCCCACTTGAGCGGCGCTGCGCAGTACCAAGTCACCCTGACCTATCCCGACGGCCACACGAAAACTCTTTCGGCGCCGCAGAACTGGATCAACTGGAACGAAATCCTGCCGGCCGGAAACTACTCGTGGCAGGTGCAGGCGGGATCCGTATCCAGCAACGTGCGCCAGTTCACCGTCGGCGCCGATGCAGTGCCGTTCCTCATCCCCGATATGGCGAGCGTCATCAACCGGCTCCTCGCCAAGGCGCATCCGCGCGGGCTGCCGGATCCGGCCACGCTGGCGACGATGGCCAGCCAAAGAGGGACCGCGCTTGGCGCGCTGGAGGGGCAGGTCAACAGCAATCTGAACGAGACGCTGCCGAACGCTGGAGCCCAGGGCGATGGATATGCATACGGCAATAAGGCGCTTAAGTCGCTCATGGCGTACGTGTACGACGGGACGGCCAGCTACAAGCAGGATGCTAGACGCCGCGTCCTCAACCTTGCTTCATGGGACCCGCGCGGCCCGACCGCGGTCGACGACCAGGAATCGCGCTTCGTCGCGTGGGTCGTCACCCTCGGCTACGACTGGCTGGCATCGGCGCTGACCCCCTCCGACCAGAGCCAGGTGCTTTCGATGCTGAGCACGCGGATCGGCGATCTCTACGGCTGGGTGACCGGCGCCAGCGGGTGGCCGTACGGCTCGTCCCTTGTGCCGCCGGCCCTCTGGCAGCAGCCGCGGGATTCCCACCGCAACGTGGACGCCGCCATGGTGGCGATGATGTCCGCGCTGCTCGTCGGCGATCTTCCGGCGGCGCAAACTTGGTTGCAGAGCCTGCTGCCGTTCGCGCTCAACGTGACTGATCCCTGGAGCGGCGAGGGAGGCGGCCATGCCAACGGCACCGCTTACAGCCTTTGGGACGTGGGCACGATGTTGAGCGCATGGTACGTGCTGCGCTGGGCCACGTGCGGCAGTCCGCAAGCCTGCATCGATCTCGCGCAAAAGGCATGGGTGCGGAACTACGGAAGCTTCCTCGCGTACTTCGTGCCGCCCACTGCAAAAACGACTGATCCCAATACTCCGACAACCGACCCCGGAACCCCGATCGGTCTCTTCGGCGACGGGTTCGCGGATTCTCAGCTGTTCGAGGCGCGCGCGCGCTACGGCAAGGGCTATACCTACTTTGCACCGAGCGCGCTCGGCTGCTGGTACGCCTCCAAACTGGTCGGTGAAGATTACACCCGCATCGAGTACCTGATGTCACCGCCGAATACGTGCGACCCGACCCCCGCCTTCCCGCCCGGAACGTCCAGCTCGCTTTACTTGCCGTCCATCGGCTGGCTGGCGATGCATAGCGACTTGTCCGACCTCACCCGCACCTCCGTGTATTTCAAATCGAGCCCGCCGCCGTTCGGCGCGTACGACCACCAGTCCGCAGACCAGAACGCCTTCGTCATCAACGCGGGCGGCGAGCGGCTGGCGATCGAATCGGGCTACTACGCTGACCACGATGGCTACAACACCAATCATTGGCAGTGGTGGGTCAAGCGGACCAAATCCAAGAACGCCGTCACTTTCGATGGCGGCCGGGGACAGATCGCCTGGGAGCAACTGCCGAATCCGTACCAGCTCGCGAACGCCCATTACGGTTCGATCGTGCAGCAGCAGAGCACGGCCGATTACGACATCGTCACCGGCGACGCGACCGACGCCTACAACGGGGCCCTCGCCAAGGCCGTGCGCTCGCTCGTGTACCTGCGCCCGAGCAACGTCCTGGTGTACGAGAGTCTTGCCTCCGGCACCTCGCACACCTGGGAATGGAACATCCACGCGCTCAACCCCATCACGGTGATCGACAGCAGCAGCCGCATCCAGATCACTCAGGGTGCGCAGTCGCTGTGCGTCGATGCGCTCGCCGGCCCGGGGGGATCATTCATGCCGATAAACGCGCAAAGCTATGGCTCGTGGGGCACCGCCGATGACGGGGTTACCAGCGCCGCTCCGCTGGATCCCAGCGCGCCTGCGCAGTATCACGGCAAGTTCGCCAGCGCCCAGCCTTCCGCCGCAGTGGAGTTCATCGCGCTCCTGCGCGTGGGGTGTGCGCCGACGACGGCGAGCGCCAGCGAAACGAACGGCGTCTGGACCGTGTCCGTGGGCAACAGGACCGTGACGATCAGCGGCGGCGGTATCAGCGTTCAGTAAGAATGCGGCAGGGGTCTCCACCGCTAATCCAGAATCGATTTCCGCCGCCGCCAGGCGGCTTGAAGAGGGAGATAAATCCGGCCTTTGAACGTCACCGGCAGCGTGCAGTCGTAAGTCCGTTCCTGCCGTCCGCCGAAGCTTCTCTTGAAGTTGTTGATTCCGGCGCGCTCGGGAGCGGATTCGTCTTCGAAAAGGCCTCCCCAGTCGTAGCGTTCCATGCCCATCTCCTTGAACCGCAGCATGGTTCTCCAATGGAGCCACCGATTCGCCCGCCCGACCAGGGCCCGGTAATCGTTTTCCTTGTTTCTGAAATAGGAACCCGAGTGCTGGAGACGGGCGGTCGTCCCGGACATGACGTAGGCGTGCCAGACCAAGGTCTCGCCATTCCGGGAAGCCGATGCAAGCGCGAGCTGGCGCGCCTTGCAGGCGGCAATAAGCCATCGGGGGTCGGCGGGGGCGAGCGACTTTTGCCTTGCGAAGGCGTCGAAAAAAGCACGGAATTCGTCCAGCCTGGTCTCCGGATCAGCGGTGAACTCCAGGCTGAGCCCATCCTTCGTTTCGGCGCGTCTGATCTCGTAGCGGCAAGTCTCTCCGAAGCCGTCCGCGATCGCGTCTTCCTTGACTGAAAGATCGATGACCAGCGAGAGAAACGGGGTAACCTGGACATCTGCGATCGGGGCCGTTCTCTGGCGGTGCAGAACGATATCCACCCCGGGATTGCCGGGCAGCTCCTCGTCGTACCAGAGCTCCCCGTAGACGGCGCCCCGGCCGTTGATGCGGATCATTCGAGCCTCGATTTCGCGTTATCGCCTCGTCATGCAGTCGATTACCCGCAGCCGCTTGTTGCCCCCGACCGTATGGACTCGCTGGACATCCCTCCGCCAGCGCGGCGCGATCCTGTCGACCGCTGTCTCCTTATAGGCGTCCTCGCTCAGGACCTGCACCCGGTTGATCAACACCGAGTGGCCATAGCCCAGGGAACAGTCCTGGCTGGGCCGAAAGAGAATTCGATCGCGCAAGAACAAGGGCCCCGCGGGACGGGCGCAGCGCACGTCGGAGATCACCGGGTTGTCGCGATGGGCCACCCAAGGCCCGAAAGGCGTGGCGCTCCAATAAAGATGGAGCTCGTCGGTGCTGTCCACGCCGGGCTCCGCGATGTTGACGAACATCCACCATCGAGGTCCTTCCCTCCATAAAGTGGTGTCGACCGCGTCGACGTCACGGAGGAGAATCTCGTGAAGACGCCATCGCTGCGGGAACGCTTCGCAGCGGTACAGCTCCACCGTCCGGTTTTCCGCCGTCTCCGGAATCATGTATAGCACGCCCTCCCAGTCGAAAACGAACGGATACGAGAGGTGATAGGGTTGTTCGAGGATGACTTGCGCTTCGCTCGGCTCCGCATTGTCGAAGACTTCCATCGCCATGAGGTGGCCCTTTCCGGTGCGATAAGGCATTTCCTCGAAGAAGATGAAGTATCGGCCCTGGTATTCGACGGCAAACGGGTCGGCCCAGAAACGGTCCTCGGGAGGGACCAGGTAGCGTAATTGCTCGAAGCGGTAGCCGGACTCGTTCTCGTCCGAAAAATAATAGGCGACCTGCCATTGATCGAGCGCGCGTTTTGAAGTCGACCGGTGGATTACCCAATTCGACACCAAGCGCCAGGACAGCCGAGTCAGCGCAGGAACCGTCGGCGTCGGCAGCGCCGGATAGCGTGCAGGCACAGACAGCGTCGCCGGTCGGGCGGAGCAAAGGATCTCCCGGCCACGCATAAGGCATTCGAGCAATCGCCTGAAGAAGTTTACGGCCTTGCGCACGGCACGCAAGCGATTGCGACGAGGTGAATTCCCGGCAGTCGCACCAAATGACCGGTATAGCAAACCATCTCCGTCCGTCGCGTAATCGACGACGCTGACCATCGTCACCGGGCTGCCCATGCCCACCTCCATGGCACCGGCCCAAGCGTTTGTCCCCGATAGGCCGTGGCCGATCTCGACACCCCAGGCGCCCAGACGGGAAACGGAGCGCGGAAGCCGGTGCGGCGGAACGGCGGCGAAACACAACCATAGATCCACCTCGCAGCCCCGCAGCGTGTCGATACCCGCATCGTTCAGACGCCACCGCTCGTCTTGGCGCGCGACGCCGAGCTGCAAGGGCGGCAACGCAAGTTCAGTGGCTACGTCGGTCAGGGCAAGAAGCTGCTCGCCCCGGCAACGCAGGCGCTCGTCGAGGCGGTCAAAGAGACTATGGAGGCGTACGGCGAATGATTGGCGGGGACTCGGGTCAGCAAGCGCCAAAGCCGTCAACCTTACCCGGGGCACAGTCAGGGCCTGTCTCACGCATTCGAGCACCCAACGCTCCTGGATCCTCCCATCCAGCAGGATGCCAATAGTTATCGGGCGCACAGCGTCAGGTGCCGCCTGGTAAAGACCGTGTCCGTTCATTTATTGTTCTCGTCGTCGCGGACGACCGCACGCGGTCAAAGAGCGCCTCGTACGCGTCCGCGGCGCGACCGACGGAGTGATGGCCGGAAAAGTATTCGCGACAGATCGAGCCGGCACGCCTCCAACGTTCTTCGTCACTCATGAGCGACCGGACGCAACTGGCCATGTCGTCGAGCGAACTCACGACCTCTCCGACTTTGTGTTCGCGCCACCGCGCGCCCGGATCGAAAAAAGATACGGTTGGCATGCCGCGAGACCAGGCCTGCAGGAATGTGTTCGGAAGGCCCTCTATTTCCGACGTGTTGACCAGAAGACTCCCCTCGTCGAAGTGTTTCTCCACTTCGACCAAGGGGACAAAACCCGTCATCTCGACGTTGGGCAGGGTTCCTGCCTTCCTGCAAATACAATCAAAAAGCTTGCTTTCCTCGGGCGCGCCGCCTCCCACGAGCCGAAACCGGTAATTCGGACAGCGCCGCGCCAGGTCGATGAACAACTCCGGACTTTTGATTCGCTTGATGGTCCCCACCCAGAGGATCACCCCGCCGGGACGCGAAGGCGTGCCCGTGTGGTCGTAGCAGCTGGGAACGATCGCTGCATCGCGTCCATAGTTCCGCGCAAGCGCTCGGCGCTGTCGCTCGCTTTGCACTGCGATTCCGGAAACATGGCGCAGGCCCCAGCGGTACAGCGCCCGATCGCGTCCGAAGCGGATGAAGGGTGCCTTCGGGTCGAAATCCGCGTCACTGGCGGAGGCGTACACGCTGAAACGGCCCCGTGATCGGGAGAAGGCTGCGACGAATGCGGTGAGCGCGCCTTGCGTGCGCTGATAGTAGATGTCCGCGTCGGCGCGGCCCATCGCCGCCCAAAGACTGGTCAAGCGCGGATGCAGAAAACGGACGACCGGCAGGCCCGCCGCCGGCGCATGCATGCGATGCACGGTAATGCCGTCCACCGCGCAGGGATCGGGCTGGCCGTAATCCATGCAGATCATCGATACCGCGTAACCGCGACGGGCAAACTCGCGGGCAAGGCAGCTCTGTTGAACCTCGGCCCCGCCGACCACGGGGAACAACCGGCTTCCCGCCAGAACCGGGTAGGCGGCCGGGGCGACAAAGCACAGGCGAGTGAGGTTCATGGAAATCGTTCGTGCGAACCGGCTTTCCCGCTCGATTGTCGTTCAGCGCGACCCATTCCAGGTCTGCCGCTCCCGCCGAGGATCCGCAAGCAGGCCCGCAGTCTCAGACGCTCATCCAGCGAGCGTGCCACATCTGGAACGCCAACAGCAGCCATACCTTTTGCACCGCCGCGCGACTTCCTGCGCGGAAGAGCGCCAGCAACCGCTGGACAACCCCGGGATCGAACACACCCTGAGAGGCGATCACGCCGGGTTCAAGGTATTGATCGATCAGTATCCGCATGTCCCCCGTCAACCAATGGTGCAAGGGAATGCCAAAGCCCTGCTTCGGGCGATCGACATGATCGCGGGGAACATATTTGTAGAGCACCTGGCGCAAGAGGTGCTTGGGCCCGCGTGCGCCGCGCCGCAGCCGGAACGGGAGCGCAAAGGCGAATTCGACGAGTCGGTGGTCGAGGAGGGGCTCTCGCCCCTCGATGCTGACGGCCATGGTTGCGCGATCGACTTTGGTCAGGATGTCTCCGGGCAGGTAATGGTGCAGATCCCACAGGCAAAGCTTCTCCCCATCCTCGCCGGGGTAGATATCGCAATTTGACCGGGTCGGTCGTCCATCCCATCCGAGCAAGCGCCGCAGGTCCTCCTGCGACCAATATGCCGAGTTTTCGTCGAACATCTCGCCGATGGTTCGCGTCCGGAGGCGGTCGCGGATCTTTGCGAGGCGCTCGGTAACGCGATACATGAAAGGGCGACCCGCGCCGGCCGGCCAAAGCTGCGACGCAAATAGGCTGTCAATTTGATCGAGCGGCAGCGCTTGCGTTGCAGCCGCAGCAGCGAGTCTCAGCCACGGCGGGATAGCGGCGAGCCTGTGTCTTTGTGCCAGCGCCCCCGTGTAACTGTTGTAACCGCTGAACAACTCGTCACCTCCGTCGGCGGAAAGCACGACCTTCACTGATTCGGAAGCGACTTGAGACACGAGCAGGGTCGGAATGCCCGAGCTGTCGCCGAAGGGCTCGTCGTATAGGTCTCCCCACTTCGGCAGGATCTGCATTGCCTCGGAGACTTTGAGAATGCGACTGGTGTGCTCGGTGCCCAAGTGCTGGGCCACCCTTGCGGCAAACACGGACTCGTCAAAGGCCGCTTCGTCGAAGCCAATAGTGAAAGTCCTGATCCGCTGGCCGCCGTGTCGCTGCAGGATTGCGGCGACGATCGACGAATCGAAACCGCCGGAGAGGAAGACTCCGACCGGGACATCCGAAATCATGCGGTAGCGGAATGCATCGATCATGAGCGCTTCCAGTTCATCAGCCAGCGCGTTTTCGCCGGCCTGCCGCGGATTGGGATCCGAATGGAGCACGCTCCAGTAGGGCTCGATTTTGTACATGCCTTCCGGTCCCAGCTCCAGCCAGTGCCCGGCGCGAAGTTTGAAAATGTCTTGATAAATGGATCGAGGCTCGGCGACGTATCCGTACCGGAAGTAATCGGCCATGGCCGCGCGGTCGAGCCGGGGAGCCCAGTGCCTGAATGCCCGCAGCGCCTTGAGCTCGGAACCGAACCAAAGCGAATCCCCGTTCCAGCCGTAGTAAAGAGGCTTGACCCCTAGACGGTCGCGCAGCAGATACAGTTTCCTGTCGGCTTTCGCCCAGAGAGCTATGGCGAACATGCCGATGAAGCGACGTACCGCCGCAGGTCCCCACTCGGCGAACGCCTCGATGACGACCTCCGAGTCGCTGGTCCCGACAAAACTGTGGTTCAACCGTTCAAGGTCCTTGCGGATTTCGCGAAAGTTGTAGACCTCTCCATTGAACGCCATGACCCAACGGCCATCCCGGGAAGCCATCGGTTGGCGCCCGAGGGGTGAGAGGTCGAGAATCGACAGTCGGGTATGACCAAGTCCGACAGCACCGTCGAACCACAGGCCGCTATCGTCCGGGCCCCTGTGATGAAGGCTCGCGGCGCCGTCTCTAAGCCACTTCCGTGCGCTTTCCGGAGCGCTGTCCTTAAACCAAAAGCCGGCGATTCCGCACATGGCTGATTTCAATCATTGCCGATGGAGTCTGCCAGCAACGCACTGTGAAAGCCTCGCAAATCACTACATTGAATTTTATTTGTGCATGGCGGCGCCAATCAGGCCCATGGGGCGTATTTTTGTAGTCCGTTCGGACCACGCGGCCGCTCTAGCGGCGAAAGACTCGATTTGTACGCTTATCCCCGTTCGGGTCGCTGTCACGGTCGGGTAGGTGCCGCCGGGATCCGTTTCTCAGGGGCGAGCCAAGTGCGGAAGATCGTCCACTATCTCCGTGAAAGCGTCCGTAAGTACGGCGCGGCCGCCACGCTGCACAACATCGAGTGCCGTGTGGTCAATAAAATCGCGCATTTCCAGATCTTGAAGGGAATGACCGTTCGGCTGCGGGACGTAAATGATCCCCGTTTCTTCGAGGCGCAGGGGCTCGATGCGCGATTCGTCGGCGAGGACGAGCTGGCGAAGTTCGCTCATGACGGCATCCACCAGCTTTCCGTCGATTTTTTGCGCAAGACCCGCGCGCGGGGCGACCGCTGCTATGCGCTCTTCGAGGGCGAAAAGCTCGCTGCCTATGGCTGGTACTCCGATCTTCCCACCCCGATCGACGAACACCTCGTGCTCCATTTCGACCGCGCGTGGACGTACATGTATAACGGCTACACGGTGCCGGCTTACCGCGGAAAACGGCTGCACGCCGTGGGGATGTGCCGGGCGCTGCGGGCGTTCACGGAGGAAGGTAAGAAGGGGCTGATCTCGTGTGTAGCCTCCAATAACTTCTCTTCCCTGAACTCCGTGACACGCATGGGCTACCGGATCTTCGGCGCGGTGTACATGTTCCGCGCGGGCAGCCACTCGTTCACCTACGCAACCAAGCGCTGCCGAGACTACGGCTTTTGGGTCGAATCGCCCGACCCGGGCGCGACCTGGATTCGACAAAACGCCTGAGCTGCCTCTGGATTTCTCAAGCATTTCAAAAACAGGCGGGTGAATATTTGACCGCTTGCCGCCTCATCCACCTAGGAACCGCAGCCACCATTCGCCCTCGAGGCGGCTGAGAAAAGCTTCTCCTCGCTGGATGGCGGCCATGACGTCGGCGTGACGGGAATGGACCAGGGTCCATGTGCCCTCCGTTCGCAACCAACAATGCCGGTCAGAAAGCTCCTGAGCGAAGTGCGGGTCGAGGCGTCCGCGCACCGCGGTCGCGCCGTGCCGCCAGGCGTCGGCGAGGAGCCGCTGCAGCACGCGACCGAAGGAGCCGTCGCGAGCCGCAATCTGGACGACTTCACTCATTCTGCCCGGATTTACATAGTAGAGGAACCATCCGATCAGCCGCCGCTTTCCGTTGAAAACGGCGCGTGCGCGCAGGGCCCCATGGCGTGTCTTGCGGGCCGCCTGCTCGAGCAGCCAGGCGAGCGAGCGCGCGTCGTACACCGGGTGCAGGGAGTTGCCGTTCAGAACCTCGGGCAGATGAGCCAGCATCGCGACCGCATCCAGCGTGTCTTCGGTGAGCTCGACTTCTTTCCGATGGAACCGGTTCGGGTGCAGCCGGGCGGCCAGCGCGTCGGCCAGGGCGCCCAGCGGGCGCGCCGCGCGTATCAGGAAAGAAGAGAATGCGGAACGCTCTTCCAGAAGCGACAGCACGTAGCGGGCGGGCCGGAGCGGTCGGGTCCAGTGGAGGTTGTAGAGCAGTGGCGCCGCCCCGCCGAGCGTGGTCCAGATCCGCCGAGACAGGTCGCTTGCCCCATCGGCGAGCGCAAGGTCCTGCGGTCCCGAGATCCACGCTTTCATCAGCTGTAGCGCCGTGAGGCCGTGGCGCCGATCCGGGTCCACCATGAACTGGCAACCCACGGCGACGCGGATCGGGCGCCCGCGCAGGAGCATCCGCCGCGGCAACACTGCCTGGAAGCCCGCGATGCGGCCGTCCTCCTCGGCCACCCAGGAGGGCAACTCGGGGTCGCGCCACGGGTTGTCGAACAGCATCTCCCGGAAGTAGGACTCGCACGCGGCCTGCGAAGCCCAGCGATGCTCCGGGTAGACGCGGCCGAAAAGCTCGACAACGGCGGGGACATCGTCCTCGGCAAGGATGCGGAGCGTGGCCATAGCGGGATCCGTTCTTCGCCGTCGAAGCCGGCTGCCCGCCGGGCGGCCGGCCCTACCCCTTGGCGGCCGACGCGTCTCGCTCTGACGCGCGGTAGGATGGCCGTGCTGACGACGCATCGGCTGCTCCGATGTGCGCCGCCAATAGTCCCGCGATCCGCGCGAGCGAACGCAAGTCGTCGAGTTCGATGTCGTCGATTTTGATTCGGAAGCCGAACTGCTGCTCGAGCTGCAAGAGCAGCTCCACGAGCTGGAGCGAGTCGAGCATGCCGGTCTCGAAAAGATCGGTGTCCGCGGACGGCACCTCGATGTGGAGGCTCTCGACGAACAGGGCGCGAAGGCGCTCGACGAATACGTCGGTCACGCCGTTCCCTTCTAACCCTGCCCCGGCGCGGCGTTGACCATGCGATCGGTCCCGCTGATGATGTTATCGGGCGAGGGCGCTTCGACGTGCGCCGGGCGGGAGTCGGCGCCTAGGAACGCATTCCTCAAGCGGGGGCGGTCGATCTTGCCGTTGGCATTCTTGGGCAGGACCTCATAGCGCATCCAGCGCGACGGGAGCATGTAGCCGGGCAGCAGCGCGGCCAAGCTCTTGCGCAGGCTTTCCGCAGAGACGCCGCAGTCCGGCGCCGGGGCGTAGGCGCAGCAGATCTGCCATCCTTCGAAGCCTTCGGATTGAATCGCGACTACCGCGCTCTCCCGAAGGCCCGGGAGCGAGTGAATCGCCGCTTCGATTTCGCCCAGCTCGATCCGGTAGCCCCGGCTCTTGATCTGCGTGTCGGCGCGGCCCAGGAAATGGACCAGACCGTCGGCCCCGCGACGCGCCAAGTCGCCGGTCTTGTAAATGCGATCGTGAGTCGCCCCGTCGGGATACGGAAGAAACACGCTGCGGGTCTTGTCCGGGTCGCGCCAGTAGCCCGGGCTCAGGCCCACGCCGCGGATGTAGAGGTCGCCGATATCCCCTTGTGCAACGGGCCGCAGTTGCTCGTCGAGGACCAGCAGCTCCTCGCCGTCGCAAGCGCTGCCGATGGGAATCGACTCTTGCTCGCTGGCCGGGCAGCGCGGGACGGTGTAATAGCTGCTCGCGATCGTCGCCTCGGTGGGGCCGTACAGGTTGGTGAAGCGCACGTGCGGCAACCGGCGCATCCAGTAGATCAGGGTCGGCGTCGGTATCGCTTCTCCGCACCACAGCACCCGGCGCAGATCGGGAAAGTCGCCCGGGATCACGACATCGAACTTCGCCATCATATTGAGGACCGACGGCACCGAGAACCACTGCGTGAGCCGGGCGTCGCGAATGAACTGCGCCAGCTTGTGCGGCAGGAGATTCAGCTCCTGGGGCACGAGATGCAGCTCGGCCCCCGACGAGAGCGCGCCGAAGATGTCGAACGTCGAGAGATCGAAATGAAGCGGCGGATGCTGGGAGATCCGGTCCGACGGGGCGGTGCCGAAATAGGCCGTCGCCCAGCGTATGAAATGCGCCGCGCTGCGGTGGGTGATCATCACGCCTTTGGGCGCTCCGGTGGATCCGGACGTGAAGAGGATGTGCGCGATGTCTCCGTC
>WNFU01009697.1_pt1 | contig 16390 bp, 13 predicted proteins | sample 5400121 | NCBI WGS metagenome assembly WNFU01 (sample SAMN13153360, study PRJNA577476) | soil metagenome | isolation source: 100 cm soil or saprolite under grassland replicate 1 | place: USA:California | collected 2016-06-15
CATCGTGGTGGAGGCGAGTATGCCAGAACGTCACTCGTAGGGGCGCGGTCTCCACGCCCCGCGAAGGGCACTTGTTGGGCGGGGCGACCCCGCCCCTACCCGGGCTACCACGCTCAAACTTGACACTTTGGGCGCACGTCGTGATAATGCGCGCCAGCACGGTGGGTGGCTGGAGGTCTGGTGGGGGCTCGAGGGCGTTGGCTAGCGTTGGCGCTTGGTCTGCTGTTCCTGCCCGCCCCGCCCCTCGGCTCCGGCCCTGCCCAGGCGGATGGGCAGCGTAACAACCCGGTTGGGATCAACCTGGTCCGTTGGACCGAGCTGCAGTACGTGCGCGCCGCCGGCCAGCTGGTCAACTCGAACGGCGGCGACTGGGGCTATGTCACACTCGTCCTGATCGACGACGACCGCCAGGACCCGGCTCGCGTCCAACGTCTGCTCGACGAGTGCGCCCGTGATCACCTCACCCCGATCATCCGCGTCGCCACCAGGTTCAACCTCGAACGCGGCATCTGGAGCCGACCCTACTGGAACGATCCGTACTACTGGCGTGACCTGTTCGACTCGCTCCACTGGCCAACCACGTCGCGCTATGTGGTGATCGGCAACGAGCCGAACCTCGGTCGTGAGTGGGGTGGCACGGTCGACCCGGCCGGCTACGCCCGCTACCTGGGCAAGTGGCTGGACGTGTATGCCGACGACTCGCGCTACCACATCTTCAACGGCGCCCTGGACGCCTCGAACGACACGCTGATGCCGGATCGGATGGACGAGTTCGAGTACATCGACGCGATGCGCGAGGCCGAGCCGGCCATCTTCGACCGGCTGCAGGGTTGGGCTTCCAACCCCTACCATTTCTGGTGGGGCGAGAAGGAGACCCGCTTCACATATCGGGCGTACGAGGCTGAGCTGCAGGCGATCGGTCGCGAGCTGCCGGTCGTCATCATGGAGTATCACGCCTTCGAAATCGACGATCCTCGCGAGGTTGCCGAGTACTATGAGGTGGCCTTCAACTACTGGCTGGCGGATCCGCGAGTGCTGGCTGCCACGCCGCTGTTCTGGAACCCTGAGTCGAACAGCTTCTGGATGTACAAGGTGAACCGTGACGGCTCGATCTTTGACCCGTCGCCAACGTACCAGCTGATCAAGGGCTTCCCCAAGGTCGCCGGCTCGCCAGACTATCGCCCGACCAGTAGGCAGTAGGCAGCAAGGCCCAATCCCCGCCGGTAGGCTACGGTAAACTGCCCACTGCGCACTGCCCACTGCCCACTGCCCACTGCCGACTGCCCACTGCCCACTGCCCACTGCCGATTCGTCATGAGCCTGCGCGCCCTCCAGCCGTACGTCGCCAATCGGCTGCCAGCCCAGCCAAGCCGGGATTCCCTGCTGTGCGGGCTGATCGGCGACCATCCGTCCCTGTATTCGCGCAGTCCGGCCATCTGGAATGCCGCGTTCGAGGCAATTGGTATCGACGCCATCTACGTCCCGCTGGATGTCGCGCCAGCTAATCTAGCCGCCCTGGTCGCCGCCTGCCGGCAGGAGGCCCGCTTCCTAGGCGCCAACGTCACCGTCCCTCACAAACAAGCGATCGTGCCCTTGCTCGACGAGCTCGATCAGAGCGCCGAGCGGGTCGGCGCGGTCAACACCATCCGTCGGACAGCCGAGGGCTGGCTGGTGGGCGCGAACACCGATGGCCAGGGCGCCGTCGAAAGCCTGACGCAGCCATGGCCTGGCCACAGTGAGGCATTCCTCGCGTCGCTGGCCCGGAAGAGCGTCCTGTTGATTGGGGCCGGCGGATCAGGGCGAGCGGTCGCCTTTGCGCTGGGCGAGGCGCTCGGCTCCGGCGGGCGCCTTTTCATCGCCAACCGCACAGCTGAGACGGCGCTCGCGCTCGGCGAGGCGGTCCAGGCTCTGTTCGGTAACGCCCAGGGCCTGGACGAGGCCGATGCCGAGCTGCTCGCGCCGGGTCTGGACCTGGTCGTCAACGCCTCGACTCGTGGCCAGTCCGGACCCCGCCCGGCCCCCGGAGGACTGACCTATCTGGAGCCGTACTCGGCGCTGGCCGGGGCCAACTCGCCGACCGTGCCCGCCGAAGGTGGCGAGACCGAGGGCGAGCGGCTGCGAACCTGGTTCACGAGCGCCGCGGCGGACATCCAGGCCAATCACGCAGCCTCGCTCCGTTTCGTCGCCCGCACCCCGCTCGATGCCGCCTTCTTCGACCTGGTCTATGCGCCGCCCGAGAGCATGACGCTGCGGCACGCCCGCTGGGCCGGCCACCGCACCCTCAACGGCCAGGGCATGATCCTCTTCCAGGCCGCCGCCTCCTTCTGCGACCACGTCCTACGGGCCCACCTCGACGCCCGCGGCCTGGACTCGGAAACCACACGCCAGAGGGTGCTGAACGCCATGGCCGGCGCGTGGGGAAGATCTGGACCGTAGTCGAGATAGGATAATGGGTGGAAGACGAGGTCGGGGCCCGCCTCGAGAGGGGTCTGACATGACAGGGAATGAGCTGGTGCAAGCAGATTCCAAAACTCGCGTCCACCACGTCACTGCCCTCATCGAGCGAGAAGGTGATGGCTACGTAGCCCTGTGCCCAGAACTGGACATCGCCAGCCAAGGCGACTCGATCGAGGAGGCCCGGCGTAACCTCACGGAGGCGCTGGAGCTGTTTTTCGAGGCCGCTAGCCCTTCTGAGATCCGAGAGAGGATGCATCCCGAGGTCTACGTGACGCGCCTCGAGGTCGTGGTTGGCTAGGCTTCGAGTCCTTTCCGGACGAGAGGTCTGCGAGATTCTCGCCCAGCACGGCTTTAGCGAGATTCGCCGACGTGGAAGTCACATTGCTACGCAGCAGCGGACGGCCGATTCCACTGTCACGGTGCCTGTGCCCGACCACCGCGAGCTTCGGATCGGTACCCTGCAGTCGATCATTCGGCAATCGGGCCTTCCCCGGGCACTCTTCGAAGTCGGCGGCGAATGACGCGTGAGGGGGGATTGCTCACGCCGCGGCCATCTCCACCCCGCGTCTGACCGCCTCCTCGATCGCGCCTTGCATGTAGAAAGCTTGCTCCGGCAGCCCATCGTGTTTGCCGTCCAGGATCTCGCGGAAGCCCCGCACGGTGTCGGGGATCCGCACGTACTTGCCGGGCGTGCCGGTAAACGCTTCGGCCACGAACATCGGCTGCGAGAGGAAGCGCTGGATCCGGCGCGCACGACCCACCGTCAGCCTGTCCTCTTCGGACAGCTCGTCGATCCCCAGGATCGCGATGATGTCCTGCAGGTCCTTGTAGCGCTGCAGCACGCGCTGGACCTCACGGGCCACGTTGTAGTGCTCCTCCCCCACTACCCGCGGGTCCAGGATCCGCGAGGTCGAGGAGAGCGGGTCGATGGCCGGGTACAGGCCCTGCTCGGCGATCGACCGCTCCAGGATGATGGTCGAGTCGAGGTGGGCGAAGACCGAGGCCGGGGCCGGGTCGGTGATGTCGTCGGCCGGCACGTAGATGGCCTGGAGCGAGGTGATCGAGCCCTTCTTGGTGGAGGTGATCCGCTCCTGGAGCTGGCCCACCTCAGTGGCCAGGGTCGGCTGGTAGCCCACAGCCGAGGGCATCCGGCCCAGCAGCGCCGAGACCTCGGACCCGGCCTGCGTGAAGCGGAAGATGTTATCGATGAACAGGAGCACGTCCTGGCCCTCGTCGCGGAAGAATTCGGCCATCGTCACCCCAGTCAGGCCGACCCGCTGGCGAGCGCCCGGCGGCTCGTTCATCTGGCCGAAGACCATTGTGGTCTTGTCCATGACACCGGCCTCTTTCATCTCGATCCAGAGGTCGTTGCCCTCGCGTGAGCGCTCGCCCACCCCGGCGAACACCGAGCGGCCGCCGTGCTGTTTGGCGACGTTGTTGATCAGCTCCATGATGATGACCGTCTTGCCTACCCCGGCCCCGCCGAAGGTGCCGATCTTGCCACCCTTGCGGAACGGGGCCACGAGATCGATCACCTTGATCCCCGTCTCGAAGATCTCCGGGCTCGTCCGCTGCTCCTCGAGCGACGGAGACGGGCGGTGGATCGGGTACAGCGTGTCAGCCTCGACCGGCCCGAGCTGGTCGATCGGCTGCCCGAGCACGTTGAAGATCCGGCCGAGCGTGGGTGGCCCGACGGGCACCCTGATCGGCCCGCCTGTGTCGATCGCTTCCATCCCGCGCCTGATGCCGTCGGTGCTCCCCATGGCCACGCAGCGGACCCAGTTGTTCCCAAGATGCTGCTGGACCTCGACGACCAGCCTGTCCGCGCCATCCTTGGAGCCGTCTCCGTCGCCTGTCGCCTGGTCGCGTGGGATCTCGACGGCGTTGTAGATGTCGGGCAGCTGCTCGGGCGGAAACTCGACGTCCACCACCGGCCCGATGATCTGGGTCACTTTTCCCGTTGCCACGACTCCCTCTCCTCGTCGTCATCCTGAGCGAAGCGAAGGATCCGCAGCCGGGGCACGGATTCCTCGCTACGCTCCGAATGACAAATCAGCTATCTGTTCTGCGAAGCCATCGCCTCCGCCGCCGCGGAAATCTCGGTCACCTCGCGGGTAATGCTCGCCTGGCGAGCCTTGTTGTAGCTGAGCGTGAGACTGTCGATCAGGTCCATGGCGTTCTCGTTCGCGTTTCGCATCGCGACCATCCGGGCGCTCTGCTCGCTGGCGATAGTCTCCAGGACGGCCTGGTAGATCTGGACCTCCACGTAGCGGGGCAGCAACGCCTCGAGGATCGAGAGCGGATCCGGCTCGTAGATGTAGTCTATCGGCTTCTCGGTCCGCTCCGCGGCTGTAATGGGCAGGATCTTGACCACTTCCGGTCGTTGCACCAGCGTCGAGACGAACCTCGGGTAGACCACGTAGCAGATGTCCATCGCTCCGGCCATGTAGCTGTCCATGACGACCCGAGCGATCGGGACGATGTCCATGTAATCTGGTCGATCGCCCAATCGGGTAAAGGTCGCCAGCAGCCTGTGGCCGCGGCGGGCCATGAAGTCCTGACCCTTGCGGCCGATGGTGATCAGCTCGACCTGGTGGCTCTGCTCCAGGATCAGCTCGCCGCTGCGGCGAATCGTATTCGTATTTAGCGCCCCACACAGGCCGCGGTCCGACGTCAGCAGGACGATTCCCACGCTGTCCAGCTCACGCTGAGCGAGCAGCGGGTGCGGCACCTCGCCGTGGCCTGGCGCCACGGCCAGTTCCGCGATCAGCGATCGCATCGCGTCCGAGTACGGCCGCGCGGCCAGGACGCGTTGCTGCGCCCGCCGCATCCGCGAGGCGGCCACCATCTCCATCGCCTTGGTGATCTGGGCGGTATTCCGGATGCTGCGGATCCGTCGCCGAATGTCACGCAGGCTGGGCATACAAGACTAATCCCTGATTACACACATCGACGATGACAAGCCATGCCGGACTCTTCTCTCCCACGCTTGGGAGAGGGGTTGGGAACAAGTGCGCTTCGCGGGGTGAGGGCCGGACTCCCCGCTCCCACGCTTGGGAGAGGGGTCGGGAACAAGTGCGCTTCGCGGGGTGAGGGCCGGACCCCCCTCTCCCAAGCTTGGGAGAGGGGTCGGGGGTGAGGGCATACTCGGCTACAGACTCACTGTGTTCTTGAAGGCCTCGACCGCGTTCGCCAGGGCCTGAGCGGTCTCCTCAGACAATGCCTTTTCGCGCGTGATCGTCTCGCCGATCTCGGGGTGGCTGGCCTCCAGCTCGGCTTCCCAGCGCTGGATCTTGTCGACCGCCACGTCGTCCAGGTGGCCGTTGGTGGCCGCCCAGATGATCGTGACCTGCTTGTCGAGGGGGACCGGCGAGAACTGGGGCTGCTTGAGGACCTCCTGCAGGCGCAGCCCGCGCTCGAGCTGGGCGCGGGTAGCGCGGTCGAGGTCGGAGGCGAACTGGGCGAAGGCGGCCAGCTCACGGAACTGGGCCAGGTCCAGCCGCAGCTTGCCAGCCACCTGCCGCATCGCTCTGGTCTGAGCCTTGCCGCCGACGCGGGAGACCGAGATGCCGACGTTGAGGGCCGGGCGGATGCCGGCGTAGAACAGGTCCGACTCCAGGTAGATCTGGCCATCAGTGATCGAGATGACGTTGGTCGGGATGTAGGCCGAAACGTCGTTGGCCTGGGTCTCGATAATCGGCAGTGCCGTCAGCGACCCGGCGCCGTTCTCCTCGTTCAGCTTGGCGGCGCGCTCGAGGAGTCGGGAGTGCAGGTAGAAGACGTCGCCGGGGTACGCTTCGCGCCCGGCCGGGCGGCGCAGCAGCAGTGACACCTCGCGGTACGACTGGGCGTGCTTGGAGAGGTCGTCATAGATGATCAGCGCGTCGCGACCACTCTCCATGATCTCCTCGCCCATCGCGCAGCCGGCGAACGGCGCGAGGTAGCGCATCGGGGCCGGGTTCGAGGCCGAGGCGGCCACCACGATGGTGTGCTCCATCGCGCCCTGCTCCTCGAGGATCGCGACGGTCTCGGCGATGCTCGACTCCTTCTGCCCGATGGCGACGTAGATGCAGACCAGGTCGCCGCCGCGCTGGTTGATGATCGTGTCGAGCGCAATCGTCGTCTTGCCGGTCTGGCGGTCGCCGATGATCAACTCGCGCTGCCCGCGGCCGATCGGGATCATCGAGTCGATCGCCTTGATCCCGGTCTGGACTGGCGTGTCGACGGGCTTTCGGAGGACCACGCCGGGCGCGATTCGCTCCACCGCCCGGAAGCGGTCTGTGGCAATCGGGCCCTTGCCGTCGACCGGCTCGCCAAGGACATTCACCACCCGTCCGACCAGCGCGTCGCCGACTGGCACCTGGGCGATCCGCCCAGTCGTGCGGACCTCGCCACCCTCCTGGATCTCGGTGAATGGGCCCAGGATGACCGCGCCAACCGTCTCCTCCTCGAGATTCAGCGCCAGACCCATGACCGACGGCCCGCCGTCTCGGCCAGCGAACTCGAGCAGCTCGCCGGCCACCGCCTCCGACAGCCCCCAGATCCGGGCGATGCCGTCGCCGACCTCCACGACCTGGCCGACATTTCGCATCTCGGCGCCCAGATCGAGGCCGCCGATCTGGCGCTGAAGTATCGAGCTGATCTCTTGAGAACGGAGCGCCATCGTTTACCTCCCGCCGAGCAATCAGCTTTCAGCCATCAGCTATCAGGCTTTGGTTGGCTGGCTGACAGCTGACTGCTGATGGCTGATAGCTCCTTACGCCGTCAATGCTCGCCGCAGCCGCTCCAGGCGGCCACGGACGCTGTCGTCGATCACGTCGTCGCCGAGCTGGGCGACTACCCCGCCCAGAATGCTGGGGTCCACGTAGGTCTCGAGCGTGACCTGCCGCCCGGTCCGTCGGGCGAGGCGCGTGGCCAGCAGCTCGCGCTGCCGCTCGTCGAGCGGAATGGCTGTGGTCACCTGCGCGACTTCGATGCCACGCTGCTCGTCGACCAGGCGCCGAAAGACGGTCGCGATCCCTGGCACGAGCTCCACGCGGTCGCGGCGGGCGAGGATCCCGAGGAAGTTGCTGATCGGTGCCGGCAGTCCTGGCAGCAGCTCGGCCAGCGCGGCTCGCTTCCGCTCGGCCGGCACCACTGGGCTGGTCAGGTACTGTTCGCTAGTTGGGTCCCCGAGGAGCGCGGCGGCCGAATTGAGCGCCTCGAGCCAGGTGTCCAGCTGGTCCTCACCCACGCCCACCGCGAAGGCGGCCTGCGCGTAACGGGTTGCCCGCACACTCGTTCGCGGCACGCTTTACCCTGGCGGGAATGAAGAATGAAGAATGAAGAATGAAGAATGAAGGCGTGGTTCGTTTACACGCGTTCGTCTTTTGTCAGCTGTCACGTCCGTCAGCTCCATCGAGAAATTCTTGGACCAACTGGCGGTGGGTCTGGTCGTCGAGGCTTCGGCTGATGACCCGCTCGGCAGCCATAACCGCCAGGTTGGCCACCTCGCGACGCAGCTCCGCCATCGACTGGGCACGCTCCGCTTCGGCCTCCTGCTTGGCTCGCTCGACAATGCGCTGGGCCCGCTCGTGCGCGTCACGGCGGGCATCGGATTGGATCCGCTCAGCCATCTGAGTAGCCTGGGTGAGCAGCTCCTGGATCTGGCGCCGCGCCTCCGCGAGCTGGGCCTGGCGCTCCTGCTCGGCGCGTTCGGCCGCCAGCCGCACCTGTTCGGCCCGCTCCATGCTCTCGCGAATCCGCCGTTGGCGGTCGTCGAGCATGCCGACGACAGGCCGATACAGGAAACGCGAGAGCAGAAAGATCAGCAGCAGGAAGTTGAAGGTATGCCAGAGAAAGCCGGGGAGATTGAGACCAAGGTTCGACAGGACTTCCATGCCCTTGCCAGCCTCGACGGCTTGTGGCCCCGCCCTGGGCAGGGGCCTCAGTCCGTCGCCCTACCGGTTCAACAGGAACGCGATGACCAGCGCGTAGATCGCGATCGCCTCTGCGAACCCCAGGCCGATCAGCATCGGCGCCAGAATGATCCCGCTCACCTCGGGATTCCGTCCGATCGCTTCCATCGCTTTGCCAACACCGATGCCGATCCCGATGCCGGGCCCAATGGCGCCAAGGCCGATCGCTAGACCGGCCGCTAGCGGATGTAGGTCCACCATTCCTCCTTGTTGGGCGCGCATGGCACGCGCCCTCAATGACTCGCCGACGCCTCTTCCTCGTGCGCCGCGCGCTCATGGGCGGTTGCTATCGCCAGGAAGACGAGCGTGAGCATGGAGAAGATCAAGGCCTGGACGATCCCGACGAACAGCTCCAGGCCCAGGAACAAGAACAGCGCGTAGGGGGCGATACCCAGGATCGTGTGCAGCAGGACTTCGCCGGCGAAGATGTTACCGAAAAGTCGAAACGCCAGCGATAGCGGGCGACTCAGCTCGGTCAGGATGTGGAGCGGATTGGGGATCAGGAACTCCTTGAGGTAGCCCAGGATGCCGGCCGACTTGATCCCATAGGCCTGAAAGAGGATGAAGACGATGATGGCCATACTGGCCGTCACGTTCAGGTCGCTGTTGGCCGAGCGGAACCCCCGCACGTTCCCGAACATCGGCAGCGTGCCGATCCAGTTCGAGAAGAGGATGAAGAGGAAGGCCGTGCAGACGACCGGCAGGAAGCGGCGGCCCTTCGGCCCGGCGACCTGCTGGATGATCCCGAGCCAGAGCTCGATGATCAGCTCGGCCACATTCTGGACGCCCGTCGGCACCAGCTTCATGTCGCGCGTGGCGGCCAGCGAGAACAGCAGCAGGACCGCCATCACGATCCAGGCGCTGAAGATGGTCTCGCTAACGGGGATTGGGCCGAAATGGAAGAAGATCTCGGCGGTGGGGGTAGGTCCGTGGGCCTGTTCTTCGACGGCCTGGACGCTGAAGAGCAACCGTTACTCCCGTACATCCGTCGCCCCGGGCGACTTTGCCTGGGCGCGCCGCTGGACATGGTTCAACAATTGGACCGTGCTGATGACAGCGGAGACCATGCCGCCAAGAGCGCCGATTACGGACAGCAGGAGGCCGGTCCCGAGGCGGCTGTCGAGCCAGCTTCCCACAAAATAACCCAGCCAGACCGACACCGCGCAGGTGACGCCGAACTGAGTGACGATGCCGAGCGCCTGCCAGGTTTTGAGGTTGGGCACGGCCGCCCCCACCGAGTACTCGCAGGCAGACCGAAGTATATCAGGGTCACAACAGGCCAGCAACGCGCACCTGCTCTGGCTGGGGGCCGACCGGGTTCATTGACGACACCAACGAAACCGGTGATCCTTGTGCGATGTGCCCAGATCGGATACACTGACGTTTGTGCATAGTCGGCGAAGACTATGCGACGCGTGCGGGTTACCCACGCTGCTTGTGGGCCCGGATCTCGCACCGCGTTAGTGGGCGATGATGTCGGCTCGATGGCCGACTTTTTTGTTATCCACACCTCTGGCGTGAGGAAGTAGATGGTGGCCGCTTCGCGACCTGGCCATACGGCTCCGCCGCTGTATGACCCGTCGTTCGAGCACGACGCGTGCGGCGTCGGTTTCGTCGCCAGGGTGTCCGGCCAGCAGGACCACCAAGTGCTGGTCAAGGCGCTTCAAGCCGTGGCCAACGTCACTCATCGGGGCGCCGTCGACGCCGATGCCAAGACCGGCGACGGCAGCGGCGTTCTCACCCAGCTTCCGCGCAAGCTGCTCCTGCGTGAGGCGGAGCGGCGGGGCTTCCGGGTGGAGCGAGAATCCGACCTCGGCCTCGGAATGGTCTTTCTGCCTCGCGAGGACCTGGTTGCCCGTGATCTGTGCGCCGCCTTCGTCGACTATGCCCTGCGGGCCCACGGGCTCGTCATCGTCGGCTGGCGCGAGGTGCCGGTCGATATCGGCGCGCTGGGCGAAAAGGCGCTCGACACGCGGCCAAAGATCCGCCAGGTGATCGTCGCGCGACCCGATGGCCTGGACGACGCCGCGTTCGAGCGCGCGCTCTACCTCGCTCGCAAGGAGGCCGAGCGGCGCGTTGACGAGCAGGGGATCGACGGCTTCTACGTGCCGTCACTCTCGAGCCGGACGGTGGTCTACAAGGGCCTGATGCTTGCGCCGCAGCTGCCCTCCTTTTACGCCGACCTGCGAGACCCCGAATATGAGACCGCGCTCGCCGTCTTTCACCAGCGATACTCCACCAACACCCTGCCCAACTGGCTGTTGGCCCAGCCCTTTCGCACGCTAGCGCACAACGGCGAGATCAACACCCTCCAGGGCAACCGCAACTGGATGCGGGCCCGCGAGCCGGAGCTCACCTCGCCGGTTTGGGGCGAGGCGATCGAGAAGCTGCGGCCAGTCGTCTGGGACGCCGGGTCGGACTCGGCCAGCCTGGACAACTTGCTCGAGCTGCTCGAGCTCAGCGGCCGCGACATCCTCCACGCGATGATGATGCTGGTCCCCTCGGCCTGGGAGAACCTAGCGGAGATGGACCCGCGGCTGCGCGAGTTCTATCGCTACCACGCCTGCCTGACCGAGCCATGGGACGGCCCCGCGGCGCTCTCGTTCACCGACGGCGTCGTGGCCGGCGCCGTCCTCGACCGGAATGGTCTGCGGCCCTCACGTTACAAGGTCGACGAGGACGGTCTCGTCGTCGCCGCCTCGGAGGTGGGCGTCTTCGATATGGACGACGCCCGCGTGATCGAGAAGGGCCGCCTCGGCCCCGGCCAGATGCTCGCCGTCGACACCGCCCGCCACCAGGTGCTCAAGAACGACGAGCTCAAGCACCAGATCGCCGCCCGCCAGCCCTATGGCGAATGGGTCGAAAGGGGCATGGTCAGCCTCGGCGAAGTCGCGGGTCTCGCGTCACGAGTCACGAGTGCGCCGTCGTGGAGTGGAGAACTCGCGACTCGTGACTCGCGACTCGCGACTGACGTCGCGACTACGCAACTGGCCTTCGGCTACACGGCCGAGGAGGTCAAGTTCATCGTTCGGCCAATGGGCGCCGAGGGCAAGGACCCGGTCTGGTCGATGGGCGACGACACGCCGATGGCAGCCCTGTCGCGCGTTCCGCGCTCGCTCTTCACCTATTTCAAGCAGCGCTTCGCCCAGGTCACCAACCCGCCGATCGATCCGCTTCGCGAGGAGCTGGTGATGTCGCTGCGGACGCTCATCGGGCCGCGCCGAAGCTTGCTCGAGGAGAGCGAGGCGCACACCAGGCTGCTCGAGATCGACAACCCGATCCTGATGGCCGGCCGGCTAGCGGCAATCAGATCGCTCGCGAGCCCACTTCTCGTGGCCCGAACCCTTTCAGCAACTTTCCCCGTCGACCAGGGGCCGAGCGGCCTCCGCAGAGGCCTGGACGAGCTGTGTGACGCGGCGACAGCCGCCGTCGCGGACGGTGTGTCGGTGCTGGTCCTGTCGGACCGCGACGTGAGCCCGGACCGCGCCCCGATCCCCTCGCTCATGGCGGTTGGAACGGTCCATCATCACCTCATTCGGGTCGGCAAGCGGATGCGGGTCGACCTGGTTGTCGAGAGCGGCGACGCCTGGGACGTCCACCACTTCGCCTGCCTGATCGGCTACGGCGCGGCGGCCGTGCACCCCTGGCTTGCCCTCGCCACGGTGGCCAGCGGGATCGACGAAGACTACCGGGCCCGCGTCGACCTGGCCGCCCGGCGGCGCGAGGATGCCGCCGCGATCGAGGCCGAGTGGCGTGAGGACGGTCCTGCGAAGGCGCGCAAGGCGGAGGCTAACTTCCAACACGCGGCCGAGAAGGGGCTGCTCAAGATCATGTCGAAGATGGGGATCTCGACGGTCTCCAGCTATCGCGGGGCCCAGATCTTCGAGGCGCTCGGTCTGGCCGCCGAGGTCGTCAATCGTTGCTTCACCGGTACGCCCTCCCGAATCGGTGGGCTCGGCTTCCACGAGCTGGCCGAGGACATCCTGTCCCGCCACAGCGCAGCGTACGCAGGGGCCAGGGGCCAGGGGCCAGGTGTCGGCGAATCCCCATCCCTGAGCCCTGACCCCCGACCCCTGACCCCGCGAAACGCACTTGTTCCTGGGAAGCTCCCCGACTACGGCTTCATCCGTTACCGCCGCGAAGGCGAATACCACGCCTTCAATCCGCTCGTGGTGCGGGCACTGCACCAGGCGACCATCAGCGGTGAGTACGACCATTACAAGCAGTTCAGCTCACTGGTCCAGAGCCGCGCCCCAATGACGCTCCGCGACCTGCTCAACTTCAGGCCCGGCAATCCGGTCCCACTCAAGGAGGTCGAGTCGGTCGAGGCGATCCGCCGCCGCTTTATTACCACCGCGATGTCGCTCGGGGCGCTCTCGCCCGAGGCTCATCGGACGCTCGCGATGGCCATGAACCGCATCGGGGCGCGGTCCAACTCGGGCGAGGGCGGCGAGGATCCGGACAACTACGTCCCAGACGAGAAGGGCGATATCGGCCACAACAAGATCAAGCAGGTCGCGTCGGCTCGCTTCGGAGTCACCGCCGAGTACCTGGCCATGGCCGACGAGCTCGAGATCAAGATGGCCCAGGGCTCCAAACCCGGCGAGGGTGGCCAGCTGCCGGGCGTGAAGGTCAACGAGGTTATCGCTCGCCTTCGCCACGCGGTGCCGGGCATCTCGCTGATCTCCCCGCCGCCCCACCACGACATCTACAGCATCGAGGACCTGGCACAGCTCATCTACGACTTGAAGCAAGCCAACCCGCGGGCGCGGGTGGGCGTCAAGCTGGTCGCCGAGGCCGGGGTTGGCACGATCGCGGCCGGCGTCTGCAAGGCGTACGCGGACTACGTGCTGATCAGCGGTCAGGACGGTGGGACCGGAGCCTCGCCGTTATCTTCGATCAAGAACGCCGGCTGTCCGTGGGAGCTGGGCCTGGCTGAGACCCAGCAAGTGCTGGTCATGAATGACCTGCGCGGCCGCATAGTGGTGCGGACCGATGGAGGGCTGAAGACGGGCCGCGACGTGCTGGTGGCCGCCATGCTCGGGGCGGAGGAGTTCGGCTTCGGGACGGCATCCGTGGTGGCGATCGGCTGCGACATGGCGCGCGCCTGCCACTTGAACACCTGTCCGACCGGTATCGCCACCCAGGATCCCAAGTACCGCGCCAAGTTCGAGGGCACCGCCGAGATGGCGATTCACTACTTCACCCATCTGGCGATGGAGGTCCGCGAGTTCCTGGCGTCGCTCGGGTTCCGCAAGCTGGACGAGGTTATCGGCCGCCCCGAGCTGCTCGAGGTACGTCCCATTCCAGAAGGCGAGCGGGCCACCGCACTGGACCTGTCAGCTGTCCTCGCGCCAGCCGACCCGAGCGGTACCCGGCCCCGGCTGCATGTCGTCGACCGCAACGTCCGCCCCAACGACACCGCGCTCGATCCACAGATCATTCGCGACGCACAGGAGGCGCTGGAGAGCGGCAAGCGGGTCCGGCTCTCCTACACCATCCAGAACGCTCACCGCGCCGTCGGCACTCGGCTGTCTGGCGAGATCGCACGCCGCTACGGCAGTCAGGGGTTGCCCGATTCGACGATCGAGATCCGCTTCCGGGGCAGCGCCGGGCAGAGCTTCGGGGCCTGGGCGACCAACGGTGTGCGACTTATCCTGGAAGGCGAGGCCAACGACTACGTCGGTAAGGGCCTATGTGGGGGCGAGATCGTGTTGATGCCGCCCGCCGAGGCCGCCTTCAAGCCGCATGACAACGTGATCGTCGGGAACACTGTGTTGTACGGGGCGACGAGCGGGTCGCTGTTCATCAGCGGTCGAGCTGGCGAACGGTTCGCGGTTCGCAACAGTGGGGCGGTGGCGGTCGTCGAGGGTGTCGGGGACCACGGCTGCGAGTATATGACCGGCGGGGTCGTAGTCGTGCTTGGGGAAGTTGGCCTCAACTTCGCGGCCGGGATGTCAAACGGTGTTGCTTTCGTGCTCGACGAGGCCAACCTGCTCCCCAGTCGCCACAACCCAGAGATGGTCAACCTCGAGCGAACGATGAGCCTCGAGAACCTGGAACTGCTCTATTCGCTGATCCGGGCTCACTTCGAGAAGACCGGCAGCCCACGGGCTCAGGAGGTCCTGGACACCTGGGACTATTACCGCACCCAGTTCTGGAAGGTCGTGCCGCTGCCGCCCGAGCAGGCCGCTCCGGCGGCCGAGCAGGCTGGCCTCCGCCAGCGAACAGTGGAGGCGGCCGACGCGTCAGTACCGCGACCGTAAGGGAGCGCCCTCCCTTACGGTCGCGGCAGTGCGTCACTCTTCACGAACTCCTCTATTGGCTCTCGTTTTGGCTTTAGCGTCAGCGTGCGCGGGAAATCCGGCTCGGGCCAGACGCTGAAGCCCTGAATGTGCTGGTGGGAGGCCAGGCGCCGGTTGGTGGCTTTCACCACGTCGGGGGCCTTCGACGCGTCGTCCATGAGCAAGACGGCGTGCACGTTCACCTCGGCCTCGCCGGTCTCGAGGCCGACTACGACCGCGTCGCGGACCGCCAGGTCCTGGAGCAGCACGCCCTCGACATCCTCCGGATAGACGTTCATTCCGTTTCCCAGCACGATCAGGTTCTTCTTGCGGCCCTTCAGGTAGAGGTACCCTGCCGCGTCGAAGTAGCCCAGATCGCCGGTCTTGTACCAGCCGTCCTCGAACGCGGCCGCCGTCGCCTCAGGATTCTCCCAGTACCCCGAGCTGACGTTGTCACCCCGCACGAGGATCTCACCGTCCGGCGCCAGGCCGACCTCGCAGCAGGAGAGCGGCCTGCCCACCGAATCCAGCTTGCGGCGCGCCAGGCTGTTGGTCGTCACAGCCGGCGAGCACTCGGTCAGGCCGTAACCCTGGACGACTTTGATGCCCATGTTCTCCCAGCGCTGCGCCAGGGATGGGTCCAGGTAGGCTCCGCCGACGACGAAGAACTCGAAGTGGCCTCCGAGACGCCGGTGGACCGCGCGGAACAAGTGGCGCCGTAAGGGGAACGGCACCAGTGGCGCCAGGCGCTGAAGCATTCGCCAGGCCTTCTCCTGGCGCCTCTGGCGGACCTCGTGCTCGATGCCCTGGTAGAAGAGCGCCAGCACCTGGGGCACCGCCGGCATGGCCGTGATCCGCTCCTCTTGCAGTGCCTCGAAGATCGTGCTGGGCTGGAGGGTGTGGACGTAGACGACCGAGGCGCCGCCCAGCATCAGATCGCACAGGCAGATGCTCTGCTCGAACATGTGGCTCAGTGGGAGGACCGATAGCGCGCGGTAACTCGGCAGCGCCGTGACGTGCTCGTCCATCGCCTTCACGTTGGAGAGCAGGTTGCGGTGGCTGATCATCACCCCCTTTGGCTCTCCGGTCGTGCCCGAGGTGAAGACGACCTCGGCCAGGTCTTCTGGACCGATCGTGGGCGCATCCGAACTGTCCGGCGGAGCCCCGTCCGACTCGAGCTCGCGGAGGGATTCGATCGGGACAGTCGGCACGCTCGACTCGCCCAGCTCGCGAAGCTGGTCCGTCCCTCCCAGGATCACCCTGGCGCGAGTGACGCGGGCCACTCGTCGCGCGAAGTCCGCGCCGCCCCGGGCATCCAGCGGCACCACCACAACGCCGGCCTTGAGGCAGCCGAAGAATATGCCTCCCCACCACGGCTGGTTCGGGGCCCAGATCGCCGCCCGCTCGCCGCGCTGGATGCCACGCGCGGCGAGCCAGGCCACGAAGCGATCCACGTACCGCCCCAGCTCGGCATACGTCCAGCCGACTCGCCCGTCACGGCTGCGGATCGCCAGGGCCGGCCGCTCGGCGTACCGCACGCGCGACCGCTCGACGATGTCCACCAGAGTCCGAACGTCAGGGTGCGGGTCGTTCATGGGAGATGGGAGATGGGAGATGGGAATTGGGAGATCGAAGTCCTTCATGCTAGATATGGTAGCTGCAGACCTAGCCTCCGACCCCACGCCGAGGCAG
>WNFU01013897.1_pt1 | contig 16388 bp, 13 predicted proteins | sample 5400121 | NCBI WGS metagenome assembly WNFU01 (sample SAMN13153360, study PRJNA577476) | soil metagenome | isolation source: 100 cm soil or saprolite under grassland replicate 1 | place: USA:California | collected 2016-06-15
GGGTCACCGGTGATCGCTCCCAGTCCCTGCGGGGTCGAAGCGTGGAGACGCGGGTCGGCTACGACTTCGCACACGCGGTCGTCGACGACCACTCACGGCTCGCCTACGCCGAGCTACTCCCCGACGAGCGCGCCGTCACCGTCGTCGCCTTCACCGAGCGGGCGCTCGCCTTCTTCGCCCGGCACGGAATCGAGGCCAAGCGGCTGATGACGGACAACGCCTGGTGCTACACGCACGGCCATGCGTTCCGAAGCCTGCTCAACGAACAAGGGATCAAGCACCTGACGATCGAGCCCTACCGGCCGCGGACGAACGCAAAGTCGAACGCTTCCACCAAACGATGGCGCGCGAGTGGGCCTACGGCGTCAGCTACCGCAGCTCACGAGACCGCGCGGCCGCTCTGCCCCACTGGCCGCACCACTACAACACCGCCAGACCGCACAGCTCGCTCGGAGGCCGGCCACCAATCAGCCGCGTACGGAACCTGTGTGGGCAGGACAACTAGATGAGCGTGGGGCGCGACCCCTTGTATTCCCGACGGCAACGCACCAGAGTGAGTAACGGTGGGTCTGCGGCTCTATACGCCGCGGCTTTAACCCTGGCCACCTCGGCTTGGAGACCTTGAGGGAGGCTCCGCCCTCTAAACGGACTCTCCCGCCCACCTACGGCAGCAGCGCGCAGGCTGTCGTAGTTTCTTGGAAGCGCGACAGAGTGGTCACTGTCGCGTTTTGGCGGAATCGCGACAAATCGTGCCCGCGTCGGATTACGTTTCAACGTTTCGCGGCGAACGGGGTTGAGCCGGATCTCGTCGGCGTCGCATCCTCAATAATTCACGACAAGGCGCAAGGCGGCTTCAGCAAAGGCCCGAAGCGGCGTTCTTCGGAATGGGCAGCAAGGGCGAGCGCTTTGGTCTGGGGTGGCAGCCAACCGGTTGCAAAACCCAGCACGATCTGGTATTCGCGTGCGCGCGGGAAACAGAAATAAACGGCGCTACCGCCGAGCGGTACTCACCGAGGCCGCATTTTGGAGCCACTCATCCCGCCGTTTTCCGCGTGGCGTTATTCCTTGGATCGCAGCGTGCCACCTCGTTTGGACGAGAGGGATAGGACCTTGTTACGCGGCGTGTGGGAGAGGTTCAGGCTTGAACCGCGGAACGGGCATATCGTCCTCTGAGCCCTGCCAGCGGAGCGTCACACGGGGCTCGGTGCCTTTTGGGTAGACACGAATTTCGGCGATACAGCGCGCATAGAACCTACGCCGGATGTCGAGATCCACGGCGGCAGGGATAAGCCCCGCAGCCTTCTCCGCTGCGGACTGTGGGTACTCGGACACTGGGTAACCGATCTCGTCCGGTTTGGGGATCTCACGTAGCGCTCGGCGCGCAGCCTCTAATGTCCCCTGTCGGACTGCGACGTCCGCCTTCCACTGCTCGACGCCGACGTCTGAGACCTTGATCTCTGCGCGATACATGTCGAGCTCGCGCTGTGCGTCGTGCACTGCTTCGAGTGCATCCGCGTAGCGCGTGTCTCCTTCGATGACGGCTGAGATGTACGGATCACGGGTAGCGACAGCGAGGTCCAGCAGATACTGAACGGCTGGTTCGAGTTCGTGTGCGGCCATTGACGCACCGTTACAACCGAGATGAGTGCAGGCGTAGCGGAGCTTCTCGCGGTTTTTCCCGTACCGGCGTAGGTGCATTTTACGCCCGCACACTCCGCAGCGCACGACTCCGTGAAGGACAGCTTCTTTCCCAGCACCGTTATGTGTCGGCCCCGGAGTCTGGACAGCGTTCGCTGCCTCCCACTCGCCAGGGGTGACTATCGGAGGATGCGCGTTCTTGATGACGAGTGGCTCGCCACCATCCGGATTTGGAACGCGTTGCTCTCCGAGGTAAACGCGACGCTTGATGATCAGATAGACAGACGAGTGCGAGATGGGAAGTCCCTTCGACTTGATCGTCTTCGCGATGCTGGGGAAGCTCCTCCCCTTGGCGCGAAGGCGGAACATCTCGCGGATGAACTCGGCAGATCGCTCGTCAATCACAAGCCGCCGATCTCGTAGCTGATAACCGATCGGAACGCGTCCCGCGCAGTGGATACCTTCGCGGGTTCGCTTCAGCTTCCCGCCTTGCAGTCTCCCGCGCAGACGTTTTCGTTCCGCATCACCTACCGCCATGAGGATGTTGAAGTGCATCTCGGATCCGTTGGCGGAGTCGAACCCGGACGCTGTCGCGATTAGGCGAGCGCCGCAGGCCACAATCCGCCGGAGCGCGACCGCTCCCGCGATGACGTCACGAGCAAATCGACTTTCGTCGCGGACGATGATCCCGCCTAGCTCTCCTGACTCACAACGTGCGATCAGTTCGCCGAGCTTCCGGTCATCCGCGTTGAGGGCGCCTGAGACGATCTCGGTGACGACTTCTGTGATCTCGAGGCTGCGACTCTCAGCCCAGGCGCGTGCCTGCGCCTCCTGGTCGGCAGGATCAGACGAAAGTGTCCCGTTCGCGCCCTCAATCGAGGCTCGGCAGTAGATGGCGAAGGGTGGCACTGCACCTCACTGGTCGGTTGACTCAGCCGGAGTATAGCCTAAGTGTCAGAAACTGCGGGCAGATGAAGAACGGCACGCTTTGGAGGTAGCGCGACCACTAGATCCAGCGCTTCCAGCGGAAGAAGGCGAGCTGCGCGATGGTCGTGACCACGATCAGGGCCCACGACCAGGCGTAGCCCCACTGCCAGCCCAGCTCGGGGAAGTGATGGTGGAAGTTCTGGCCGTAGAGCCCGACGATGAACGTGGGGAGGAGAAGCACGGAGGCGATCACGGTCAGCTTCTTCATCACCTCGTTCTGGTCGTTGGCGATCTTCGCCTGGAGGTAGTCGCGCACGCTCGCGATCAGATCCCGCGACAGTTCCAGGCCGTCGAACGCCCGTAGGAGCTTGTCGTAGGCGCCGTTGAAGGCCACTTCGACCTCGTGTGGAAAGACCTCCTCGCCCCTCTCGACCTCGATCACGTTGTCGACGACACGGCGGACGGCGTCGCGAGTCGGTGCGAGCGTCCGGCGGATGTGGAGGAGGTCGTGGCGGAGCTCGCTCAGGCGTGCGCGCGTCTCGGCCGGCGAAGCCGTCTCGACAACGTCCTCGAGCTCGTCGATCTCCCCGTCGAGCGAGTCGACGAGGTCGAGATAGTGCTCCGAGATGTCGTCGACCAGGCGGTAGAGCATCATCCCGGCGTTGTCGTCCGGCCGGCACGCCTCACGCACGGGGCGCGGGTCGTACGGATGCTCGCCGGGCGGCGTCTTGCTCACGCTCAGCAAGACGTCGTGCGTCACGACGACGTCGATCTCCTGGTAGAAGACACGGTCTTCGTCCGGTATCGCCACCGCGACGAGGAAGATCCCGAAGAGGTAGTCCCCGTGAGCCTGCAACGTCGGCCGGGGCTGGTCGGCGTGGCGGGCGGGCGCGAGCAGAAGCTCGAGCGCCGACTCCTGGACCTGCCGCGGCAGCTTTGCCCGCAGCTCGTCCGGAGACGGATCGATCAAATCGATCCATTCGGCCATCGTGGGCCGAGGGTAGTGCCGGAGTCGGCTGGACTAACCGGTCACGCCGTCGCGCACGCGTGCCGCGAGGAGCCACGTCCTCAACGGCAGGGTCTGACCCCAGGTGTTGGGAAAGCGTGACTTTTCGTCCCCAACGGCCGTGGCCCAAACGGCAGGGTCTGACCCTCGCTGTTACGAAAGCGTGACTCTTTGTCCCCCGCGTTCGCGCCTAGACGCGGGGTGCTGCTTCGGCCGCCATCAGGTGGCCTTCGAGCGCGGCGAGATACCGCTCCGCGTCGAGCGCGCCCATGCAGCCCGACCCCGCCGCCGTCACCGCCTGGCGATAGACGTGGTCCTGGACGTCGCCGACGGCAAAGACACCCGGCACGTTCGTCTCGGTCGAGCCGGGCTTCGTGATCAGGTAGCCGGCCTCGTCGTGATCGAGCTGATCGAGGAAGAGACCCGTGTTCGGATCGTGACCGATCGCCGCGAACAGGCCGTCCGCCTCGAGCTCCCAGGTCTCATTGGTGTTCACGTCACGTAGGCGCACGCCGGTGACGCGGTCCTCGCCGAGGACCTCGTCGACGACGGCGTTCGTAATCCACTCGATCTTCTCGTTCGCGCGGGCGCGGTCGAGCATGATCTGGGAGGCGCGGAACTCGTCGCGCCTGTGCACGATCGTGACCCTGGCGGCGAAGCGCGTGAGGAACGTCGCCTCTTCCATCGCGGAGTCGCCGCCCCCGACGACCACCACATGCTTGTCCGGGAAGAACGCGGCATCGCAGGTCGCGCAGTACGAGACCCCGCGGCCCTGAAGCTTCTGCTCGGACCCGAGGCCGAGCTGGCGGGCGCTGGCACCGGTGGCGACGATCAGGGTCTGGCCGAGATGCTCCTCGTCTCCGACCCACACGCGCAGCGGCCGCTCCGAGAAGTCCACCTTCGTGACGTCGTCGGTGACGAACTCGGCGCCGAAGCGCTCGGCCTGTCGCTTGAAGTCCTGCATCATCTCCGGGCCCAGTACGCCGTCCGCGTAACCGGGGTAGTTCTCCACGTCGCTCGTGATCATTAGCTGGCCGCCCCAGTTGAAGCCCTCGATCACGAGCGGCTTCAGGTTCGCCCGCGCGGCATAGAGCGCGGCCGTATAACCGGCCGGCCCGCCGCCGATCACGATCACGTCGCGGACATCGTTGTCAGTCATGTTCCTCCAAAGGTCTTGCCCGTTTTCCCTCTCTGTATTAAACGAATTCGGTCGGCTGAGCCTTCCTTACGCCACCAGCCGGCCGCAGAGGTAGAGCCTGCCGTCGCGGGGCTCGGACTCATCGTAGAGCCGATGGGGCTCCCGCCTCCCCGGTCCGAGCAGGTGGACGACGGGATGGCCTCGGGCCACGAGCAGCTCGGCGATCAGCCTGCGGTGGCAGCGCCACCAGACCGTCTCGGCGCACATGAAGCACGGCGCGGGCTGGGCGAGCTCCCGGCCGAGCGCCTCCAGCCACTCGGCCGTCCCCATCCGCGCCGTGTAGCTACGGAACGCGGTCACCCGGAGGCAGGGGAAGCGCTCCTCGCCCGGCTCGCCGCTGCGCCGGCCGCCAAGCTCGACCGCGTGCCGATAGGCGATCCCCGCCTCCTCGAGGGCCTCGCGCAGCGGACCCTGGTTGAACTGCGGATTGCGGCGGGAGCCTGGGAAGCGCCGGACGTCGACCAGCGTCTGCGCGCCGACCTCCCTCAGCGTCTCGACGAGCTCTTCGAGAGGCCGTACTCCGTGGCCGATCGTCAGGACCGCATGCATACAATCGCCGCCCTGATGGTAGTTAGGGGCAGGCATGGCTGAAACGGTCACGTGGCCGCTCCTGCGCGAGCTCGCCAACTTCCGTGCCGAGAAGGGCTGCGCGGTCAGTCTGTATCTCAACCTGGATCCGTCGGAGGTGCCGACGGCGGGGGATGCGCAGTCCCGGATGAACGCATTGCTGAACGAGGCGGAGAAGAAGGACCGGAAGGACCTCACGCACGAGCAGCGCAGGGGCGTGCTCGCCGACTTCGAGCGCATCGCGCGCTGGTTCGATGACGAGTTCGATCGAGCAGGATCGCGTGCCCTCGCGGTCTTCGCGGCGGGCCTGGACAACTACTGGTCGCCCATGCAGCTCGTCCAGCCGGTCCCGGACATCGTGAAGGTCGGCCGCGACTTCTACCTTGCTCCGCTGGCGCCCGCCGTCGCGCGTGCCGACGGCACGATCATCGCCGTCGTCGGCCGTGAGCAGGGTCAGCTGTTTCGCCTGCGCGCCGGTCGGCTCGAAGAGATCGCCGAGCACTTCGACGAGCAGCCCGGACGCCACGACCAGGGCGGCTGGTCGCAGGCGCGGTACCAGCGGCACATCGAGAAGCTCGTCCAGGACCACCTGAAGGGCGTCGCCGAGGAACTGGATCGCAGTCGCCGCCGCCTGCAGTCGCCGAAGGTCGTGTTGGTCTGCTCCGAGGAGATGCGCGCCGAGTTCACCGAGGAGCTGCCGGCGTCGGCACGTGAGGCGCTCGTCGGCTGGGCGCCGGCGAAGTCGCACGCAAGTCCGACCGAGCTGCTCGAAGCGGTTACGCCTGTTCTCGAAAAGGCGCAGGCGAAGGACGAGGGCGAAGCGATCGACCGCTGGCGCGAGGAGGCCGGTCGCAACGGTCGCGCCGCGTCCGGGTGGGAGCAGACGCTCGAAGCCGCCTCGGACGGTCGCGTCGACCTCCTGCTCTTCCAGGAAGGATCGGACCGGCCGGCTTGGCGCTGCCCGGCCTGCGGTCGCGCTGCGACCTCACTTGCCCACGGCGGCGCTGTCTGGGCGATCCGTCATCACCCCGACCTAGCCCCGGTCGAGGGCATCGGCGCACTGCTCAGGTACTGACGGGGATCAGTCTCCGCGGCAGGCTGCGTTGCGAGCCGGGGGACCTTGTGCACGCCCTTCGGACGCGGCGAGACACGAGCGGCTATTCGCGGGACGTGAGACCCTTCACCGGCCGAATTTCCAGAGCGCACGGCGCACGTACTGAGAGTCGCAGCCGCGACCGGAAGACGCAAGCGAGGCTCTAGGCCGCGTCCGCTGAAACGCCCGGCAGCTCAAGCACCGTTTCGGCTTCGAGCTCTTCCTGCTCTTCGACGGCGCGCTCGAGCTTCGTCTCCAGGCGGTCGAGCCGCTTTCCGGCTTCGTGGTGCTTGGACTGCGCGTGGCCGATGTGCGTGCCGATCTTGTCGAAGTCGTCCGCGAACCGTTCGAAGTCACGCTGTAGCTCGGCCACGTACGCCATCACCTCGTGCGCGTGCTCCTCGATCTGCATCCCGCGGAGGCCGAGCGCGATCACCTGGAGGTAGGCCGTGAACGTCGTGGGGGAGACGGGGAACACGCGCCGCTCGTGGGCGTACGCGAGGAGCGCCCCGGTCTTGCCGCATGCGAGCTCGTAGTAGACCGCCTCCACGGGGATGTACATGAACGCGAAGTCGTACGTCCCCTCGTCCGGCCGGATGTATTTCGAGGCGATCGCCTCGATGTGCTGCTTGACGTCCCGGGCGAACTGACGCTCGCCCAGCAGCCGCTCGTCGTCGGTCTCGGCCTCGACCAGGCGGTTGTAGTTGTCGAGCGGAAACTTGGAGTCCACCGGGATGTCGCGGTCCACGCGGACGACCGCGTCGACGCGCTCGCCCGAATCGAAGGTGAACTGCATCTCGTAGGCGGACGGGGGAAGCCGGTCGCGGAGCAGGTTCTCGAGCAGGAGCTCGCCGAAGCCGCCGCGCGCCTTCGGCGGCCGGAGGGCTTGCTCGAGCCGCGCCAGGTCCTTGGCCCGCTCGAGCATCTGCGTCGTCGCCTCGTCGACCTTGCCGAGGCGCTCGTGGATCTTGTTCGTCGTCTGCGACGCGTTCTCGAGTCGCCGGTCGACCTTCGTGTCGAGCTCGCCGAGTCGCCGGTCCATTGTCTCGGTAACTCCTAGGAGATGGCGGTCGACCTCGGCGGTGCGCTCGGCCAGCTGGGAGCTCCAGTCGGCGCGGAGGTCGCGCAGCGCGCGCGCAAGCCAGACGAGCGCACCCGCCAGGCCCGCGGCCAGGACCAGAATCAAGACGACGTCTGCCATAGGACCGACAGACGGTAGAGAGGGGATCGGACGGAGGGGGCGGAGCGCCCGCCCCGCCCCGAACTACGTGCTCTCTCGCTCCGCGCGGGCCTCCGCGGCCTGGTCGCGCTGCTCCTGGGCCATCTGCTCGTGCTGAGACGCGCGGTCCTCCGCGGCGCCCTGACGCTCCTGGGCAGCGCCTTCGCGCCGCATCGAGGAGTCACCCGTGACATCCCCGGCCGCCTTCTTCCCCCGGCCGAGCAGTTTGTCGAGAAGTCCCATCGTCGAACGACTACAGCCGGACGGTAAGGCACGCGCAGCGGCCTTACCGGGAGGCGAACTGACGCAGGCGGGGACGCCTTGGCGCCCCCGCCTGCGCGACGCGACGAAAGCGCCCGGATCGTTCTTGGGCAAGTGACGCCTCGCGCGCGGAGGCGAGACCGCGTCTCGCCGGGAGCGCTAACCAACAGCAGCCTTGTCGAGCCAAAGGAGGGGTCCGCGGGGAACCTTGGTTCCCCACGACCATAAAAAACGCCAGAGCCGGCGAACCCGAAGGTTCATCGGCTCTGACTGGACGAGCATATGTCCCTCTCGCTCCGCCCGTCAAGAGCCGGCCTCTCCGAAAAAACGCGCACGTTGCGGACTTCCGCCAGCCCGTGCGTCGAGGGAGAGAGACGGGTACCCTTGCGCGCGCCGTGGCGAAGAAAGTCCGCACCCCACCGCCGCCGAGACGCGTCCAGGCTCCTCAGCAACTACAACACGCTGCCCGGGATCCGGAAGACGAAGGCGCCCTGGCCCTGGCCTCCGGAGTACGCCACCATCGCCGATCGTCTGGCGCCGCTCGGCCTGCAAACCCTGTCGCAGGAGGGCGTGGCGACGCATATCCACGCGCACCTCGACGTCTTCGTGAACGGGAAGCACGTGCCCGTCCCGGCTCTGATCGGCATCAATCCCGGAGCCAACTACCTGACCGAGCTGCACACGCACGACACCCGCGGCGTGATCCATATCGAGTCGCCGAAGCCGAACGACGAGCTCACGCTCGGGCAGTTCGTGGCGGAGTGGGGCGTCTTCCTCAACCCGCGCTGCATCGGGGCGTACTGCAACGGCCTCAAGTGGTACGTGGACGGCAAGCAGCAGACGGGCAATCCCGCCGACCTCGTCCTGAAGTCGCATCAGGAGATCGCCATCGTCGTCGGCAAGCCGCCGAAGAAGATTCCGGCGAGCTACAAGTTCGCAGGCGGCGAGTAGGTACCGGCGAGTGCCGGGGGCGGGACTCGAACCCGCACGCCCCCGTAGGGGACACCTGATTTTAAGTCAGGCGCGTATCACCAATTTCGCCACCCCGGCCGTGCCAGGATAGCCGCGCGTTCGAGGAGCCTAGACTCCGATCGTGGCCGGGCTAGAAGACCTGCTGGTCGAACAGGCGCAGCTCGAATGGGACACGCCGCTGTTTCGGACTGCGCTGACGCAGTTCGAGCAGGCGATCCCCTACGCCGAGGTCAACGAGTCGATCGTCGAGCGGCTCCGCTATCCCGAGCGCGCCGTGATGGTCGCCGTCCCGGTCCGGCGCGACGCGGGGCACGTGGAGGTCTTCCCGGCTTACCGCGTCCAGCACTCGAGCGTCCTGGGCCCGACGAAGGGCGGGGTCCGGTACGACCCGCACGTCACGCTCGGCGAATGCGCGGCGCTGGCGGTCTGGATGACCTGGAAGTGCTCGTTGCTCCGACTCCCGTACGGCGGGGCGAAGGGCGGCGTTCGCTGCAATCCGCGTGAGCTCTCGTTCGCGGAGCTGCAACGGCTCACGCGCCGCTACACGAGCGAGCTGATGGGCGTGATCGGACCGCAGGAGGACATCCCGGCACCGGACATGGCGACGAACGAGCAGACGATGGCCTGGATGATGGACACGTACTCGATGCAGGTCGGGTACGCGGTGCCCGAGATCGTGACCGGGAAGCCCGTCTCGCTGGGCGGCTCCCTCTTCCGGCACGAAGCGACCGGTGCCGGCGTGATCATGGTCGTCGAGCGCGCGTGCGACCGGCTCGGCTGGAAGCTCTCGGAGCAGCGCTGCGTCGTCCAGGGCTTCGGCAACGTCGGCGGAATCGCCGCGCAGGAGCTGGTGTCGAAGGGCGCCACCGTCCTCGCCGTGTCCGACATCTCGGGCGGGATCTATTCCGAGAGCGGGTTGGATCTCGACGCCGCGCGGGCCTGGGTCGCGGAGCACGCCTCGCTCGAGGGGTATCCCGACGCTCAACACGTCACGAACTCGGAGCTGCTCGAGCTCCCGTGCGACCTGCTCGTGCTCGCCGCGCTCGAGGATCAGCTCACGGCGGAGAACGCGCCGCGAATCGACACGAAGCTGGTCGCCGAAGGTGCGAACGGGCCCACGTCGATCGAGGGGGACGCGATCCTCGCCGAGCGCGGCATTCTCGTTCTGCCGGACGTCCTGACGAATGCCGGCGGCGTCACTGTCTCCTACTTCGAATGGGTGCAGGATCTGGGCCGGCTCTTCTGGACGCGTGACGAGATCCGCGCACGACTCGCCGAGAAGCTCGGCGACGCGTTCGATCGCGTCTGGAATCTGGCCGAAGCGAAGGGAATCTCGTTGCGGCAGGCCGCACTCGTCGCGGGGATCAACGAGGTCGCGGGTGCGCTGAAGGCGCGCGGAATCTACCCGTGAGCGTCGCTCGCCTTCGGCTCGCTCCCGCGGGGGAAACCGTGTTTCCCCCGCGAGCCCCCTTCTTTAGGTCACGCCTTAGCGCCCGGGCCGCTGAGATCGCCGCGAGCGCGAAGGAGAAAGAAGGGGGAAACCTCCCGGTTTCCCCCAATGCCCCTTCCCCCGCTCATCGGCCAAAGGTTGGCCGATGAGCAAAGTACGCGACGCGATGGTTCCGGAGCCCGGAGCGCTCGAGGCGTCGGCGAGCGCGCAGGAGGCGGGCGAGCACCTGTCGGATCCGGCCGTGCGCGCCGTGCTCGTCTGCGACGACGACGGCAAGCTGGTCGGGGTGGTGACGCGCAAGACGCTCGTGAAAGAGATCGTGGCCACGGGTCGCGATCCGCGCGCAACCCAGCTGCGCGAGATCGCCGAGCCGCCGCTGTTCACGCTCGATGCGTCGTTGGATCTCGACGAAGCCTTCCGCGCGCTCGAGGAGAACGATCTCGAGCGGGTTCCCGTTGTCGAGCATGGTCGTCTGCTTGGGATCGTCTCGCGAGCGGTCCTCCAGCGACGCCTCGCAGAGGACGAGCCGCCTGCCGACGTCGAGACCGGTCGGCTCTGATCGGAGGCGTAGCCCAGGTCCTGGCAGCTGCCGTCGTCGTCCTCGCCGGCGGCCCGCCGGAGCTCGCACCACGGAATGCACAGGTCGACAGGGCGTGGTACGTGAAGCCCGGACACATGCTGTGGAGTGGCACCGGATCGAGCGCTCACTCACGATGGACGTCTCGATCTGCTCGTCTCCGACGTCCAGGGGAATCACGCCAGCGGGCCGTATCGGATCGTCACGGTGAGGCGTGGCGTTCCGCGGACCATTTTGAGCGGCACTTGGTCGGAGAGCTCCTGGCGGGTCAGCCAGGGCTCGCTGACCATCGACGAAGCGCGCGGCGGACAGAGCGTGTGCTGCCCAGAGTTCCGCGCCTTCCTGACCTATCGTTGGAACGGCCGCCGGCTCGTCCTTTCGCACACGCGGCTCGCCAGGCAGTCGACTTAACAGCAGGTATAGGCGCCCGGCGGCGCGGCGCCTTCTTCCTCTTCCGGCAGCTCGGCGGCGGCCAGGGCCGCACCGTCGAGGATGTCGCGCTCGCTGATCTCGAGCACGTCGACGTCGAAGAACGCGAGCGTCTCGCGCGCGATCACGGCGCCCCCGACGATGACTGGGGCACGCTCCGGGTCGAGCGGACGGAGGTTGCGCCGCTCGGCGAGCGGAACCGACGCAAGCCGCTGCAGCTGCTCGTCCAGAGCGGCCGCGGTCAGCTCGAATCCATGCACGCGGTCCCGGTCGTATTCCTCCAGGCCGAGGGCGAGCGCGGCAATGCTCGTGATCGTCCCGGCCACGCCGACCGCGGAGTGCGTGCCGCTCCGGATCTCGTCGGGGACGCGCTCCGCGAGCAGCGCGCGCACCGCGGTCGCGCACGCATCGAGCTCGTCCGGGGTCGGCGGATCCGTTCGGAGGAAGCGCTCCGTCAGCCGCACCGAGCCGATGTCGAGGCTGTCGTGCCAGCGGACGCCGTCCGGCTCGGCGGCGACGAGTTCGGTGGAGCCGCCCCCGACGTCCACGATCACGGTGCCGGCGGCGAGTTCGCGATCCGAGGTGACGCCGCGGAACATCAACATCGCCTCGTCGTGCCCGGAGAGCAAGCGCGTACTGAAGCCGTAGCTCCACTCGATCTCGCCCAGGAACGCCTCGCCGTTCTCCGCGTCGCGGATCGCGCTCGTCGCGACGGCGAGCGTACGCTCGGCGCCGAGCGACTCGAGCGTCCGGCGATAGTCGGCGAGAACGTTTCGCACGCGCGCGACCGGGACAGGAAGAAGCCGGCGACGCGCGTCGACACCTTCGCCGAGACGCGTTACACGTGTCTCCCGCTCGATGTCCGCAATTCGCCCGTTCGAGATATCCGCGACCAACAGACGCGTCGAGTTCGTGCCGATGTCGACGGCGGCAACGCGTGTCACGAGAGTCGACTGTACCGTCCGGCCCATCGTTAGAGTGTTTGCCCGTTGAGCCGAGCCCGCCGCCTCCTCTACCGGCTCGATCCGGTGCTCCAGATCAGCCTCGTGATCGGGCTGGCCGAGGCGTACCGCCTGCTCCGGAGGCTGATTCCGACCGATTGGCCACAGGCGACGGCGAACGCCCATCAGGTCCTCCGTCTCGAGCAGGTGAGCCACTTTGCCTGGGAGCAGGGCATTCAACACTGGTTCCTGCGGTTCCCGGAGCTCGTGCGGGGGATGAACTGGTTCTACCTCTCGAGCCACTTCGTCGCGACGGGCGCGTTCTTCATCTGGCTCTACTGGCGCAACCGCGAGGGGTTCTCGATCTTCCGGGACGGGTTCCTCCTCGCCACCGCCATCGCGCTCGTCATCCACTGGCGCTACCCCACGGCGCCGCCCCGGCTTGCGGACATGGGGATCCGGGACACGATCGATCTGTACTCGGGGGTCAACATCGGCAAGCCTCACCACGAGCGCTTCTCGAATCCCGTTGCCGCCGTGCCGAGTCTTCACGCCGGTTGGGCTCTGGCGCTCGGGGTCGGGCTGACGCTGTACGCGCGCAACTTTCTCCTGCGCGCGGCCGGGGTCCTCTATCCGTCTGCAGTGATGCTGACCATCGTCGTGACGGGGAATCACTTCATCTTCGACGCCGTCGCGGGCGCGCTCGTGATGGCGGTCGGCTTCGCGGCAACGGCGCCGTTCCGCGTCGGCGCGCGCGAGCCTGCCTACGCGCGCTCCTCCCCGTAGTCCCCTGTAACGCGCGGCCGTCTTTCCAAGACGGTAGCTGCGACAACCGGGAGACGAAAGGAGTTCCAATGAATGACTTTGTGTACGTGCAGACGAACGACGCCGATCACAACGAGGTCGTCGTGTTCGGCCGGCGCGACGACGGCACGCTCGAGCGGCTCGGGGCATATCTCACCGGCGGGAAAGGCTCCGGCGCGCCTCACCTTCCGTCGCAGAGCTCGGTCGTGCTGGACGGCGACCGCTTGTTCGTCACGAACGCCGGTAGCGACGACGTGACGTTGTTCGCAAACGAGGGCGAGCGCGTCGTCGTGCTCGACCGCGTGACGTCGGGTGGCTCCGCGCCGCGGAGCGTTGCTGTTCACGGCCGTCGCGCCTACGTGCTCAACACCGGCGACGAGCCGAACATCTCCGGCTTCTCGCTCGAAGGGGACAAGCTCGTGCCGGTCCCGGATTCGATCCGCGTGCTCGGCGAGGGCAGCGATCCGGCGCAGGTGGCATTCAGCCCGGACGCCCGGACGTTGCTCGTCACCGACCGCGCGGACAGCATCCACGCGTTCGCCGTCGACGGCGCGGGCGTGGCGCAGGACAAGGTCACGTACGGCTCGTCGGGCGCAACGCCGTACGGCTTCGACGTGACGCCGGACGGTGTCCTCGTCGTGACGGAGGCCGCCGGCGCGCAGGTCGGCAAAGCATCGGCTTCCTCGTACAGGCTCGGTGGGCCGGCGCAGCTCGCGCCGGTCAGCGGGGCCGTCCCGAGCACGCGCAGTGAGGTGTGCTGGGCGGTGATCAGCAAGGACGGCCGGATTGTCTTCGTGACGAACTTCGGCGACGGCACGATCTCGTCCTATGCGATCGCGGAGGACGGCAGCATCGAGCTGCGCGAAGCTGTGGCGGCGACGACGGTCGACGGCGGGCCGGGGATCCGCGACGAGGCGCTCAGCTCAGACGGGCGCCACCTGTACGCGCTTCACGCGGACACGGGCCGGGTGTTCGGCTGGAGGGTCGGCACGGACGGCTCGCTCGACCCAGTCGGGTCGGCGAACGGCCTGCCGCTGACAGCAGCGGGCCTGGCGGCAAGCTAGCCCCGATTGGAGCTCGGCGAGCTATAATTCCGGCTGCGACGCGGGGTGGAGCAGTCAGGTAGCTCGCCGGGCTCATAACCCGGAGGTCGCAGGTTCAAATCCTGCCCCCGCTACTGCGAAAGGCCCGCAAACGCGGGCCTTTTGTTTGCCAAACAGGCGGCAGCCGCGGAACTTTGGTCCCCTTTTTGGTACCCCTTCATTTTCGAAAGTTTTGATTTCGCGGTTTTGCCGCAAGCCGAAGCCGCGCTCGGTCTGCGGGAAGTCGTCACCAACCAGCTCCTCCGCGAGACTCTCGAAGGCCGACTCGGGCTCGAACCCAACGCAAGACCCGCGCTCTCTACAGGCGCCTCCTCAACCAAGATCCGAGTGACGAGCTGGCGACCGGGGTTAGGCAGCACAATCATCGGCCATTGATCGGCAGGTCACCGGAAGCTTCCGAGTTACGTGGGCACCTAGCTAGGCTGGCTTCGAAGCGCCAAGCTGGAACGCTGCGGCATCCACCCGCCGATCTGAGCGGAAGAATGTCCCTGTGCCTGGCAATCGGACACCCGACGAGCTTCGTGTTGCTCTCGAAGAGTTCGTGCGTTATCGCGAGGAGCACCTCAAGGGAGACGAGAAGGGTGAGGCGGCGATCTTTCTCGAGAACCTCTTCCGCGCTCTCGGACACGAGGGCGTCCGGCAAGCAGGAGCGACGCTTGAGCAGCGGGTGAGCCGACGAGATCAGGGTGGGATCGCCTACGCCGATCTTGAGTGGAAGCCCCGCGTCCTGATCGAGATGAAAAAGGCGCAACGCGACCTCTTGCGGGACTACCGGCAGGCGTTTGAGTACTGGATCGACATGGTCCCGGACCGACCGAAGTACGTGATCCTCTGCAACTTCGACCAGTTCTGGATCTACGACTTGAACCTCCAGCTAGAGGAGCCCGTCGACCGAGTCAGCCTTGCGGACCTCCCACGGAGGTGGGAGACGCTCGCATTCATGCTCCCGATCCAAGAGGAGCCCTCGTTCGGCAACGACCTGGTCGCTGTAACGCGCGAGACCGCCGCGACGATGTCTGCGGTCTTCAACAGTCAGGTCAACCGCGGAGTGGCTCGCGATGACGCGCAACGGTTCATTCTGCAAGCGGTGATGGCGATGTTCGCCGAGGATATCGGCCTTCTGCCGCGCCATTCCTTTACGGAGGCGCTCCACGACGTGATCGAGGGCAAGGGGAGCGCTTACGACTTGCTTTTCGGGCTGTTCCGCGAGATGAACGATCCGGGAGTGACCCAGGGTGGTCGCTTCGTGGGCACGCCTTACTTCAATGGTGGCCTTTACGCAGATGTGATTCCGTTCGATCTGACAACCGAAGAGATCGCCGCACTAGGTCTCGCAGCACACGAAGACTGGGCTGCCGTGCGTCCGGTGATCTTTGGAACGCTTTTCGAGCAGAGCCTCGACAAACCAGAAAGGCACGCCTACGGCGCGTACTTCACCAGCGAGGCCGACATCCAGAAGGTCGTCCTGCCGACCATCGTTCGACCGTGGCGCGCGAGGATCGAACAAGCCAACACACTCGAGGAGCTCGGCCAGGTCGAACAGGACATGCTCAATTTCCGCGTTCTCGATCCGGCATGTGGGTCGGGCAACTTCCTATACGTCGCCTACCGGGAACTTCGCCGACTCGAGTTGCAGCTGCACGAGAAGCGGTTGCGCAGGAGCCGCGAATCAGGACGTCACGAAGCAACGCGCCTCGCCTTCGTATCGACCAGGCAGTTCTACGGCATTGACCTTCGCCCGTTCGCAGTCGAGGTCGCGAAAGTCACGCTCATGCTCGCGCGGAAACTCGCCGCGGACGAGCTCGGTGACGAGCGGACCTATCTGCCTCTGGACGATCTGGATGCGAACTTCCAGACGGCGAATGCGATCATGACAACCTGGCCCGACTTCCAGGCATGCATCGGAAACCCGCCCTATCTAGGCGCCAAGCGAATACCTGCAGAGAAGCCAGCAGAGGAGGTCGCCGCTTTACACGAGGCCTATCCGGACATCGGGGGCCTCTCTGACTACGTCTCCTATTGGTTCAGGAAGACGCAGGACCTTCTTCCCGACGGAGGACGCGCCGGCCTAGTTGGCACGGCGAACATCCGCACAGGCGACACCCGAAAGAGCACTCTCGACTACATCGTCGACAACGGCGGAGTGATCTACGACGCCGTGTCGTCGCAACCGTGGTCCGGCGACGCGACGGTGGAAGTATCG
>WNFU01005161.1_pt1 | contig 16387 bp, 12 predicted proteins | sample 5400121 | NCBI WGS metagenome assembly WNFU01 (sample SAMN13153360, study PRJNA577476) | soil metagenome | isolation source: 100 cm soil or saprolite under grassland replicate 1 | place: USA:California | collected 2016-06-15
GAGCGGGTCGTTCGAGTTGGTCGCGGTCATGCTCCACCTCCCGCGAGACGGCCGCGCGCCGGCCCAGAAATACGCAAAGGCGGGCTCGGGTGCCCGCACGGACCACGAGGTTACCTTGTAGACGCCGCGTACGCTAGGACGTCCTCGGAGGTCAGATCGGCCAGGGGGAGGCGTAGCTCGAAGCGGGCGCCCACCCCCGGCCTGACCGGCTCGCCGACCAGCAGCTCCCCACCCTGGGCCTGGGCGAGCTGGCGGGCGATGTACAACCCCAGCCCCACCCCACCGGCGCGACGGGTGGCGCCGGAGTCCAGCTGGGTGAACCGCTCGAAGATGCGGTCGCGTTCGGGTCGGGGGACCCCGGGGCCGGCGTCCTCCACCGCCAGCACCGCCAGCGCGCCGGCGCGGCTGGCCTCCAGCCGGATGGGGGTGCCGTCGGGGGAGTACTTGGCGGCGTTGTCCAGCAGGTTGCCGAGCACCTGCAACAGCGCCCGGGAGGCGGCGTGCACCGGCAGCGCGCCGCCGACGGCGACCTCGATGCGCCGGTCCGGGTGGCAGACGCCGGCGGCCAGCCCCGCCTCGCGGGCCACCTCGGCGGCGTCGACCAGTTGCCGCTCGACCTGCTCGCGGCCGGTCTGCTCGAAGCGGGCGGCGAGCAGGAGCTGCTCGATCAGGTCCTTCAGGCGGGTGCCCTGGCGCACCGCCATGTCCACGAACTCGCGACGCTCGGCCGGGTCGAGCGCGGCGCCCCGGGTGCTGAGCGTGCCGAGCGTGCCGAGGATCACCGTCAGCGGGGTCTTCAGCTCGTGGGAGACGGTCGCCAGTAGGTCGCGCTTGAGCCGGTCGCTCTCCTGGAGCCGCCGGATGAGGGCCTGCTCGTCCTCGACCAGCCGGGCCTGCTCGGCCGCCATCGCCGTGGCCCGCGCGGCGGCGGCCTCCGCCAGCACCCGGTCCCGGTCGGCCCGGATCGCGCCTCGGCAGGTCAGGTACACCGCGGCGGTGGGCAGGGCCAGGATCGGCACCAGCTCGAGGCTACGCTCCGCCACCACCGTCACGATCGGCGCCATCCCGAGCAGCATCGACGAGGTCCACGCCCGCACGCCTACCCCCTGGCGCGCCTCGTCCCAGGCGGGCGCGCCGTCGGCGAAGATGAAGACGGCCTCGACCAGCGCGTTGTTGACCACGAAGAACGTCAGCGCCGCGGCGGCGAACGCCGCCAGCCCCACCGGACCGCGACCGCGGTCGCCGCCCAGCAGCTCGTACACCCCACCGGCGGCGCCGAGGGAGAGCGCGAGCTGGGCGGAGTTGAACAGGATCTTGCGGGCCGCCTTGCCGCCGAGCAGGTCGGCCAGGGCCGAGCAGAGCCCCAGCGCGACCACGCCGGCGGCCACCCCCCAGCCGAGCACCAGCGCGAACGCGAACGGCTGGGACATGGTGGTCGCGTCCCGGGCCCGACCCACCGGGGCACCCCCTGGGGGTTCCCCGGACCCCTCCGACCGATCCACCGGGGCACCCCCTCGGGGTTCCCCGGACCCCTCCGGCCGACCCACCTGGGACCCGCCCGGGCCGTCGAGCTCGATCGGCATCAGCTCGGCGGCCAGCACCAGCAGCACCAGCACCAGCACCGGGCCGGGGGAGACCTCGGCCGCCCGCGCGGCGGTCGGTGCCGCCAGCAGCAGCACGCCGAGGCCGAGCACCGCCACCACGGCCGTGTAGGCGGCGACGCGCCGCCTGGCGGCCGCCCTCGCCGCCCGCTTCGTCGGTGGTCGCGGCGTCCTCGCCGGCCTTCGCGTCCTCAGCTCCATTTGCGTGGAGCGCCGAGCGCGGTGACCGACGCGGCGAGCACCAGCCCCAGCTCGCCGATCCGGGCCAGACGCCTCACGAGCCTCACGTCGGAAACCCCCCTCCTCGAGCCCAGCAGTCGCTAGTATACCCAAAGTGAACGAAGCGTCTATTCCTTACGAACAATCCCATGTCGATATACTGTGTGTAGGAGTCGATGTCGGCGTTGGGGCGGCATGTTCCTGGTCGCGATGGTGCTGGCGAGCGCCCTCGCCGTCCCGCTCCTCGGCGGTCGCCTCGGGGCGCTTGCCGAGGTGCGGCTGCGCCTGCCCTGGGTGCTGCCGGCCGCGCTGGCGATGCAGGTCGTCGCCCTCGACCTGCCCGGTGTCCCTGGCTGGCTTCGTCCGCCGCTGCACGTCGCCTCCTACCTGGTGGCCGGCGTGTTCCTGGTCGTCAACCGGCGGCTGCCGGGCATGGCGCTGGTCGGGCTCGGGGCCGCGGCCAACCTGCTGGCGATCGGCGTCAACGGCGGGGTGATGCCGGCGTCGCCGGCGGCGCTGGCCGCCGCCGGCTTGCCGCCCGACCCGCCGGGATTCGCGAACTCGGCCGCCCTTGCCGACCCGCGGCTGGCCTTCCTCGGCGACGTCTTCGCCATCCCGGCCGGCTGGCCGCTCGCCAACGTGTTCAGCGTCGGCGACGTGCTGATCGCCGTCGGCGCCGTCGTCGCCGTCCACGGCGTCTGCGGCTCCCGCCTGCCCTGGCGGCGCCCACGGTAGGACGCCGACCCGGCTCGTTCGCTAGAACGGCGGTCATGTATCCGGCGTCGCATGCAGCGGCGAACCGTCCGTGCGGCCCTGGAGCTTGCGCGCCGCCCACGGCGGCCACGCGATCCCCTCAAGAGGGGATACTTGACCGGCGTTCTACGCTCTGGGTCCCAGCCCCGACGCGAAAGGTCCTCGCCGGTGCCCCGCACGCTGCTCGCCGTCCACGCGCATCCCGACGACGAGTCGTCCAAGGGCGCCGGCACCATGGCCCGCTACGCCGACGAGGGCGTGCGGACGGTGATCGTGACCTGCACCGGCGGGGAGGCCGGCGAGATCCTCAACCCGGCGATGGACCGGCCGGGCGTGCTCGAGCGCATGCCGGAGCTGCGCCGCCAGGAGCTGGCCAAGGCGCTGGAGGTGCTCGGCGTGAGCGCCCACCACTGGCTCGGCTACCGCGACTCCGGCATGGCCGACAGCGACGCCAACGGCCACCCGGACGCCTTCGCCAACGCCGCCCTGGACGAGGCGACCGGCCGCCTGGTCGCGATCATCCGCAAGGAGCGCCCGCAGGTCGTGCTCACCTACGACGAGCGCGGCGGCTACCCGCATCCCGACCACATCCGTACCCACGAGGTGTCGGTGGCCGCCTTTGACGCAGCGGCCGACCCGGATCGCTATCCCGAGGCCGGGCCGCCGTTCCAGCCGCTCAAGCTCTACTACCACGCCACCTTCACGCGCCGCCGGCTGGAGGCGATCCACGTCGGGGCGCTCGCCCGCGGCATCGAGACCCCCTTCGCCAAGTGGCTGGAGGAGTGGGACGCCGAGGGGGAGCCCGATCCGGTCGTCACCACCCAGGTGGACGTGGCTCGCTGGCTCGGCCGGCGGCGCGACGCGCTGATCGCCCACGCCACCCAGATCGACCCCAACAGCTTCTGGTTCGCCATCCCCGACGAGGTGGTGGCCGAGATCTACCCCTGGGAGGACTACACCCTGGCGCGGACCCTGGTGCCGACCGGCGACCACGAGACCGACCTGTTCGCCGGCCTGGACCCGGAGGGGTCCGGGGAACCCCCGGGGGGTGCCCCGGTGGACCCGGAGGGGCAGCCCTTGGCGTAGCGGCGCCGCTGGGGGAGACTCCCAGCACCCGGGCACCCGCATCGAGGAGTGGTAGCGCTGGCCACGGCGACCACGTCCCAGCCGCGCACGCCGGCGAGCAAGATCCTGCCGCCGGTGCTGCCGGCCGCCTGGGTCGACCGCCCCGAGCTGCTCCGCCGCCTCGACGAGGTCGGCGCCCGGCGCCTCACCACCGTGGTCGCCGGGGCCGGCTTCGGCAAGTCGACCCTGCTGGCGGCCTGGGCGGCGCGCGTCCACTCGGCCTGGTACTCGCTGCAGCCGGAGGACGCCAGCCTGCCCACCTTCCTGCGCGGGCTGATGGACGCGCTCCGCCTGCGGCTGCCGAACCTTCCCGACGAGCTGGACACGGTGCTGGCCTCCTCGCTCGGGCCCGACAACGACGACCTGGCCCGCGCCGACGTCCTCGCGGCCGCGCTCGGCGAGGCGCTGGAGCTCCAGCTCGCCAGCGACCTGGTCCTGGTCCTCGACGACGTCCACGAGCTGCCCACCGGCGGGCCGCCGGCCCGGCTCGTCGAGGGCCTGGCCAGGCACGCGCCGGCCCCCTTCCACCTGGTGCTGTCGTCCAGGGTCGAGCCGCCGTTCCCGATCCAGCGGCTGCGCGGCCGCGGCCAGGTGCTGGAGCTGGACGGCGCCCTACTGGCGCTCGGCCAGGAGGAGACCGCCGAGCTGCTGGCCGCCGTGCTCGGCCCGGACGGGCGCGAGCTGAGCGAGCCGCTGCACCGGATGACCGGGGGCTGGCCGGCGGCGACCTGCCTGGCGGCCGAGTCGCTGCGCCGCCAGCGCCCGCGCGAGCGGGCCGCCAGCCTGGCGGCGCTGCGCCGGCCGGGCGGGCTGCTGTCCGCCTATCTCGCCGAGGAGGTGCTCGCCGGCGAGGACCCGGTCCTGCGGGACCTGGTCCGCCGGGTCGCGCCCCTGCGCCGCTTCACCGTCGAGCTGTGCCGCGCCCTCGACGTCGAGGCCGACCCGGGCATGCTGGCCCGGCTGGCCCGTCGCGGCCTGTTTCTGCAGCCGCGCACCGTCGACGGCTGGTTCGTCCTCAACGACCTGGTCCGCGAGGTGGTGCTCGCCTCGATGCCGATGGAGGCCGGCGAGCTGCGGGCGCTGCACCGGCGGGCGGCGGCCTGGCTGGCCGCCGGCGGCCACCTCGAGGAGGCGCTGGCGTCGGTGGTGGCCTGCGAGGACCCGCCGGCGACGGCCGCCTTCCTGGTCGAGCACGGCCCGGCCATGCTCGCCTCCGGCGCGACCGACGGGGTGGTGGCGGCCGCCGCCGGGCTGCCAGCCGAGCTGCGCAGCAACGCCCTCGAGCAGGTCGAGGGCGAGGCCCGCCAGGTCAAGGGCGACTGGCAGGGCGCCCTGGACTGCTTCCGCCGGGCCGCCGGCCAGGAGCGGAAGCTGGCGCCGGGGCTGGCCTGGCGCACCGGCCTCATCCACTACATGCGCGCCGAGCTCGACCAGGCCATGGCGGTCTTCCGGCGGGCGCGGCTGGACGGCGCGCCCGACGCCGACCAGGCGCTGCTGCTGGCCTGGATGGCCACGATCCATTTCCTGCGGCACGAGGCGGACGCCTGCCGCACCGTGGCGCAGCGGGCGCTCGACGCGGCGACGGCCTGCGGCGACGACCACGCCCTGGCGGCGGCCCACACCGCCATGGGCATGCTGGCGGCGCTGGAGGGCGACCGCGCCGCCAACGACGCCCACTACCTGCGCGCGCTGGAGGCGGCCGAGCGCGCCCAGGACGTCCTGCACCTCGCCCGCATCCGCGCCAACCTGGGCTCCCGCAGCAGCGAGGAGGGCTTCTACCGGGAGGCGCTGGTCGAATTGGAGGCCGCGATGCGGCTGGCCGAGCTGTCCGGCTACGCCGCCGTCCTCGCCCTGGCGCAGACGAACCGGGGCGAGGCCCAGCTCGGCCTCGGCCGGCTCGACGAGGCGATCGTCGAGCTGGAGGCGGCCAAGGTGACCTACCAGCGGTTGGGCAGCCGCAGGGTCGCCTATCCGCTCGGCGACCTGGGCCTGGTCTACCGGGAGCGGGGCGACCTGGCGCTGGCGAGGGCCGCCTACGAGGAGGCCATCGGCTTCGCCGAGCGGGCCGGCGACCTCCAGGGCCTGGTGCCGGCCCTCGCCGGTCTCGCGAGGGTGCTGGCCGGCGACGAGCCCGACCGGGCGGCCAAGCTGGCCGACCGCGCGATCGGTTACGGGCCCGGCATGGCCTGGGTCGAGGCCCAGCTCGCCGCCGGCTGGGTGGCGCTCGCCGCCGGCGAGCGCGAGCCGGCGGCGGGCTTCGCGGCCGCCGCGGCCACCGCCGCCGGCACCCGCCGGGACCGGGCGGGCCTGGCCGAGGCGCTGGAGCTGCGCGCCCTGGCGGCGCCGGACCCCGCCAAGGAGCTGCCGCGGCTGCGCGAGGCGGCGTCGATCTGGGCGGCTGTCGGCAACCGCCTCGGCGAGGCGCGCAACGCGCTCGCCCAGGCCCGCCTCGGCGCCGGAGGGGTCCGGGGAACCTCAGCGGTCGAGGAGGCCGAGCGGCGCCTGCGGTCGCTCGGCGTGCGGGTCGGCGCCGAGGTGGCGGCCGGGCTGCTGCGGGTGATCGCGACCCCGCCTCGCGACCCGGTGCGCATCCAGGCGCTTGGCGGCTTCCGGGTGCTGCGGGCCGGCGAGCCCGTGCCGGTCGAGGAATGGCAGTCCCGCAAGGCCCGCGACCTGCTGAAGTTCCTGGTCGCCAGGCGGGGTCGTGCCGTGCCGCGGGAGGCGCTGATGGAGGCCCTGTGGCCCGACGAGGACCCGGCCAAGCTGTCCAACCGGCTGTCGGTCGCCCTCTCCACCGTGCGGACCGTCCTCGACCCGGACCGGCGCCACCCCTCCGACCGCTTCGTCATGGCCGACAAGCACGTCGTCGCCCTGGCGCACCTGCCGGTCGACGTCGAGGAGTTCCTGGCCGCCGCCGCGGCCGGGCTGGACCGGTTCGCCGGGGGCGAGCGGGCCGAGGCGCTCTCCCTGCTGACCGCGGCGGAGACCGCCTTCACCGGCGACTTCCTGGAGGACGACCCCTACGAGGACTGGGCGGTGTCGCTCCGCGAGGAGGCGAGGGCGGCCTACCTGGCGGTCGCCAGGACCCTCGCGCGGGCGGCCGCCGAGGCGGCCGAGCACGACCAGGCCGTCCGTTTCCACCTCAGGGTGCTGGAACGCGACGCCTACGACGAGGAGGCGCACCTGGGGCTGGTGGCCACGCTGGTGGCCGCCGGCCGTCACGGCGAGGCGCGGCGGCGCTACCGGATCTACGGCGAGCAGATGGGCGAGCTCGGCGTGGAGGCGGCGCCGTTCCCGTCGGCTCGCCGTCACTTTCAGCGGACCTTAAGGCAACCCTAAGGTCCACGCGGACCATGCGCGCATGCAGACCTTCCTGGTGCGCGTCTGGACACCGGCAGCCGGTGAGGAGGACGACGAACGGCTCCGCTTCAGTGGGGTGGTCGAGCACGTGGCCTCCCAGCGCAGGGGGACGTTCCAAGGGGAGCTCGATCTCCTCGACTTCATCCAAGGCTGCCTCCAGGCGCCCCAGGGGGTCCGACAAGCCGTCGTCGACGAGGCCTGACCAGGCCCCGTCCGGCGCGATCGCCGGCCGGCCCACCGCCGGGGGAGTGGGCCGGCCGGCGGTATGCTTCCTCGCATGCAGGTGTACGAGTCGATCCTGGACGTGGTCGGGGAGACGCCGCTGGTGCGGCTGTCCAGGCTCGGCCGGGGCCTCGCGCCCGCCCTGCTGGCCAAGGTCGAGTACCTCAACCCGGGCGGCTCGGTGAAGGACCGCATCGGGCTGGCCATGGTCGAGCGCGCCGAGCGGGCCGGCCTGCTCGGGCCCGGCGGCACCATCGTGGAGCCGACCAGCGGCAACACCGGGGCCGGCCTGGCCATCGTCGCCGCCCTCAAGGGCTACCGCTGCGTGTTCGTGATGCCCGACAAGATGAGCCAGGAGAAGATCGCCCTGCTCCGCGGCTACGGCGCCGAGGTCGTCATCGCGCCCACCGCGGTCCCGCCCGACTCGCCGGAGTCCTACTACTCGGTGGCCAACCGGCTCACCGCCGAGATCCCCGGCGCCTTCCAGCCCAACCAGTACGCCAACCCCGCCAACCCCGAGGCCCACTACCGGAGCACCGGCCCCGAGGTGTGGCGGCAGACCGACGGCGCCGTCGACGTGTTCGTGGCCGGCGTCGGCACCGGCGGCACCATCACCGGCACCGGCCGCTACCTGAAGGAGCGCAAGCCCGACCTGGTGGTGGTCGGGGCCGACCCCGAGGGCTCGATCTACACCTCCAAGGACGTGCACCCCTACCTGGTCGAGGGGGTGGGGGAGGACTTCTGGCCAGAGACCTTCGACCGCTCGGTGGTCGACCGCTACGTGACCGTCAGCGACCGGGACGCGTTCCTGATGACCAGGCGGCTCGCCCGCGAGGAGGGCCTGCTGGTCGGCGGCTCGTGCGGGATGGCGGCCGTGGCGGCGGTCGAGGTCGCCAAGGAGTACGGCCGGGACGCCACCATCGTGGTCCTGCTGCCCGACTCGGGTCGCGGCTACCTGTCCAAGGTCTACAACGACGACTGGATGCGCGACTACGGCTTCCTGCCCCGCCGCGGGACCGCCAGCGTGGTCGACGTGCTCGGCGGCAAGGCCCACCACGACACCCCGCAGCTCGTCACGGTCGCCTCCCACCAGCGCGTCAGGGAGGCGATCGACCTGCTGCACGCCTACTCGGTGAGCCAGCTCCCGGTCGTCTCCGGCAACGACCCGCGCGACCTGTCCAGCGTGGTCGGCTCGGTCCAGGAGGGCTCGCTGCTGGAGCGCCTGTTCCGCAAGCCGGAGGTGCTCGACGCCCTGGTCGTCGACGTCATGGACCCGCCGTTCCCCACCGTCGAGCAGCACGAGCAGGCCGAGGCCGCGTTCGAGCTGCTTTCCAAGGGCCGCTCGACCGCCGTGCTGGTCACCGACCACGGGCGCGCCGTCGGCGTCATGACCCGCTCCGACATCCTCGACCACCTCGCCACCCGCGACCGCCACCGGTAGCCGGTCGGGTGCCGTCCTGGGAGTGGCAGGCCGAGCGCTGGCTGCGCTGGGCGCGCACCCCCGGCCACGACGCCTACTGGCACTACCGGGAGGCGTTCTTCGCCTCGATCGTGCCCGAGCCGGGCCGGAGGACCCTGGAGGTGGGCTGCGGCGAGGGCAGGGTCGCCCGCGACCTCGCGCACCGCGGGCACCGGGTGGTCGCCGTCGACGCGTCGGCGACCCTGGTCGGCCATGCGGCCGACGCCGACCGTGACGGCGACTACCTGGTCGCCGACGCCGCCGCGCTGCCGTTCCGGGACGGGAGCTTCGGCGCGGTCGTCGCCTACAACTCGCTGATGGACGTGGACGACATGCCGGCCACGGTGGCCGAGGGCGCCCGCGTGCTGGAGCCCGGCGGTCGCCTCTGCGTCTGCGTCACCCACCCGATGGCCGACGCCGGCCGCTTCGACGGCAAGCAGCCCGACGCGCCGTTCACGATCCCGGGCGCCTACCTCGGCCGCCACCGGTTCGAGGAGGTCTTCGAGCGCGACGGCCTGGAGATCACCTTCGCCGGCTGGCGCTACGCCCTGGAGGAGTACGCCGCCGCCCTGGAGGCCGCCGGCCTGCTGGTCGAACGCCTCCGCGAGCCAGCCGCCCCTCCCGCCGCCGTCGCCCACCGCCCGAGCGACCGGCGCTGGCAGCGCCTGCCGGCGTTCCTCCACCTCCGCGCCGTCAAGCCGTAGCGCTGGGCCACCTGAGCCTGGTGCCACATCCTCGCGGAGGTCGTCACTCCGGCGCCCGACGGGCCCTGACCCCACCGCCGAGCCCTCGGGCGGCCCATTGCCTATGCTGGCTGCCGACCGCGAGCCGACAGCGAGGTGACGGCGTGAGCTTCGAAGAGCTGGACTTCGAGACCAGGGCGGTGCACGTCGGGTCCGAGCCCGACCCGGCCACCGGGTCGGTCGTCCCGCCCATCTACCAGACCTCCACCTTCGCCCAGGAGGAGGTCGGGCGGCACCAGGGCTACGAGTACGCCCGCACCGGCAACCCGACCCGGACCGGGCTGGAGGCCTGCCTGGCGTCGCTGGAGGGCGTCGCCCCCGCCGGGCCGGGTGGCGCGCTCTGCTTCGCCTCGGGCATGGCCGCCACCGCCACCGTGCTGCAGACGCTCGCCCCCGGCGACCACATGGTGCTCTCGGCCGACGTGTACGGCGGCACCCACCGGGTCGTGGCCCGGCTCTTCGCCGGCTGGGGGCTGCAGCTCAGCGTGGTCGACATGACCAACCTGGACGCCCTCAAGCAGGCCATGCGGGCCGAGACCAGGCTGGTCTGGGTCGAGACGCCGACCAACCCGCTGCTCAGCGTCGTCGACATCGCCGGCGCCGCCGAGCTGGCCCGCGCCACCGGCGCCCTGTGCGCGGTCGACAACACCTTCGCCACGCCGTTCCTGCAGCGTCCCCTCGACCTCGGCGCCGACGTGGTCGTCCACTCGGCCACCAAGTACCTCAGCGGCCACTCCGACGTGATCGGCGGCGCCCTCGTCACCCGGCTGCCGGAGCTGTTCGAGCGGGCCAAGTTCCTGCAGAACGCGGTCGGGGCGGTCCCAGGGCCGCTGGACTGCTGGCTCACCCTGCGCGGCATCAAGACGCTCGCTCTCCGCATGCGCGCGCACTGCCACAACGCCATGCGGGTGGCGGCGTTCCTGGCCGGCCGGCCGGAGGTCGCCGAGGTCCGCTACCCGGGCCTGCCGTCGGACCCGGGCCACGAGCTGGCCGCCCGCCAGATGACCGCCTTCGGCGGCATGGTCTCGTTCCGCCCGCTGGGCGGCGTCGACGCGGCCAAGCGGCTGGTGGCGGCGACCAGGGTGTTCACCCTGGCCGAGAGCCTCGGCGGCGTCGAGAGCCTGATCGAGCTGCCCGGCGAGATGACCCACGCCAGCGTCGTCGGCACCGACGCCGAGGTCCCCGCCGACCTGGTCCGCCTGTCGGTCGGGATCGAGCACCCCGACGACCTGGTCGCCGACCTCGCCCAGGCCCTGGACGGCCTGCCCGCCAGGCCGTGACCGGCGGCTCGCGGCGCGACCCGGCCCCGCGCGCCACGCCGGAGGCCGGGGTGACCGTCCGTCGCGCCCGCGAGGAGGACCTGGACGCGCTGGTCGACCTGATGGTCGCCGTCGCCGAGGAGGGCCGCTGGATCGCCACCGAGGCGCCGGTCGACCGCGAGCGGCGCCGCCGGCGGTTCGCCGAGGACCTCGAGCGTGATGACACCGTCCTGCTCGTGGCCGACGTCGGCGGGCAGCTCGTCGGGCAACTCGGGCTCGTCCTGGCCCGCTACGGCGTGGCCGACCTCGGCATGCTGGTCGCCGACGGCTGGCGCCAGCGCGGTATCGGCAGCGCCCTGCTGCGGGCGGGCATCGACTGGGCCAGGCAGGCGGGAGCCCACAAGATCGCCCTGCAGGTCTGGCCCCACAACCGCGCCGCCATCGCCCTCTACGAACGGTTCGGCTTCCAGCACGAGGGGCGGCTGCGGCGCCACTACCGTCGCCGCTCCGGCGAGCTGTGGGACGCGATCGTGATGGGTCTGCCCTTGGATTGATGCAGCGAGTATCGTAAGCGCCCCATGCAGCCGAAGCCGCCGACCAAGCCGACCCTGGACGGGCTCGAGCGCAAGTGGGCCGAGCGCTGGGCCCGCAGCGGCGTGTACCGGTTCGACCGCTCCAAGTCACGGGTCGAGGTGTTCTCGATCGACACCCCGCCGCCGACCGTCAGCGGCTCGCTGCACCTCGGGCACGCCTTCTCCTACACCCAGACCGACGTGATCGCCCGCTTCCAGCGGATGCGCGGCCGCGCGGTCTTCTACCCGATGGGCTGGGACGACAACGGCCTGCCGACCGAGCGGCGGGTGCAGCGCCACTTCGGGGTCCGCTGCGACCCGTCGTTGCCGTACAAGCCCGCGTTCGAGCCGCCGGAATGGCCGAGCAAGCAGCCGATCGCCGTCTCGCGGCCCAACTTCGTCGAGCTCTGCAGCCAGCTCACCATGCAGGACGAGCAGGCCTTCGAGGCGCTGTTCCGGCGTCTCGGCCTGTCGGTGGACTGGTCGCTGACCTACGCGACCATCGGGGAGCAGGCCCGCAGGGCGTCCCAGCGGGCCTTCCTGCGGCTGCTCGCCAAGGGCCTGGCCTACCAGGCGGAGGCGCCGACCTTGTGGGAGGTCGACTTCCACACGGCGGTGGCGCAGGCCGAGCTGGAGGACCGGAAGGTCGAGGGGATGACCTACCGGGTCCGGTTCACGGGCGACGACGGCGCCGCCGTCGAGGTCGACACCACCCGGCCGGAGCTGCTGCCGGCCTGCGTCGCCCTGGTCGCCCACCCCGACGACGACCGCTTCCAGGCGCTGGTGGGCCGGTCGATGCGCAGCCCCCTGTTCGGGGCCAGGGTCCCGCTGCTCACCCACCGGCTGGCCGACCCGGGCAAGGGCACCGGCGTCGCCATGCTCTGCACCTTCGGCGACCCGACCGACCTGGTCTGGTGGCGCGAGCTGGGCCTTGGGATGCGCCCCGTGCTCGACCGCGACGGGACCATCCGGACGGTCCGCTGGGGCACGGAGGGGTTCGACGCCGAGGACCCGATGGCGGCCCAGCGGGCCCACGACGAGCTGGCCGGCCTGCCGGTCGCGAAGGCCAGGGAGCGGGTCGCCGCGATGCTCCGGCGGGCCGGCGCCCTCACGGCCCCACCGGCCCGGGTCACCCAGACGGTCAAGTTCTACGAGCACGGCAGCCAGCCGGTCGAGATCCTCACCAGCCGCCAGTGGTTCGTCCGCACCCTGAGCCTGAAGGCGGCGCTGCTGGCCAGGGGCGCCGAGCTGTCCTGGCACCCGGCCTTCATGCGGTCCCGCTTCCAGACGTGGGTGAACGGGCTCGCCTCCGACTGGTGCATCAGCCGGCAGCGCTTCTTCGGCGTGCCGTTCCCGCTCTGGTTCCCGGTCGGGCCCGACGGCGCCGTCGACCACGACCACCCCCTGGTGCCCGAGGAGCCCCGGCTGCCGATCGACCCGTCCACCGACGTCCCCGCCGGCTACACCGCCGACCAGCGGGGACAGCCGGGCGGCTTCGTCGGCGCGCCCGACGTGATGGACACCTGGGCGACCTCGGCCCTGACCCCGGAGATCGCCGGCGGGTGGGAGGACGACCCCGACCTGTTCGCCCGCGTCTTCCCGATGGACCTGCGGCCCCAGGGCCACGACATCATCCGCACCTGGCTGTTCTACTCGGTCGCCCGCGCCCACGTGGAGCACGACACCCTGCCCTGGGCGCACGCGATGATCTCCGGCTGGGTGGTCGACCCCAACCGTCGCAAGATGGCCAAGTCGCGGGGGAACGTGCTGACCCCCGACGACGCGCTGGAGCGATTCGGCGCCGACGCCCTGCGCTGGTGGGCGGCGGGCAAGCGGGCCGGCGCCGACACCGCCTTCGACGAGGGCCAGCTCCGGGTCGGCCGCCGCCTCGCGACCAAGCTGCTGCACGCCTCGCGGTTCGTGCTGGCCATCCGCGGGGACCCGGCCGCCGAGATCGGCGAGCCGCTGGACCGTGCCATGCTGGCGGCGCTCGCCGCCGTGGTCGACGAGGCGACGCTCGCCTTCGAGGCCTACGAGCCGGCCCGCGCCCTGGAGGCCACCGAGGCGTTCTTCTGGACCTTCTGCGACGACTACCTGGAGCTGGTCAAGGGACGGGCCTACGGGGAGGCCGGCCCGGCCGGCCAGGCGTCGGCGGTCGGGGCGTTGCGGCTGGCCCTGCGGACGCTGCTGCCGCTGTTCGCCCCGGTGCTGCCGTTCGTCACCGAGGAGGTCTGGTCCTGGTGGCGCCCGGGCTCGGTCCACCGCGCCCCCTGGCCGGAGGGCGGGCGGCTGCGCGCCGCCACCGGCGTCGAGCGCCCGAGCCCACTCGCCCTCGACGTCGCCGCGGGCGTGCTCGCCGAGGTCCGCCGCGCAAAGACCCTGGCCAAGCGGTCGCTGCGGACCGAGGTGGCCACGGTCGCGGTCGGCGACCTCCCGGAGCGGCTGGCCGTGCTGGCCGAGGTCGCCGACGACCTCCGCCGCGCCGGCCGCATCGCCGACCTCTCCATCGGCCCGCCCGCCGAGGTCGCCACCGTCCGGGTCGACCTGGCCGACGCCTAGCGAGGCCGCGACGCTACCCCTCGTCCCTCGGGGGCGGCAGGCGGCGGCGCAGGGACTTGGTGGTGGCGCGGCGGCGCTTGGCCTCCAGGCGGCGGGCCTGGGCGGCCCTGGTGGGCCTTGTCGGGCGGCGCGCCTTCGGGGCGGCGAGGGCGTCGGCGAGCAGGTCGGCGAGGCGCTCGGTGGCGGCCCGGCGGTTGGCGAGCTGGCTGCGCTGCGCCTGGGCGACCACCCGCAGGGTGCCGCTGGAGTCCACCCGCCGCGCGAGCCGGCGCAGGGCACGGGCCTTGGCGTCGGGCGGCAGCGACGGCGACCCGGCCAGGTCGAAGCGGAGCTCGACCCGGGAGTCGGTGGTGTTGACGCCCTGCCCGCCCGGCCCGGAGGCGCGGCTTGCCCGGAACTCCAGCTCGGACACTGGGATCGCCACCTCGGGCGTGACCCGGATCACCTCGGCCACGGGCTCACCCGCGATGCCGCGCCCACGCCGGCCCCGGCTCCGACAGGTTGCGGGCGGTGTTGACGAGCGCCACGTGCGAGAACGCCTGCGGGAAGTTGCCCAGCTGGCGGCCGTCGTGGGGGTCGTACTGCTCGGCGAGCAACCCGACGTCGTTGCGGAGCGCCAGCAGCCGCTCGAAGATCGCGGCGGCCTCGTCGCGCCGGCCCATCATCGCGAGGTTGTCTGCCAGCCAGAACGTGCAGGCCAGGAACGTCCCCTCGCCGGGTGGCAGGCCGTCGACCTTCTCCGAGCCCTCCGGCGGGTAGCGGTGGACCAGCCCGTCGACCATGAGCTCGCGCTGGATCGCCGCCACCGTCGCCTTGACGCGCGGGTCGCTGGCGGGCAGGAATCCCACCAGCGGGATCATCAGCAGGCTGGCGTCGAGCTGCCTGCCGCCGTAGTACTGCACGAAGGTGTCGCGCTCGGCGTCGAAGCCGTCGCGGCAGACCTCCTCGTGGATCTCGCGCCGCAGCGCCCGCCAGCGCTCCACCGGTCCTTCCAGGCCGGCCAGCTCCACCGCCTTGACGGCCCGGTCCAGCGCCACCCAGGCCATCACCTTGGAGTGGGTGAACTGCCGTCTCGGCCCACGGATCTCCCAGATGCCCTCGTCCGGGTCCCGCCAGTGGTCCTCGAGGAACTCCAGGAGCGCCCGCTGCAGGTCCCAGGCCGCGTCGTCGGATTCCAGGCCGATCTGGCGCCCGAGGTGGAGGGTGTCCATCACCTCGCCGTAGACGTCGAGCTGGAACTGGTCGACGGCCGCGTTGCCGACGCGGACCGGGCGGGCACCCTGGTAGCCGGCCAGCCACGGTAGCTCCTGCTCGCTGATGCGCCGCTCGCCCGCCACCCCGTACAGGATCTGCATCTGCTTGGGCTGGCCGGCGACCGCCCGCAGCAGCCACTCGCGCCACGCCTTGGCCTCGTCGGCCAGCCCGGCGAGCATCAGCGCGTACAGGGTGAAGGTGGAGTCGCGCAGCCAGCAGTACCGGTAGTCCCAGTTGCGCACCCCGCCGAGCGCCTCGGGCAGCGAGGTGGTCGGCGCGGCCACGATGCCGCCGGTCGGCGCGTAGGTCAGCGCCTTGAGGGTGAGCAGGGAGCGGATCACCGCGTCCTGCCAGCCGCCCTCGTAGGCGATCCGGCTCGCCCACTCGCCCCACCAGGCCTCGCTGTCGTCTACCGCCTGGATCGGGTCGATCCGCCGCGGGGCCCGCTGATGGGAGGCGTGCCAGGTGAGCATGAACGGCACCCGCTCGCCCTCGGCGATGGTGAACTCGGCCACCGTGGTCAGGTTCTCGCCGTGCACCGGGACCGGGGTCCGCAGCCACACCGAGTCCGGCCCGGCGATCGCGTGCAGCGCCCCTTCCATCTGCCGCACCCACGGCACGATCGAGCCGTAGTCGAAGCGGATGATCAGCTCCATCCGCATCGGCACGCGGCCGCGCACCCCCTCGACCACCCTGGCCACGTCCGGGTCCTGCTGGCGGGGCGGCATGCAGTCCACCACCCGGACCACGCCGTCGTCGGTGCGGTGCTCGGTCTCCAGCACCAGCGTGTCCCCCTGGTAGCGGCGCCGCACCTCGCGGACCGGCCCGGCGGGCGCGAGCAGCCAGCGGCCGTTGCCCTCGTCGCCGAGCAGCGCGGCGAAGCAGGCGGGCGAGTCGAAGCGGGGCAGGCAGAGCCAGTCGATCGACCCCTCGCGGCTCACCAGGCCCGCGGTGTGGGTGTCGCCGATCAGCGCGTAGTCCTCGATGGGTGCCGGCATGCAACGAAGCTACACGCTTCGCTAGAGCGGCGGTCATGTATCCGGCGTCGCATGCAGCGCCGAACCATCCGTGCGGCCCTGGAGCTTGCGCGCCGCCCACGGCGGCCACGGTATCCCTCAAGATGGGATACTTGACCGGCGTTCTATGAGCTGGGCTGGCGCGGCCGGCCGGAGAGGATGGCGGCGAGCACGGCGACGCCCTCCGGCCCGCTCGCGTCGAGGCAGCGGCGCAGGGACCGGCGTGCCAGCGCCAGCCCGAGCGA
>WNFU01011452.1_pt1 | contig 16387 bp, 14 predicted proteins | sample 5400121 | NCBI WGS metagenome assembly WNFU01 (sample SAMN13153360, study PRJNA577476) | soil metagenome | isolation source: 100 cm soil or saprolite under grassland replicate 1 | place: USA:California | collected 2016-06-15
CAGCTTCCGTCGGGCTTCTGCTCGGTCAGGAGCCCGCTCGCGCCCTTCTCAATTAGCGATGAAAGGGGCGCAGCCATCTTGCCCGGGTCGAAAAATTCCGACCTCGGCGTCGCGGAAGCCCGCCGATCATTCCCGCCCTTCGTCGCACCGGTTGAGCCGGGCAGGCGCGACACCTGCCCTGCCATTTCCGCCAGCGCGATCACCACCCGCGCCGTGCCGTAAACGGGATTGGTTTCGTCCGGCGTGTGCTGATTGCCGAACCACAGCGGATTCCAGTAACCGTCCCGATGTTGCGTGCGCGTCAGATAGCGCGCCCCTTTTTCGATCGCTCGCCGAACCCGGCGCCGCAATTCAGGCGAAAGTTCGGGAAGCCACGCATTCCAAGCCCGCAACGCGTGCGCGGTCAGGTCCGGCGCGCTGCGGTCGAACGGAAGGTTCGTCCAGCCGCGACAAAACGTGGGAATGCCCCCGTCAGAGTTCTGCAGATCAAGCAGCCAGATGATGCCGGCGATGGCGGCGTGGAGCACGGCGTCTTTACTCGCCCCAAACACATCTGCGGGAGTGGAGCCCGCTACCGGGCCCGCCTCTCCGGGTTGTTCCCCTCCTTGGGAGGGGCCAGGGGTGCGCTGTGACTCCGGCGAGGAAAGTTTCTTAAGCGCGAGCAACGCGCCTGCCGTGTCGTCGGCATCGGGCACGCCGCCGGGCAGATCGGTCCACGCCCAACCGCCGGACCGGGCGTGAGTGTAGGGATGCAACCCGCGATATTGCTGTTTTAACAACCATTGGACGATTACGCGCCGTTCTTCCGCAGTCAGGACAAATTCCGGGGCCACAGATGTTGTTGGGAGGACAGAAGATTCGCGTGGCGTGTTGGGGACTTCGCCGTCGCGTTCTTCGCGCCCCGTTTCGGTCCGGTCGGCGCGGGCGCCGACCGGTGCAGCCGAGGCGGCTGCGCTCCCGGACGCCAGCGCATTCACCGAGAGCGTCGTGGCCCAGGTCGCGAGATTCGTGTCGATGGGCCAACTGCCATCCGCGCGCGCGGAGGCGAGCAGAAACTCGACGCCTTTCGTGGTCACGGCATGATTGACCTGGCCGCTGCCCGCCAGACTCATCACCACGAAACTGGTCAGGGGTGTGGCTTCGAGAAACCCGCCGCTCGAAGGTTGAATCTCCGTCAAAACCTTCCCGGTCTGTCTGCGAGTCAGATTTCGGGCAATGCGAGCGAACGGATTGCGCGACGGGAGATGATGATGCCGCGCCTGACCGATGGCGATGAGCGCCGGCAACGCGTAACTCACCACCGGCAGCCGCAAGGCGGCGAAAAATTGGTGCGGCAGCGCGGCCAGTTCGAATGGCAGCGGCAGAACCCATTTCCACGCCGCTGCGCCGGAGCCGAGTCGCCCGCTCAAGGCGCACGTGGTGAGAATCGGCACGGAAAACGTTCTGTCCTTGCCGTAGCGCCGGATGATGGCAGACGCGAGTTTGTCCGGATCGACACCGCCCGCATGTCGAGTCAGCCACTGCTCCGCGCCTGCGACGATCGCGCTATATTTTTCATCCGCGCCGGGCGCGATGCCGAACGCCGCCCAGCAGAGCGTTGTGGTGCTGATGTTGCTGAGGCTGAGCGTTGTGTCGCCCCAGCCGCCATCGGCGTTGACATTGCGGGCGAGCCAATCGAGACCGCGGGCGATGCGTGACGTGTAATGTGTGGTGCGTGAGGGATCCCCCGATTCACGTTCGACCACGGCGAGCGCGGTCACAGCAGTGGCGGTGGAAAGCGCGCTGCTGGAAAGTTCGCCGGTCCAATGCCCGTCCGGCCCCCGCGCGGCGAGCAATTCTTTGCGGGCCAGTTCCAGCGCGTTGCGAAGTCGTGTGGAAAAGTCCAAGGCCCAAAATCTCCGATGCGCCGCGCTCACGCAACACACAACACGTTTCACGCATCACGGCTTGGTGCTTGCGGTTTGGATTTCCTTTTCGTTGCGCCGCTCGCGTTGCGGCAGGACAGCGCAGGCTTCCTTGCAACCGAAAACACGGCTGAGAACGTAACGATTGCGGCTGACCCAGGCGTAAACTTTTTCCGCGACCCGGATCACACCGGGAAACCAGAGAACCAACGCCAGCGGAACCAACAAAGGCATGCGCATCCCCAGGTAACGGACGCAGCGCGCGCCGCGATAAATGCGGCCATCCGGCGTGACGCAGTGCATGGCGGCCGACATATCTTCGGGCGTGAGGCCGGGCGCAACTTCCTTCGCGCGCGGATCGGACATCGGCAGCAACGTGGCCGTGTTGAACCAGTCGAGCCACGTCAGCAAGCGCATTTGAAACGTGCACATCGGGCATTGGTCGTCATAGAGAACGATGTTCGTGGCGCCTTTCATCAGCGTGACCAATCTACAGGCGGAACCTGCCGACCGTCAAATGGGCAATGGGTAATCCAAACTGGCGGCCAACTATTCCGAGCGTATCCATGCCACCACCCCTCCCCGGCCCCTCCCGGGAGAAATCCTCCGAACTTCGTGCGCGCATTGCGCCCCTGAACCTGCGAGCGGCCCCTCACCCCGTCCCTCTCCCCCTCGGCGGGGGAGAGGGTGGCCGGCAGGCCGGATGCGGGGAAGTTCTTGGGCAGCCCCTTTCGTTTTTTCGCATGCATTGCGACCATGAACCCACCCCTAACCCCTCCCAGGAGGGGAACCGGCCGGCCGCGGACGAACGCCGGCTCCCTCCTGGGAGGAGTCGGGGGTGGGTTGGCTCATGGGCAGGTGGGTGGAAACGCGACGTTAACCATCAGTTCAAGTCACATCCGTTGACAACCGGGAACCACCCGCTACCGGCGCGCGTCTCAACAACAAACGGTCGGCGAAGAGAATTCGCCGATCGAAACTGGTGTGCGACCGTTCGCCTGAGTAAATTCCAGCATGTTTATCACCGGACTCGGCATCGCCACGCCTGCGCGCAGTTATGCGCAACGGGAATGTTGGGAAGCGTTGCAGTCCGCCGAACCGTTCTTGCAACTGACCAGCCGTTCGCGGGCCATTCTGAAAAAAGTTTTGCTGGGCGAAAACGGGATAGCCACGCGCTACCTTGCACTGGAGCCCCTGACCGAGGCCTTCACTCTGACCCCGGATGCTCTGCACCTCCGCTTCGCCAAACACGCTCCGGCGTTGGCGGCAAAGGCCGCCGCGGCAGCCTTGAAAGATGCCGGGCTTGAAACGGAGCACATTGATGCGGCGATCGTCAGCACCTGCACCGGCTACCTTTGTCCGGGCCTGACCGGTTACGTCAGTGAACGGCTCGGTTTGCGGGCCGACGCGCTGATGCTGGACCTGGTCGGTCAAGGTTGCGGCGCGGCGCTGCCCAACCTGCGCGCCGCCGAGGCTTTGCTGGCCGCGGGACGGTGCGAAAATGTTTTGTCCGTATGCGTCGAGGTGTGCAGCGCGGCGTTTTATCTCGACGACGATCCGGGCGTGCTCATCAGCGCGTGTTTGTTCGGCGACGGCGCCGGGGCGGCTGTGCTGAGCAGACAGCCCGGCCCGAATCGCCGGCGCATTGAATGGAAAACGGCCGGTTCGATCTTGAGCGCGGAGGACCGCGATTATCTGCGGTTCGAACAGCGCAGCGGCATGTTGCGAAACATCCTGGCGCGCCAGGTGCCCGCTTTGGCGGCCAAACACGCGGCGCGAGTTCTTTCGGACACCCTGGTAAGGGCCGGCGTGTCGCGCGGTCCGATGGCCGCCTGGATCGTGCACGCCGGCGGCCGCGACGTGCTGGCGGCGATTCAGGAAAAGCTTGGATTGACGGAAACCGATCTGCGCTGGAGCGCGCGGGTCCTGCGGAAGTTTGGCAATCTGAGCAGTCCATTCGTCTATTTCGTGCTGCGTGAAGCGCTGGCAGACAACGCGCCCGCTGGTTACTGGTGGATGTCATCGTTCGGCGCCGGATTCAGTTGCCACGGCGCGTTGTTGGAGGTGAAGTGATGAGGACATGAAGCGATGGAGCGATAGAGTAATGGAGTGATGGAGTGATGGAGTGATGGAGCGATGGAGTGATGGAGCGGGCATGCCCAACACTCCAACACTCCTATACTCCCACCATGAACCGGCGCGTTGAACCTGAATGGCTGGACGAGTTGCCCGCCGACGATCCGCGGGCGATTCGCTCCCGGCGGGATTTGCGCCGTATCAACGCCGTGTTGGGCAACGTGCGCGTCATGGCCTCGACCCTGCGCGAAATATTTGGCCGCCGGTCACCCGGACGAATCGTTGATTTGGGCGCCGGAGACGGAACCGTGATGTTGCGGCTGGCGCAACAACTTCGTTCCAGTTGGCGCAATGTCGAAGCAGCGCTCGTGGACCGGCAAAGCATCGTCGGCGCGGAGACGCGCCGTCAATTCGAGTTGTTGTCCTGGAAAGTGAAAACGATCGAAGCCGACGTATTTGACTGGCTGGCCCGGCCGTCCGTCGGCCGGGTTGAATTGATGACCGCAAACTTGTTCCTTCACCATTTCTCCGGGCCGTCGCTGGCCCGGCTGATGCAGTTGGCCGCGGAACGAACGGACTGTTTCATTGCTTGCGAGCCGCGGCGATACGCCGCGGCGCTTCGCGCGAGCCGGTGGCTTTGGCTGATCGGGTGCGGCCCGGTCACGCGCCACGACGCAGTGGCCAGCGTGAGGGCCGGCTTTGGCGGCCGGGAGCTTTCCGCGCTTTGGCCGTCGAAGGGAGCCTGGCAGTTGCGGGAAAAACCGCGGGGCCTGTTCAGCCACTGTTTTACGGCGCAACGCAGCGGCGACGAACCCACAAATTGAAACGCCATCATGGCCGGGCAATTTGACGCAATCGTGATCGGCGGCGGACCGGGCGGCGCGACCGCGGCGCTGATGCTCGCGCGCGCGGGCTGGAAAGTGGCGGTCGTCGAAAGGGCCCGTTTTCCACGACGCAAAGTCTGTGGCGAATACCTTTCGGCCACGAACTTTCCGCTGTTGCGTCGGCTCGGCGTCGCCGAGGCAATCGGGGAGCTGGCCGGTCCGCCGGTGCGGCAGGTCGGATTGTTTGCGCGGGAAACCACTTTGGCCGCGCCGATGCCGCGCGCAGGCGCCGCTGATTGGGGACGGGCGTTGGGACGCGAGCGGCTCGATACCTTGTTGCTCGATCGCGCCGCCCGCTCCGGCGCGCAGGTCTGGCAACCGTGGTCGGCAACCCGCTTGCGAAAGCAAGGAGACATGTTTCTCTGCGAAACGACCAGCAAAGCGGCGCGCTTGACGAATGAACTCCGGTCGAAAATAGTGATCGCGGCGCACGGTTCGTGGGAGCCAGGAACGCTGCCGACCCAACCCGCTCGCCGCGCACCCCGCTCCGCGGACCTGCTCGGTTTCAAAGCGCATTTTCGCGACTGCACGCTTGCCCTCGGCCTGATGCCCCTGCTGGTTTTTCCGGGCGGTTACGGCGGACTGGTTCACACCGACGATGGACGCGTGAGCCTTTCGTGCTGCATTCGGCGAGACCGCCTGGAGCGTTCGCGCCGGGCAACGCCCCATGTCTCCGCCGCCGAGGCGGTGTTGGCGCACATCAAACAGTCCTGTCGCGCCGCAGGCGACGCGCTCGCCGGCGCGCGGTTGGACGGCGCCTGGCTGTCCGCCGGACCGATCCGTCCCGGCATTCGTTCGCCGTTCGCCGGCGGGGTTTATTTCGTCGGCAACGCTGCCGGGGAAGCGCACCCCATCATCGCCGAAGGCATCAGCATGGCGATGCAATCGGCATGGATGTTGTGCGAGCGACTGCTCGCCCGGCAGAGCGATCCGTGCTCGACCGAAGCGCTTCGCGAAATCGGGAGAGATTACTCGATGGCCTGGCGGAATAGTTTCGTGGCACGCATCCGGGCGGCGACGTTGTTCGCGCGGGTGGCGATGCAACCCGCCGCGGTCAAGCTGTTGCTTCCGCTGTTTCGACTGGTTCCCGCGTCGTTGACTCTGGGGGCGAGGTGGAGCGGCAAAGCGGACGAGGTGCCGTTGGGGCCGTTCACCGTCGGCCGCCCAGCCGGTTGAGGAACAGGGCGCCTTTTCCGCAAGCGACTGAGCCCGCCCCCTGGTTCTGGATGTCCGATTCGCGGACAGCGATTACAGAAAACGGACAATACCGCTCTCCCCGACGCGATGGAGAGGGGGCTTTTCCCGCTGGCACTTTCAGTGCTCAAGCAACCTCACGAAGTCGTCGAATCCCTGGTGCGTCCGCTGTCGTATGGACGAAGCCGTTGGCGCGAGAATCGGGTTACAGCCCGATTCGGGGAAACGGGCGACTGAGTGACGTTCAACCCATACGGATCATGTCAGTTTATCGAAAACATAGTGTGCCGGTTCAGTTCCTGACATTCGGCGTGGACCACAAGGGCATCATCATCCCCGTTCTGAAACGGGGGAAGGACAACTTTGTCCATCTGCCACCGGTGGCCCGGCCCCTGAATGACCAGGTCAAGAACCCGCAGCCGGCGCGTTGAGCTGCGTTGTGGGAAATGCTCGGCTGGCCCTTTGTCCTCGCCTGGCAGGCAGGCGCGAAGCGAGCGAGCCCGGGTTGCCGGCTGACGGCCAAATACTCGCCGCGCGGACGAACGCGGCTGGCCGAAACTGCGGGTGGCTTACTCCGGCAACGTTGAAAAAAGCGTGAACAACATCATCGCATTTGATCTCAATCTTTCCCAGGCGTGTCTCAAGGCCGCTTTGATTGACTCTTTTCTGAGCGCCAGCGTTCTGGTGGGCCTTTTCTACTACCTGAACCGCTACACCAAACGGCGTTACTTCAGTTTCTGGACCATCGCCTGGCTCTTCCACGCCCTCTGGCTGGGACTTTGCATAGGATTCCCGGAGGCTCCGGAACGCCCGCTGTTGGTCCTGTGCAAACAGTGGTGCGTGGGCGCTTCCGCTGTTTTTCTGATCTGGGGCAGCGCCTGGTTTCTGAAATGGCGGACCAAACCGTCGCGCCTCCCCCTGTTCCTGGCCTTCTTGTTCGTCTGGAGTTATCTCGGCGCCTATCATTTCGACCGCCGCATCGAGATGGAGTTGCCCGTCTTTGGGCTGGTGGGAGTGGCGGGGCTGTTGACCGCCTGGTGTTTTTTCCGGTTTCGCTCGGAGCAATCCTTTCCGGGCGCCGGCCTGTTGGCGTGCGGTTTTGCATTGTGGAGCATTTACATCGCCGCTTATCCGTTCATTCAACGCTCCGACCAGTTGATCAGCGCCGGCTACATTATGTCGGCGGTGCTGCAGCTCTTCATTGCTGTCAGCATGATCATTCTGGTGCTGGAGGAAGTGCGGCAAAGCAATTTGCTCGCATTCCAAAAAATGCGCTCCTACAAATCGAAGACCGAACTCCTGCAGAAGAAGGTCCTTTCCACCGAGGAACGCTACCGGAGCCTGTTCGACCAGGCCAGCGAAGGCATCGTCATTGCGGACGCGCAGGACCTGCGCATTCTCGAGTTGAACCAGACCGCAAAACGTTTGCTGGGCATCAGCCAGGCCGACTCCAACACGTTGTCGAGCTTTTGCCGGATTCACCCCGAACCGCAGCCGCCGCCGCAGACGGGTCCGGAGTGGTTTGCCGCCATCTGCCGGCAGCGCATTCTGGACCTGGTGCGCCAGGACGGCGGCGTCACGCCGGCGGAGGCGGATGGCGCACCGATCAGCTTCGAAGGCCGGGCCGCCTACCAGTTCTTTCTGCGCGAACTCACCGAACGCGCGCGGCTGGAACAACAGCTTCGTCAGGCGGAAAAACTGTCGGCGCTCGGCCAGATGATTTCCGGCGTGGCGCATGAATTGAACAATCCGTTGGCAGTCATCAAAGGCTATCTGGAACTGATTCTGCGCCGGAACGAGTTGGGCAAGCAAACGCGCGCCGACCTGGAAAAAGTCGCCCAGGAAAGCAACCGCGCCGCCAAGCTCGTGAGCAATTTCCTGTCGTTCGCCCGGGAACAACCGACCCACCGGGAAACGGTTGACCTGAATGAGCTGGTCCGGCAGGCGGCGGAATCGCGCCGTCTGGACTTGCACAAGGCCGGAGTGGACCTCCGCCTGAATCTGGATCCGCAACTGCCGGCGACACAGGCCGACGCCGACCAAATGCGCCAGGCGCTGACGAACCTGTTGAATAACGCGCTCCAGGCGCTCGCCGAAGTGCCACGGGCCGGTCGCCTGCAGGTCTCCACGCAACAGCGCGAGAATCTTATTCAAATTCTGGTGGAGGACAACGGCCCCGGGGTGCCGCCGGAAGTATTGCCGCGTATTTTTGAGCCGTTTTTCACCACCCGGGATGTGGGCAAAGGCAGCGGTCTGGGACTCTCGATTGCTCACAGCATACTGACTGACCACAACGGGCGGATTTCCTGCGTGCCGTCCGCCCTCGGCGGCGCCTGCTTTGTTCTGGAACTGCCGGTGATCAGTCCCGGCGCCGAGCCGCCACCGCCCGCGCCGCCGACCGCCCCTGCGACGCAGCCGGCCCGAATTCTGGTCCTCGACGACGACCAGGCGATTGCCGAACTGCTCGGCGAGATGCTTTCTCTGCTCGGCTATTCCGTGACGTTGTGCCACTCCGCCCCGGCCGCGCTGGAACTGTTCGAGCAACACGAGTTCGACATGGTCCTCTCCGACTTTCGCATGCCGAAAATGAACGGCCAGGAATTCTATCAACAGGCGATCCTGAAAAAGCCGCACCTGAAGCGGCGCATCGTCTTTCTCACCGGCGACGTGGTCAACGAGGATACGCAGGCCTTTTTGCGTTCCACCGGCAATCCGCACCTCGCCAAACCGTTTCAACTGGCGCGCGTCGAGCAAACGGTGGCAGAGGTCCTGCAGCGAGAGGTCGCAGCCCAATGATTTCCCCGGAGCCGCGCGCGACGGAGCGGCCTCGATCGGCGATGGGTGCATGACCGGAATCTTCACAACATGCGTTTTCCCGGGCTTTTGGCGCAAAAAGTATCCGGGAAAAACCCAACGGAAAATTCACTCGATCGCGGCCCTGCCGCGCTGTAATCCATGTCGCTTTGAATCCGATGGGCAACCCCGCAGTGAATCCCGGGCACCGGGATTTTCCCACAGGATTCGAAACGTCCAGAGGATTCGCTCTGTTCTTTGCGGTTTAATCGGCGAAGAATTCTGTCTTGCGCCCCGACGAGCCGCCGGCTTGCAACGTTCAACCTCCCACTTGCAACCCAACGGAGAATTCACTCGATCGCGGCCCTGCCGCGCTGTAATCCATGTCGCTTTGAGTCCGGTGGGAAACGCCGCCATGAATCCCGGGCGCCGGGATTTTCCCACAGGATTCGCTGTGTTCTTTGCGGTTCAACCGGCGAAGAATTCTGTCTTGCGCCCTCGGCGGATTTGGCGCGCGAATCTCTTGTTGACTCCCCGTGACAATTTGATGCAACCTTCGGGCAGCACAAAGAACTTGCGGTGTCGGTGTCAGAAGACAGATGTCAGTGAAGTAGCGAGACATTCAGTGATCCTGCCGGGTGCAGAATCCCCCCACTGGGTTTTTTGAGCGGGACAACCAATAGTATGAACAACGAATCCAGACTCTTCGTGGGTAATCTCTCTTACCAGACGATGGAAAACGACTTGCAGGACCTGATGCTCGACAAATTCACCGGCAAATCCCGGGGCTTCGCCTTTATCGAGTATTCCACAGCCGAAGAAGCCAACAAAGCGGTTGAAATGTTCCACAGCAAGGAATTTCAAGGCCGCCAACTCACCGTCAACATCGCGCGGCCTCGCGAAGAACGCCCGCCTCGTTCCGGCGGCGGCGGCGGCGGCGGTGGTGGTTACCGCGGTGGCCGCGATGGCGGTCGTCGCGAGCGCTACTGAACGGGATTTTCAGGATGTTGTTTCCACGGGCCGGTGTCCACCGGCCCGTTGTTATTGGCAGGTGCCAATTTGCTGTCAATAACCATTTGACACCCACTGGCACCAACTCTAGTTTGGATTTGAAAAAGTTTATGGCTGAGAACATCCCCAACACTCCATCGGGCGCCGTCCCGCCCCGACCGACCGAGGCCGCCAAAGTGCAGCCCAAAAAAGAGACGGTGCGCATCAATTTGCCCCCAAAGCCGACGGCCGCTCCCACGATCAAGATTCCCGCGCCGGCACCGTCGGCCGCCGCGGCGGCGGCGGCTCCTGCTGTTGCGCCCGCGCCGGCTGCTGCGCGCACGCCAGCCCCCGCGCCGCCCACACCGGCTCCACGGGCGACGGCCGCTCCCACGGGAAGGCCCGCGCCTGCTCCCCGAACGGCGCCCGTCATGGCGGGCATCAGCGGTGTGGACAAGGCCCTCGCTGTCGTCGCGGCGCTGGTTGTCGTGGTGGTCCTGGTCCGGGTATTGATGCTGTGACTTTCGGCATTCCGGGCCCCATCTTCGAATCCATTCAAGCTCTATGTCCGCTGCAAATATTGTCACTCTAACGGATGCCAATTTCGAGCAGGAAGTGCTCAAAGCATCCACTCCCGTGTTGGTGGATTTTTGGGCCGAGTGGTGCGGCCCCTGCAAAATGATCGCGCCGATCCTGGAGGAACTCGCCAGTGAATACGACGGGAAAGTGAAAGTGGGTAAAGTCAACATTGACGAGTACCAATCGATTGCCACGGAGTACGGGATTCGCGCCATTCCCACGCTTCTGATTTTCAAATATGGTGAGGTGGCGGAACAGGTGGTGGGCCTGCGCAGCAAGCGCGATCTGAAGGCCAACCTCGACAAGGTCGCTGTCTGAGCGCCGTGGCGGGCGCGGTGTATGCCCCTCATCGTCACGCCCCGCCAACTGGCCCAGCACGCGGAATTGTATCATCAACTGGCCCAGTTGATGAGCGCCGGCATCGGCATCATTCAAGCCCTGGAAATGGTCCGGCGCAGCCCGCCGAGCCACTCCTTCCGCCAACCGCTCACCCGGCTCATCGCCAGTCTCACCGAGGGCGCCTCGCTCACCGAATCGATGCTGAGCCTGGGCCGCTGGCTTCCTTCCTTTGATCTGGCACTGATCCAGGCCGGCGAACAAAGCGGACGCCTGCCCGAAAGTTTCCGCTTGCTCGCCGGTTATTACAATGAACGCGGCCAGCTCGCGCGCCGGGTTCTGGCCGATCTGGCCTATCCTCTTTTTATCCTGCACTTCGCGATCTGCATCTTTCCCATTTCCCAGCTCATCCATCTGGCAAGCCACTTCGACGTCGCCGGTTTTTTATGGGCCAAGTTCATCCTGCTGGCGCCGGCCTACGCGGTCGTTTTCCTTTTGATCGCCGCCTGCCAGGGGAAACGTGGCGAGAGCTGGCGCTCGAATGTCGAGCGCGCGCTGCGCTGGGTGCCGGTCCTGGGACCGGCCCGGCGCCATCTGGCCCTGGCGCGGCTCTCGGCCTCCTTGGAAGCGCTGATCAACGCCGGCGTCTCCATCTTCGATTCCTGGGAGCTCGCCGCCGCCGCGAGCGGCTCCCCCGCCCTGCGACGCGCCGTGCACGGCTGGTATGACGCCTTGCGGGCGGGACAAACTCCCGCCGAACTGGTCGCGCACACCTCCGAGTTTCCCGAACTCTTCGCCAACCTCTACAACACCGGCGAAATCAGCGGACAACTGGACGATACACTCCGCCGGCTGCATCACCATTACCAGGAAGAAGGCTCGCGCAAATTGCACGCCTTCGCTCAATGGATGCCGCGGCTCATCTACATCGGCATTATGCTCGCCATTGCCTATCAGATCGTCAGTTTCTGGGCCGGCTATTACAATAACCTCTTCCAGCAGCTCGGTCTCTAGACCTTCCGGCATGACGCTGGCCGATTTGCTTTCCAACGAGGAACTCCGCCGTCACGAATTTCCCGTGGCGGGCGACAAAATTTACCTGGCCCACGCCGGCGTTTGTCCCTTGCCCAGGCGCGTGTCCGAGGCGATTCGTGATTACGTCGCGCTCTGCACGCGCGGGGACCAGGAAACGCTCCTGCCTGCCCTTCCAATGCGGCGTTCGCGCGAGCTCGCCGCCCGCCTGCTCAACGCGCAACCGGATGAGATCGCCTTCGTCGGACCGACTTCGCTCGCTCTCAGCTTCGTCGCGGCCGGTCTCTCATGGCAAAAGTACGACAACGTCGTCATTTACTTCGACGATTATCCGGCAAACGTCTATCCCTGGATGGCGCTGGCGGAAAGGGGCGTTGAAGTGCGCCGTTTGAACGTGCGCGAACCGGGCCACATTCGCCCGCTGGATGTCATCGGCCAGGTGGACGAACACACACGCCTGGTGGCCCTGGCCTCCTGCCATTTCGTATCGGGCTACCGCCTGGATTTGAATGCGGTCGGCCAGGCGTTGCACGAACGCGGCATCCTGTTTTGCGTCGATGCCATCCAAACCCTCGGCGCCTTCCCAACGACCGTCGAGCACGTCGATTTCCTGGCAGCCGATGCGCACAAATGGCTGCTCGGCCCGTGCGCCGCGGGAATGCTCTACGTGCGAAAGGAACTTCAGGACCGTTTGCAGCCGGTGGTCTATGGCTGGCACAATGTCCGCTGCCCGAACTACGTCGCGCAGGAGGAAATGCTTTTCCGCCCCGACGCGCGTCGTTACGAGGCCGGCACACAAAACCTGCTCGGACGGGTCGGCTTGAACGCGGCGATGGAACTGCTGCTGGAAATCGGCATCGACAACATCGCGGCCGAACTGCTGCGCAAACGGGCCTGGCTGGTGTCGGCATTGCAAGCCAAGGGTTACCAGGTCCTGCACGCGGACGTTCCGACCGCCAACGCCAGCGGCATTGTCACATTCCATCGCGAAGGCATGGACGTGGCCGCGCTCTGCGAAAGACTCGAGTCCGCCAGCGTCATCGCCTCTCTGCGGACGGACCGTTCGGGTCGCAGATATCTCCGTTTCTCGCCGCATTTTTACAACACGGACGCCGAATTGGAGCGGGCGTTGGAGTTGTTGTAACCCCCGTTTCAAATCCCAAGACCAAAGCTCGAAAGAAATCGCAGGAACCAGGCACGCAAAAGTCCCAATCCGGTCAATGATCTGGTGGAGACTCGACGCTCTTGTTTGAGAATTTGGAATTGGGATTTCTTTGGAGCTTCGGACTTGGAAATTCTTTGGTGTTTGGTGTTTGGTGTTTACCTCCGGGTCACTCGACACTGGACAGGGGACACGCTTTCAGGCTTACTTTGCCGAGTTTGATTTTGACACGCGTGAATTCTGAATTGTTGGCCAAAGCCAAATCCCTCGGTTTCTCGGACCGGCAAATCGCCCATCTGACCGGCAAGACGGAAGACCAAATCCGCGCTCAACGCAGGCAACTGGGCCTGGTTCCCAGCTATCGGCTGGTCGATACCTGCGCCGCCGAGTTTGAGGCCTACACGCCTTACTACTATTCGACTTACGACCGCGGCGACGACGAAGTCCGCCCTTCCGACAAACGCAAAGTGATGATTCTTGGCGGCGGGCCGAATCGCATCGGACAAGGCATCGAGTTCGATTACTGCTGTGTGCACGCCGCCTTCGCGCTGAAAGAGGACGGTTTCGAAACGCTGATGGTAAACTCGAATCCGGAGACGGTTTCGACCGATTACGACACCAGCGACAAACTTTATTTCGAACCGCTCACCCTCGAGGACGTCTTGCACATTTACCAGCGGGAAAAATGCTGGGGCGCCATCGCGCAATTCGGCGGGCAAACCCCGCTCAATCTCGCGCTCGGCCTGCAAAAGAACGGCGTCAATATCATCGGCACGTCGCCGCAAAGCATCGAAACCGCCGAAGACCGCAAGCTGTTCGCGGCAATGCTGACCAGGCTGAACATCCCGCAGCCGCCCAACGGCATCGCCACCCACCAGGGCGAGGCGCTCGCCGTGGCAAAAAAACTGGGTTACCCGATCCTGGTGCGCCCGTCGTTCGTGCTGGGCGGCCGGGCGATGCAGATTGTCTATTCCGATGCCGAGCTGCAGCATTACCTGCGTTTCGCCGTCGAAGCGTCGCCGGAACGGCCGGTGCTCGTGGACAAATTCCTCGAGGACGCCACGGAAGTGGACGTCGATTGTCTGGCGGACGTCGGCCAGTTCAGCGACCCGCACCAGGGCACGATTGTTATCGGCGGCATACTCGAGCACATTGAGTTTGCCGGCGTTCACTCCGGCGATGCGGCCATGGTGCTGCCGCCGCATGGTCTCCCGAAGAATGTCGTCGCCACCATCCGCGAATACACGCACGCGATGGCGCGCGAGCTGAAGGTCATCGGGTTGATGAACGTGCAATACGCCGTCAAGGGCGATCTGGTTTACGTGCTCGAAGTCAATCCCCGCGCGTCGCGCACCGTGCCCTTTGTCAGCAAGGCCATCGGCGTGCCGCTGGCGAAGCTGGCGGCAAAAGTCATGGCCGGCAAAAGCCTGGCCGGGCTCGGTTTGACCAGCGAAATCTGGCCAAAGTATTGGGCCGTCAAAGAGTCCGTCTTCCCTTTCAACCGTTTTCACGGCCAGGACATTCTGTTGTCGCCCGAGATGCGTTCCACCGGAGAAGTGATGGGCCTCGATGCCGACCTTGGCATTGCCTATGCGAAGTCGCAAATGGCCGCCAACGCGCCCTTGCCGCTGAGCGGACGCGTGTTCATCAGCGTGAGCGACGTTCACAAGAAGGATGTCGTCGCCGTGGCCCGGCAATTTGCCGAACTCGGTTTTGAAATCATTTCCACCAGCGGCACGGCGAGCGTTCTGGAAAAAGCGGGTCTGCGGGTGCGGCGCGTTTTCAAATTGTCCGAAGGCCGCCCCAACGCGATTGACCTGTTGAAAAACAAGGAAATCCATCTGGTCATCAACACGCCCTCCGGCCAGGCGCCCCGGGCCGACGAAGTGAAGATCCGCACCACGGCGGTTTACACGAACACGCCGATCATGACCACGCTGGGCGGAGCGCGCGCTGCCGCGCTGGGGATCGCGGCGTTGAAGAAGAGCGGCTATGGCGTGAGGACGTTGCAGGAGTATCACTGAGCCGGCGTGCGCGGCAACGGCGGCGGCGGCTTTCGGGAACGCCGCACCATCAGCCAAACGACCGCGCCAATGATCGCCACCAGCCCAAGCCAGATCGCACCCGCGATGACCAGCGCGGATTTGACGCGGCCAGGGGTTAAAAGGACACGCCCGGTGCGGCCGCCGGAGCCGGTCGCGGCGGCCGGGAGGCGCCCGCGGTGGACCGCCCAGTCCTGCCATTGCTGGAAATAGTTTCGTTGGCGCCACACTTCTTTCTCCCACCGATCGCCAATTTTCTGGAAAAGTTGTCTGGCCGTGTCGCGGTCCCCCGCGATACAGGCGAAGTAGCAATAGGAATTCATCTCCCACACATAATCCGGGTAACGCCGCAGGCTGGCCTCGAAACCGAGCTTCATGCGTGGGAAGGAAATACGCGTGTTGCGGAAAAACTCCGCGCCTTCGGTCGCCGCCTGCGACCGCGCGATGGCCATATAGAGGATGTCGCCCTCTTCGCCGCCTCGGGCATCGGCGGTTTGTTGGGCAAAAGCCTCCCATTCGCCCGGCTCGCCATACCAGCGGGGCAGAAGGAAATAGGCTTTGGATTCGTAGAGTTGTTGGTAGTCCGGATCCAGTTCCACTCCCTTTTTGAAGACCGCCTCCATTTCCTCCCGGGGCCAGCCTTGTCCCAGAGCCACCGAGAGGAAAGCGCGATACAATTCCGGATCCTTGACCGGCAGTCGCTCGGCGTCTTCGAGATGTTCCCGGGCCTTCTCCAGCCGTTCGCGCATCAGGCGCCAGCCTTCTTCCGTCACTTCGCTACCCCAGCCACCGCCACGCGCTTTCCAGGCCCACGAAACGTAGAGGTTCCCCAGCGCGACCCGCGGCGTCGGCGATTCCGGATAAGCGCGGGCCCATTGTTCCAGCTTGCCGATGTACTCTTTCCAAACGGCGTCGTCGGTATTGCGCCCAATGCCGGCAAGGTGCCCGTAAATCGCGGAAAGCGGCGAGTAACCGCGGTAAAAGCCGGGCTTTTGCCCGCGCAGTTCGCCGTCGAGTCTTTCCAGTTCGTCGAACTGCTCGTGCCAGACCATGTCGAGCACTTCCTGGCGCGAGGGCGGTTGAGCGGCCCTCGTTTGGAAAAAGAAAAGACACAGCAGCAGCGCAATCGACAGAAGGCTTTTCCAACGCAATTTCATGCCAGACTCCGTCCGCTCCAATAGCAACACAACCGGCGCATCGGCGAAAGCTTTTGTTTCACCCGAAGGGGCGCTGGACAGAATTCTTCGCCGATCAAGCCGCAACGCACACAGCGAATCCTGTGGACGTTTCGAATCTTTTGGGAAGATTCCGGCGCCCAGGATTCAAGGCGGCGTTTCCCACCGGATTCAAAGCGACATGGATTACAGCGCGGCAGGACCGCGACCGAGTGAATTC
>WNFU01013943.1_pt1 | contig 16387 bp, 8 predicted proteins | sample 5400121 | NCBI WGS metagenome assembly WNFU01 (sample SAMN13153360, study PRJNA577476) | soil metagenome | isolation source: 100 cm soil or saprolite under grassland replicate 1 | place: USA:California | collected 2016-06-15
TGCTGCTGGTCGCCGTGGCGCTGCTGGCGACGTGGGTCCCGGCACGCCGGGCGACAAAGGTGGATCCGATGGTGGCCCTTCGCTATGAATGACCTCCGCGTCGCCCTTCGGGCCTTGCGCCGCTCGCCAACGTTTACTGCGACGGCGGTGCTGATCCTTGGTCTCGGCATCGGGATGGCGGTCGCGATGTTCACCGTGGCCGACACGGTCCTGCTTCGCCCGCTCCCGGTCCGCGACCAGGAACGGATCGTCCTGCCACGCATCGTTGACCCGCGTGGGGTTGATCTCGTGGTGGCGCCCACGGAGTTGGACGAGCTGCGGCGCGAAAGCCACACGATGTCTGCCATCGCTGGCGAGGCGCACCAGGGTGCGTTCGGCTTTGTGCTGTTGGACGGCGATCGCTCGCTCGTGCTCCGGGCGGCGTGGGTCACGGGGAACTTCTTCGATGTACTCGGCGCTCGCCCGGCGCTCGGCCGGTTGTTTCGATCGGAGGACGAATCCCTCACCGAGCCCTCGGTGCTGGTGGTGAGCTACGACACGTGGCAGCGGCGCTTCGCCGGCGACTCCGGTGTGCTGGGACGCCAACTGACGAATCCGTATACCCGGCGGCGCTACACGATCGTGGGTGTCGCGCCCGCCGGACTCGCGTACCCCGCCGGCGCAGAGTATTGGAGCCCCTTGGTGTATGGCGGTGGGCTCGACGTCGTCGCCCGCCTCGCTCCGACTGCCACGCCCGCGGCGGCGCGGGCCGAGTTCCTCTCGACCATGCGGGAGATGTACCGGAAGCAACACGCCCGCGACCGGGAGGTGGTGGCTGGAGCCCGGATCCGCACGTTCTCGCAGGCTGTCCTCGGGGATGTGCGACCAGTCCTCCAGGTGCTCACGGCAGCGGTGGCGCTGCTCCTCGTGCTGGCCTGCGTCAACGTTGGCAGCCTGGTCCTGCTCCGCGTGGCGACGCGGACGCATGAGCTTGCGGTCCGCCGTTCACTCGGCGCCACCGCCCGCGACATCGCGCGTCTCCTGCTGATCGAGACCGGGACGCTCGCCATCGTCGGAGGCTCGCTCGGTTTCTTCATGGCGGTGGCGTTGCTCCGCATGCTCGTGGCGCTGGAGCCCGCCGGCCTTCCTCGCACCGACCTCATTCGCCTGGGGAATGCACCTCTGGCGGCGGCAGTCGGTGTGACCCTGCTCGCGGTCGTGCTGGTGGGGGTGCTCCCCGCGCTCGCCGCTGCCCAGACAAGTCTTGCCTCCCCACTCCGGATCGACGCGCGGTCGGGCAGCGAGACCAGGGCGCGCAAGCACGTGCGGCGCTGGTTCGTTGCGGTACAGGTCGCTCTGGCCGTCGTCGTGCTGGCTGGCGCCGGGCTCCTGGCGCGCAGCCTCGACCGGCTGTTGCGAATCGATCTCGGCTACCGCGCGGACCGTCTCTCGTTGCTCTGGCTCACGGTCCCGGTCTCACGTGCTGACGCCGAAGCGAAATTCGGCGCCTTGTTGGACCGGATCCCTCCTGCACTCCGCGCCCTTCCCGGCGTCACCGCGATCACCCCGGTCGAAGCGCAGCCGTTCTTCGGGCCTCAGATATTCAATGCGCCGTGGGAGGTCGAGGGCCGGTCGTCATCCGAGGCGAGTGAGAATCCGCGGATACCGATCGAGGCGGGCGGCCCGGAATACTTCCGCACACTCGAGATCCCGTTGCTGCGGGGCCGCGGGTTTCTCGACACCGATCGGGAGAACGCGCCCAACGTGGCGGTCGTCAGCGAGGCGGCGGCTCGGCTCCTCCAGCTCGGGGCCGACCCGATCGGCCAACGCATCCGTATGGCCAGTGACACCAGCGCCGGGGCGTGGCGAACCGTGGTCGGCATTGCCGGCGACATTCACTTTCGCAGCCTCCGGGAGGCGACACCCACGATCTACCTGCCGTCGCGCCAGTACTTCTCGCAGGGCCTATTCGCCGTGCGGACCATCGGCCCCCTGGGGGGTCTGCTGCCGGCGATGCGTCGCGCCGTGCACGACGCCGATCCCGAGGCCGACATCGTGCGCACGGAGACGATGGAGGACCTGCTGGCCGACCAGCGTGCGCTCCCTAGGCTCTCCACGCAACTCATGTCCGGGTTCGGACTCGTGGCCATGCTGCTCGCCGCCGTGGGGCTGTACGGCTTGATGGCGTCGGTCGTCCGCGAGCAGACACGCGAGATCGGCGTGCGCATGGCGCTCGGCGCGACGCCGGGACGCCTGCGTCGCGATGTGCTCGGCGCAGCCCTCAGCCTGACGTCGGTCGGCGCTGGGGTGGGGCTCGTGGTGGCGCTCTTGAGTTCGCGACTGCTCACAGCCCTCCTATTCCAGGTCAGCCCCACTGACCCGATCGCGCTCGCGGGGGCGTGCGTGGTGCTTTTGGGGGTCGGTGTCGGCGCCGCCTTCTTGCCGGCGTGCCGGGCGATGAGGACCGATCCCGCGCAGGCGCTGCGAGTCGAGTGATATGACACGTCTGGCCGAGGACCTCCGCTACGCGCTCCGTCAGTTGCGCCGCGCGCCAACCTTCGCCGCGACCGTCGTGCTCATTCTGGGAATCGGGATCGGCATGGCAACCGCGATGTTCAGCATCTTCCGCGCCGTCGTGCTGCGCAAGCTCCCGGTGCGCGACCCGGATCGGGTTGTCGTCCTCTGGACCTTTCGTGATCCGACCGTGGAGCTCCCGGTCAGCGTGAAGGAGGTCGATGACCTGCGGCGCCAGAGCCGGACCCTGACCAACGTCGCCGGCTTCGTGCATTGGGGAGCCCAAGCCATACCGTTGACGGACGGCGGCCGGCCGATCGTGCTGAAGCAGGCGATGGTCACCGCGGGCTTCTTCGACGTCCTCGGTGCGCGTCCGGTGCTCGGTCGCTTGCTTCGGCCGGAGGACGGCTTGGAGGGTGCGGCACCCGTGGCAGTGATCAGTTACCAGGCATGGCAACGGGATTTCGGTGGCGATCCGCGGGTCCTCGGCCGGCGCCTGACGACCACGCAGGACCAGACGAGCTACGCGATCGTCGGCGTGACGCCGCCTGGATTGGATTTCCCCCCCGGGACGGACTACTGGACTCGACCCCGCCCCTTCGACCTCATCGACGTCGTCGCCCGCCTGGCGCCGGATGCCACCCCGTCGTCGGCGCAGTCGGAGTTCCTCGCCATCGCGCGGCAGCTGGACCACGAGCGACGGGCCCCGGCGTACCCGACCGGTGCGGCGGTCCGGACCCTCACGCAGGCCGTGCTCGGCGACGCGAAGCCGATCCTCGTCGCGCTGACCGCGGCGGTCACCTTGCTGCTCCTCATCGTTTGCGTGAACGTCGGCAACCTGCTGCTGCTGCGCGCCTCGTTCCGTGCACCAGAGATCGTGATGCGCCGCGCGCTGGGGGCGAGCTCCCGCCACATCGCCCGCCTACTCGTGGCGGAGAGCGCACTGCTCGCCACGGCCGGCGGCGCCCTCGGCCTCGCCAGCGCGGCAGGGCTGCTGCACCTCCTCCTCGCGTTCGCGCCGGCGCAGGTCCCGCGCATGGACGTGATCCGCCTCGCGGGCACGCCGGTGGACGTGGCCGCCGGCGTGACGCTCGTGGCGGTGATGCTTTTCGGGGTCGTCTCGGCTCTCCTGGCGTCGCGAGGGGATCTTGCGGCTCTTCTCCGCATCGATTCACGCTCGGGAACGGAGACGAGACGGCGACGACGCTTTCGGCAATCGCTGGTCGCGTCGCAAGTAGCGCTCGCGGTCGTCATGCTCGCCGGTGCGGGCCTTCTCGTGCGGAGCCTCGAGCGTCTCGAGCGACTTGACCTCGGCTACGACGCGGACCACCTCTCTATCGTTGAGCTCGCGGTCCCCTACGTGAAGTACGGCTCGAACCAGAAAATCGTCGCGATGTTCGATGACCTCTACGGGCGCTTGCGCGAGGTCCCGGGCGTGACGGCGTTGACACCCATCCTCTATACGCCGTTCGCGGGAGCGAACCTCATGCAGGTCACGCCTGTGTTGGACGGACAGTCGCAGGCCGCGGTGGACGCGAACCCTCCGGTACCCCTCGAAGGTGGAGGGACCGAATACTTCCGCACCTTCGGGATTCCGATCCTGCGTGGTCGCGGCTTCCTGTCCAGCGACCGGGAGCGCGCCCCCAAGATCGTGGTCGTGAGCGAGGCGGTGGCGCGCCGTCTGTGGCCCGGCCAGGACCCGGTCGGCAAGCGCCTCCGGTTCCTCGGTGGCGACCCAACGGACTGGCGGACGGTGGTCGGCGTCGCCGGCGACATCCGCTTCCGCCGCCTGAAGGAAGCCACACCGACGATCTATCTGCCATGGCACCAGCTGGTCACGTTCGGAACCTTCGCGGCGCGCACCCGTGACGCCCTCGCGTCGGTGCTGCCCGCGATGCGCCGCACGGTCCGTGACTTCGACCCCCAGCTCGACGTGTGGGATGCCAGACCTATGGACGAGTTTCTCGCCAAACCGCTGGCGCAGCCGCGGCTGAGCACGCTCCTGCTCTCGGCATTCGGACTCGTGGGCCTGCTGCTCGCCGCCATCGGGCTGTACGGCCTGATGGCGGCGGCCGTCCAGGAGCGGACGCGCGATCTGGGCGTCCGCCTGGCGCTGGGGGCGACGCCGGCACAGCTGCGTCGAGCGGTGCTGGGTGCTGCCCTAGGCGTGACCTCGCTCGGTGCCGCCGTGGGCCTCGCTGCCGCGCTCGTCAGTTCGCGATTCCTGACGGCGCTGCTCTTCCAGATCAGTCCCACCGACCCGATCACTCTCGCGGCGGTCTGCGTGCTGCTCGTGGGGGTCGGTTGCCTCGCTGCATACGTGCCGGCGCGCCGGGCGATGACGGTGGATCCGGTGGTGGCGCTGCGCTATGAATGACCTCCGTTACGCGCTCCGCAGCCTGCGTCCGTGATACGCCTGCAAGCCCGACCGGTGGCACGATGCTGAAAGGGGACGTATGAGGGGTTGCGTCGGGTGATCGCACGGGCTGAAGCCCGGCCTCGGCTGCGGGCCCGTCCTGAAGGACGGCGCGGCACCGGCGTCCTTCAGGACGCGTCGGCGCCGAGGGCGCCCTTCAGGGCGTCCAATCAATCGACGTCGCGACACTTCAGGGAGCTTTCCAGCACCCGGTAGGAGGAGACGGAGATGCTGCGAGACGTGCGGTACGCCCTGAGGACCCTGCGGAAAGCCCCGGGCTTCAGCGCCGTCGCGATCCTCACCCTCGCCCTCGGCATCGGTCTCGCGACCGCGGTGTTCACCGTGGCCGACGCGCTGCTCCTGCGCCGGCTCCCCGTGCGCGATCAGGACCGTCTGGTCGTGCTGTGGGGACAAAGGCCAGACCGAGACTTCGACTATCCATTGGGGCTCGACGACGGCCGCGAGTTCGCGCGCAGCACGCGTATGCTCGAGCGGGCCGCACTCTTCCTCTTCAATGGCGCTGGGGCGCTGCCGATCCGCGACCGCGGCCAGGTGTCACAGCTCCGCCGCGCACTCGTGTCGGGCGACTTCTTCAACGTGCTCGGGGCGCGAGCGGCATTGGGCCGCACGCTGCGTCCAGCGGATGACGTGCGCGGCGCGGCACCGGTTCTGGTCTTGAGCCACGCTGCCTGGCGGGAGCGGTTTGGCGCCGACCCTCACGTACTTGGGCGACAGGTCGTGCTGTATGGCGGTGGTACCGCGTACACAATCGTCGGGGTCATGCCCCAGGGGCTCGACTATCCCAAGGGCACCGATTTCTGGGCACCGGTCGTCCCATCGATGTCCCCGGAAGGGCTGTCGCTGATGGGCTTTTACGTCCTTGGGAGGCTCACGCCCGGTGCGACACCTGCCAACGCGCGCGAGGAGATGACGACCTTGTTCCGGCGCCCCGACACGTCGCCGTGGCAGCGTGACCTGACCGGCGTCGTCCACACGCTGCCGCGGCTCGTCCTGGGGGACGTGCGGCCGGCGCTGTTCGCGTTCGCCGCGGCCGCCGCGTTGCTGCTTCTGATCACATGCACCAATGTTGCCAATCTCCTGCTCGTGCGCGGCCTCGCCCGCATGCGCGAGATCGCGCTGCGCTCGGCGCTCGGCGCCGGGCGCGGGCAGGTCATCGGGCAACTGCTAATCGAGAACGGACTCCTCGGGATCACCGGCGGCGTGCTTGGGATCGTCGTGGCGGCTGGCGCCGTCCAAGTTTTCGTCGCCTTCGCACCGGCCGAGCTACCCCGCCTGGACGAGATTCACCTGAATGCCACCGCGCTGGCCGGCGCCATCGCAATCACCGGCGCCGCGATGCTTCTCTTCGGCCTCGCGCCCGCGGTCCTAGCGTCGCGTGTGCAGCTCGAGCAGTTGCTGCGAATGGGCACGCGGCAGAGCCCCGGCAGGCGCTCCCGGCTCGGGAGGGAAGCATTGGTAGCGGGACAGGTCGGGCTCGCGCTGGTCGTTCTCTCGGCGGGGGGACTGATCGCCAGGAGCCTCATTAACCTCGAACGGGCCGAGCTTTCCCTCGAGCCGTCGCGCCTGCTGATCGGCGAGTTGGCAATTCGCTCCGATCAGCTCGATACCCCGGCGAAGCAGCTCTCAATGCTCGAGAGGCTGCAGTCGCAGGTGCACGCGATTCCGGGCGTGCGCGCTGTCTCGCCCGTGGTCGCCGTTCCCTTTTCGGGAAACGGCGGGTGGGACGGCAAGCCCTCAGCCGAAGGACAGACTGCAGAAGAGGCCGCAGCCAACCCGATGCTCAACCTGGAGGTCGTCGGACCGGATTACTTCGCGGCGTTGGGCATTCCGGTGGTCCGTGGGCGGGGCTTCACGGACGCCGACCGCGCGGGTGCGCCGCCGGTCGTCGTGGTCAGTGAGTCCGCCGCGCGGCACTACTGGGGGTCCGCCGATCCCATCGGCAAACGTTTGCGCAATAGAGCCGACTTGGAGCGGGCAGTCACCGTCGTCGGAGTCGTCCCGGATACACGCTACCGCGACCTGCGGGAGGCGCGCGCGAGCGTCTACTTCCCGCTCAGGCAGTCGTTCTTCCCCTTCATGCCGACGAACCTGGCCATCCGCACGAGCGGCTCACCCGCCGAGCTGGTGCCGACAATCCGGCGCGTGATCAGCGAGGCGGAGCCGGGTGTCGCACTGGCGAGCGCGGCACCGTTCGAGACGTTCCTCGAGGGGCCGCTGGCCCAGCCGCGACTCAACGCGCTGCTGCTCGCCGTGTTCGCGGGCGCCGCGGTCGTGCTGGCCGCCGTGGGTCTGCTGGGCGCGATGGCGACTATGGTGCGCCAACGCACGCGCGAGCTCGGTGTGCGGATGGCACTCGGGGCCACGGCGCGAGATCTGCGCCGGATGGTGATGCGGCGCGGTCTCTTGATCGCAGGCGTGGGAACGGCGCTGGGGCTGCTCGGCGCGCTGCTGGCGAACCGGTTGCTGGTGGCGTTGCTGTACGGCGTGACTCCGACTGACCTGGCGACGCTCACGGCGGTCACCGGGTTCCTCATCGGTGTCGCGGCGCTCGCCAGTCTCGTCCCGGCTCAGTCGGCCACGCGCGTCGATGCGGCGATCGCCCTGCGTGCGGAATAGGCGTGAGGACTCGATCCCCTAACCCCGAGCCCCGACATGCTCCAAGACCTCAAGTTCGCTTTGCGCACTCTCCGCAAGGCCCCCGGCTTCACGTGCGTGGCCGTGCTCACCCTCGCCCTCGGCATCGGCGCCACCACCGCGATGTTCAGCGTCACCAACGGAGTTCTACTGAAGCCGCTCCCGATCGAAGAACAGCAGCGCCTCGTCCTCTTCTATAAGGAAGCGCCGCGCGACAATTCGCTGCGCCCGTTCGCCGTCACGGACCTGACCCCGCTGCGCGAGCGGAGCCGCGTCTTCGCGGGCGTGGCGGGCGTCCAGTACGACGGCGCGTTTCCGTACGTGGTGCAGGCCGGCGATCGTGCGCTCTCGGTCATGATGAGCATGGTTTCCGGAGAATTCTTTCGGGTCTTGGGCGTGCGTCCCGCCGCGGGCCGTCTCATCGAGCCCGCGGATGCTGCGGCCGGCGCCGAGCTTGTCGTGATGATCAGCTACGGCCTGTGGCAGCGCGAGTTTGGGGGCGATCCGCGTGCTGTGGGGCGGGTCATTCGGTTGGGGCAGGATCCGCGTACCATCGTGGGCGTGGCGCCGCGTGGCTTCGTGTACCCGAAGGGGGCCGAGGGTTGGGTTCCGCTCCAGGTCACACGCGACATGATCAGCAACCGGTTCGCGCCCTTCAGCATCATCGGCCGGCTGAAACGGGCCGCGCCGCGAGCGCGAGACCGCCTACCCGCCGGGCGAGATTTTGCTCGGGCAACGTGCGGTCGTCGAGCCGTTTCGAGATGCCGTGATTGGCAACCTGCGAGACTCGGTGCTCATCCTCTCGGCCGCCGTGGGCCTGGTGCTCGTCATCGCCGGCGTGAATGTCGCCTCCCTCCTGATGATTCGCGGCGTTGCGCGGGAGCGGGAGCTCGCCGTGCGGACGGCGCTGGGGGCGGGTTCGAGCAGAATCGCCCGGCAGCTGCTCGTCGAGACCAGCGTCCTCGCCGCGGCAGGCGGTGCCCTGGGAATCGGGCTCGCGTACGGGGCGGTGCGCGGGCTCGTGGCTGTGGCGCCGGCCGAGCTGCCCCGACTCGCGGAGGTGCGTGTCGATGCCGTGGTGCTCGTCTTCGCCGTGGCCGTCTCGATGGCGGCGACTCTGCTCTTCGGCCTCGCGCCGGCTGTCTGGACGGCACGAGCGCCAATGCATCCGACGCTGCGGGGCGGTGCGCAGGGAGGCCGAGAGAGTCGCCGGACGCGCTTCATCAAGCAGGCACTCGTGGTGTCGCAGGTCGCCCTGGCCCTAGTGGTCGTGGCCGGGGCCGGGCTGCTGACGAGCAGTCTCATCAGGCTGCAGCACGTCGACCTGGGTCTCGACGCCACGCACTTGACGCTCGTGAAGGTGAGGGTGCCGCGCCCGAAGTACGCTGCGGTGTCGCGGTGGCTGACGTTCTTCGATCAGCTCGTCGAGCGGCTCGAGGCGCTGCCGGGCGTGGCGGCCACGCCGGTCGTGCTCGCCCCCTTCACCGGCGCGGGTGGCTGGGATGCGACCGTTACCGCGGAAGGGCAGGGGCAAGCCGCAGCGGTCGAGAACCCAACGCTCAACCTCGAGCCCATCGCTCCGAACTATTTCCAGACCATGGGCATCCCCGTGCGTCGCGGCCGTGCGTTCACGGATCAGGACCGCGCGGGCTCGCCGCCGGTGGCGATCGTCGGCGAAGCGACGGCCCGCCGCCTCTGGCCCGGACGGGACGCGGTCGGCAAGCGGCTCACGTTCGGTCTCCCGGACCGGCACGAGCCGTGGCTCACGGTGGTGGGCGTGGTGGGCGATACGCGGTACCGCGAGCTGGCTGTCGCACCTGCCAGCATCTACATCCCGTTCCGGCAGACGGACAGCCCCGGTCAACAACCGACCTATTTGGCTGTCCGGTCCTCCGCTGCCGCGGGGGCGGTGATCGGTGCCGTGCACGCCGCCGCCCAAGAGCTCGATCCCATGGTGCTCGTGGCGGACGCGCATCCGTTCACGCGCCTTCTGGCCGCGCCGCTCGCGCGACCGCGGTTCGACACGCTGCTGCTGTCGGGATTTTCCGTGATCGCGCTGTTGCTCGCCGCCGTGGGTCTCTATGGCACACTGGCGGCGTTCGTGGCCCAGCGCACACACGAGATCGGGGTGCGGCTCGCGATCGGGGCGCAGGCCGGGGACGTGCGCCGACTCGTCCTGGGGCAGGGGATGGCCCTGGCGTGCTGGGGCGTCGTCCTGGGCGTGCTCACTGCGCTCGCGACGGCGCACGTGCTGACCGGTGTCCTCTACGACGTGAGCCCGACCGACCCCGCGACGCTGGCCGCGGTGACGGCGCTGCTGCTGGGCGTGGCGCTGATCGCTTGCTACCTGCCGGCGCGCCGGGCGATGAAGGTGGACCCGATGATGGCACTGCGAGCGGAATAGGTACCGGGGTTCAGCGCGTGTCGCTGCGCTTGTCGCGAAGGATGATCCCGAGGGTAACGATGATCCCGAGGGTAATGAAGAACAAGGGGCCGGCGAGGTTCCCCCCCTCCCGAAGGGAGAGGGGGTCAGGGGGTGAGGACTTGAGCCCCTAGCCCCGAGCCCCAAGCCCCAACAAGCTTGAGCATGCACCCGCGTATTCTCGTTGCAGACGATCAGCCGGACGTGCTGGAGGCCCTGAAGCTGCTCCTCAAAGGCGAGGGCTACGAGGTCGAGAGTGCCACCTCCCCCCGCGCCGTCCTCACCGCCCTCGGCGCCCGGGACTTCGACGCTCTCCTCATCGACATGAACTACACCCGGGACACGACGTCCGGAGCGGAAGGGTTGGACCTCTTGGCGCGGCTCCAGACGCTCGACGCGCCGCCCCCGGTCGTGGTGATGACCGCCTGGGCCAGCATCGACGGCGCCGTCGAGGCGATGCGCCGCGGGGCGCGCGATTTCGTCGAGAAGCCGTGGGACAACCGCCGGCTGCTCGCGACGCTCCGCACCCAGGTCGAGCTCAGCCAGGCGCTGCGCAAGAGCCGGCAGCTCGAGCGCGAGAATCGCGCCCTGCGCAAAGAGGGCCTCCCCGAGCTGATCGCCGAGTCGCCCGCGATGCAGCCGGTGCTCAAGCTGATGGAGCGGATCGGGCCCTCGGACGCCAACGTGCTCATCCTCGGCGAGCACGGCACCGGCAAGGAGGTCGTCGCCCACTGGTTGCACGCCGCGTCCGCCCGCGCCGAGCGACCGCTCGTCGTCGTCAACCTGGGAGGCATTCCCGACGGCCTGTTCGAGAGCGAGCTGTTCGGACACGTGAAAGGCGCCTTCACCGACGCGAAAGTCGATCGGGTCGGCCGATTCGAGCTCGCAGAAGGCGGGACCCTGTTCCTCGACGAGATCGCGAACCTGCCGCTGCCCCAGCAGTCGAAGCTGCTGCGCGTGCTCGAGACGGGGGAGTTCGAGCGCGTCGGCTCCTCCAAGACGCAGCGTGCCCACGTCCGCGTCATCTCGGCTACGAACGCGGACATCCACGCCGACGCGGCGGCGGGTAGGGTAAGGCAGGACCTGCTGTTTCGTCTCAACACCGTCGAGATCCGCCTACCGCCGCTGCGCGACCGGCGCGAGGACATCCCGCTGCTCGCCAGCCATTTCGCGCGGCGCTACGCCACACGTTACCGCAAGGGAATCACGGGCTTCGCTCCCGACGCGATGCAGGCCCTCCTGCAACATCCCTGGCCCGGCAACGTGCGCGAGCTCGACCACACGATCGAGCGATCGGTTCTCATGGCCGAAGAGAGCGTCGTGCGGCCGCGGGACCTGGGGCTGGGCACGGGGGCCGACGGCGCCACGCCGCTCGACCAGATGAGTCTCGAGGACGTGGAGCGGGTGCTCATTCAGAAGGCGCTGGCGCGCGCGGGCGGCAACGTGAGCGAGGCCGCGAAGGCGCTCGGGCTCTCCCGCAGCGCCCTGTACCGCCGGCTCCAGCGGCATGGGCTCTGAGCGGCGCCGCAAGCGCAAGCCGCGGCACGAGCGCCGCATTTTCATCCTGGCGCTGCTCACGGGGCTCCCCGCCGTGACGCTCGCCCTGCTGCTCCTGTGGCGCGGCGACTTCGCCTCCCGCACACAATGGACCCTGACGATCCTGCTGGCGGGTGCATGGCTGGCGTTCGTCGGCGCCCTGCGGGAGCGCGTGGTGCGGCCGCTCCAGACGATCTCGAACATGCTGGCGGCCCTGCGGGAAGGGGACTTCTCGCTGCGGGCGCGCGGCTCGGACCCCAACGACGCGCTCGGGCTCTTGCTGCTCGAGCTCAACAGCCTCGGCGAAGATCTGCGGGCCCAGAGGCTGGGCGCCCTGGAAGCGACGGCGCTGCTCCGCCGCGTGATGGAAGAGATCGACGTCGCGGTCTTCGCGTTCGACGAATCGCGGGCGCTCCGGCTCGTCAACCGGGGCGGGGCGGCGCTGCTCGGGCGACCGCCGGAGCAGCTGCTCGGCAAAGACGCGGCGGAGCTGGGGCTCGCCGAGAGCCTGGCGGGCGAGGCGCCCCGAGTCGTGGAGCTTACGTTCCCCGGCCGGCAGGGCCGTTGGGAGCTGCGGCGCGGCACGTTCCGCCAGGGCGGGCTCCCCCATCAGCTCCTCGTCCTCGCGGACGTGAGCCGCGCGCTGAGCGAAGAGGAGCGGCTGGCGTGGCAACGCCTGATCCGAGTGCTGAGCCACGAGCTCAACAATTCGCTCGCTCCGATCAAGTCGATTGCCCAGAGCCTGGCGGGATTGGTGCGCCGGGATCCACCGCCGCCCGACTGGCGCGAGGATCTCCGCAAGGGGTTGGATGTGATCGGGAGCCGCGCGGAATCGCTCAGCCGCCTGATGGCGGCGTACGCGCGGCTGGCGCGGCTGCCGCGGCCTCGCCTCGAGCCCGTCGCCGTCGCGGAGTGGGTGCGTCGCGTGGCCGCGCTCGAGCCCCGCCGTCCGGTGACGGTCCGTCCCGGACCGGACGTGACGATCCAGGCGGACGGCGGGCAGCTCGACCAGCTGCTGATCAACCTCGTCCGCAATGCGGTCGACTCCACACTCGAGAGCGGTGGTCTGGTCGAGCTGGGGTGGACCGCGCGCAACGGCCGGCTGGAGGTGTGGGTCCGGGACGACGGCCCCGGCCTGGCCGACACCGTCAACCTGTTCGTGCCGTTCTACACGACCAAGGCGGACGGCTCCGGGATCGGGCTCGCCCTCTCGCGCCAGATCGCGGAGGCGCACGGCGGCACGCTGACGCTCGCCAACCGGACGCCGGAGCGGGGATGCGAGGCGCGGCTGTCGCTGCCATTCCCCGGCCGACCCGCTGACACCGCGGCGGCGACCTCCTCGGAATGAACCGCGGAGCACCGCAGCGCGGCTGACCCCGGGCCGGCGGCCCGGGGTCCACCAAACAGAGCCGGCTCCTTAACCCGGGGCACCGGCCCCGGAGTTAGCTGCTCCTGGATGAACCCCGGGGCACCGAGGTCCACCAAACAGAACCGGTTCCTCAAAACCCCGGGGCACCGCCCCGGGGTCAGCCGCGCCTGGATGAACCTCCGGGGCGCGGCCGTGGGCAGCGGGCACGATCGGAGCCTCCGTGATTTGCCGTTTGCCGGGCGGCCCGCCACAATAGGAGCCATGCACCGCCGCGAAGGGCTCGCCAAGCTCGCCGGCCGCGAGCGCTACGTCGACGACCTGCCGCTCGAGGGCGCGCTCTGGGGGATGACGGTCCGCAGCCCGGCCCCGCGCGGTCGCGTCACGGCCATTCGCTTCCGCCCCGATGTGGACTGGTCGGAAATCGCCGTCGTCGATCATCGAGACCTCCCCGGACCGAACGAGATCATCCTCATCGAGCGCGATCAGCCGGTGCTCGCCGCGGGCTACGTGCGGCACGTGCACGAGCCGGTCGTGCTCGTCGCCCACGCCTCGCGCGACATGGCGCGGCGCGCGGCCCGGGCGGTTGAAGTGCAGATCGACCCCGAGCCTCCGGCGCTCGACTTTCGGCTGCGGCCACGGCCGGACCAGATCCAGTACGGGACGGACAACGTGCTGAAGCGGCTGAAGATCGAGAAGGGCGACGTGGAGCGGGCGCTCGCCCGAGCGCCGGTCGTCGTGGAGGGCACCTACGAGACCGGTGCACAGGAACACGTGTACATCGAGACCCAGGGGATGATCGCCTGGCTCGAGGGCGACGTGCTCGTGGTCAAGGGCTCGATGCAGTGTCCGTACTACGTGCACCGAGCGCTGGCGCACGCCCTGGCCCGCGACGAGCGGCGCGTGCGCGTGGTCCAGACGCCGACCGGCGGCGGGTTCGGGGGCAAGGAGGAGTACCCCTCGACCATCGCCCTCCACACGGCGTTGCTCGCCCTCAAGGCAGGTCGCCCGGTCAAGCTGATCTACGACCGCGCCGAAGACATGGCGGCGACGACGAAGCGCCATCCTTCCCAGGTGCGCCACCGCACCGGACTGACCAGGGATGGCCGGCTCCTCGCGCAGGACATCGAGGTCGTGCTCGACGGCGGCGCGTACGTCACGCTCTCGCCCGTGGTGCTGTCGCGCGGGATCATCCACGCCGCGGGCCCCTACTCCTGCGAGAACGTGCGCATCGACGGCCGGGTGATGTTCAGCAACGCGGTGCCGTTCGGCGCGTTTCGCGGGTTCGGCGCCCCCCAGACGCTGTTCGCCTGCGAGCGCCACATGGATGTGATCGCCGCCACGCTGGGGCTCGATCCGGCAGAGCTTCGCCGCGTCAACCTGATCCGCGACGGGCAGACGACCGCGACGGGCCAGGTGATCACCGACGGCACCGACCGCGTGGCCGTGCTCGAGCGGGCGCTCGCGCTCGCGGAGTACGCCGATAAGCGGCGGGCGCACGCGGCCTTCAATACGGCGCATGCGACGAAGCGGCGGGGGCTCGGCCTCGCGACGTTTTTCCACGGCGCGGGCTTCACGGGCGGCGGCGAGATGCACCTCAAGTCGCGGGCGCAGGTGGCGGGGCTGCCGGACGGGCGGGTCGAGGTGCGGTCCGCGAACATCGAGATGGGGCAGGGCACGCTCACGACGTTCACCCAGATCGCGGCCCTCCGGCTCGGGCTCTCGCCCGAGGACGTGCTGATCGCCGAGCCGGACACGGCGACCGTGCCGAACAGCGGCCCGACGGTTGCCTCCCGCACCACGATGGTCGTCGGCCGGCTGATCGAGCGCGCCGCGGACGACCTGCGAAACCGGGTCGGCCTGGACGACCGGGCGCGCGGCGCGGTAGTGCGGGAAGCGATCCGTCGCTGGCACAGCGAACATCCGGGCCTGGGGGCGCAGCATGCTGCGTCGCTACTCGGCGAGGCGGTCTACGAGCGCCCGCCCGGGATCGCCTGGGACGAGGAGCGCTACCAGGGCGACGCGTACGGGGCGTTCGCGTGGGCCGCCCATGTCGCCGAGGTGGAGGTGGACCTTCGGACCTGCGAGACGCGGGTGACCGACTTCGTGGCGGTGCAGGAGGTCGGCAAGGTCCTGAACGAGACGCTCGCGCGGGGGCAGGTGCAGGGCGGCGTGGTGCAGGGGATCGGCTGGGCGCTGATGGAGGAGTGCCGGTTCGCGGACGGCGCAATGATCAACAACCAGCTCACCAACTACATCATCCCCACCAGCCACGACGTGCCCCCGATCCGCGTGGCGTTCGTCGAGAACCCGTACCCGCACGGCGGGCAGGGCGCGAAGGGCCTGGGCGAGCTGCCGATCGATGGCCCCGCGCCCGCGATCGTGAACGCCGTGGCGGCCGCGACCGGCGCGGACCCGCGCGCCATCCCGCTGACGCCGGAGCGGCTGCTGCGGCTGATTGAAGAGAATGAGGGAGGGAAAGTCGCATGAGACGGGCGGTGTGACCGCGCTCACCATCTCGTTCACCTTGAACGGCGGGCCGACGTCCCTGGACATCGATCCCGCCGAGCGACTGCTCGACACGCTGCGCTACCGTCTGGGGCTCACCGGAACGAAGGAAGGCTGCGGCGAGGGTGAGTGCGGGGCCTGCACCGTGTACCTGGACGGCCTGCCGGTGGACGCGTGCCTCGTGCCGACCTACCAGGTGCGAGGGTGCCGGGTGGAGACCGTCGAGGCGCTGGACCCCGGGCAGCTCGAGCCGTTCGTCGCGCACGGTGCGACGCAGTGCGGCGCGTGCACGCCCGGGGTCGTGATGACGGCCCTGTGGATCAGCGCGCACCCGGAGCTGCTCGAGACGCATACGATCCGCGAGCTCATGGCCGGCAACCTGTGCCGCTGCACCGGCTACGACGGCATCGTGGAGAGCGTCGCCGCGACCCTCCCGGCCAGTCGCGGGGCGCCGGCGTGAAGGTGCTCTTCGCCGGGACGCTGCGGGACGCGCTCGCGCAGCTGGCGGATGGGAGCGCGGCGCCGGTCCCCGTCGCGGGGGGGACGGATCTCCTGGTCCACTGGCCGCTCCGGCTCGCCGAGCGCGAGCGGACCTACCTCGATCTCTCCAAGCTCGCGGAGCTGAAGCCGCTCCGCTGGACGGCGGACGCGCTCGTGCTGGGCGGGCTCACGACGTACTGGGATGTCCTGAGCGACCACCGTGTCTGGGAGGAATTTCCGCTCCTCGTAGCGGCGGCGCGCCAGGTCGGGGCCGTCCAGATCCAATCGCGCGGCACCTGGGCGGGGAACATCGTGAACGCCTCCCCCGCGGCGGACGGAGTTCCGGTGCTGATGGCGTATGATGCGGTCGTCGAGCTCGAGTCGGTGCGCGGGCGGGAGGAGGTGCCGCTCGATCGGCTCTACACGGCCTACAAGGAGATGCGGCGGCGGCCCGACCAGCTCGTCGTGGCGGTCCGCATCCCGCGACGCCCCTACTCCTACCAGGTGTTCG
>WNFU01013370.1_pt1 | contig 16369 bp, 15 predicted proteins | sample 5400121 | NCBI WGS metagenome assembly WNFU01 (sample SAMN13153360, study PRJNA577476) | soil metagenome | isolation source: 100 cm soil or saprolite under grassland replicate 1 | place: USA:California | collected 2016-06-15
CGGTTCACCTTTCGGATTTCGGATTGCGAAAATCGGCGAATTGACGCCTTGCCGGGCAAGCTCAACGACTTCTCGATAGCAAAACGTCTGTCCGAATGATGGGAACCGCTCGAAAAGATAAGCGAAGTGCGTCATGGCACAGAATGATTTGGAGAATGCGATAGCGACTATGCACTCCCGCGTTTAACCGGAATCGGTCTCCCGGATTCATCGACAGCGACGAGAGTAAAGACGCCATGTGTGACGCGGAGCTGCTCGCCAGTCATATAACGCGTTACCCATACCTCCACCGGAATGGTCATCGAAGTCCGACCGATTTTTTCCACCCGCGCATAACATCTGACCGTGTCCCCTACCCGCACCGGTTCGAGAAACGACATTCCTTCCATCGCCACGGTAACGACTCGCGCTTGCGCAGTTTTCGCCGCAAGAATTCCGCTGCCCAGGTCCATTTGCGATGTCAACCATCCACCAAAAATGTCGCCATTTGGATTGGTATCCTTAGGCATGGCAATTGTTTGAATGACCAGTTCGCCTCGGGGTTGATCGGCACCACTCATTAAATTCCTCTAACCACGAATGAACACGAATGAACACGAATAAGAAAGGGAAACGGATTTGCCTACGAATAACGTGAACTAACGCGCGCATTGTTTTCGTCGGATTCTTTTCTGAATTCGCGTGATTCACGGGTGTCTCTCTCCGTCATTCGGTTTTCGGCATTTTGATGATTCGTGTCAATTTGTGTCCATTCGTGGTGAAATTCCTACAGGATCAACATGCAGTCCCCGTAACTGTAGAATCGGTAGCGCTCGCGAATGGCTTCCTGGTAGACCCGAAGCAAGAACTCGCGGCCGGCAAATGCGCTTACGAGCATGAGCAAGGTCGAGCGCGGCAAATGAAAATTCGTAAGCAGGTTATCGACAAAGCGGAACCGATATGGAGGGTAAATAAAGATATCTGTCGAGCCTGTTTGCACGATGAGTCGTCCATTCTCACGACGGGCCGATTCCAATACGCGCACGACCGTAGTTCCAACAGCTACGATTCGCTTTGCGCTATTTATCGCGCTGACCGCCGAAGCCGAAATTGAAAAGTGTTCCGCATGCATTCGATGCTCCGACACATTCTCGGAGCGCACAGGCAGAAACGTTCCGAGTCCCACATGAAGTGTCACAAACGTGTGCGGAATCGCTGCCAGGATTTCCGGCGTGAAGTGGAGACCGGCGGTCGGCGCTGCGAGTGCACCCGGCCTTTGCGCGAAGACCGTTTGATAGCGCGTCTTATCCGCCTCGTTTAAAGTGGTTTCGTCGATGTTTGCAGTCGCGCCAACGCGCATTTTCCTGCCGGGCTTGACTAAACACCTCCAGCGTCTGGGCTCAATATGTTCGATGAAGAGAAATTCAATTGTGCCGTCATTGGAGAATCTTCGCGCCGGCAGAACGCGCGTATCGTTTAAAACCAGCACGTCTCCTGGCTGCCAAAACTTTTTCAGTTCGTGAAACTGCCGGTGCTCGATCGTTTGCGCATCACGATGCAACACCATCATCCGTGAATCCTCGCGACGCTCGAGCGGTCGTTGCGCAATCAATTCCCGCGGCAGATCGTAGTCATAATCGGTTAGGCGCGCGCTCATCGGTTGCCGGAAAACATAGCCATTCTGTCTGTGCGCCCAATCCCGAAAGCTTTCGGGACTGCAGCGGACTACAAGCCACGCTGGCCGCACAGGCTACAAGCCTGTGTTCCGAAAAAAATTGCGGTGGCGGGCAAAATTCTGGATGATCGCGTCGCATGACGCAACCGGCTCTCGATCTTGTTATCTCGGCGCTCGAAAAAATTCGCGACACGAGTGATCACTTGCCCCGTGCATCGAGAACTGCGCTGGCACGATTGCAGGTCATCGCGCCGAACAAAGCAGAGTTGCTGGCGCCGATTCGCGAACGCGTTCGTGGTTGCACGAAGTGCGCGCATCTCGCCTGCTCGCGAACACAGACTGTTTTCGGAGTGGGAAATCCGGATGCCGAGTTGATGTTCATCGGCGAAGCACCCGGCGCGGATGAGGACAGGCAAGGCGAGCCATTTGTCGGGCGTGCCGGTCAACTGCTCACAAGAATAATCGAGACGATGGGCTTCGCTCGCGAGGAAGTTTATATCACCAACATTTTGAAATGCCGGCCCGATACGGCGCCTGGCTCATTTGGCAACCGGCCGCCGACGCCGGTTGAAATGCAGAGCTGCCGACCCTACCTCATCGAGCAGATCGAGATCATTCAGCCCAAGGTGTTGGTGGCGCTTGGTGCAGTTGCTGTGGAAGGTTTACTCGGCACACGCGGAACAATGCGGGAATTGCGTGGGCGATGGCATTCATACAACGGGACGCCGTTGATGATTACTTATCACCCCGCCTACCTGCTCCGAAATCAGGCGCCGTCTGAAAAGCGGAAAGTCTGGGAAGATATGCTGCAAGTGCTCGAACGACTCGAAAAGCCGATCAGCGAGAAACAGCGCAAGTATTTCCTGTAGCTACAATGTAGCGCGAGCGTCCCCGCTTTGCGATGTTCCTGACGCAAGCGCGGACGCTTGCGCTACTTCTTCAGCTTCGCCCGTTCGAATATCGCATCGATCTGCTTGTGCGATCCGAGATGAATGGCTAACGATAAAATCACGTTCCGTACTTCGCCGCGCGAGACTTTGATTTTGCGACGCAACGCCGTCGTGCTGGCTTCATGCAAAAGCGCAAGTGTGCGTGCGCCAATCAATGCCGGCAAAACCGTGGCCACGCGCACTCGACGATTTCGGATCGCACGCGAGTATTGCAACCCGCACTCCAGCCCATCCTGCGCTTTCTCAATCCAACGTCGGTAAATCGGCTGGAAGCGCTCGGGTTCGGAGAGGATCTGCGGCGCAGTCAGATGAGCTGCGCTCAATTCTTCTTCCGGGAAATAACATCTGCCCCCTCGGAGATCGGAGCCGGCATCGCGCAGAACATTAATCAGCTGAAGCCCCATGCCATAGCGTTTCCCGAGTGCGAGCATCTCGTCTTCGCTCAAGCTGCCAAACCCTCGGACATGTCTGAAGCAAAGCCGCGTCCAAAATTCGCCAACACAGCCCGCTACCAGGTAAGTGTACTCCTCCAGATCGGCGGCGCTTTGGAGTGCGCGAATTTCTGCCGGATTATCGAAGCGTCGCAGGTCGAGCATCTGGCCGTGGGTAATTTTCGCGAGCACGGCGCGAATCTCGTTCCGATCCGCTTCTTCCACATGCTCGAGCCATTCCAAACAACCTGGCAACGACTCGAGGAGCCTTCGTTCGGTCGGGTCCTGCTGTAATGGCAGGAATAACGCGATAAGATCGACGACGACCTCACGCGAAGCTTTGACTTGGATCGCGTTCGACAGCGTTTGAAGAGCTTCGGTTCGCAGGTTGCTGGAGATCGATGTGGTATCGGCGACCGTATCGGTTGTCCGCGCAAGCAAGTACGCCAAAGCGACCGGCTCACGTAATGGCGCCGGCAAAAACCGGATCGAAAGATAAAACGAGCGCGAGACGGAGCGCAGAATTGTTCCTTGTAATTTTCGAGTAGGCACGCTGAGTGATGCGCTCATCTCTTGTAGCCGGCATCGGTGATGCCGGCGAGCGAGATTCGTGACAACATCAATGCGATCATGCTAATGAGCCGAGGTCAACGACCCCGGCTACAGCGGCTACAGCAGGAGATTTCACCGGCCGATCTTTCGAATCTCAATCCGATTTGATGCCGAGTTACCTAGGTTAAGCTGACTGGCAAAGTCGACGTAAGCCGCCGCGGGGCCAATAGGAGGCAGACTCGCACGCACACGCCATTGCTCCAGATTTCTCAACGCGATCGCGTCCAACGCCACCGGATCTTTGCTCGCGTACAACGTGGCGTGATGCAGAGCATAATTCGGCTGCGGCTGCGGCCCGCCGGCGTACTGCGCGATAAGACCATCCACTAAATTGAAAACGACTTTTTTTGCGATGACCGGATTGCTGTAAATCTCCGCAAGACTTTCAGCGCCGAAGCGAGAGCCTTGAGCAAAGCGACGCCAGTTGTCGATATTCGGAATGGTCACGTTGTAAATGCAACCGGCAATCCCATTCATTTCGCTGATGCTCATTACTGGAACATTGATGATCTTGGTAACTTCAGTCGAAATGATCTTCGAAAAATGACTTACGTTGCTGGTATTCTCAGTGTCGGAAAGCATTAGCATCTTTCCTTTGTCGCTCTGGTAATCGAAATCGCCCCAAATTAATTTCCCTATCAGCGGTGCCGAAAAAGTCGCCTTCGGATCGTATCCGTCGCGCGGCTCGATCGCTTTGAGCTGATAGCCATTGATCCCTGATCGATAACCAGCCCCTTTGATTCCACCAAGCGAACGGTCCCAAACGATGATGCTGTTGCGCGCATGTCCTGCTGCGACAAGCCCGTCGACGATCGCGTCCACCACGTCATGGTGCGTTGTGAAAAGTTCGCCGCCTGCCGCGGAGATCTTGATTCCAATCTTGTCGTCCGGAGAAACCAGCGTTGCCCACGCCTTCGCTACATCAGGCTGGCCGGTCGTGGCGAGGACGAGTCGATTAACCATCTCACGTACCGCGCGCGGTTTCGTCTTGTAGTCTCTGATTGCATCGGGATCATGCACAGCATATACGATCGACGGCGTGGCCACAGGCTGCGGTCCCTGGGCAAGCCCAGAGGCGATGGCACAAAAAAGAACAAGAGCTACGTTTCTCATCAACACGATGCTTTAGAGGTGGCAACGGATTTTATGAGCAACGGGACGAATCACAACTCTGCGACTGTAGGGGCAGCCGCGCCGGCTGCGGAGCTGTGCGTCAAGGCAGGCGACCCGCCTTCGCCAGGCTTCGGCGTGGCGGCCACGCCTGCCGCTACAGCAGGGTTAATCCACCACATCTATGTTCACATTCCCTTCTGCGCGCGGATCTGCCCGTATTGTGCGTTTTACAAAGATCTGCTCGATCGTTCGCAAACGCAGCGATTTTGCGAATCGATATTGGACGATCTCGGCCGGCAGCGCGGAAGCTTTGTGATATTGCCTGAAACCATCTATTTCGGCGGCGGGACGCCGACCGCCCTAACGACTTCACAATTGGAATTTCTGCTTGGAGGTTTTCATCAGCAGCTTGATCTCTCAGCATTGGAAGAATGGACTATCGAAGCAAATCCAGGAAGCGTTTCGGCACGTAAGGCGGCTCTATTATACAAACTCAGAGTAAATCGAATTAGTCTTGGGGTTCAATCCTGGGACAATACATTGCTCAAAATCCTCGGGCGGGAACATGACGCAGACCAAGCCGAGAAATCGTTTCACATTCTGCGCGATGCGGGATTCTCGAACATCAACGTCGATCTTATGTTCGGTCTCCCGGGCCAGACGATCCAGCAGTGGCAGAGTACGCTGGAGAAAACGATTTCGCTGCGCCCTGATCACATTTCTGCCTACTGCCTGACGTACGAGGAGGACACGGAATTTTTTCTGCGCCAGTCGCGCGGTGAACTGAAAGCGAATCCCGACATCGACGCAGATTTTTTCCAAGCGGTGATGTCGATCCTGGAGGACGCCGGCTACGAACATTATGAAATTTCAAACTATGCGCGCCCTAGTTTTTCGTCAGTTCATAATCGCGCCTATTGGTCGGGCGAAAATTATCTCGGCATCGGACCAAGCGCGTTTTCCACTGTTGGTATGCAACGCTGGCAAAATCTTGCCGATTACCGTGTGTATGCTGATCGCGTTCTCTCGGGCCAATCATCGATTGGATCGAGAGAAAATCTGACAAAAGAAATGAAGCGCGCGGAAAGAATCGCGCTTTCTCTGCGAACGCGCGAAGGAATTCCGGCTCAGGAACTGAAGCCCTTTGCGCGCGAAACAAATGAATTTATTGCGCTTGGGTTGCTTCGACGATCGAATGGCAATCTCGTGCTAACGCAAAGAGGCAAATCTCTCGCCGACTCGGTTGCGGAAGCGTTCCTGTAGCGGTCGTCCTGTGGGCGACCAGAGTGAAGGCGGCTGCAAACCAGCAGGCTATTCTACGCCTCCGTAGCGACGCTGGCGGCGCCCATATTCTTCCACTGCTGCGATCAAATCCTTCTTTGTGAAATCGGGCCACAGTTTCGGCGTGACGTACATTTCCGTGTAAGAGAGCTGCCAGAGGAGAAAGTTCGACAAGCGCATTTCGCCCGAAGTACGAATGAGCAGGTCGGGGTCGGGATAATAGCGCGTGTAGAGGTGTTTGCTGAACATCTCGACATCGATCATTCCTTTGTCGATGTGACCGAGCTCGACCGCGCGGAGCAAACTTTTGATGCCGTCGATGATCTCGAGTCGCCCACCGTAGCTCAGCGCCAAAATGAGCGTGAGCCCGTTATTACCCGCAGTTTGTTCAATCGTCTTGTGAAGTTGTTGCTGCGAACTTTCCGGGAGATCGGTCAGGCGGCCAATCGCTTGAAGCCGGACATTTTTCTCCACCAGCTCCGGCGTCTTCTCCTTCAGAAATCTGTCGAGCAAACGCATCAACGAGAAGACTTCGCTTTTGGGCCGCTGCCAGTTTTCCGCCGAGAATGCGTAAAGGGTGAGATACTCGACCTTCAATTCGCCGCAGCCCTCCACGCATTCACGAACAGCCTTTGCTCCTGCTTCGTGGCCTTTGATTCGCGGGAGACCGCGCGCCTTTGCCCAGCGACCATTGCCATCCATGATAATGGCGATGTGACGGGGAACCGTTTTCGCGGCCAGGGACATGACTACAGAATAATAGTCTGACCGCGTTCTGGGCCTACGCTGACCATGGATAATTTTGCTCCAGTTAACTCAGAAATATATTTGGCGTATTGTCTTGCTGCCAAAGGAAGTTGCGAAAATTTCTTCGCTAAATGCGTAACTGTATTCCAGCCGCGCACTTCTTTGTAGATCGGTTCGCAATTAGCTAGTTGTGTCGCGTCGGATGGAGGAACACTTAAGCGTTTCCCATTCAATCGGTACGCTACGCAGATCCGAATTGGATCGACATCGTCGAGCCCATCGAGGTTGGTGATGGCGAGTTCGTCGATCCCATTGATCATGGTCGCATAGCGGGTTGCTACTGCGTCGAACCAGCCGCAGCGTCGCTTCCGGCCGGTCGTAGCTCCAAATTCACGTCCCAAGCCATGAAGTCTTGCGGTGAATTTTTGAGCTTCGGTGGGCAACGCCCCCTCGCCTACGCGTGTTGTGTAGGCTTTCATTACTCCTACCACACGATCCATCCGATGTGGCGGCACGCCTGTGCCGGTGCACGCGCCACCGGCGGTCGTATTTGAGGAAGTGACATAGGGGTACGTGCCATGATCGATGTCCAGAAATGTGCCTTGCGCGCCTTCAAAGAGGATTTCCTTCCCGCGCTGAAGGGCGCGATGAAGATACACAACTGTGTTGCCGACAAATGGGCGCAGACGTTCTCCTGCGGCAAGATAACTTTCGCTGACTTCGCGAAAATTGATCGGTTTTGCGCCAAGGGCCTGGAGGATCTTGTTGTTCTCGATCACCTTGGCTTGTAATTTTTTTGAGAAAACAATCGGCTGCATCAAATCGGACACGCGCAGGCCTGTGCGGGCCGCTTTGTCTCCGTAGGCGGGACCAATCCCGCGTTTCGTCGTTCCAATTTTGGCACGGCCCTGGCGCAGTTCGCGCTGCTCGTCGATCAGGCGGTGATAAGGGAGAACCAAATGGGCGCAATCGCTAATCAGCAAATTCTTGCCGATTGTGATTCCTAATTTGCTCAGACCATCGATCTCCGCGACGAGCGCGATCGGATCAATGACTACGCCATTGCCAATCACGCAAATTTTTCCGCGCCGGAGGATTCCCGACGGAATCAGGTGAAGTTCCCCTTTCCTTCATCGCCCCACTGCGCCCCAACTAGAATTGTATTGGCCATCGAAAATCAGAAAGTGGGCAAAAAATTTTCCCGATGCATCCGGCAGGACACACTCGGGACTGCGGACGAATAATATGTTGGGCGCCACCGGCTGCAAGGGATTTTGCGCCGTTCCGCGGCGAGCGACCGAATTTGTTACACCGTTAAACCGTCCTAACGTTTGTAACGGTGTAATTTTTTCAACGCTCGTCAGCGCTTTCTGACGCGAGCGCCTTTTTCAAGGCCGCAGCCGACTGGCCAGTTCCGCCATGATGATGCGAATAATTCCGTGCGGCGTCCCAATTAATACGCGCATCATGAGCAAACGTGTTCATGGCGACGCGATATTTGCCTCGGCTGCTTTCAAGATGCCGATGCGTCAGGATGAACTGCGAGGGATCGTAATAATTGCTGAAGTCCCGCGCAAACGCTGCCCGGCTCATTCCAATTTCGATGTTTTTCCGGATCTCCAAGTGTAAGTGCGCGTCGTACAATCCGTGCGCCGTGCCGACGGTTCCAATTTTCTGCCCCCGTGAAACCGCCTGACCAGGATGCACTAGAATGCTGTCCAAGTGTCCATAAAGCGAGTCGATGCTTTTAATTGTGCCATCCTCGCGATAGGCATGGCGCACGATAATCACATTCCCCCAGCCCATGTGACAGTCGCGCGCAAAGACTACCACTCCATCACCAATGCCATAGACTGGATCGCCCAGATCGGTGTCTCCGCCGCGAACTCCATCCCAGTCTTCTCCCAGATGCCCGTGTGGCCGAAAGCCGCGCGCCTTGTAGTAGCCCTGGCCCTCTGGTATCCCAATGGGAAAATCAAAGCCGTTCGCTAATTTCGTAAACGCGGTTTCCGTTCCCAGGTTGATGGATTGAGCAGGAATCGTGTTCTCCTCGCGCGATCGCTTATTCGGCATTTGAGACGGGATTGTTTCTTGCTTGCGCAGCGACTGGTTCGCCGATTGGGGCGCGGGTGTTTGCTCGCCGCGAGCCTCTGTCTTTGTCGCCGGCGAAGCGGCTGGCTCTTGCTTTCCCGATTCGATCAAAGTCGGCCGAATGGGGCCGACCGCTTCCGATTTCGTAGTTCGCGAATTCGACGCTCGTGATGCGTCAGTTTGTTCAACGCGAGTTTCCTTTTTCACTCGCTCAGGAGCTATGGACGCGCTCCGGGTTTCCGCTGCGGGAGTTTGCGAACTGGATCCGCCCGTTGCGCTCGCTTCTTGGACAGTTCGACCCTTTAATCGCTCCGCAGCAAGCGCTCCCGCCATTCGCATTTGCTCGATCGTGAGCGCAGCAGAAGACGACTTCTTTTTGCGAACTTGAGATTTCGCTTCTGTCGATGTCCCCGATTCCGTATTCGTCCGCTCAGAGGCCGGCGCTGCTTGCTCTGAAGTGTTTGGTTTTGTTTCACGCGGGACCATCACTTCTTGCGCGCGCATCTGCCCGGCGATCGCAAAGCCACTGAGCAATACCGTGAAAACTTTCCTCAGCATGCAAGCGCCGTGATAAACAGATTCGTCGCAATTGGCAAGCGCTTAATTACAAGACGCTCGCACATTTGACCCAATTAAACGGGGTGATCTGGATTACCGGCAACGGAAAGCGCAGCTGCAATTCGCCTTTCAGAAAAGCCTCGACGTGGTGCAATCCGGATGCAGCGGAACCGCCATTAGATGATGCCGCGAATCAGGAGCATCAATAATCCGATCCCGAGCACAATCCGATAAAGAGCAAACGGGACAAAGCCGCGGGAGCGCACCCACTGCATAAACCAGGCGACCACCCCCAGCGCCACAAAAAATGAAACCACAAATCCAATTATTAGCACGACCCATTCGTGACCATTCATTGTCAGCGGTGCGATATTCAGCTCGTGGTGACGAGGCATTACCGTTTTTGCAAAATCATATCCAGTGGCCACGATCATCGTGGGCATCGACAGAAAAAAAGAAAATTCGAGCGCCGCCGGGCGCGACATTCCAACTATTTGTCCGGCGGCAATCGTGGACATTGATCGTGACGTCCCGGGAAAGACGGCGGAAAGGATTTGCGCTGCGCCGATCCAAACCCCTTGTGGCAGGGTCATCTCCTCCATATGCGCGGTGCGCGGTCGCGTGAAAACGGCGTCAACGATCCACATGATGATTCCGCCAATCAAGAGCGCCAGGGCCATCACCCAAAGATTTTCCAGATTCTTGCCGATCTGTTTCGATAGGGCCCAAGCCGGGACGGCTGTAACGACGAAGGCGATCAATGTCAGACTCAGCGGATGCGTGAAGATCGTGCGATCACCGCGTTCGCCCTTTGGGAAAGTGCGCAGAAACTGGAGGATGCGCTCGCGAAAATAGACCGGTAGCGCCAGAATCGCGCCAAGCTGGATGACGATCGTGTACATTTTCCAAAACCCATCATGAAGATCGATATGCAGCAGCGCTTCGCAGATACGCAAATGCGCGGTTGAGCTTACAGGAAGAAATTCGGTCAGCCCTTCGACAATTCCAAGAAAGATCGACAACAGGTAATCGTGCATAGATTGAATCGCTAGATCGTTACATCGTTACACGGTCCCAAAGGCATGACGCGGTCGTCCGTTTGGGTCGCAAATGGGCTGCCTTTGTAACTTTGTAACTCTTTTAACCATTTAACGGCGGGAGCGCCCGCGCTCACAGCGCCTCCATCCCCCGTTCGTCCGTTCGGATACGCACCGCCTCTTCCACTTCCGTAACGAAGATCTTTCCATCCCCGATCTTCCCCGTCTTCGCTGCGCACAAGATCGCTTCGACGGCGCGCTGCGCGCGATCGTCCGGAACAACCATCTCGAATTTTACTTTCGGCAGAAAATCGACTGTGTACTCGGTGCCGCGATAAATTTCGCTGTGACCTTTTTGGCGGCCAAAGCCTTTTACTTCACTGAGAGTCATTCCTTCCACGCCCGCTGCCATGAGCGCTTCTTTAACCGGCTCAGTCTTAAAAGGCTTGACGATCGCCTCGATTTTTTTCACGGCGCCAAGCTAGCTGCGCGCTCGAAAAACGGAAATGGATAATTCGTCGAATCGCGAATTGCCGCGAATGCGGAATCCTGGTATTTTTTATTTTATGACAGGCGAGCAGATCCGCAGACAATTCGAGGCAACTCCATTTGTGCCATTTCGCGTTCATATGGCAAGCGGTAAGTCTGCTGACGTGCCACACCCTGGTTTCATGCATCTATCACCAAGCGGTCGCTGGTTAATGGTGGACCGGCCGAATGATACCGTCGAAATGATCGACGTTTTGCTTGTCACCAGCCTCGAAACGCTTCCGCGAAATGGCAGTCGCGCTCGCCGAAGGAAAAAGCGTCGCTCGTAAGCAAACGTCAGATTTTGCGTCCGAATTTTTTATCCAGCTCGACGAGCGAAATCTGGATCATCGTCGGCCGTCCATGCGGGCAGCAGTAAGGCAGATCGCAATCCAGCAAATCCCGAATCAATTTTTCCACTTCAAGAAAACGCAGCGGATCATTGGCTTTAACCGCATGGCGGCAAACGGTCTTGGCGATCATCTCTTCGCCCAATCGCATCGGCGAACTGCTGTCGCTCGCGCTCTTGAGATCGTCGATCACTTTGCGCATAAACTGCGCTGGATCTGAGACGTTCAAAAAAGCCGGAAGACTATCGATCTTGAACGTACTTGGACCGAAGCTCTCAATTCCAATTCCCATTTTTTGCAAGATCGACATGTTGCGCTCGATCCAATCCGCATCGCGCGGTGGCAGATCGAAAGTATGAGGGAGCAGCAATTTTTGCGCTGGAACTCCTTGCTCTTCCATTCTTCGCCGCAATTCTTCGAAAAGGATTCGCTCGTGCGCCGCGTGCTGATCCACAAGGACAAGCCCATTTACGTTTTCCATCAGGACATAAAGCTTGTTCAGCACACCGATGATTTGGAATTGTTGCTCGTTGCCATCGCGTTTGATCGGGCTAGGAGATGCAGCGTCTTGAGGTTTAAGAGCCCGGCCGGGGTCATCCGCCTTCGCTAAAGCTACCGCGGACAAGCCGACCCTAGCTGTAAGATGGTCGCCAGGCGCCGGACTAAGATGCGGTAACTCGCGATGTGATTCCTCTGGAGCAGATACCTCGGGTCGTAATCTCAAGTCAATAGCCCCTTTTCCGGGAACAGCGGGCTCCGGCGCGATGTGTGGTGCGCAAAATTTTTGCTGCCACTCCGCCCGGCCGCGTTCTAACGTTTGCTGAACACAGCAAACGATCGCTTCACGCACTCCGGTTGGATCGCGGAAGCGTACTTCGCGTTTTGCCGGGTGAACGTTTACATCCACCGTCGCTGGATCGAGATCGAGAAAAAGAAACGTAACGGGATACCGCCCTTTCATGAGCGCCGTGTGATATCCCTCGCGGATTGCTCCCGTAATGAGGCCGCTTTCGATCGCACGGCCATTTACAAAAACGAGCTGTTGCGCGCGGGTTGGCCTGCTCAGACCCGCTTGCCCGATGAATCCGCTGATTTGAATTTTCCGCAAAGCGGTACCATTCAGCTGAATCAGGCGCTCCAACAATTCGACGCCATATAAGTTACGAATTCGTTCATTAAGCGTTGTCGCCGCTGGTAATTGGAACATCACGCGGTCGTCTCGCAGCAGCGTAAAGGCAGTTTGAGGATGGCCAATCGCCTGCAAATGAATCTGGTGTTCGATATTGCGGCTCTCCGTGTTTTCGGAACGGAGAAACTTTCGGCGTGCAGGCAGATTATAAAAAAGCGAGCGCACTTCGACTTGCGTTCCCGGCGCTTCACCGCCATCACGCACGATGTCGAGCTTGCCGCCATTCACGATGATTTCGGTTCCCGCGATCGCATTTGGTTCGCGTGTGGTTAATCGAAATCGCGAAACACTGGCGATGCTCGGTAATGCTTCGCCGCGAAATCCCAGCGTGCAGATAGCTTGTAGATCGGAGGCAGACCGAATCTTGCTCGTGGCATGACGCTCGAGCGAAAGCAGCGCGTCATCACGATCCATTCCGCACCCGTCATCGATCACACGAACGAGCGAAATTCCGCCGCGCCGAATCATGACCTCGATCTTGCGAGCCTCGGCATCGATGCTGTTCTCGATTAGTTCCTTCACGACGGAAGCAGGGCGCTCCACCACTTCGCCGGCGGCCACCTGGCTGGCAACGGTGTCTGGCAGCAATCGAATCCGGCTCATTTATGAACAAGGTAATGCATGCGTCCCGCTTGCAAAATCCAGGACGTTCCAGATTGCCGATTGCGACGAAAAATACCAAAACCTGTAGACGTTTCGCTCCGCGAAATGCAGCGCTGAGACGATGAACAGCTCGTGGGTCTGCTCCGCCTAGAGGTCGGCGGCTACAGCGACAGCGATCGCCGCCTTTTGACTTGGAACGCCACCGCCGTATTTTGCCCTAGGATGATTAACGTCACCGACAACGCTGTTCGCCAGCTCCGAAGTTTGCTCGCAGCAGACGCGGAAAATTCCCGGAAAGGCCTGCGCGTGCAGATCGCAAAAGGCGGTTGTTCTGGTCTGCAATACGAAATGACGCTGGATGAAAAAAAAGACGGCGACGCTGTGGTGGAGCGCGATGGAATGCAATTTCTCGTCGATGACAAGAGTATCCCATACTTGCGCGGCGCTACCCTGGATTTTCGCGATGGTTTAACCGGCGCCGGTTTTCACATCGTCAATCCAAATGCGTCGCGAACGTGCGGATGCGGTTCGTCGTTTGAAACGCCGCGGCCAGCTTGAAACCGGAGAATTTTCTCGCGTTCACGTGATGGACTATGGTGCTTACCCTTACGAAGAGCCGTACGCTCGTCCGCGGCAACGGGTGAATTATTTTCTCTGGACGGTTGCCATTCTCCTCTTAACTGGCTTCGCTCTGGCAGCGTGGCTCGGCAGTTTTTACATTTTCGATCAACCGGAGCGCCCGGACAGTTACCGGATCTTACAAAGACTGCACAAAATTGATCCGCTGAAGCGCTTCGAGTTGACTGCCGCGCCGGCCGGCGAATTCCTGACCGCAAAGCAGCTATACGATCGCTACGTCGGGATCGGCAGCGCAGAATTGGCCAGGACGAATGCTGAGTTGATGCGCAACTATATTCGAAATTATCAGCAGGTCCGCGGTCTGGTGCCGTACGTGGTGGGCAGATACGCGGTCGTGGCGGCGCGTGAACTGGGACCTGAGGATGTGTTTAGCTCGGGGATGGTCGCCCTAACGACCGCTGTCGACAGCGGCGAATTGCTCATGGAACACCTCTACCCAGCAAACTCAGAGGTCCTGCCGTTGATGAAGCAGACACTTAAGGTCGGTTTGGAAGTGAAACTAGAGCGCACACATGATATTTCCGCCGTGATTCATGCAGAGCGATTGGCGGATGGCCGCATCATGATTACCGCTGTCCCATTGCTTTACGGGAGTTACACGGTCACACGCGGCCTAGGGACTTTCCGCCTTGAGCCGCCGTTCAGTCTCAACCTGGCGGCAGGCTGGCCGCTGTTTAAGACAGAAGAACGCGCCGCAATTGAACAAAAGCTTGCAACGGTCCAGGGCGGTTCGGTCTCAATACTTGGATTGAGCTCCAGCGCTACGCCTCCACCCGCGGACAATCAGCTCGTGCGCGTCGAACAAGCCAGGCCTGTTGAGGCGCCGGCGATGACACCCATTCGGGCCAAAGGTGAAAAGCTCGCGAAGGCCACGCCACCACCCAAAGGCCGTAAAGGGGCCAAGACACAGAAGCTCGAATCTCCAGCTCCTGCAGTTAGCCCTGCGCAGCCGGTCATCGCTCAAAAACCAAGCGTGCCAACTTCCACGCCGATCACAGTTGCCTCTGCGCCGACACCGCAAAAAGTTCCCGCTGCCACGCCGGCGCAGATGGCTGCTGCTGCTGCACCTACAGTCGCCGCTACCCAGACTACCCAAGCCGCATCCGCGCCAACCACAACGCCAGTGCCAGTTCTGCCCGCAAAGCCTGTGCCCGCTGATTCGTCCCAGGTAGCTCTGGCGTCGAACGCAGGCGGCGGCAGTTGGAAAACTTTTCCGGCAGGAAAAATGCCGCTCGGGCGGCTTATCGGAACAAGTGATTTGCGAGATGTGGTCGAGCGCGGACTCGCCGGCGAACGGGTTTATCTGAAAGGGCAATTCGTGGTCAACTTTTCCGATGCCAATCGTGCCGTCCTGCGTCCACGCACAAAGTTAACAGACAAAGTGCTTCATTTTGGTGCGGGCTCCTCCACGCGTATCATCGTTGAATTCCCAGCTGGGTACACCCCGCCGCAGCAGGGCGCGGTTGTAAGCCGGGATGAAATGCGCCCCTACGAAATTACCGAAGTCCGCAAACAGGAAGACGGGCAGCTCAACGTCTTTGTGCGCGAAATAATGCAGCCGAATTAATCGGCGCGGAATGGAGCATAGCCATCCTGGCTGTGAGGCCGACGGGCATCTTGTCCGCCACCGGACGGACTCGCTGCGGCGAGCCTGTCGGTTAACAACCCCGGCAGCCTCCTTCAGCCACAGATGAACACAGATGAAACACAGATCCAGATTGCTTCCGTAATCTCCCTGTGCGGAAATGGAGTTTCGTCTTCAGGTTTGAATTCGAGCATCTCTTATCTGTGCAAATCTGTGTTCATCTGTGGCCTCAAATCAGCTTTGCCGCACTTGCCAGTCCTCTCGGAGTGCGCTCTGAATTTCTTGCAAGAAACGCGAGGGCCGCTGGAACACGGCGCCGTAACTTCCGCTTAACCGCATGTGCGGAAATGGAGTTTCGTCTTCAGGTTTGAATTCGAGCATCTTTTATCTGTGCAAATCTGTGTTCATCTGTGGCTCGTTTGGAATTTCTTCTAATCGGCTCGCGATCGCAAAATCAATTTGCCGTCCCCGATTTCGATCGTGCCGATGTCGTAGCCGTTCCGGTAGTCCGCGAGATAATCTCGCAGCCGCCTGGAATGGTATTTCCAATTCAAAAGATCCTGCGGCACCGGCTCACCGTTCACAGCGATCCGGTTCAACTGCGGATTCTCCAGCGATTCCGCGCCCTTTAATTCGATCGTAACATCGCCATTAAAATAATAACCGGATCGGCCGATAAATTCGCCAAGCGGAACGCTCGTCTGAAGACGCATGCGATTCTCCTCAATAGAAACAAAAATTTTGCCGCGCGCGTCCCGGTTAGTGGCGATTAAACTATTGATGTCATCCGCCGTTAGTTCGATTTCGGCTGGCTGACCCGCGCGCGCTTTCTGTTCGAACTCCTGATACCGTTCTTGGGTCAATTGAACTTGCTGATCTGAAGCGGTGAATTCAGGAACAGGCGTCGGCGCTTCGGCAATCGAATGCGTCTTCGCCAGCCAATAAGTACCATGAACTACTGCTGAATGACGCTGGAAGCCCCAGTACAGACCGGCAAAACA